>Ga0307409_100000842_pt1 | contig 14124 bp, 17 predicted proteins | sample 322Ometagenome_2_FD_203888 | JGI IMG/M metagenome (GOLD analysis project Ga0307409, IMG submission 203888) | Maize rhizosphere microbial communities from greenhouse at UC Davis, California, United States - 322HYB-O-2 | ecosystem: Host-associated > Plants > Roots > Rhizosphere > Soil | place...
TAAGCACATTCTTGCCGTCGACCTCAACCAGGACAACAATGTCCTTACCGTATTCGAGTGGTCCATGTCGGATTTGAGCGTAGAATGGCGGCGGTGACTGCCCCTGCATAAGGCGAAGGAGAAGCCGCTGAAGGAGGCGCTCATCCCTGATGCTTCCGATTGTCTGCTGCATCCAGCTCCTCTGCTGCCCAAACGCCTCTGCGTCGGCGATCGCTGGACCAATGGCCGCAGTGACTTCGTCACCGATAAGAGGGATTCGTCGCAGGATCTTTAGCGCATCTGCCAAGCGCCCTGACGCAATCGCCCTGGCGGGTGCTTGCTGGAATTCGGCAAATGCTTCCTTCGCGGTATCAAGAAACGTGATTGCAAGCTGGTCGTTCTCATCCAAGCCAGAGAACCTTGCTCGCTCAAGCAGCATCTCCTTCGCATCAGCAGCCGCCGTAGCCGAGTCTCCACTGAAAACCTGTTCAAGAGCAGTGATCAGGGCTCGAAAGCAGGTGACCTGTGGGTTGACCCAACCCGACTCGGTGCCAGTAAGCGCGACGCTCGCCCGAGACAGCAACTCTGGGGCTCGGGCAGGTGCGCGAACGATCTCAGCGACGGCAGCCCGTGCCCGAAAATACTTCGCCCAGAGATCAACGTTCCTAGAATCCCAGCCGTCAGCACGCTTCATGACCTCTTCGTCGTAGGTGTCTTGAGCGAACTCAAGCGCCGCCTCACTGAACCGTTCTACCGCTTGGTCTGGATTGAGGAATCCAGCAACGGCCGCTTTCCAACCGAGAAGGCCGTGCGAGGTAAAACCTTCCGGGCAGGCTTGGGCGACAGCATCGGCCGCAAAGTAGTCGCTGCCGCGCACAAAAAGACGAAATGCAGAAGGTACATTCAAGACGAGGGAACCAGGGCCCAAAGCCATTCCACCGTCACGGACCTCGGACCCAGGGAACTCTGGCTTCCAATCGCCTGCGAAGTCTGTCTCTAGGCGCGAGCCTTGTACTAGAAAGCCTGCACGAGCCTCTCGGTCGTTAGTCTGGTCGGCTAGTCGCTGCAGTCGCTGAGCGAGTTCTTCGTTGAGCGCGCGGATCGAACCACGTACAGTTGAAGGATCGACGCCTTGATAATTCTGTCCGATCAGGGTTGTCCACATCTGTAACGATGCTATCCGCTCAAGGTCAGTATCGTCAGCGTGCGCAACTGCTGTCTGAAGGTCCTGCAGAGCCGCGATGATGCAGGCATTTGCAGCCTGGGCGTCTCCCCAAGCAAAATGAATGGCCCGAAAAAGGACATACCCAGCATAAAAATGCTGCGAGGCTGCACGCCAGCCAGCGGCTATCGTCCGAAGCCGCTCAACCGTCTCATGATCAGGCCTACCCGAAAAGTGCCGTCCCTCGGCCAGGAAGCCGAGGTAGTCTTCTCGTGGCGACTGAGCTGCTTCAGACATTGACGTTCGCGATCCCCGGGCCGGCTGCCGGCCGAGGACGGCCGCCGCAGGCGGCCGCCCGCAGGGCCGGGCTTGAAGTGGTAGAGAAACTTCTAACGAGCAAGCCAAGCCCCCCCCCTCTGGCGTGCTCCTTACCCGCGATGTGTGCGACGTTCCACGACTCGGGATGCTAGAGGAACGTTGCTCGCAATTCGAGTCGATGATGTCCGTTGCGACGAGTCGACCTGAGTAGCAACCGCCAACGACGTCGCCAGCCGCCGCTCGATCGCGGCCACGACCCGGGCTTCCATCTCCGGGGTGGTGTGCCGGTAGCGCAGGCCGATCGCGCTGCCCTCCCGGCCGCCGCGGTGGCCGCCGGTGTGGCCCATGAGTTCGTCGATCACCCGGGCGGGGATGCCAGCGTCCTCCAGCCAGGTCGAGAAGGTGTGCCGCAGGTCGTGGGGGCCGCGCAGCTTGAGGCTGTCGAGGGTGTCATCTCGCGGCGGGGCGGTCGGCGACCAGCGGGGCGGCTGGCCGTTGTCGGAGTCGTGGCGGGCCGCCAGCCCAGCCAGCTCTAACTGCCAAAGGGCGTTGTGGATGGTGCCGAGCGTGGGGCGACGGCCGGGCAGCCGGCTGCGGATTGCCTCGGAGGTCTGGCCGGGACCGGCGTCGCGGAGCGCCCGCAGCACCCGCTTTGGGGTGTAGGCCAGGGAGGCCGTCGGGTCGGCGACCCGCGCGACGGCGGCGTGGTAGGCGCGATGAAGGTTGTCGCGGGACAGCTGGGTCCGGGTTCCGGCCGGGACGCCGTTGCCGCCGCCTGGCCCGGCGAAAACGAGCGTGCTCGGAGGGCAGTCGTCGGGGAGCTGACGGGTGATGGCGTCGGCGACCTGGCCGGCGAGCGGCACGACGCGGATGCTGGTGGCGCTCTTGGGCCGGTCCTTGTAGCCGCGGCCGAACTTGCCAGCCTCGTAGCGGACCTCGAGGACCTCCAGGCGCCGGTCGGCGAGGTCGACCCGGTGGGCGCGCAGGCCGAGCAGCTCCCCGACGCGGAGGCCGGTCCCCACCAGGCAGAGCAGGTGGTCGCGGTAGGCGGGCCGGGCGCCGGCGAGCAGCCGCCCGAACTCCTCAGGGCTGTAGGACCGTCGCTTGGCGCGGCCGAGTCGGGCGTCGGCGTCAACCGGTGGCCTCGGAGCCTGGACCTTGCGGACCGGGTTGGCGTCGATGCGCCGGTCGTCCTCGGCCGCCTGGAGGATGCGGTTGAGCACCGACCGGCAGGCCATCACCGTGTCGTGGCCGACCGTGCCGCGCAGCTCGTTCTGCCAGCGGCGCACCAGGCTGACGGTGATCGCGCGGAGCTGCCGCTCGCCGAAGAATGGCAGCAGATAGCGGCGCAGGCGACCCTCGGTGGCCTGCAGGGTCGCCGGGCTGCGGTCGGGATCGGCTGACCAGAACTCCCACCACTCGCGCGCCCAAGTCTCGAAGGTCTGCTTGCCAAGGCGCGGGTCGACCCAGCTCCCGCGGGCCAGCCGGGCGAGCAGGTCGTTCTTGAAGTCCCGAGCGGCGTCGCGGGTGTTGAAGCTCTGGCTGCCCTGGCTGGCGTCGTCCAGCCGCCACCAGACTTTGTAGCGGCCGGTCGGGGTCTTGCGGATCCCTGCTGAGGCCATCGTCACACCTGCCCGTGGGCGGCCGTGAGCAGCCCGCTGGGGCGCGCAGGGCGGCGGGTGCGGGTGTGGAGATGCCCGGAAACGGCTGGGGGCGTTCTCGTTGGATAACGTGACAGCTCGCATGAGGCATGGAGGGATGGTGCGATCCTGCGGCGCTGTCGCTGCTCGCCGTTGTCGGCGGACCACCCTCCCCCCTGGGGCGGGTGGTGACGGGTGCACCGGCGGTCCAGGGTTGGCCCCGCCGACCGCGCACCCTACCCCGCACCCCCTTATAGGGGGGTGCGCGGTGTGCGCGGTTCGACGGTGGGGGGCGCGCACACCGCGCATGCGCGCCATTCGCGGTTCCATGCGCGGTTCCCGAATGAACCGATCGAGGCGGTTGCCGGTTGGAGTCATTGTTTGCCCTCTCCCCCGCCTTCACCGCCTTCGCCACCACCGTCGGCGCCGGGGGCGGCGGGTGACCAGTAGCGGGCCCGGCCGGTGGCTTCCTCGCTCCCGGCGGCCAGCCCGGCCGCCTCGAGCTCGCCGAGGGCGAGTTGGATGGTGCGGGGCTTAAGCGGATGGCCGGCCTGGGCGAGACGGTCCCCGAGCTGCCTGACCGTCTGGAGGTCCCCGCCGGCGCGCAACGCGGCCAGGACCCACTGGCGGGACTTGGACAAGGCCGCCGCAGCTGGATCAAGATCCTGGTCCTCATCGTCGGCCAGGACCTCGACGGCGTAGGCCAGGGGCGAGCCGAGGTCGTTCGGGTCGTCGGCGTGGACGCGGCGGCGGATGCGAAAGCGGGTGTCGGCGATCTCCCCGCCGATCAGCTCGACCCCGAGCAGGACGGTGCTGGCCCCGTCGGGGTCGCTGCTCCGGTGCTGGATGCTGACCGAGCAGATGACCCGGGCCCAGGCGGCCGGGCCGGCCCCGCTGATGCGGTCGGCGCCGCGGCCATCCCCGGTCTTGTTCCAGTGGGTCACCACCAGCAACGCGCACCCGGCGTGCTGGCAGACGCCTTGGATGGCCTGGAGCACGGCGCCCATGTCGTACAGGTTCGAGCCGCTGGCCCCGGCCGCGGCCAGGTACAGCGGATCGAGGACGACCAGGGCCGCGGGATGCGCCTGGAGCTCTTGCTGGATGGCGGCCAGCTCGGAGCCGGCGCCGGCAGCGGCCAACCGCGGCACTCGGAAGCATAGCCGCAGCCGGTCGGCCAACTGGTCGGGGTGAACGCCCTTGCTGGCGGCGACGGCCTCGATCCGGCGGACTGTGGCCCGTTCCCCCCCTTCGCCGAGGAAGACCAGGACGGGGCCGGGGCTGGGGCAGGCGAAGTGGTCGAGCCAGGGTTGTCCGGTGACGACCGAGACAGCCAGGTCGAGGGCGGCCCAGGTCTTGCCGGCCTTCTCCTGGGCGGCCAGGACCCCGTAGGCATCGGCCGGCCACAGCCGTTGGATGAGCCAGCGGGGCTCCCCCGCCGCAGCGACCCGGGCCGCGACCTCCCCGAACGAGGACACCGCCAGCTCGGCCGGCGGCAAGACGGGGCGGCGGACCCGGCCGGCGCTCGGGCGCAGGCTGACCACCTCCCCACCGGCCTGTTCCTCGAGCGGACCGGCGGGCAGGGGGACGCCGTCGCGATCCTGGTGGTCGCTACTCAATGGGGGCCTCCCGCCGGTGGGTGGGCAGCTGCCCGGGGAACTGGTTGGATGCTGGTGGCTGGCGAGATGGTGGTGGCCGAGTGGAGCACGAGGCGATGGATGGCCTGTGGGTGGTGCTGGGGCTGGCCAGCCTGGGCATCGGCATCATCTGGACGAGGGGCTGCTGGCCGACCGTGATCGTCCGCCTGCCCAGCGCCGCAACTTCAAGGGCCAATCGCTGACCGGCCCGACCCTGGCCGCGGTCCTCTGGCTGCTGCTGGGAGTGTGGTGGCTGGCCCGCGGGCTCCTGGACTAGCCGCCAGCCCAGGTCGGCCGTCATGCCGCATCACCCGCCGGCCGCCGCCGGGGCTTGGCGGCCCCCCCGCGTAGCCCGGACTCGATGGTGGCTCGGGCTTTCGTCTCGGGGTTGCCGGCCTGCAGGGCGGCGGTCAACAGCACCACCCGGACCTGGTCGACGTCGACCAGGCTGGCGGCGACCAGCTGGCCGAGGTTGAAGGCGGCCCGGTTCAAGGTGGCGTTGCGCCGGCCGGGCAGGGCCGCCGCCACCGCAGCTTGCTCCCGGGCCAAGGCGGCCGACCCGTACCCACTCCGCCGGCCGGGTGCGGGGGGGAGGGTGGTCCGCGGGGTCGGCAGTGGGGTCAGCAGCCGGCGCAGCCCGGCGGGGACCTCGGGCAGCACGGTCGTCTGGCGCCGGGCCCAGCGGTAGCGGGTGCCGCTGGCGTGGCGGGAAGGTGGGGCCACGATCAGCCCGTCGCGGCCCCGCCAGTCCACACCTGGTAGGAGCCCGACCCGGTTCCCGAGCCCGGTGGGGGCGAACAGCAGATGCCAGCCTCTCCCACCAGTCCGCGCCACCGGCCCCGGATGCTCGGCCGGATCGATGGTAAGGGCGGCACGCAGCGCCTCCACCCCCTGGTCGCCGTCCAGGTCGAGCACGTCGAACCGCCGGCCCGTGGCCAGGGCGAGGTTGGCGTCCGGCCAGCGCCGCCACCACTCCCCCGCCGTGGCTGGGTCGATCGTGGCCAGCCGCTGCCAGCCGGCCAGCCGCGGATGCTTGCCCGGGTCCGGACAGGCCCGAGAGGGGCAGGTGCAGGCTCCGCCCGGCCGGGCGCCGTGCATCGGCACCACCGGAAACCCGAGGGCGGCATAGACCAGGGCGGCCCGGGCGCAGCTCAGCGCCCCGAGGGCGGCCAGCAGCTCCCCGGGGCCGAGTCGGGCCGGATCGGCGGTGCTGGTCATGGCTGGTCAAGCCGCAGCCGGTAGTCCGGGCAACGGCCATCGGGCTCACGGTGGCGGGGGCCGCCGCAGAACGGGCACGGCCCGGCCTGGTCGCCGCCATCGGGGATGCCGCAGTAGCCGATGGGCCCGAACCTGCTGGTGAGGTAGACGGCGACGGCTTGGCGGCCGCAGGTGCATCGCTCCCCCGGCACCGCCGGCCGCTCGCTGCCGGGCGCCTCAAGCTGCTGGATGCGGGCGACCTTGGCCGCCAGCATCGGCTCCTCGCTGGTGAACGGGCCGTGCTCTTCCCGGGGGCGGCCGGGGACCTCGACCGCGAACCACCAGCCATCGGGCCGGTGGCCATGGCGGACCTGCCAGGCCACCTCGACCCGCTGGCCGGGCCGCCGTTCGCGCTCCAACTGCTGCGGGGTGATCTCCCCCATGGCCAGGTCGTGGGCGTCGGCGGCGGCGTGCGCGTCGGCCTCGGTCAGGCAGGGGCCGGCCATCCAGCCGCACTCGTCACAGATGGCGTACCAGCCGGGCTGCCAGTCGATCCGGCCGACCTCGGTCTGCTCGGGGCCGTCGTGGTGCTCGATGTAGATCACCGCATGCCTCCTGGTGTGCTTCGGCGGCGCGATCGGCGAGGTCACTCCCCCGCCGATGTCCGGCTCACCGGCTCTCCTTCCGACGCCTGCCGCCGCTCCCCCGCCGGGTGGCGGTCCAGTCCTGCAGGATCTGCTGCACGTACCGCTCCGACACGGCCAGGCCCTGGCCGTTCAGGGTGCCGGTGACCTCCCTGGCGGCCGCCCGCGGGCCCAGGGTGGCCAGCCGGTGGACGTGGCCCAGGTCGAGCTGGCCGAGGTAGGCCTCGACTTGGCGGCGCTTGGTCACCTCCGCCAGCTCACCGCCGTCGCCGGCCGGAACCTGGTGGCCGTTTTGGCTGTCTTGCGAAGGCGCCCAACTGGGCACCGGCCCATACACCGGATGCGGCGGGAACAGCCCATACGGGCCCGGCGGGGCCAGACCGTAGCCCGGCATGGTAGGGGTGAGCGCGGCGGCGCTGTTCAGCGGCCGGCCCAGATGGAGCATGACCCACTTGACGATCGCGATCAGCACCTGGAACGACAGGATCATCAGCACCGGGGGGAGCGAGGCCACCACGCACCGCCAGACGGTGAGCGGGTCGCCGCGGCCACCGATCAGGTAGGCGTGGGCGACGTTGAACCCGATCGTTCCCAGCCCGCACAACAGCATGGTGGTGCCCGGCCACCCAACCGAGACCTCGTCGGAGCGGGTGACGGCCCGCATGATCCCGCCCAGGATGGCGGCCAGCTCGGTGACCAGAAACGCCGCATCCAGCATGAGCGGGAAGAGCTGGTTGATCCGGTAGCCGTACAGCCCCAGGTCGCCCACGAGGCGGTAGATGGCGTTGTAGCTGGTCGCGCAGGCGACCACGGCGATGGCGAACACCCCGATGGCGACGGCGACGATGATGAGCCGCCCGGCGATGGGGAGGTGGCGGAATCTGGTCACGAGGCTGGTCCTCCTGGTCGGTGGGCGGTCAGGGCCGTTCGGTCGGGCCCGGGGATGGGGGGTGCGGACTGGGGGCGGGCTGCTGGTCGGCGCGGCGCCAGATGTCGAGCAGCCAGCGCCCGGCGCCAGCAGCGCGGCGGCCGGCCCCGACGACCTGGGAGATCCCGGGGGGCAGGGTCGCCGTGCTCTGCTTGACCACCGGCGGCTTGGCTGCCCGCTGCTCGGCCTCCTGCTGGGCGGCTGGGGGCCGGGTCGAGCGGGCGGGGGCCGGCTCGGTGAGGGAAGCGGCGGTGGAGGTGGCCAGGAGCCCAACCAGCAGCACCAGGACCGCGTACTCGGCCACCGCCCGGGCGAGGGCCCAGGGGCCGAGGCGGCGGCGGACGGTCAAGGCGGTGAGGGCGGCCGCTGCCAGGGTCAGGATGACCAGCCCGCGCATGGACAGCCCGGGGGCAGGGTGGTCGCGGTCACCGACGACGGCGACCAGGATCAGGAAGCCGGCCACCGTGGTGGTCGGCCACCACCAGCGCAGGATCGTGCCGGGGTGGAGGCGGCGGGGCGGCTCGGTCAGCGGCCCCCAGCCGGGCAGCAGGGTTGGCGGGTGGTGCATCAGCGATCACCTCGCAAGCGGAGGATGGTGGTGGGGTGGGCATCGGGGCTGCGGGGGGTTGGGGTGGGCGGCGCGTCCGTCCAAGGTCGGGTCCGGGATGGCGCCGCCCACCGGGCTCGGGTCAGGCCGGCCGGCGTCGGCGTCGGTGGCGGCCGAGGGGGGACCGGCGGCTCGCAGACGTGGGCGCCGGCCAGGCGGGCGACGGCGGCCCTGGGGCCGCGGCCCAGGGGCAGCCGGCAGCCCTTGCAGCAGGCCGACCAGGTGCCGTCGCCCATGTCGATCTGCCAGATCATGGAGCGGGCCATACAAGGCTCCTTCCCGGGATGGTGGGAGGTGGGAGGGACGGTGGTTAGGGCCGGTGGGTGAGGGCCTGGACGAGCTGGTCGATCAGCTCGGGGTCGTAGCGGCGGTGGCCGCCGAGGGTGCGCCGGTGCTCGAGGCGACCCTCGCTGGCCCAGCGGGTGACGGTCCGGGGCTGTACGTGCAGCCGGGCCGCGGCCTCGCTGGTCCACAGCCAGGGACGAGCGGCAGGCAAGGGGAACTCACCTCCTTCCGGTGGAGGACCCGACGGGGACTGGTCGGGCCGGCACCCGGCGGCGCCGGCCGCGAGCGACCGCGAGGTCGGTGGCGGGGCTGGTGGTGCCGGGCAACCTGCGGGCGGTCCGGGTGCCGCAGCTCGGGCAGCGGGTCCGACGGGCCGCCCGCTCGGCGGTGGCCCGGTCGGTGCTGCGGGCCAGCTCGGCGCCACAGTCCCCGCAGTCGGCCACGAACAGCGGCTTGGTCCAGCCCAGCCCATGGTCGAGGTGGAGGACGATCCGGCCGCTCACCGTCGCCCACCCCCGCGGCAGGCGTAGCGGTGGGCCAGCTGCTTGACCCTGGCCACATAGGCCCAGGAGTGGTTGTAGGCGAAGATGGCCCGGTCCAGGTCGCGGCGGGCGCCGTGGTCGACCAGATACCGGGCCGCAGCCGGGATGGCAGCCACCGGGTCGTGCGGGCGGCCGCGGCCGTAGCGGGCCCAGGCGTTGCCGGCCTTGCTGCCAGCCACACAGCCGAGCTGCATGGGCCCGCACGCCCCGGCCCAGTTGCTGCCCGAGCGCACCCCGGGAAGGCGGACCCGGCCGTGGTCGGACTCGACCTTGCCGATCGCCGCCAGCACCGGCCAAGGCACCCGGTAGCGGCCTCCGGCCTGGCGGTACAGGCGCAGATACGACCGGGGGATGTCGGCATCCGCGGCCCCGCTCGGGCGGGGCTGGCCGGCCGCAGGCTTGCGGGCGGGCGTCGCGTGAGCGGGGGGCTCGATCAACCCCAGGTCTTGGGCGACCCCGTAGGCGGTGATCGCGAGCGCGACCAGGCAGGCCAGGATGACGCTGCGGCGCAGCCCGAGCGCGAACAGGATGCGGAATGGCAGGGCCAGCAGCCAGACCACCAGCCCCAGCGGGTTCACCGGCCAGCCTCCGGCCGGACCGCCCCGAGCCAGCCGCCGCGCAGCCGGACCAAGCGGACCGGGAGGCCGCGGCCGGGGGCCTCGACCATCCGGCCCCGGTCGACCACCAGGGCGACATGGCGGCGGCTCGGGCCACGGCTGGCGTAGATCACCAGGTCGCCCCGCTGGACCCGGCCCGCGACCCGGGGCAGGTCGGCGAGCTGGCCGGCCGCGGTCCGCGGGATGCTCACCCCGGCGGCCCGCCAGGCGGCGAAGGTCAACCCCGAGCAGTCGAACGCGGCCGGCCCCTCGGCCGCCCACCGGTATGGCTTGCCCCGCTGGCGAAGGGCGTAGGCGCCTGCCTGGGCGGCCCGCGGGGAAGGACGGGCCGCCCAGGCAGGCGGAGGAGCGGGCAGGGCCGGCAGCCGCAGGCCGGGGAGCGCCTGCAGGCGAGCCGCGGCCTGGTCAGCCAGCGGCCGGGCATGGGGGGCGGCCAGCGCCGCCAGCAGCGTGGCCACGACGAGCACGGCCAGCCCACCACCGGGGGCGGGACGGCGCGGTGCCGGCAAGGCCATCACGGCCGCCCCTGGGGCTCGGTGGGGTGCAGCAGCCGGCCGGCTCGGTAGTGGCGGCCCTGGACCGCGACCGCCGCCGTGATGGTTCCCCGGCGAGGCCGATGGCCCCGGTCGATGGCCTGCCACAGCTCGTCGGCGGCCTCGTGGAGCCATGCGACCCGCCGCTGGAGCTCAGCGGTCTTGGCAACCAGGTAGCACCAGTCGTCGGTGTCGATCGCCTGGGCGCAGCGTGACAGGTAATCGAGCAGACCCACGTACTGCTCGACCAGACGGATCTCGGGGTTGGTCAGCTCGCTCATGCGGCGTCACCGCCGCTCGAGTCCTGGCCGCCCAGGGCGCGGTGGCGGCGCTGCCGGGCCCGGTCAACCGCCCGCAGCTGCTCGACTGTGGCTGGGTCCTGGCGGCGCCGGCGGCGGACCGCTTGGGCGGCGGCCCGCTGGCAGGACCGGCAGTAGGAGGACAGGCGGGTGCCCTGACGGCGGTAGAACTCAGCAGCTGGCCGGGCCCGGCCACACCGCGGGCAGCGCTTGACCGCTCGGATGGTCACGCGGCCTCATCCCCCTTAGGGGGCGGGGCCTGCAGGCGAGCGAGCGCCCACTTGGGGATGTAGATGGTGTTGCCGATCCGCTCGGACGGCAGCGCACCCGAGCGGACCCACCCATAGACGGTGTTGCTGTGCTTGCCCAGCAGCGCGGCAACCTCGGCCACGGTGTAGGCGATCCGGTCGGCGCTGCCCGAGCCGAACCGTGCGGTGCCCTGCCCTGAGGGCACAGCGGTACCCTGTGCATGCATCTGGGGCTCCTTGACCTCGATGCGCCTTGCGGCCTCGGCATCGGGAGCACCACCTCCCGGGCAACTGCCGAGGCCGCTACCTTCCCTCCCTGAACGTTCCCTCCCTCACTTGGTTTACCAAGTAGCTTAACCGGGGTGTAGCTTGGTAAAGCAAGTGCCCTTGAGCTGCAAGGTTCTCGACGATTCCTTTGCAGCGAGTGGAGGAGCCCTGCTCGCGCATCAGCGCTAAGCTGTACTTGCCTTACCAAGCTGAGGAGCGCCGATGCGTCAGCCCTGGGAAGTCGTTGCCGATGCGCTTCAGCGTGCCATCTCGGACAAAACGTATGAGCCGGGCGACCGGCTTCCATCTGAAAGCCAGCTCGTTGCGCGACACGGTGCCAGCCGGCCGACTGTCCGCCGAGCTCTGCGGGAACTCCAGCTCAGGGGGTTGATCGAGACCCGCCAGGGGAAGGGCGCGTTTGTTCGCAGGCCTTCACCGATTGCCATCACGCTGACTGCCGAGAACTATCGCCGTCACCAGCAGGAAGGTCAGCCAGGGTTCCACGCGCAGGTACGCGAGCAGGGCCACACCCCACGGCAGGAGATCATCGAGGTTGCCACCATCGTGGCTCCACCTGCGGTGATCGAACGTCTCGGCCTCGAGGAGGGAGCCGAGGTGGTCATGCGACGGCTGCGGTTCCTAGTCGATGACGAACCGGTGCAGCTTGTGAAGGTCTATTACGACTCAAGGCTGGCGGCAGGCACCCAGCTTGAACGACCCGTCTTCATCGCGGATGGCGTCCACGCCGAATTGCGACGACTCGGTGTGCAGGTGACCCGATTCGTCGAGGACTTCCAGGGAGCCAGGCTCCCCAGTCGCGATGAACAGCGAGCGCTTCAGCTTCCAAGCGGCGTGCCGGTGACTCGGAACATCCGCACCGCCTATGCCGGAGACCAGCCGGTTGAGGTGATGGATACCATCTCGAACGGCGAGGCTGTGTCGTACCGGTTCGAGATCCAGGTGTGAGCCCAACCTTAGAGCGGAGCTGGGATGAACTCGCCACCGACCACGGCGGCCCTGACGCTGAGCCTCACCGGGCCCTTTGAGCGCCAAGGGACCGAAGCAGCCGAGGGCGTGCGGCTCTGGGCGGAGCTGGCTGGCATCCGGCTGACCCTTGTCGACGACCGCGGTTCAAAGACTGCCGCGGCCCGGGCGTACGCGGCATGGCTCAACAGCATGGAGCTGCTGATCGGCCCCTACGCCAGCGGACTGGTCCGGGCGGTGGCTCCCCTGGTCCGCGACGGCGGGCGGCTGCTCTGGAATCACGGCGGATCGGCCGACGACCTGGCCCAGCCGGGAGTCGTTTCCCTTCCCGCTCCTGCCTCCTCGTACTTCGATGGCGTCGTGGACCAAGCCGTCGCCCGCCAGATCGACCGGCTGGTCGTCGTCCAGGGCACCGGACCGTTCGCCCAAGCCGTCGCTGACGGGGCCACGACCCGTGCGTCCAAGCGAGGGCTCGACGTCCGTGCCATCGAGGTGTCGTCGGTCGACGCCGAGGATGCGGCAGGGGCGGCCTTCGTGCTCGCCGGCCGTTTCGAGCATGATGTTGCGGTGATTCGCCGCCTGCGTCGCGCCGGGCAAACCCCAGCGCTCCTGGGCGCCGTGGCTGCCGGAATCCCAGCATTCGCCCAGGAACTCGGAGAGGCCGCCGAAGGCGTACTGGGGCCGGTGCAGTGGTGGCCGAACGACCACACGCCGGAGATCGGTCCTTCAGGCACCGACTTTGCTAGCTGCTACCGTCGCCGAACCAGTCGCGAGCCCTCCTACCCGGCCGCCCAGGCAGCCGCTGCTGGCTATCTCGCCCACGCCGCCCACCAACGAGGCCTACAGGGCGAGGACCTGCCGCAGTGGGCAACCTCAACGCTGCTCGGCGACTTCGCCCTCGATGCCGACTGGCGCCAGGTCGGCCATCACGTCACGACCGTCCACTGGCAAGGTGGCCAGATGGTCCCGATCGCCACACCCTGACCCGTGCTCTAGCCCTCTCCTCCGACCGCCTCGGACGAAGACAGGGCTCCTGGTATCTCGCACTGGGTGACAGCGCGAAGGCAGGATCGATCCTAAGAAGGCACCGAACGCCGCCTCCAGTGTCGTCACAAGTCGAAGGCGCTCATCCTCGGGAATGTGGCCCTCGCGCACGTCCGCCAACGCGACATCGACCGGGCAGCTACTGGGTCGCAGCCACCGACCCCGAGGTAGCCGCTTGGGCTGTCACCGGCTCGCTGGTGAACACTTCGCAGTCGTTACAACTTCCTCTACTCTTCTCAAGGCCGGACCTGCGGGCGGCCGCCTGCGGCGGCCGTCCTCGGCCGGCACAAACCCCAGGGCCGCAAGGGCTTCTCATGGGTCGGGAGGCGTCAGCGCTTCTGAGCGACCTCGTTGCCGCGACCGGGCTTGTCTGGTCGGTGATTGGTCGAGGAGGGCCAGACGCTGTCGATGATCTCCCGGGCCACCTCGGGCAGCGGCCGGCTGGTGTTCCTGGCCTGGCGGCGCAGCCGGGCGAAGGCGGTTTGGGCGTCGACCTTCTCGGAGGCCATCAGCACCCCTTTGGCCTGCTCGATCAGCACCCGTGAGTCCAGCGCGGTCTGGAGTTGGGTGGCCAGCCGGCTGCTGGCATGGGCCGCGACCGCCGAGCCGAGCAGGCTGGCCACCACCCCGGCATAAGCGTGGGCCGCCGCGACCTCGCTGTCATCCCAGGCCCGGGGGATGACGGTGAACAGATCCAGGGTGCCGATCGGGCCACCCAGGACCTCGACCGGCACACACAACGCGCCCCGGATGCCGGCGGATCGCAGCGCGAACGCGATCTGGTCGAAACGGCCGTCAGCCCTGAGATCGGGGATGGCCACCGGCACCCCGCGGGTGAAGGCCTCCATGCAGGGTCCCTGGCCGAGTTGGGCCTGGGCCAGCTCCCCCTGCTGGTCAAAGGCGCTAGCCGCGACCAAGGTGCCGTCTTTGGCCAGCAGCATCAGCCCGGCGGTGTCGGCGCCGAACAGGGTGGTGGCCGCGGCCACGACCCGGTCCATGCCCTCGGTCAAGCCGCGGTCGGGGTCCAGGTCGGCCAGGGTGCCGATGCTCTCGGCCAGGTCGGCAGGGTCGATCCGCATGCCTGCCCGCTTCCTGGCGGCCACACCAGTGGCCACCGGCTTGGGAGGCGTGGCTGGCGGGCACCCGGCAGGTGGATCACCAAGAACCAGGGAGCCGCAGAAGCGTCGGGCAAAGGC
>Ga0307409_100000844_pt1 | contig 14110 bp, 10 predicted proteins | sample 322Ometagenome_2_FD_203888 | JGI IMG/M metagenome (GOLD analysis project Ga0307409, IMG submission 203888) | Maize rhizosphere microbial communities from greenhouse at UC Davis, California, United States - 322HYB-O-2 | ecosystem: Host-associated > Plants > Roots > Rhizosphere > Soil | place...
GCCAGCCGCTCCAGCAGCGGGCCGGCCTCGGTCATGCACCGCGCCGGGTCGGGCTCCAGGTCGGTGAGGGCGTAGGCGGCCAGGATCCCCGCAGGCTCGAGCTCGGCGCGAGCCAGCAGCGAGCGGCCGGCCACCGCGACCACCGGGATGCCGGCCGCGCGCGCCGCCGCGGCCACGCCCGCCGGCGCCTTGCCGTGCAGGGTCTGGGCGTCCAGGGAGCCCTCACCACAGATCACGAGCCGTGCCCCGGGCAGCGCCTCGCCGAAGCGGACCAGGTCGAGCACGAGGTCGATGCCCGGTTGCAGCCTCGCCCCCAGGACGGCCAGGGCGGCGAACCCGACGCCGCCGGCCGCTCCGGCGCCCGGCGTGCCCGCCGCGTCGGTCCCGGTGGCCCGGTTGACGGCCTCGGCCCAGCGGGCCAGGGCGGCGTCCAGCTCGGCGACCTCGGCCGGTGACGCGCCCTTCTGGGGGCCGTAGACCGCCGCCGCTCCGCGGGGCCCCAGCAGCGGGTTGTCCACGTCGCTGGCCACAACGACCTCGGCCTCGGCGAGCGCCCGGTGCCGGCCGGACAGGTCGAGGGAGCGCACGGCGGCCAGGGCCGAGCCGCCCCGGCCGACCTCCGCGCCGCCGGCGTCCGCCAGCCGTGCCCCCAGCGCCTGGACCATCCCGGCCCCGCCGTCGGTGCAGGCGCTGCCCCCGATCCCGAGGACGATCCGGCGGCAGCCGGCGTCCAATGCCGCCCGGATTACCTGTCCGGTGCCGTAGCTCGATGCCGCGCGGGCGGCCAGCCGGCCGCCGGGGAGCCGCCGCAGCCCCGACACGTCGGCCAGCTCGATCACGGCGACGCCGTCGCGCTCGGCGTAGGCGGTGTCCACCGGCTCGCCCGTCGGCCCCTCGGCCCGCACCGGGACCCGGCGGTAGCCGGCCGACAGGGCCGCCTCCAGGGTCCCGTCGCCGCCGTCGGCCACCGGCACCTGGACGACCTCGACGCCGGGGGCGGCCCGGGCCAGGCCGGCCGCCACCCGCGCGGCAACCTGCGCCGCGGTCAGCGAGCCCTTGAACTTGTCCGGCGCGACGACGACACGCATCTGGACCGCCGCTAGTCGAGGAACTGCATCTGGTCGAGGTTGAGGGCGCCGAGGGCGGTGGGTGCGTGCTCGCCCCGGGTGGCGAGCTCCTCGAACTCGACCACGCCGTCGATCTCGGTGCCCATGGAGATGTTCGTCACCCGCTCCAGGATGACCTCGACCACCACCGGCACGCGGTGCTCGGCCATCAGCTTCTTCGCCTGCTCGAGCGCGGGCAGGATCTCACCGGGCTCCTTGACCCGCAGCGCCTTGCAGCCCAGCCCCTCCGCGACCTTGACGTGGTCGACCCCGTAGCTCCCGACCTCCGGGGAGTTCACGTTGTCGAACGACAGCTGCACGCAGTAGTCGATGTCGAAGGCACGCTGGGCCTGGCGGATCAGCCCAAGGTAGGAGTTGTTCACCAGCACGTGGATGTAGGGCAGGTTGAACTGGGCCCCGACGGCCAGCTCCTCGATCAGGAACTGGAAGTCGTAGTCGCCCGACAGGGCGACAACCGTCGCCTCGGGGTCGGCCACACAGACCCCGAGGGCCGCGGGCAGCGTCCAGCCCAGCGGGCCGGCCTGGCCGGCGTTGATCCAGTGGCGCGGCCGGTAGACGTGCAGGAACTGGCCGCCGGCGATCTGGGAAAGGCCGATGGTGCTGACGTAGCGGACCTCCTTGCCGAAGGCCTTGATCATCTCCTCGTACACCCGCTGGGGCTTGACCGGGACGTCGTCGAAGTGGGTGCGCCGCAGCATGGTCCGCTTGCGCTCGGCGCACTCCTCGGCCCAGCCGCCGCGGTCGGGCAGCCGCCCGGCCGCCTGGCGCTCCCGGGCCACCTCGACGAACCGCTCCAGGGCCAGGCCGGCGTCGGAGACGATGCCGAGGTCGGGAGGGAAGACCCGGCCGATCTGGGTGGGCTCGATGTCGACATGGACGAAGCGGCGCCCGCGCCGGTAGACCTCGAGGCCGCCGGTGTGGCGGTTGGCCCAGCGGTTGCCGATGCCGAGCACGAGGTCGGAGGCGAGCAGGGTGGCGTTGCCGTAGCGCTGGCTGGTCTGGAGCCCGGCCATGCCGGCCATCAGCCGGTGGTCGTCGGGGATGGTCCCCCAGCCCATCAGGGTGGGGACGACCGGGACCCCGACCAGCTCGGCGAACTCCACCAGCAGGTCGGCGGCGTCGGCGTTGACGATCCCGCCGCCGGCCACGATCAGTGGCCGCTCGGCCGCCTCGAGCATGTCCAGCGCCTTCTCGACCTGGATCCGGGTCGCCGCCGGCCGGTGGACGGGCAACGGCTCGTAGGCGTCGATGTCGAAGTCGATCTCGCCCAGCTGCACGTCGAAGGGCAGGTCGATCAGGACCGGGCCCGGCCGGCCGGAGCGCATCAGGTGGAACGCCTGCTGGAACGCGCCCGGCACCTGGGCCGGCTCCAGCACGGTCATGGCCAGCTTGGTGACCGGCTTGGCGATCGCGGCGATGTCAACCGCCTGGAAGTCCTCCTTGTGCAGCCGCGCGACCGGCGCCTGGCCGGTGATGCACAGGATCGGGATCGAGTCGGCGGCCGCCGAGTAGAGCCCGGTGAGCATGTCGGTGCCAGCAGGGCCGGAGGTCCCGACACACACGCCGATGTTGCCGGCGGCGGTCCGGGTGTAGCCCTCGGCCATGTGCGAGGCCCCCTCGACGTGGCGGGCCAGCACGTGGGTGATGGCGCCGCTCTCGCGCAGCGCCGCATAGAAGGGATTGATGGCCGCCCCGGGCACGCCGAAGGCATGCCTGACGCCCTCGCGCTGCAGGATCTGGACGGCCGCCTGGATGGCTTTCATGCGGGGCATGGCAGGCTCCTCGGTGCCGGGTTGGAAGGTCAGCTGCGGCCGGAGAGCTGCTCGACGAGCTTGAGCAGGGCGGAGTGGTCGAGCCCGCCGTCGCCCTGGGCCTTGAGGCTGGCCACGAGCTGGGCGACCACCGCCCCCAGCGGGATGACCACCCCGGCCTCGCGGGCGGCGGAGGTCACGATGCCCATGTCCTTGTGGTGGAGCTCGATCCGGAACCCCGGCGTGAAGTCCCGGCGCAGCATGCCCGCCGCCTTGCGCTCCAGGATCGCGTTGCCGGCCAGGCCGCCGGCCAGGACCTTGACCGCCGCCTCGGTGTCGACGCCGTAGGCCTCCAGGAAGACGATGGCCTCGGCCACGAGCTCGATGGTGCCGGCCACGATGAGCTGGTTGGCGGCCTTGACGGTCTGGCCAGCGCCGACGGGCCCGACGTGCACGATGGTCTTGCCCACAGCCTCGAGGACGGGCCGCGCGGCGGCGAAGTCCTCAGGGTCGCCGCCGACCATGATGGACAGGGTGGCGTCGATGGCGCCCTGCTCGCCGCCGCTCACCGGAGCGTCAAGGACGCGCAGGCCCCGCTCCTTGCCGGCCTCCCCGACGCGGCGGGCCACGTCCGGGCGGATGGAGCTCATGTCCACGTGGATGGTCCCCGGTTTGGCGAGGGCGTAGATCCCGTCCTCGGCGAGGGTGACCGCCTCCACGTCGGGCGAGTCGGGGACCATCGTGACCACCACGTCGGCGTCGCGCACGGCCTCGGCGAGGCTGTCCGCCCCACGCCCTCCCCCCTCGACCAGGCGCTCGACCGGCTCGCGGGAACGGTTGTAGCCGGTCACGTCGAAGCCGGCCTTGACCAGGTTGGCGGCCATCGGGCCACCCATGATGCCGAGGCCGACGAAGCCGACGGTTGTCATGCGGTTCCCTCCTCCCCGGCGCCGCGTCCGCGGCGCTGGCGCGGCAGCCAGCCGAAGCTGTCGGCGCTGGCCCCGCTGGGCTTGTACTCCAGCCCGACCCAGCCGCCGTAGCCGGCGGCGGCGAGGCCGTCGAGGTAGCGGTCCAGGTCGAGGGTGCCCGTCCCCGGCTCGTGGCGCCCGGGGGCGTCGGCGATCTGGACGTGGGCGACCCGGTCGGCGTAGGTGGCGACGACCTGGTCGAGGTCGTCGCCGTTGACGGCCAGGTGGTAGAGGTCGCAGAGCAGGCCGAGGTTGCCAACGCCGGTCTCGCCCGCGACCCGGTCGATCACCGAGACGGCGTCGGCGGCGGTCCGGAGCGGGTAGCGGTCGGCGCCGCTCACCGGCTCGACCAGCACCGTGCCCCCGATCCGGGCCGCGGCCCGGCCGGCCAGGGCCAGGTTCTCGACCGCCAGGTCGTCCTGGGCGGCCGGGCCGGCGCCCTCGACCCGGTTGCCGTAGAGGGCGTTGAACGCCCCGCAGCCCAGCCGCTCCCCGATGCCCACGGTGACCTCGAGGTTGTCGCGGAACTCGCCCGAGCGGGCCGGCCAGGACACCAGGCCGCGGTCCCCGCCGGGCATGTCGCCGGCGAAGAAGTTCAGGCCGGCCAGCCGGACGCCGGCGCCGTCGACAGCCCGGACGAACTCGTCGACCTCGCGGTCGGAGGGCACCGCGGTCGCGAACGGCCACCAGAACTCGACCGCGTCGAAGCCGGCCTGCTTCGCCGCCGCCGGCCGCTCCAGCAGCGGCAGCTCGGTGAAGAGGATGGAGCAGTTGACGTCGTACGGCAGCACGCGCTCAGCCATCCTATCTTCCGCATCGTGGAGAGAAGTTTCCATAGAGTACAGCGGATGGTGTCAGCCTGGCCAGAGCCGGCGGGCTCGGCGGGCCAGCTCGCGGCGGAGCGCGCCGGCGTCGGCGCCGAGCAGGCCCCCGTCGCGGACGACCGGCTCACCGTCCACCAGGACGTGCCTGGCCCGCCGGTCGGGCCCGAGGACCAGCCCTGCCAGGGGATCGGGCACGTCGGCGAGGTCGTCGCCCGGCCACACGACCAGGTCGGCCCGGTAGCCGGGCTCCAGACGGCCGAGGTCGTCGCGGCCCAGGCAGGCGGCGCCGCCCTCGGTGGCCAGGGCCAGGGCGGTGGAGGGCATGAAGTCGGCCGGGCGGCCGGTGCGCTGCCGGCCGGTGTAGAGCGCCTGGCGGAGCTCCGGGAAGAGCCCGCCGACCTCGTTGGAGGCCACCCCGTCGACCCCGAGCCCCACCGGCGAGCCGGCCCCGACCAGGTCGGTGACCCGGCACAGCCCCGACCCGAGCCGGGCGTTGCTGGACGGGCAGTGGGCCACGCCGGTGCCGGCCGCCCCCAGCCGCCGCACCTCGTCGTCGTTGAAGTGGATGCCGTGGGCCAGCCAGACGTCGCCGGCGACCCAGCCCAGCTCCTCGACCAGGTCGACCGGGCGGCGGCCGAAGCGGGCCAGGGCGTCGCGCTCCTCGTCGAGGGTCTCGGCCAGATGGGTGTGCAGGCGCAGCCCGAGGCGGCGGGCCAGGGCGGCCGACTCCCGCATCAGCTCCGGGGTGACGGTGAACGGGCTGCAGGGCGCGACGGTGACCACCACCCGCTCGCCGTCGTGCAGCCGGCCGACGACCGACTCGGTGGAGGCCAGGATGTCGTCGAGCTCCTCGACCAGGAAGTCCGGGGGCAGGCCGCCCCTGCGCTCGCCGAGGTCCATCGAGCCGCGGGCGAGATGGACCCGGACCCCGATGGTCCGGGCGGCGTCGGCGATGGCGTCGAACACCGAGTCGTCGCCGCCCGGCACCACATAGTGGTGGTCGGCGGCGGTGGTGCAGCCGGTCAGGGCGAGCTCGGCCAGCGCGACCAGGGCCGCGGCGTGGACGTCCTCCGGCGACAGCCGCGCCCAGACCGGGTACAGCTCGGTGAGCCAGCCGAACAGGTCGCAGCCGACGGCCCGCCCACGGGTCATCCACTGGTAGAAGTGATGGTGGGTGTTGACCAGCCCGGCGGTGATCACGTCCCCGTCGCAGCGCAGCTCGGTATCGCCGCCCTCCGGTTCCACCCGGCCCACGGCGAGGATGCGCCCGTCGGCCAGGGCGACGTCCCCCGGCCAGCGCGCTCCCCGGAGGACAAGGCGCGCGCTCATGCCACCGGTCGGTCCACCGGCTCCTCGACGATGTCGAGCAGGCGCAGGTTGGCGATCTTGGCGATCTCGACCAGGGCGGCCGCCTGCTCGGCGGCCTGGGAGTTCTGCAGCCGGGCGTTGCCGGATCTGAGGATGGTCTCCTTGGTGTTCTCGCGCACGGCCACCACCATCGGGAAGCCGAACTTGTCGCGGTAGGCGCGGTTGAGCTCGTCAAAGGAGCTGTACTCGTCGCTGTTGAGCTGGTCCAGGCCGGCGATCGCCTGGTCGACGACCGACTGGGTGGGCAGCCGGCCCTCGCGGGTGGCCGGCCCGGCCAGGTCCGGGTACCGGCGGATGAGCTCCAGCTGGCGCTCGGCCGGGGCCTCGAAGAGCGCGTCGTGGAAGGCCCGGCGCAGCTCGTAGACGTTGTCGAAAGGGCGGGCGTCGAAGGCCTGCTCGGCGAGCCACGCTTCCCCCTGGAACAGCGGCCCGAAGGTGGCCACGAACTGGTCGCGGTCCATCTGGTTGACCTGGTCGATGCTGAGGACGTCCTCGTGGCGCGGGACCGGCAGGACCCGGGTGACCAGGTTGCTGTGCCCGCCCCAGACGTTGAAGATCAGGTTGAGCACGATGGCGCTGATGCTGCCGAGGGTGATCCCGCTGGAGATGATGGTCCGCACCGACTCGGGGAAGTGGTCGACGATCGTCGGGTACACCGTCGGGGTCATGGCGAAGCCGAGGCTGACGGCCAGGATGATCACGTTGCGCTCGTCGTGGAAGTCGACCCGGCGCAGGGTCTGGATGCCGATCACGGCCACCGTGCCGAACAGGGCGAACCCGGCCCCGCCGAGCACCGGCGGCGGGATGGCGGCGACGATCGCCCCGACCTTGGGGATGACGCCGATGACCATCATGATCAGCCCGGCGGTGGCGACCACCCAGCGGCTCTTGACCTTGGTCAGCCGGACCAGCCCGACGTTCTCGGCGAAGCAGGTGTAGGGGAACGAGTTGAGGATGCCGCCGAGGGTGGTGGCCAGGCCGTCGGCCCGCAGCGCCCTGGCCACGTCCTCCTTGTCGATCGGCTTGTCGACGATCTCCCCGGTGGCGAAGACGTCGCCGGTGGTCTCGACCATGGTGATCAGCATCACGATCACCATGGAGATGACCGCGGCCACCGGGAAGGTGGGGGCGCCGAAGTGGAAGGGGGTGGTGACCCCGAGGGCGTCGGCAGCGCCGACCCGGCTGAAATCGGTGAAGTCGAACAGCCAGCCGGCCAGCGTGCCGACGATCAGGCCGATGAGCACGGCGATGGTGGCCACGAAGCCGGTGAAGGTGCGGTAGATCGTCAGGATGATCAGGAGGGTGAAGCCGGCCAGGGCCAGGTTCCTGAGCGCCCCGAAGGTGGGCGGGTCGGTGAACTGGCTGGCCCCGCCGCCGCCGGCGTCCAGGGCGGCGACCGACAGCAGCACGATCCCGATGATGGTGATGACGGTGCCGGTGACGATCGGCGGGAACAGCCGGATCAGCCGGGCGAAGAAGGGCGCGACCAGGAAGGCGAAGATCCCGGCGATGATCACCGAGCCGTAGATGGCCCGCAGGCCCGGCACCCCGCCGCCCTCGGCCAGGCCGATCGAGATCATCGGGGACACGGCGGCGAAGGTCACGCCCTGGAGCAGCGGCAGGCGCACGCCGATCTTCCAGAAGCCGACGGACTGGATGATCGAGGCGATACCGCAGGTGAACAGGTCGGCGTTGATCAGGTAGGCGAGCTGCTCGGGCGTCAGCTTGATGGAGCTGGCGAGCAGGATGGGGACGATGACGGCGCCGGCATAGAACGCCAGCACGTGCTGGAAGCCGTACACGGCCAGCTTGTGCGGCGCCAGGACCTCGTCCACCGGGTGAACGGCGCCGGAGCCGGCTGCGCGCTGGTCTCGTTCGTCGGTCGTTGCCATCTGCTGCACCAGCCTTTCATCTCGTGCTGGCGGGTCTGCCGGACGTCTGGCAGGTCGCCTCGGCTACGAAGGCGATGTGGGTGATGGTGGACCTGGCCGAGCCGGCTCGGGCGTCGGCCCGGGGTGGGGGGCGGGCGGCACTCATCGACACCCTCCGCCGAGGTCAGTCCCAATGGTTTCCGTATAGTGGAAAAGACCCTCTAATTGTTAGGAGCCTAACGGCGGCCCTGATCGCCGTCAACCCTCGAGCCCGGCGACGCGCCGGCGCCGGTGAGGAACGCGGCGCTGAGGGCGGCCGAGATCCGCAGCATCTCCGGGAGGACGCGCTCGATGTCGCGATCCTGCAGCCGGCCTTCTGGAGCCGAGACCGACATCGCGGCCACCGAACCCCCCATGCCGAACACCGGGACGGCCAGGCAGCGGACGCCCACCTCCTCCTCGCCGCTGTCGATGGCGTAGCCCTGGCTGGCGACCTTGTCCAGCTCGGCCAGGAAGCGGGCCGGGTCGGTGATCGTCCGCGGCGTGCGCGGCGGCAGGCCGCTCCTGGCCAGCAGCGCCTCCACCTCGGCCCGCGGGCGGAAGGCGAGCACCACCTTGCCGACGCCGCTGGTGTGCGGGTGGACGCGCCGTCCGACCTCGGTGAACATCCGCACCCGGTGGTGGCGGGAGGCGACCTGGGCGACGTAGGCGACGTGGCCGTCCTCGAGCATGGCCAGGTTGGCCGTCTCGCCGCTGGCCTCCATGAGCTCGGCCAGGTACGGGCGGGCGAACTGGCCGAAGTCGCGCGCCGCCGCCTCGCCCAGCCGGATCAGGTGCGAGCCGAGGGTGTACTTGTGGGAGCCGCTGTCCTGGCGGACGTACCCTCGCGAGACCATGGTGGCGAGCAGCCGGTGGATGGTGGCCACGGGCAGGCCGGTGGCCCGGGCCAGCTCGCTGACGCCCTTGGCCTCCCCGGGCTCGGCCAGGGCCTCCAGGAGCTCGAGCGCCCGCTCGACCGACTGGACGCCGTCGCCGGCGCGCTGTGGCTTCCCCGCGCCCTTCGGCTGCCCGCTCCTGGCCACCTTGCTCCTCGCCGCGCCCTGGGACATAAAGCAGCTTACCTCCTCCCCAGGAGGACTCCGCCATATGGAATGACCTTGCCATGCTGATCGGCGGCAGGAGCGGCCTGGGCGAGTAGGTCAATAAATTCTACGATGCGGAATGACGTTTCTGAATGGCTTCACAACGGCCGGCGGCGCTTGTAGAGTCGTTCCAGCTCGAGGTGCTCGGCGGGGACCAGCGCACCCACGGTTCCACCCGGGGGGGACAGGAGCGTGTGACATGGTCGTCGGCAAGGTAACGGTCAACGGTCGGGGGACGTCGATCGCCGACGTGCCGCTCCACACCACGGCGCTGGACTTCCTTCGCGAGTGCGGCCTCACCGGGTGCAAGGAGGGCTGCGCCGAAGGAGAGTGCGGGGCCTGCTCGGTTCTGGTGGCGCGTCCCGGCCTCACCACGCCGACGGAATGGGTGGCCGTCAACGCCTGCCTTGTGCCCATCGCCTCGTTCGACGGCCAGGAGATCGTCACCGCCGAGGGGCTGGGCGCACTGGGCGAGCTGCACCCGGTGCAACAGGAGATGGCGGTCCGCGGGGGCTCGCAGTGCGGCTACTGCACGCCGGGATTCATCTGCAGCATGGCCGCCGAGTACTACCGGCCCGACCGCCGCCCCTCGAGCGAGCGCGATGCCGAGCCCGACCACGGTCCTAACGGGTTCGACCTGCACGCGCTGAGCGGGAACCTCTGCCGCTGCACCGGCTACCGCCCGATCCGCGACGCGGCCTATGCCCTCGGCGCCCCACCTCCCGACGACTCGTTGGCCGCCCGGCTGAGCGCGCCCCCCACCGAGCCCGCGGCGACCCGGCTGCGCCACGATGGTCGCTCGTTCGCCCGCCCCGAGACGCTCGCCGACGCGCTCCGGCTGCTGCGCGACGACCCGGCCGCCACCGTCGTCGCCGGTTCGACCGACTGGGGTGTCGAGGTCAACCTCCGCGGTCGGAGGGCCACGTCGGTCATCGCGATCGACCGTCTCCCCGAGCTTCGCGGCCTGGTCGTCGGGGCCGACCAGATCGAGATCGGGGCCGCGCTGACGCTGACCGAGATCGAGCGCCGTCTCGACGGCACGGTGCCGCTGCTGGCCCAGCTGTTCCCCCAGTTCGCCTCGCGGCTGATCCGCAACGGGGCGACGCTCGGCGGCAACCTCGGCACCGGCTCGCCGATCGGCGACACGCCGCCGGTGCTGCTCGCCCTGGAGGCGAGCCTGGTGCTGGCCGATGTCGACGGCGAGCGGGAGGTCGCCCTTTCCGACTACTTCACCGGCTACCGGCAGAGCGTGCGCCGCGCCGACGAGCTGATCAAGGCGGTGCGCATCCCCCTGCCGCTGGCCCGGCTGGCGGCGTTCCACAAGATCGCCAAGCGGCGCTTTGACGACATCTCCAGCGTGGCCATCGGGTTCGCCCTCGAGGTCGAGGACGGCGTCGTCACGAAGGCCCGCGTCGGGCTCGGCGGGGTCGCGGCGATGCCGGTCCGCGCGCTCGCCACGGAGGCGGCGCTCGAAGGGCGGCCGTGGACGCGCGAGGTGGCGTGGGCGGCCGCTGACGTCCTGCGCGCCGAGGGCACCCCGATCGACGACCACCGGGCGAGCGCGGCCTACCGGGCCGCCATGCTCGGCCAGAGCCTGCGCAAGCTGTACGCCGAGAGCCCGGAGGAGGTGTCGGCATGAGCGCGCTGTCGGAACGGCCCGAGCGCCCATCCGTCGGACTCGCGATCCCGCATGAGAGCGCGGCCCTGCACGTCACCGGCAAGGCGCTGTACACCGACGACCTGGTGGCACGCACCAAGGACGTGCTGCACGCCTGGCCGGTCCAGGTCCCGTGCGCCCACGGCCGGGTCACCGCACTGCGCACCGACCTCGCGCTCGCCGTGCCCGGCGTCGTCCGCGTGCTCACCGCGGCCGACGTTCCCGGGGTCAACGACGCGGGGGTCAAGCACGACGAGCCGCTGTTCCCCAGTGAGGTCATGTTCTACGGCCACGCCGTGTGCTGGGTGCTGGGCGAGACGGCCGAGGCCGCGCGTCTCGGCGCGGCCGCGGTCGAGGTCGACGTCGAGCCGCACCGCTCGTACGTGAAGGTGACCGAGGCGATCGCGGCCGAGTCGTTCCAGGGCGCGACCCCGCAGGTGCGGCGGGGCGACATCGAGACCGGCTTCGCCTCCGCTGTCCACGTCTTCAGCGGCGAGCTCGAGTTCTCCGGCCAGGAGCACTTCTACCTCGAGACCCATTGCGCGCTGGCCCACGTCGACGAGAGCGAGCAGGTCTTCATCCAGAGCAGCACCCAGCACCCGTCCGAGACGCAGGAGATCGTCGCCCACGTGCTGGGCAGGCAGAACCACGAGGTCACGGTGCAGTGCCTGCGCATGGGCGGCGGCTTCGGCGGCAAGGAGATGCAGCCGCACGGGTTCGCGGCGATCGCCGCCCTTGGCGCGGTGCTCACCGGGCGCCCGGTCCGGGTCCGGCTGAACCGCACCCAGGACCTGACCATGTCGGGCAAGCGCCACGGGTTCCATGCCGACTGGCGGGTCGGGTTCGACGACGACGGGCGCATCGTCGCCCTGGACGCGACCCTGACCGCTGACGGCGGCTGGAGCCTGGACCTCTCGGAGCCGGTCCTGTCGCGCGCGCTGTGCCACATCGACAACGCGTACTGGATCCCCAACATCCGGGTGAACGGCCGCATCGCCAAGACGCACAAGGCGTCGAACACCGCGTTCCGCGGCTTCGGCGGCCCCCAGGGCATGCTGGTCATCGAGGACATCCTCGGCCGCTGCGCGCCGCTCCTCGGCCTCGACCCGATGGACCTGCGCGAGCGCAACTTCTACCGAGCCGGCCAGACGACGCCGTACGGGCAGCCGGTTCGCCACCCCGAGCGCATCTCGACCATCTGGGACAAGGTCATCTCCAGCGCCGACGTCGTGAACCGCCAGCGCGAGATCGAGGCCTTCAACGACGCCCACCCGGACACAAAGCGCGGCCTGGCGGTGACGCCGGTCAAGTTCGGCATCTCCTTCAACCTGACGGCGTTCAACCAGGCCGGTGCGCTCGTGCACGTCTACAAGGACGGCTCGGTGCTGATCAACCACGGCGGCACGGAGATGGGCCAGGGCCTGCACACCAAGATGCTCCAGGTCGCCGCGACCACCCTCGGCATCCCGCTGGACCGCGTCCGGCTGGCGCCCACGCGCACCGACAAGGTCCCGAACACCTCGGCGACCGCGGCCAGCTCCGGCGCCGACCTCAACGGCGGCGCCGTCAAGAACGCCTGCGAGCAGATCAAGGAACGGCTGCAGCGCGTGGCCGGCGGGATGCTGGGCATGAACGCGTTGGACATCCGGATCGTGGACGGTGTCGCGCGCGGCCTGGGAACCTCGGAGGAGCAGGTCGACTGGGAGGAGCTCGTCCGCACGGCGTACTTCCAGCGGGAACAGCTGTGGGCGGCGGGGTACTACCGGACCGAGGGGCTCCACTGGGATTCGTCGGTGATGCGGGGCTCACCGTTCAAGTACTTCGCCTACGGCGTCGCCGCCACCGAGGTCGAGGTCGACGGCTTCACCGGTGCCTACCGCACACGGCGCGTCGACATCGTCCACGACGTCGGTGACAGCCTTTCCCCCCTCGTGGACCTCGGCCAGATCGAGGGCGCGTTCGTGCAGGGGGCCGGCTGGCTCACCCTCGAGGACCTGCGCTGGGACACCGGGGACGGGCCCCGGCGCGGCCAGTTCCTGACCCAGGCGGCGAGCACCTACAAGCTGCCGAGCTTCTCGGAGATGCCCGACGTCTTCAACGTGACGCTGTTCAGGAACGCCACCGAGGAGGGCGCGGTCTACGGGTCCAAGGCCGTCGGGGAACCGCCCCTGATGCTGGCCTTCTCCGTGCGCGAGGCGCTGCGGCAGGCCGCGGCCGCGTTCGGGCCGGCGGGCACGAGCGTCGATCTCGACTGCCCCTCGACCCCGGAGGCCGTCTACTGGGCCGTCGAGCAGGCGCGAGAGCACACCTCGCACGGCCATGTCGCCGACGCGAACGTCGTCCCGCCCCAGCCACCCGACCCGCACGGCCGCCACCCCGAGTCCGAGCGCGCCCAGCACGCCGCCACCCATGCCTGAGGCGACCTGGTTCAACGCGGTCGCCCGCCTCCGCGCGCGCCGCGAGCCGGGCGTGCTGGTGACGGTCGCCGCCGTTCGCGGGCACGCCCCGCGCGACGCCGGCGCCAAGCTGGTGGTCGGCGCCCGGGAGACATGGGGGTCGATCGGCGGCGGCAACGTCGAGGCGGTGGCGATCGACCGGGCCCGGGAGCTGCTCGCCGACCCCGACGCGAAGCCCGCCCTGTTCGAGACGTCGCTGTCGGACAAGGCGCCGGTCGAGCACGGCGTCCAGTGTTGTGGAGGAACCGTCACCGTGCTGCTCGAGCCGCTGCCCGTCGTGCCCGCCGTGGCGATCTTCGGCGTGGGCCACGTCGGGTTCGAGCTGGCCCGCATCCTCGCCCGGCACGACATCGAGCTGCACCTGGTCGACAGCCGCCCCGAGCAGCTGACCGACGAGCGGTTGGCGCCACTGTCGGACGCGGTGGCGAACGTCCACGTCCACCGCGTCCCGCTGCTCCCGGAGATCGTCCTTGGTGAGCTCCCGCCAGGCACCCACCTGGTGATCATGACCCACGACCACGCCGAGGACGCGGCGCTGTGCGACGCCGTCCTCCGCGGCGGCGTCCTCGGCTCGGTCGGACTGATCGGCTCGGCGGGGAAATGGGCCCGGTTCCAGCGGATGCTGGCCTCCGGCGGCCACGACCGGTCGTCGATCGCCCGGATCCGCACGCCCATCGGGCTGGCCGAGATCACCGGCAAGGAGCCGGCGACGATCGCCGTGAGCGTCGCCGCCGACCTGCTGCTGACCTTCGAGCGCGAGCGGTCGGCCGCGCGGAGCTGATCACATGACGCTGTACCGCGCCCAGGTGATGGACACGCCCGACGATCCGTTCCGCGGCGGGGCGCTGCGGGCCGACGCCGACGCGGGCGTGCTCGTCGAGGACGGCATGATCGCCGAGCGCGGGCCGTACCCGGAGGTTCGACGCCAACATCCCGGCGAGACGGT
>Ga0307409_100000845_pt1 | contig 14109 bp, 14 predicted proteins | sample 322Ometagenome_2_FD_203888 | JGI IMG/M metagenome (GOLD analysis project Ga0307409, IMG submission 203888) | Maize rhizosphere microbial communities from greenhouse at UC Davis, California, United States - 322HYB-O-2 | ecosystem: Host-associated > Plants > Roots > Rhizosphere > Soil | place...
GACGCTGCCGGCGCCAAGGAACAAACAAGCTTTGAAGAACGCATGAGTCATCAAATGGAATACCGCGGCGGCATAGCCACCGACACCGATTCCGATGAACATGTAGCCCAGCTGGCTTACCGTGGAGTAAGCCAGTACTTTCTTGATGTCGTTCTGGGTCAGTGCAATTGTCGCGGCTAAAAGAGCCGTCATCACTCCGATCACAGCAATGACCTGCAAAGTAAAAGGCGCCATGGAAAAAAACACATTCAGCCGGGCAGTCATGTAAACGCCGGCAGTGACCATCGTGGCGGCATGGATCAAGGCGCTGACTGGAGTTGGCCCGGCCATGGCATCCGGAAGCCAAACGTAAAGAGGTATCTGCGCGGACTTACCGGTAGCTCCGACGAATAAGAAGAGGGTTGCCACCGTTGCGACGCTGAAACCCCAGATCGTCTGTCCTTCCAGGCTCGATGCCCATCTTGCCATTTCGCGGAAAGTCAGGGTCCCATGCCCCTGGGCATCGAGAGTCCAAAAAAGCAAAAACATTCCGAGCACAAAGCCAAAGTCGCCGACCCGGTTGACGATGAACGCCTTATTGCCAGCCCGGGCATTGGCGTGATCCTGGTACCAAAAGCCGATTAGTGCATAGGAGCACAAGCCCACGCCCTCCCAACCGACAAACATGAGCAACAAACTGTCGCCAAGCACCAAAGTCAGCATCGCGGCAGTAAACAGATTCAGATAGGCGAAGAAACGCCAAAACCCTTCATCATCATGCATGTAACCGGTGGCGTAGATGTGAATCAATCCGCCGATGCCGGTGACAATCAGAATCATCACCGCAGAGAGCGGATCCACCAAAAAAGCCATATCCACTTTGAGCGAACCGAGATCGATCCAGCGGTAAAGATTATCGGTCAGAAACCGCTGCTCGGGAGGAAGCGCCTTGAGTTGAAGAAAAGCGATCACCGATAAGCCGAAGGCGATAATCACGGGCGCACAAGCAATGACGGCGATCGCGCTCTTGCCCAACCGCTTTTGGATCTTCAAACCCAGCAGACCATTGATGATCGCGCCAATCAAAGGCAGAAATACAATCCAACGCAGGAAATCAGTCTGTATCGGTTGATCCATGGAGCTCTTCTATCCTACAACATGCACGCTATTCTTTGAGAGTTTGCGCGGCTTCGACATCGATCGTGTGGAAAAGCTGGAAGATCGCCAAGACGATGGCTAAGCCAACCGCGGCTTCGGCCGCGGCAAGCATGATCACGAACATGGCATAGATCTGGCCGTCCAGATTTCCGCTGCCGAAATGAGAAAAAGCAACGTAGTTGATGTTGGCGCTATTGAGAATCAACTCGACACCCATCAACACACTGATCGCATTGCGCCGCGTGAGAACGCAGAGCAGGCCAAGCGAGAAGAGAACCGCGCCGATGATGAGATAGGAGGTCAGCTCGTTGGGTGAAAAGACCATGGCTAATCTTTGATCTCCTTGCGGGAAAGAACCACCGCGCCGATCATCGCCGCGAGCAGCACCAAAGACGCCAATTCAAAAGGCAGCAAATAGTTCTCCAGAAACAAATCGCCGATTCTGGCGGTGGTCGGTTGATGGGCAACTTCCTTTACCCTCACCCAAGGAGTTTCGCGAATACTTTGGACTAAAAGGACCAAGAAGACCGCGACGATCAGCAATCCGGGAATCCGGCCGGCGGCGCGGTTGGTAATCTCGACGTCGGTAATGCGATGCGTCAGCATCACCGCGAATAGAATCAGGACTAGAATACCGCCTACGTAGATAAGCACCTGGACGCCTGCGACGAAATCGGCGCCGAGGAAAACATACAGGCCGGCAACTCCGGCAAAAGTTCCAAGAAGTGAAAACGCCGAATAAATAATGTTTGGTGAAAATGCCACTACTGCGGCGGAACCCACCGTAATGATCGCGATCAGATAAAAAACCGCCGTTGAGATATCCATCACTGGTTAAATTTTAGGAATCGAAGGCAGAAGGCTTGTGGCTGCAATACAGGAAGATTGATTTGGTAACAAGGGCTATCGCGCATTGACCCGCCTCCCGCCCCGCGTCAACAGCTACTTCTCATCTGCCACAGTTCCGCCGTCCGGGGTGGCAAATTCATCTAAATACTTTTGTCCGATGTCCACTTTGACGACGAGAGTCGGATCTGTTTCTCCGCCCTTCTTGGGCTTGTAGAGCGCTGACGGCTCGGGCGCAAAGTGACGCACCAGTCCGGCGGGATTATAACTGGCTCCTTCGAACTCCTGAGAATGACGGATCGCACCGGTGGGACAAACTTCCGAGCACAAACCGCAGTACATGCATTTGCAGATGTCGATGTCGAAATGGGTAAACTGGCGCTGCTTGGTCTCCTTGTCCATATCGATACCGATGGTGATACAGGTGATCGGGCAGACACGCTCGCAGGCCAAACAGCCGGTGCAGATATCGAGATCGACTTCGAGAATTCCACGATAACGGCGAGGTAAGGTCTCCTGAATGGGTATCGGGATCTTATCGGGGTACTGGATCGTCATCGGACGCCGCACCAAATGTGAGAACGTAATCGACAGCCCCTCAAAAACCGACTTTACCGTGTCCCTAACGTCCGTTATGTAACTGACAACTCCCATAAGCCTCCAGCCACTAAATGTGTGGCTTGAAATAAAGCTCCGGCTTGGCTTGGCGAATTTGGAAGCTTACCCGGAGGAAGAAAATGACCGTAATCGCAACCCCTAATCCAAACATGGCGGCGCTGACGATCCGTTGCAGGTCGGCCGGCACAAACATGAATGCGACCGTTCCCAATAAACAGATAAATGAGAGCGGAACCATGTACTTCCAGCACATCGACATCAACTGATCTACCCGGACTCGCGGCAGGGTCGCGCGGATCCACATCGCAACAAATACCCAAAGATACGCTTTCAGAAAAAACGTGGTGAACTGGGCCAGAGCCAAGAGTAGAGGGCTATTCTCAAAGATTCCCAGTGGAGGAACCTGCCACCCGCCTAAAAACAAAGTGGTGGCCACCGCGCCGATTACATACAGATTGCCCCATTCCGCGAAAAAGAAAAAAAGAAAACGCATCCCGCTATATTCGGTGACGTATCCCGCCACCAGTTCCGATTCGGCTTCCGGTATATCGAATGGGGTGCGGTTGCCTTCAGCCAAGGCTGCAGTGAAGTAAAGGAAAAATCCAGCGAAGGTAAACGGATTATGGAACAGGTACCAGTCCCATGGCGCCCAGCCTTGTCCCTGTATGATCCCCTGCATGGTCAGAGTGCCGGCCAGAAAAACAATCATCAGCACCGACAATCCCGCAGGAATTTCATAGCTGACGATTTGCGCCGCGGAGCGCATGCCGCCCAGCAGAGACCATTTGTTATTGGAGGCCCAGCCGGCCATCAGAATGCCGACGACCACCAGCGAAGTCACAGCTAAAAGATAGAGAATACCGATGTTTAAATCCGCAACGATGAGTTGCCCGCCGAATGGAATGACCACGAAACTGCAAAGAAAGCCCATGAAGACGATGTAGGGCGCAAGTGAAAACAACTTCGAATCAGCGGCAGCGGGAATGATATCTTCTTTTAAAAGATTTTTGATGCCATCGGCCAACCACTGCAATATTCCCTGGGGTCCTACACGATTGGGCCCGACCCGGGACTGCATCCTCGCCCAGACTCGACGTTCCAGCCAGCTGGTCACACCGGCTAGCGGTGCGACGAAGACCGACAAAACTATGAAGGCGGCCAGCAGCATGCCGAGGGTGTAAACCACCTCTTTGGGCATTCCGGCAAAAGCGCCGTCGCGCATTAATTGGTCAAGGTAAGCTTGCATGATTTTTCGAATCTAATTTCTACCGGTCAATTTCTGGCGCGTCCACGTCAAGGCTGCCGATCAGGACGATCAAATCGGCCAACATAATACCCTTACTCAACTTATCGATGATGCTCATTGCGGTGTAAGAACCGGTTCGAATCCGCACCCGGTAAGGATATTCACTGCCATCGCTGATGACATAAAAGCCCATATCACCCCGTGGCGCTTCAACACGAACGTAGCACTCGCCCGCCGGGGGTTTGAATTTTCGCGGTACTTTCGAAATTGCCGGTCCGGCAGGCAGCATCTTCAAACATTGCCGAATGATCTTGCAGCTCTCTTGCAGCTCACGGATGCGCACCCAATAGCGGTCGAAGCTGTCTCCGACAGTGCCGATGTGACCCGTGCCTACTGGAATCTCGAACTCCAGTTCGGGGTAAACGGAATAGGGAATGTCACGCCGGATGTCCCACTTCAACCCGGACCCGCGTAGATTCGGACCAACCAAATTGTATTGCAGCGCGTCTTCCTTCGAGATTACGGATACACCGGCCAATCGCTCGATAAAGATTTTGTTTTCCGAAAGCAAGCGATTGAACTCTTCGACAATCGGCTCGAAGTGATCGAGAAATGCAGCAATACGTGCGCAGGTTTCCGGTAAAATATCATAACCGACACCGCCGATGCGGATGTAATTGTAAGTAAGCCTCGCGCCGCAGATCTCCTCCATCAAATTATTGATGGTTTCGCGCTCGCGCAGCGCATGAACGAACGGCGTCATTGCACCGATGTCCTGGCCGAAAGTTCCGACCGAAATCAGATGGCTAGCAAGGCGATTGAGCTCGCAGGCAATCACCCGGCAGAACTCTCCGCGGCGAGTGACCGGCGTTCCCGAAAGTTTTTCCGCCGCCATGCAGAAAACCTGATTGGCAAACATGGCTGCCAAGTAGTCGGCGCGATCGGTATAGGGTACGTAGCCATGCCAGGTGACCTTCTCGCCTATTTTTTCAATAGAACGATGCAAATAACCCACATCCGGAATCGCTTCACCGATGACTTCGCCGTCGGTTTTCACCACGAAGCGCAAGACCCCGTGCGTGCTCGGGTGTTGGGGGCCGACGCTGATGGTCATATCCTCGGTGTAAAACCCGGTATCTTGTTCTTGGACAATGTCGTTCATTAAATCCTACCGCAATAGCTTTTCTACCAAGGGAGCGCGTTGGGTGCTGATGCCGTCGTATTCTTCCTGCTCGATATAATCCTTGCGCAGAGGAAATCCTTCCCAATCTTCAGGCAAGAGGATCCGGCGCAAATCGCTGTGGCCTTCAAAAATTACCCCGAAGAGATCGAAGATCTCGCGCTCGAACCAGTTGGCAACTTTCCAAATATCCTCAACAGTCCCGATTTTCGGATTATCTCGAGGCAGGTTGACTTTGAACACAGTCTGGTGCCTACAGGTGTACGAATAGAGATGATAAACCAGCTGGATTTTTTCTTCCTTAGGCCAGTCCACTGCCGTTTGATCCGAAAGCACCTCGAACTTCAAGTCGGCATCATCACGTAAAAAGCGGCAGATCTCCACGATCGCTTCGCTCTCGGCTAAAAAGTAAGGCTCCGGCACGTCGCCCTTGAAGTCGCTAACTTTGCCGGAAAATTGCTTTTCCAGTCGCGAGAAAATTTCGGCCGGTTCCATACTACGCCCCTGCCGCTGCCTCGGTTGGAGGATTGGACTTCACCAGCCAACGCTCACGCATCATCTTATCTTGAATCCGCAACAAACCTTCGGTCAGCGCCTCTGGCCGCGGCGGGCATCCCGGCACATAGACATCGACGGGAACGATCTTATCGACACCTTTGCACACCGAGTAGGCCAGCTGGAACAGGCCGCCACAGTTTGAGCAGCTACCCATCGAAATGACATACTTAGGATCCGGCATCTGATCGTAAAGAAGTTTCGTCCGTTTTGCCATTTTATACGTTAGCGTTCCGGCAACGATCATCAGATCCGATTGCCGCGGGGTCGCCCTTGGAACCGCGCCGAATCGATCTAAATCGGCCCTCGGTCCACCGGTTTGCATCAATTCGATGGCGCAACAGGCCAAGCCGAATAACATGTACCATTGCGAGGATGCCCGCCCCCAGTTAAGCAAGTCATCCACTTTAGTGGTAAACACCGTTTCAGGAAGTGAATTGATGAGTGGTTTCATTTACCCTCCGAAGATCGCCGACTATGCCCTAACCTTCTTGATCCAGTCGAGATCGCCCTTGACCCACGAATAAATTAGACCCAGGAACAAAATTCCGATAAATATGAAGATTTTGATAAACGCAAATAATCCCTGGCCGCTTTCGATAAGACTCCTAAAGACGACAGCAACGGGAAAAATAAAGGCAATTTCCACCTCAAAGATTATAAATACCAGCGCCACGAGATAAAAACGAATATTGAAATTGACCCACGCGCTTCCCGTCGAGGGCTCGCCGCATTCATAGGTCGACAGTTTCCGAGCTTGAGGGTTGGCCGGCCGAAGCAAACGGCCGATAAGCAGGTTCACTCCAACGAACCCAAGCCCTAATGCCGTAAACACCAGGACATTCGCAAAATCGAAAAGCATTGTAAGTTTCTGTAGTAATTACTTAAAGATAGGTAATGATCCTTATAATCATAAAAGCCATACAGAATCAACCTTCGAGACCGCCGCTTCGGTCTCATGTATTTGCCATTGCTAGCTTTTTTGACTAGAGTCGTGCCGATCTCGAGCTCAACAGCTTCATACAAACAAACATTCCACCACCGAAGGCAGACCGCCAAGACCTTCCATGAAACCAACCAAAAATTGGAACATCAGCGTAATCGTCGTGCTCGTTTTTCTGATGTTCGGGGCCGGGGAGTCGCGAAGTCAAATTAAACCCACGCTCGTGCGCGTTGCGTATAGCGCGCTATCGGCCGGGATCGGGGTCCTGTGGCTCACCCACGAGCAAGCGATTTTCCGCAAACATGGCTTGGAATCAAATCTGGTATATATGCGCGGCGGCACTACTGCGGCACAAGCGTTGCTCGCGGGTGAGATCCAGTTTGGCCATCTTTCACCGGCGCCCATGATGACCGCGTGGGCTCAGGGCGCCGATATCGCTTGGGTGGGAACGACCATCCATCAAATGGTCTTCACTCTTATCACGGATGCTACTATCACTCAGGCAGCTCACCTCAAAGGAAAGAAACTCGGCATTACTCGTCTTGGTTCGGCAAGCGATCTAGCCCTACGCACGGCTCTGCAACATCTTGGGTTAAGCATCAAAGATGTTGCCGTAATCTCTATGGGAGGCATCCCGGATATTCTCGCCGGCATGAGAGCCGGAGCTATAAATGGCGGAATTCTATCGCCGCCTACTTCAACGGCGGCGCGGGACGTCGGATATCGCGCGCTTGTTCACATCCCCGACCTGGGAAAGGAATTTACTTTCTCAGGCATCGCGGCAAGAAGAACTTTTGTTCAAGCCGAGCCCAATATCGTCAGAGACTTCATGGCAGCACTTGCCGACGGCGCGAGAATCTATAAAGAAGACAGCCGTGCCGCGGTCCGGGTTTTACGAAAATACATGCGCGCCGAGGACCGAATACTCGAACACGGCTACAAAGAATACGACGCCGCCATTTCCAGCCCGCCATATCCGGGTCTTAAAGCGCTGGAAGCTGTGCGCGACAGCTTGGTCGATTCCACGCCTCAGCTCAAACAAATCGATTTGAAAATGTTCGTCGACGATCGCTTTGTAAAGCCGCGCTGAACTACTGTGCAGCAGGTCGGCCAGAAAGGAAGAATCGGGTTCCTGCACCTTCATCCTGAGACTTGTCTTATAATCTTCGGAGGCCGTATGAGAATCGAAACAGAACGTAAAGTGAAACGCTGGCGCGAGCAGCGCTGGTTGCTCGATCAGGTCATCCAGGCTCGTGGCATCGACTGGGACCAGGGGCGGACGGGTAAGATTCTACGCAACTGCGGGCCGGGAGTTCAAAGCGATCTCCAAGAAGTTTGCCGTAGAATCCAAAAGTTCGTTGATATTCCGCGCGAATTCGAGCGCGCCGCAACCCGCCGGGAACAGCAAGCACGTGAAGCAGAAGCCGCGGGTCATCTGCCGGCAGCCCGCGAGCATTTCTATACTGCCGCGTGCTTCTACACCAATGCGATGTGGGCGGTGTATGAAGACAGAAATCCCCGGCGTATCGGCTGGCAGGGAAAAAAACGCGCCTGTTATGACAAATTCATTCGCTACGCCGGCCGTCCTATCGAGCGAATAGAACTTCCATATCAAGGCAAACTCATCCACGCACTTCTGCATCTGCCTCACGACAGGAAAGCAGACGAAAAAGTGCCGTGCGTTATGTACATCCCGGGAATGGATGGCGTCAAAGAGGACAATCCCGCAACCGGCGATCCGTTTCTTGAACGCGGTATCGCGGTCCTCGCCATTGACGGTCCGGGTCAGGGCGAAACGCGTGAAGGGGGTCTGACCTGTAGCGCATCGAATTATGCCGATGCGGGTAAGCTTGCCTGTGATTACCTGGTCAAAAGATCCGAGATTGACCCCAACCGGCTTGGGATTCTTGCTTCGAGCATGGGGTCGTACTGGGCGCCGCGAGTTGTGGCCGAAGAAAAACGTTTCAAAGCCTGCGCGGTAAGCGGCGTCTGCATGGAGCCGGGCCAGTACGCCATTTTCAATATGTCATCCCCCACGTTTAAACTTAACTACATGTACATGTCCGGTTACGAAGATGAAGCTGCCTTCGATGAGTTTGCCAAGACGCTGACTTTGAAAGGCGTGACAGCGAAAATAAGCTGCCCCTACATGGTAGTTGCCGGTGAGGACGATGAGCATTGCGATATGAGATTCGTCTATGAGCTCATCGGTGAAATTCCCGCTCCAAAACTTTTATACGTATTTGAGGGAGAGCGGCACTCGATCCGCAACCCACGTGCGCGATCCCTGTTAACCGATTGGCTGGTCGATCGCTTGCAAGACAAGCCGTTCAAGTCTGAGAAAATCTTTGTCGAGACCAGTGGCAAAGAAATCCATTCAGATTGGTAGCCGAGTCATCCTTTCGGCCGTGCGAACTATGCGGCAATATCCTATACCAACACGATGAACGGGCTCTTCCAGGTAAATCAATGCGAATCGCCTTTGGTGATCTAATCGGTGGAATTAGTGGCGACATGTTCGTCGCCGCCCTTCTAGACCTGGGGCTTCCGCTTGAACTCCTTACTCGGGAATTGGGAAAAATTGCCACGCTTAAATTCGAACTCGATGCTGCAAAGAAAACGATCCACGCGATCGCTGCCACACAGTTTCGGGTAAGGCTACCGGACAATGAAGCGCCGCGATCCTGGGAGGAGATTCGTCAGCTTATCGAAGCAAGCAAGCTCGCGCCCGGGGTCAAAGAAACCGGCCTTGAGATATTCCAGCGCTTGGCCCAAGTCGAGGGCAAAATCCACGGCGTGCCCACGGCAGCAGTTCATTTTCACGAAATCGGCGCCGCTGATTCGATTGTCGACATTCTCGCCGCGGCAATCGGCTTTCACGAGCTCAAGATCGGCGCTTTGCATTTTTCCAAAGTCCCATTGGGACGGGGTCTGGCGCAGAGCGGCCATGGTCCATTGCCGGTGCCGGGACCTGCGACCCTGGAGCTCCTGAAAGGGATTCCCGTTCAATGGACTCAGCTCGAAGGCGAAACCGTCACTCCCACCGGAGCCGCGATCATGTCCGGGTTAGGGACCAGCTTCGGCGAAGAACCAAGCATGACTGTAGAAAGGATCGGTTACGGCACCGGACAAAAAGAATGGCCCGATCGGCCGAACCTCTTTCGGTTGGTTCTAGGTGCGAGCACCGATTGGCGGCAAGAAGAAATGCTCGTCATCGAAACCAACATCGACGACATGAATCCGCAGTTTTTCGAGCACGTCATGGATCGGCTATTCGCCGCCGGCGCTCGAGACGTGTTTTTCTCGCCGATTCAAATGAAGAAAAATCGTCCCGCCGTGCTTGTGCGCGTCATCGCCGAGCCGCGCAACCGGGACAGCCTGGCGAAGATACTATTCGAGGAAACAACCACCATTGGCCTGCGCTATCATTCCGTGAACCGCATCATCCTCAACAGAACAGAGGCAACTATTGAAACACGCTTTGGCGATGTGAAGGTAAAGATCTGGCAGGAACCTAACGGCGAAAAGCGCATCAGTCCTGAATACGAAGAATTAAAGCGAATCGCCATCGAGAAAAACATCCCGCTCAGGGTCTTACGGGACGAAATCGTCAAAGGCTTCAAGCAGTAAGACGCCGTGGCTGCGCGGCAATACAAAACGCCATCGAAAACTCGGACCATGGAAAATCCTCGCTTGATGTCGGTTAGTGCTTATTAATTATTAAATAGAGCGGCAGTTCTCGATCAAGAATTCATGAGAGCCAACGGGAACGGTACTTCAGACATTGAGCTTCCCGGCCCTAGAAGAGGTAGACTATCAGCTACAGGTGATCAGTGACGTGGTCGCTTACGTAACACGGGCTCTAGGACCTGGAAATCAAACTGCTCCGCGAACCAGTCCGCGCCACCATTGTAAGCATCGTCTGATGGCGCCACATAGGGCAATTCTCCGGCGCACATCACTGCCGTAAGCGTTGAAAGAGCTTCACGGTTGGTCTCCACCGCCAGCCCTGCGCCGTTTTCCAGCCGGTTCAAGACATAACCCAGCACGCTCAGACCTTTGCAGCGGGCATGCTCGAGTGTCAGCAGCAGATGATTGATCATACCGAGACGATTGGCGGCAACGACGATAATCGGAAGTTTTAGAACCCTGGCGAAATCGGCGTAGGTATAGCTGGGCAATAGCGGCACCATCAGTCCGCCGGCGCCTTCAACAAGAGTGATGTCGTGGCCTGAACTGATCTCGTCATAAACATCCATCAATTTATCAATCTTCAGCGTGATGCCTTGACGTTGTGCCGCCACACTGGGCGCCAGCGGTTCACGCAATTGATAAGGACATATTTTGTCCAGCGGATCTTGGGAGGCGGACGCCTCTTTCAAGAGAATGGCGTCTTCGGGATAAAGTCCACCTTGGCGCTCAGCGCAGCCGCTTTCCGCCGGCTTCATCACGCCGACATGGTAGCCGGAGTCACGCAGAAGCGCGCTCAGTTTGCAGGAGAAGAAGGTTTTGCCGACGCCGGTGTCTGTGCCGGTGATGAAAACTCCCTTTCCCATCATTTTTCCGTCACGGCGCGAATAGACTCATAAACCGTATCCAAAAGTAGCGCGAGCTCGGCATCCGTAACCGATAGCGGTGGCATCAATATGATGATGTCTGCCAGGGGTCGGATTACGACATTGCGTTTGCGGGCTTCCATGATCACTTTGTGACCAATGCGCTTCTCAGCGGGATAACTTCGACGGCTGGCTTTATCTTCGACGAGCTCGATGCCGACCATGAAACCCCAGTGTCGCACATCACTGACATGCGGCAATGGGAGAAACTCTTCTCTGAGCCGCTTGCTTAGATACGAAATTCTACGCTGCATGTTGTCGACGATGTTTTCTTTCTGAAACAGGTCGAGATTGGCAAGCGCCGCGGCGCAGCCGAGCGGGTTGCCCGTGTAAGTATGACCGTGAAAGAAGGTTTTGAAATCTTTGTACTCACCAAGGAAGGCGGCAAAGATCTCTTCACGGGTTAAGGTCGCTGCCAATGGCAGGTAGCCGCCGCTGATGCCCTTGGCCAGACAGAGGATGTCGGGGGTTATGCGGGCGTGATCGCATGCGAACATTTTTCCGGTGCGGCCAAAGCCCGTCGCTACTTCATCGAGAACCAATAAAAGTCCATGCCGCCGGCAGATTTTATCGAGAGCTTGGAGGTATTCCACAGGTTGGGCCCACATACCGGCGGCCCCCTGCATAAGCGGCTCGACGACCAGAGCGGCCAGCACATTTTTATTCTCGCTAATTTTCTTGTCCGCTTCATCGACAGCTGCGTTTAGCGCCTCGGCTTCGCTCATTTTCTCGTAATAGCGAAAGACATGCGGCGGCATGATGCGCAGCACCGGAAATAACAAGCTCTTGTGGTAGCGGTGGAAGGTTTCAGAATAGCCCATGCTCATCGACCCAATCGTATCGCCATGATACGACTCCGCTAGGGTCGCGATCAGGGTGCGCTTGGCTTGTCCTTTTAATTGCCAGTACTGGACCGCCATTTTGAGAGCCACTTCGACCGCCGTCGCGCCACTATCAGAGTAGAAAACCCGCTGCAGTCCTGGAGAAGCCACTTCGATCAGCTTTTGCGCCAACTCAATGCCGGGCACATGGCTAAGACCCAGGAATGTCGAATGCGAGATGCTGTCGAGCTGGTCGCGTATGGCGTCATCTAGCTCTTTCTTTCGGTGCCCGTGAACGTTGCACCAAAGTGATGAAACTCCATCAAAATATCTGCGGCCCTTAACGTCTATCAGGTAATGGCCCTCGCCACGGCTGATAATGCACGGCTCCTCGTCAATCCATTCCTGCATTTGCGTGAACGGGTGCCAAAGATAGCTATGATCCAGCTGCTTAAGCTTCTCGTAGTCTTGAGTCATTCCGGCCGATCCCTAATGAACCGATGCGAAGAGCTCGAGCGCTCGATCTATTTGCTCCGACGTATGCGTCGCCATAAGCGTGATCCGCAACCGTGACGTACCTGGCGGCACGGTGGGTGGACGGATACCTTGAGCGAACACCCCGTGCTCGAGCAATCGCTCCGAAAGGCGCATACAGTGATTGGCATCGCCGATCATCAGCGGCAAGATCTGGCTCCGGCTGTCACCTAGGGAGTATCCCAATCTTAACAATCCGTCGCGAACTCGCGCGCAGTTATTGCGCAAAGCGCGCCGCCTTTCCGGCTCACGCCTGATCAACTCTATAGCGGCAATCGCCATCGCCATCACAGCGGGCGGCAGTGATGTTGTAAAGATAAAACTCCGGCAGCGATTGATCAGCAACTCGCGCAGCGCCGCGCGACCCGCGATATAGGCGCCAAACCCTCCCAGCGCTTTGCCGAGCGTCCCCATCTGCACGAGCACGCGCTCGCCTAGACCGAGCCGTGAAATGAGGCCGGCACCGTCCGGTTCGTACACGCCCGTGGCATGCGCCTCATCCACCATAGTCATGGCATCATATTTTTCAGACAGCTCGACAATTTGTTTCAGCGGCGCTTCATCGCCATCCATGCTAAAAAGCGACTCGGTGACAATCAACTTGCGCGAGCTGTGTGGCGCATCCTTAAGGCCGTCTTCGAGTTGATCCACATCGCAATGCCGATACACGACGATTTTCGCCCGCGATAGCCGGCAACCATCGATGATGCTGGCGTGATTGAGCGCATCGCTGAAAACCACATCGCCAACGCCGACCAGCGTCGGGATGATTCCTGTATTGGCCTGGAAGCCGGAATTAAAGACCAATGCCGCCTGAGTCCCCTTTAATCGTGCAAGCTTAATCTCGAGCTCTTCATGCAAAGTCATATTGCCGGAGATCAGACGCGACGCGCCGGAACCGCACCCGTAACGCTCAATGGCATTGATGGCGGCTTTTCCCAGGGCCGGGTGATTGGCCAATCCCAAATAGTTGTTCGACGAGAAATTTAAAACTTCACGCCCGTCGACCATCAAAGTCGAGCCCTGGTCGCCTGCGACATGCCGCAGCTGACGATAAAGCGACGCCGATTTGAGAGCTTGCAGTTCATCTTGGATGAATCCGGCAGTCATTTGCTGTGAACTAATAATACACAGGTGCTGTCATCGCAAGACGAGATCGTGATCAACGATTCGGCACGACAACGATCGGATCGCGTAGAAAAGCTCACGCGGCCGATAAGCTCTGTAGCTTGCGCTTGATCAGTTTCATCTCGGAAGCAAAACGACGGAATTCTTGTTCTCGCTCATCGCTATCGCGCTGGCGGAGAATGGCAGACGGGTGAATCGTAATAAAGGTAAGTTTACCGAAGACGGAGTCGATGAATTTGCCGCGCTCTTTCATGATCGCTACAGGTTTACCCACCACCGACTGTGCGGCAGTAGCCCCCATGCAGACAAGAATATGGGGCTGCACCGCTTCAATCTCGACTTGCAACCACGGCCTGCATGCAACAACCTGGCGAACAGAGGGTTTCTGATGGAGGCGCCGCTTGCCACGCCAGATCCATTTGAAGTGCTTCACCGCGTTGGTGACGTACACTTCATCGCGGGAAATACGCGCGTCTTCCAGCGCT
>Ga0307409_100000848_pt1 | contig 14077 bp, 16 predicted proteins | sample 322Ometagenome_2_FD_203888 | JGI IMG/M metagenome (GOLD analysis project Ga0307409, IMG submission 203888) | Maize rhizosphere microbial communities from greenhouse at UC Davis, California, United States - 322HYB-O-2 | ecosystem: Host-associated > Plants > Roots > Rhizosphere > Soil | place...
GCCTTCTCGTCGCCGAGCGCATCGGTGAGCACGCGGCGGATGTAGTCGTCGGAACCGACCTTGATGTCGGCCTGCGAATCCATGGTGGTGACAAAGTTGCCGATGACATTGCCGACTTCTTCGCGCGAAGCAGTCTTCAGTTGCGACATCGCGGTGCCGAGGCGCTGCACGATCTTCGCGTCCAGGTGCTTGAGCACGGTGGCAGCTTCGTTCTCGCCGAGGGCAAGCAGCAGCACGGCGGCGCTGCGGGTGGATTGGAGTTCAGTGGCCATGGCCATTCATGAGCAATTTCCGTGCCTGCCGCAGTGTGTGAACGGCATCACACGCTGCTGCCGGAATTCCGGCGCTTTGGTGGCCGGACGTACCTTCCCCCGGGCCGTCAGGCGCCCAGTGCGGCGTTGAGGCTGGCGAGTTCATCCGCCGACTCCTGCAGCACGCGCGCCACGCTCTCCTGCGTGATGCCCATGCGGCGGCTGGCAGCGGCTTCGGCCAGCTGCACTTCCAGCGCCAGCGCATCCCCATGGTAGGAAGCCAGCAGGTCGGCAATGGTGAGCACGTCGGTGACATCTGCCTCGCCGCCATTGCGCCGATCCAGCTGCTCGTACTGCTCAACGGCCGTGACGATGTCCGGGGCGATATCCCAACTCTCCAGCACCATGCGCGCAATGGGCGCATGCCAGGTGCGCAGCATCTCGCGGAAGGATTCGGAATTGGCAAACAGGCCAGGATGGTCAGCCGAACGCGTGATGATGTACATGCGGCCCATGCCGTGCATCAGGCCGGCCAGCAGGGCCTGGTCCGGGTTCACGTAGGTCCACTTCTTCGCCGCCACGTAGGCCAGCGAGGCTACGAGCACGCTGCGCTCCCACAGCTCGTTGAGCACCTCGCGCATCGGCTCCAGGGACGGCGCGTTGCGCACCTGCTCCAGGGCGTAGGCCAGCGCCACGGTGCGCACATGTGCGAAGCCGATACGAGCGATGGCGCTCTTCAGTTCGGTGATGCGGATGCCGGCGGGGTTCAGCGCCGCCGAGTTGGCCATCTGCAACAGTTTCGCCGCCAGCGCCGGCTCGGCACTGGCGACCTTGGCCACCTGTGCGGTATCGCAGTTGTCGTCGGCAAGCACGCGGCGCATGCGCACCGCAACGTCCGGGAAGCTGGGCATGTGGATGCGGCCGCTCGACGCTTCGGCCGCCAGGGCCTGGACGAAAACGAATGCATCCCAGTTGCCCGAACTGGACGTTTCTTGCTGGCGATCGACGTGCATGGACTCTCCGTGGCTGCAGGATCAGTGACGGGCAGGATTGTGCAGTTGCGCGAGAAGTTGTGCTTCGTGGCGCGTCACACCACAAGCCTTGACAATGTCTTGCGGCTGCGCACCGCTGCGCGCCAGCTGCAGCGCCAGCTGGTAACCGCGCGCGGCTGGTTCGGATGCCGCAGCCAGCTCCCGCTGGTCCTCGATGCGGGCCTCCAGGGCCGCGATCTGCGCGGTGAGGCGCTGCGTGAGGTCGCCAAGCGAACGGGTTTCCTCGAACATGCGCTGCATGTCACGCCGGCCGGCGCGGCGCCAGCTGCCGAAGGCCACAGCGAAGCACAACAGGGCCACCGCCAGCATCGCGGCGCGTGCGGCGAAAAAAAGCCATTCGTTCTGTTCGAAGACCAGGTTCATGAGTTCACCCCACGGAAACAGACGCGCCAACGGACTGGCGCCTGCACAGATGGAGCAGGTTCCGTGCCAGTGCTGCCACCGACACTGTGACGGGCGTCACGAACCGTTCTGGTCTACTTCGGCAGCCGCCGCCTGCGCTGCGCTGGCCTCGCTCGCATCGACCTCCACCTCGAGCATCACACGGCGGTTGGCGTTGCGGCCATCGGGGGTGGCGTTGGGCAGGATGGGATGGTGTTCGCCATAGCCCACCGCCGCCAGCCGTGAAGGCGTGACGCCGCCGGCAATCAGCAGGTGGACCACGCTGGCCGCGCGCGCGGCCGAAAGGTCCCAGTTGGAACGGAACTGCGAACTGGTGATGGGCACATTGTCGGTGTGGCCTTCGACATTGATGTCGACGGGGAAGTCCTTGAGGATGCTTCCGAGCTCGCGGATCGCCGGCTCCAGCGCCGGGGTGAGCGTGCCGGAACCAGAGGCGAAGAGGATGTCGGAGCGGATGCCGATGGACAGCCGGCCATCCCCGCGCACCACGTCCACCACGCCCTGCGCGATCAGCGGCTGCAGGGCGGCCTCTGCCTGCAGCGCCAGCTGCCTGAGCGCCGCCACCGGGTCATCGGGGAGGTGCACCATGGGCGCGGGCACTCCGGCGGCGACACGGTCGCCAACCTGTACCGGCGCCAGGGTGGTGGGCGCGCCGCGGAACGCAGCGTTGAGCGAGTCGGAAAGGATGCGGTACTTGCCCTCGTTGACCTGCGAGATGGAATACATCACCACGAAGAAGGCGAGCAGCAGCGTCACCAGGTCGCCATAGGGAATGGCCCACCCTTCGTGGTTCTGGTGTTCCTCGTGTTTCCTGCGCCTGGCCATCTAGTGCAGGTAGCTTTGCAGCCGGTTGCCGACGATGCGCGGGTTCTCGCCCTGCGCGATGGCGATCATTCCCTCGATGACCATTTCGCGCACCTTGCTCAGTGATTGCGCGGCGCCCTTCAGCTTGCTGGCGATGGGCAGCAGGAACAGGTTGGCAAGGCCGATGCCGTACACCGTGGCCGTGAAGGCGGCGGCAATGCCGGTGCCCAGCTTCGAGGGGTCGCTGAGGTTCTGCATCACCGCCATCAGGCCAAGCACCGCCCCGACGATACCCATGGTGGGTGCATAGACGCCCATGCCTTCGAATACCCTGGCCGCGCGCAGGTCGGCCGCTTCGCGGCCCTCCAGGTCCACTTCCAGGATGCGACGGATGTCCTCCGGCTCGCTGCCGTCGATCACCATCTGCAGGCCCTTGCGGATGAACTCGTCGCGCTCGTCCTGCAGCATCGGCTCCAGGCCCAGCAGGCCCTGGCGCCGCGCCACCTGGCTCCATTCCACCATGTTGTTGATGATGGCCTCGCGGTCGGGTACCGGGGAGCGGAACACCCAGCCGAGGATGCCGAAGGCATGGCGGATCACCGCGCCCGGCGTCTGCACGAGAATGGCTGCGAAGGTACCCACCACCACGATCATCAGCGCAGCCCAGGACAGCAGCGCGTGCAGGCCGGCGCCCTTCAGCACCGCTCCCACCATCACCGCGATCAGGGCCAGCACGATTCCGATGAAACTAAGCATGTCCGTCTACCGCCTCAGTCCTCGCCATGCCACTCGCGCAGTCGCGCGCGCAGGCGCACCAGGGCCTGGCCATGCAGCTGGCAGGCCCGCGATTCGCTGACGCCGAGCACGGCGCCGATTTCCTTCAGGTTCAGCTCCTCGTCGTAATAGAGGGACATCACCAGCGCTTCACGTTCGGGCAGGGAACCGATGGCCGCAGCAACTGCGGTACGCAGCGCGCCGCGGCTGGTGTCGCGCTGCGGGTCGGCGCTGCGGTCGGCCACGCTGTCGGCCTCATCGAGGTTTCCGAGGTGGCACACGGCCGCGTCCTGCATGATCCGGCCGTAGTCTTCGATGGCCACGCCGAGTGCGGCGGCAACCTCGCTGTCACGCGCTTCGCGGCCCTCGCGTTCTTCTATCTCGCGCATCACCTTGGCTGCTTCGCGCGCCTTGCGGTGCACCGAGCGCGGTGCCCAGTCCAGCTTGCGCAGCGCGTCGATCATGGCGCCGCGGATGCGGATGCCGGCATAGGTCTCGAAGCTTGCGCCACGGTCCGCGTTGTAGTGCGTGGCTGCTTCCAGCAGGCCGATCATGCCGGCCTGGATGAGGTCGTCCACCTCGACGCTGGGCGGCAGGCGGCCGGCGAGGTGGAATGCAATGCGCTTGACCAGCTCTGCGTGGCGTACCACCAGTGCATCGGCGGCACGCTTGCCGGACGCCATGGAACTGTAGGCCGCCACCGGGCTCATCGAACCGCCTCCAGCCGCGCGTGCGCGCGGGGCACCAGGCGTTCCATGAAAAATTCCACGTTGCCCCGCTGCTCCGGTACGGACCAGCGGGCCGCGCGGCCGGCCAGGCGCGAGAACGCGCGCGAGGCGCCGGCCGACGGGTAGGCACCGAACACGCAGCGCTGCTGGCGGATGGCGCTGCGCACGTAGGCATCCTCCGGAATCTCACCCGCATACTCGAGCACCACGTCGAGGAAGCGGCTGGTGACACGCTCGAGCTTGCGGTACAGCAAATCGCCGCCACCCGGCGCAGTGGAACGGTTGGCCAGCACATGGAAGCGACGCAGTCCGTGCCGGCGGTGCAGCACCTTGATCAGCGCATAGGCGTCGGTGAGCGAGGCCGGCTCGTCATTGACCACCACCAGCACATGCTGGGAGGCCTGGCAGAACTGCAGCACGCTGTCGGCGATGCCTGCCGCAGTGTCGATGATCAGCGTATCCAGCTGCTGGGTGAGGTGGCTGAAGGCCTGCACGAGGCCCAGGTGTTCCGCAGTGGAAAGCTCCGCCAGCCTGGCCACGCCCGAGGCACCGGCGATGAGGCGGAAGCCCGCGGGTGTCTCCACCACCGCTTCTTCCAGGGTGCAGCGGCCGTCGAGCACATGCTCGAGGGTGTGCCCGGGCATCAGCCCGAGCTGCACGTCGGCATTGGCCAGTCCGAGGTCACCGTCCAGCAGCAGCACGCGACGGTTCTGGGCAGCCATGGCGGCGGCAAGGTTCACGGCGACACAGGTCTTGCCCACGCCACCCTTGCCGCCAGTGACGGCAATCACCTGCACCGGGTCAGGCTGCATAGCGGCACGGATGCCGGCAGTCTGTGCGGCAGTGAAGGCAGGCTCAGCCGATCGCATGGGCAACTCCGCCGAAACGGCGCACCAGCAATTCCTCGCCCACCGAGGTATCGGCGCTGCGCGCCAGGAACACAGCGCGCGCCACCAGCTGGTGGGCCCGCGCCGGTGCCAGATCCTCGGGGATGCGTGTGCCGTTGGAAACATAGGCCACCGGCAGTCCGGAGGCCGCGAGGGCCGAAAGCGTACCGCCGAGGCTCACGGCCTCATCGACACGGGTGAGCAGCAGCGCCGAAGGCGCACAGGCAGCAAAGGCCTGCATCGCCTCGCCGATGACACCGGCCTGGGCGCCTGCCGAAAGCGTGAGCCACACCTGGGCGCCGGACAACCGTGCGGCGCGCTGGATCTGCGCCGCGCGCGCGGCCAGGTCGCGATGGCCGGCGCCGATGCCGGCAGTGTCGACCAGCACCAGGCGGTGCTCGCCGAGGCGGGCCATCAGGGCCGGCAGTTCAGCCGGACCTTCCAGCGTGTAGCACTCCACGCCCAGCAGCCGGCCCAGCACGCGCATCTGTTCCTGCGCGCCAAAGCGCTGGTCATCCAGCGAGATCAGCGCGATGCCGCGCGTACCATGGCGCATCACCCAGCGGGCGGCGAGCTTGGCGATGCCGGTGGTCTTGCCCACGCCGGTGGGTCCCACGAACAGCACGCGGCCGCCGTGATCCAGCAGGTCATCGCCGGTGGTGTTGATGCGCCGCGTGAGCATGGCCAGCACGCGGCGATGCGCATCGTCGCGGCCTACGCCGTCCGGCAGCTGCGCGAGCAGCCCGGAGGCGAGGCCGGAGGCCACGCCCATGGCGGTGAGTTCCTTCAGCAGTTCGGCTGTTTCCGGTGCCCGGCGCGTCAGGTCGTTCCAGGCCAGCTGCGAGAGCTGGCGCTCCAGCAGGTGGCGCATGGTGCGCAGTTCCTCGCTGAGGTTGGCGTCGGCCGCCGGCGATGCGGTGGGCGTGGCGGCGCTCGTTGCGCGTGCCAGCACTTGCGCGAAACCCGTGGGGGCCGCAGCGATGGGCGCCGCAGCTTCAAGCTGTACGGCCAGCTGGGTCTCCGGGTCCACGCCGACAGTGACTTCGACGCCCTCGGGCAGCTGGCGGGAGGAAAGGATCACCGCATCCGGCCCCTGCTCCTCGCGCACCTGGCGCAGCGCACTGCGCATGTCACGGTGGGTATAGGTCTTGATCTTCATGGGCTACTTTCCTACAGCGGTTACCAGGCGCACACGGCGGTTGTCGGGAATCTCGTTCCAGGCCAGCACTGAAAGGCCGGGCACACCGGCGCGCACGAAGCGCGACAGCGTCTGGCGCAATGTCGGGGGCACGAGCAGCACGGCGGGCTCGCCCAGGGTTTCCTGGCGGCGCGCGGCGCCGGCCAGCTGCTGCTGCAGGCGTTCGGCGATGCCGGGTTCCAGACCCGGACTGCCACCCGGTGCCGACAGCGAGCCCTGCAGCAGCTGCTCCAGGTCGTTGTCCAGCGTGATCACCGGCAGCTCGTCCTTGAGGCCTGCGATGTCCTGCACGATCTGCCGACCCAGGGCCACGCGCACCAGCGATTGCAGCTGCGCCGGTTCCGGCGTGCGCGGCGCATGCTCGGCCAGCGTCTCGATGATGGTGCGCATGTTGCGGATGGGGACGCGTTCGGCCAGCAGGCCCTGCAGCACGCGCACCACGGTGCTCATCGGCAGCACGCGCGGTATCAGGTCTTCCACCAGTTTCGGCGCCGTCTTACCCAAGGCATTGAGCAGCTGCTGCACTTCCTCGTGGCCCAGCAGTTCGTGCGCGTGGGTCTGGACCAGATGCGAGAGATGGGTGGCGATCACGGTGCCGGGATCCACCACGGTATAGCCCAGTGTCTGCGCATGGTCGCGCGCGCCCGGCTCGATCCACACCGCTTCCATGCCGAAGGCCGGGTCGGTGGTCTCGATGCCGGTGACCTTGCCGAACACCTTGCCCGGATTGATGGCCAGCTCGCGGTCCGGATGCACCACGCCCTCACCCACCGGCACGCCGGAGATGATGATGCGGTAGACGGTGGGCGCGAACTCCAGGTTGTCGCGGATGTGCACGGCCGGCACGAGGAAACCCAGCTCCTGCGTGAGCTTGCGGCGCACGCCGCGGATGCGCGCCAGCAGGTCCCCGCCCTGGCTGGTATCCACCAGCGGCACGAGGCGGTAGCCCACTTCCAGGCCCAGCAGGTCCACCGGGCGCACGTCATCCCAGGACAGTTCGCGGTTCTCCGGCTGCACCACCGGCACGGCGGTCGCATCGGCCAGCTGCTGTGCGACAACCTCTGCCGCTGCTGCCGCGGCCTTCTTGCGCACCACGCCGGCCACCACCACGCACAGGGCAGCGATGCCGAGGAATACCAGGTTGGGCATGCCCGGGATCAGGCCCATGATGCCGATCACCGCCGCCGCCACGTACAGCGCCTTGGGCTGACCCACGAGCTGGCGGCCGATTTCACCGCCCATGTCCTGCGAGCGGGACATGCGGGTGACGATGATGGCCACCGCCGTGGACAGCAGCAGCGCCGGGATCTGCGCCACCAGGCCGTCGCCGATGGTCAGCAGCGTGTAGGTGCGTGCCGCATCGGAGAAGGCCATGTCATGCGCCATGATGCCGATGGCCAGGCCACCGATCATGTTGAGCACGAGGATGATGAGGCCCGCGGTGGCGTCGCCGCGGGCGAACTTGCTGGCGCCGTCCATCGAGCCGTAGAAGTCCGCCTCGGAGCGCACTTCCTGGCGGCGGGTGCGCGCCTCTTCCTGGGTGATGAGGCCGGCGTTGAGGTCGGCGTCGATGGCCATCTGCTTGCCGGGCATGGCATCGAGGGTGAAGCGTGCGGTGACCTCGGAGATGCGGCCGGCGCCCTTGGTCACCACCACGAAGTTGATCACCGTGAGGATGATGAACACCACCACGCCGACGGCGTAGTTGCCACCGACCACGAACTCGCCGAAGGAGTGGATCACCTGCCCGGCCGCGTCGGTGCCGGTGTGGCCGTGCATCAGCACCACGCGGGTGGAGGCGACGTTCAGTGCCAGGCGCAGCAGGGTGGCCAGCAGCAGCACGCTGGGGAAGACGCCGAAGTCCAGCGGACGGGCGACATAGAACACCGCCATCATCACCACCAGCGACAGGGCGATGTTGAACGTGAACAGCACGTCGAGGGCCAGAGGCGGCAGCGGCAGCACCACCATGGCCAGCACGGCGAGCACTCCCAGCGGCACGCCGATGCCACTGCGAAGTACGTCACGGATTGTGGTGTTCTGCATCAGTCAGGCCGTCATCAAGCGTTGGGCATTTCGATCTTCGGCAAGTCGGGCTTCGGGGCCCTGCCTGCGATCGCCGCGCGGAGCTGGAAGATGTAGGTCAGCACCTGCGCGACGGCCACATACAGGCCCGCCGGAATCTCGTCACCGATCTCGGTAGTGCGATGCAAGGCGCGGGCCAGCGGCGGCGCCTCGAAGATCGGCACCTTGTGTTCGTTAGCTACTTCACGGATTCGGGCCGCCATCAGGTCCACGCCCTTGGCCACGACGGTCGGGGCGCGCATGCTCTTCTCGTCATAGCGAAGGGCCACGGCGTAGTGCGTCGGATTAACGACGATCACGTCGGCCTTCGGCACGTCCTGCATCATGCGGCGCTCGGCCATCTCCCGCTGCAAGGCCCGGATGCGGCCCTTGACCTCCGGGGAACCCTCGGATTCCTTGTATTCCTGCCGCACTTCCTCGCGCGTCATGCGCATGTCCTGGTGGTACTGCCAGAGCTGGAAGGGCACGTCGATGGCAGCGATCAGCACCAGGGCGGCCGTGAGTGCCAGCAGCGACCAGCCCGCCAGGTGGATGGCATTGCCGATGGCCACGTGGATGGGCTCGGACCCCAGGGCCAGCAGGCGCCCGGCGTTCACGTACAACACGATGCTGCCGACGATGGCGACCACCGCGAACTTGGCCAGCGCCTTGCCCAGTTCGACCCAGCTGCGCACACCCAGCATGCGCTGCAGGCCAGACAGGGGTGACAGGCGCTTGAAGTCCGGGGTGATGGCCTTGGCGCTGGGCGCCCAGCCACCGATGGCCAACGGTGCTGCCAGCGCGGCCACCAGCGTGACCAGCAGCACCGGCGTTATGGCGTACATCGCCGCCAGCGCCATCCGGCCGAAATTGCGCGTCATCGCCGTCACGTCGAAGGCGTCCGCGCGCGATACTGTCAGCGCATCGCGCATCAGCTCGCCGAGGCGGGCGCCAATGGAATCCCCCGACGTCAGCAGCACCAGTCCCGCCGCCAGCATCACCGCCGCGGTGGTGAGCTCGCGTGAGCGCGGGACGCGGCCTTCCTTGCGCGCCTCTTCCAGCCGCTTGGGTGTAGGTGCCTCTGTACGATCGTGGCGATCGGTCTCTGACATGTCAGCCCCCGCCCAGCAGGCTGGTCACCAGCGCCAGCGTCTCGCCCACCAGGGCCACGAACCCCGACTGCATCGCCGGCAATCCGGCCAGCATGACCAGCAGGCCGCCGATCAGTGTCACGGGGAAGCCGATGGCGAAGAGATTGAGCGTCGGGGCCGCACGGCTCACTACACCGAATGCGATGTTCACGATCAGCAGCGCCGTGAGGCCCGGCAGCGCCACCATCAGGGCGCCACGGAACAGCGCCGACCCCCAGCTGACCACCCGCCAGTAGCCCTCGGCTCCCAGCCCATCCATACCCACAGGCAGTGTGGTGAAGCCATCGACCAGCGCCTGCACGATGGCCAGGTGCCCGTTGAGCGCTAAAAAGGTGAGCGTGGCGATCAGCGTGTAGAACTGGCCCACCACCGGCGCACCGGTGCCGCGCAGGGGGTCTACGTTGAAGGCAAAGGACAGGCCCATGGTATTGGCCAGCAGCTGGCCGCCCATGGCCAGCGCATCGAAGACGATCTGCAACACGAAGCCGATGGCCACGCCGATCAGGATCTGCTGCAGAGTGATGACCAGGCCCTGCCCCGAGAACGGCGATACCTGTGGCAGGGGTGGCAGCAGCGGCGCTACCGCCAGCGCGATCGCGCCCGCCAGCACCAGGCGCACGCGTGCCGGCACAAAGGTGGCGCTGAAAATGGGCGCAACCATCAGGCAGGCGCCGATGCGCAGGAAGGGCCACAGCCAGGCGGCCAGCCAGCCCTCGATCTGCCCGGTGGTCAGCGTGATCACGGGGTCGCGTCTAGCCTATGAGGCCGGGAATGCTCTGGATGAGCTCGCGGGTGTAATCCACGATCAGCCGGATCATCCACGGCCCGGCGATGGCGATGGCCGCGGCGATGGCCAGCAGCTTGGGAATGAACGAGAGCGTCATCTCGTTGATCTGCGTGGCGGCCTGGAACACACCCACCAGCAGGCCGGTGGCCAGCGCCACCAGCAGCAGGGGTGCGGCCAGCATCAGCGTGATCTCCAGCGCACGGGTGCCGATGGTCATCACGGTCTCAGGCGTCATGGCGAAGTCCTTGGCGAAGGCGGTCAGCGGAAGAAACTGGCGGCGAGCGTGCCCATCACCAGCGACCAGCCGTCCACCAGCACGAACAGCATGATCTTGAACGGCAGCGAGATGAGCACCGGGGAGAGCATCATCATGCCCATCGACATCAGCACGCTGGCCACCACCAGGTCGATGATCACGAAGGGAATGAACAGCAGGAAGCCGATCTGGAAGGCTGTCTTCAGCTCGCTGGTGGCAAAGGCAGGCACCAGCACCGACAACGGCACGTCTTCGGGCGAGTCGTAGCCCTCCCCGCCGGCGATGCCGACGAAGGTGGCGATGTCGCTCTCGCGCGTCTGCTCGAGCATGAACTGCTTCAGCGGCACTACGGCCCGCTGCAGGGCTTCCGTGGTCTCGATGGTACCGGCCATGTAGGGCTGCACGGCTTCGGTGTTGATGGTGCTGATCACCGGGCCCATCACGAAGAAGGTGAGGAACAGCGCCAGTCCCACCAGCACCTGGTTAGGCGGCGCCTGACCGGCGCCGATGGCCTGGCGCAGGATGGCCAGCACGATCACGATGCGCGTGAAGGCCGTCATCATCAGCAGGATGGACGGCAGCAGCGTCACCGCCGTCATCAGGATGAGCAGCTGCAGCGTCAGGGAGTAGCTCTGGCCACCGGGCTGGCCCTCGACCACCAGGGCCGGAATGCCGGGGGCGGCCGCGGCGGCAAGCCCGGGCAGCAGCAGCGCGGACAGCGCCGCGAGCAGCGGAACGAATCGCTTCACTTGCCGAGGCTCCGTCGCAGCAGTTCGGTGAATCGCGGCGGCAGCGGCGAAGTCGTGCTGGCCGGGGGCAGGGTTGATTCCGGTTCCGCCGGCAGTGTCTGCAGCAGGCTCACCTGGCCGGCGGCCACGCCGAGCAGCAGCCGGGAACCGGCGACGCGCACGATGACCACGCGCTCCTTGGGTCCCACCGCAGCCTGCGCCACCACCTCGATGCCGGTGGCACCGCCGGCGGAGAATCCGCGCATGCGCTTGATGAGCCAGGCGACAGCGAAGACGGCGGCGAGCACCAGCACCAGGGCCAGCATGACCTGGCCGATGCCCGAGGCCGAGCCCGGAGTGGTGGCAGAGGCGGCATCCGGTGCAGCGAAGCGACGTGGGGCATCGCCCTGCGCAGCGAACAGCGCCGGTGTGTAAAGCAGGCAGGCGGCAATCAGGCGCGCGGCCAGAGAATGTTTCATCGGATCGGGACTACTTCAGCTTGCGGATGCGTTCGGCAGGGCTCACCACGTCGGTGAGGCGGATGCCGAACTTCTCGTTGACCACCACGACTTCGCCGTGGGCCACGAGCGTGCCATTGACGAACACATCCAGCGGATCGCCCGCGGCGCGTTCAAGCTCCACCACCGAACCCTGGTTCAGCTGCAGCAGGCTGCGGATGGGCAGCCGCGAGCGGCCCACTTCCAGCGACAGCGTGACCGGCACATCCAGGATGACATCCAGGTTCAGATCGCGCGGTTGTGGCGCACCGGACAGCATCTGGTCTTCCTGGATTCCCGCCTTGGCGGGTTCGATGATTCTTGCCTTGGAGGTTTCGCTGCTCATGGATTGACCTACTGCATCACGAAACTGGTGAAGTACACGGCTTCCAGCGCCGCGGCCTTGCCGCCCTCGGCGGCGATCACCTTGCGCACCGCCTCCAGCGTGGCGTTGCGCAGGGCCTCCTTGCCTTCGGGCGTGGAGACTTCCGCCACCTGCTGGTTGCCGAACAGCAGCAGCAGGTCATTGCGGAGGATGGGGTCCACGTGCTCCAGCAACTTGGCAAGCTCCACGTCGCGGGTCATCAGCTGCACGGAAACCTGCAGGAATCGCGCCTGCGAGCCGGGGGCGAAGTTGGCGACGAAGGGCGGATCCAGTTCAACGAAGATCGCCGGCGCCTTCATTTCTGCGGCGGCCGGCTTCTTCTTGTCCTTCGCCTTTTCCCCGGCGCCCGCAGCCTCTTCGCCATGGCCGCCGAGCATCATGTAGGCACCGGCGCCACCACCACCCAGCACCAGCACGCTGGCGACGGCGATGATCAGGCCCTTGCGGGATTTCCTCGGTGCCGCGTTGGCGGCGGGGGATTTCTCTTCGGACATGGATGGCGGCCTTGCTGGTTGCCAGAACAATTGCCGGAAGAAATTGCAAGGCTTGTGCCACGGCCAGCCGATGGATCCCAAGTGACTGTTCCCACTGGGATTCTGGCATTTTACCGACTGTGACCTGACGCACAGTGACGGGATTCAGTCGGGCCCCTGCGGGCCCGGCGCCGGTCAGGCGTAGAGGTCGAGCAGCGCGCTGGAGAGCTGGCGCACGGTCACCTGTGCAGGCTGCATCGGCGCCGTCTCGCCAGCTACATCGCTGTCTGCGCCCGTAGCCTCCCTGGCTGCTGAATGGCGCGGCGCCTCTTCGGACACACCGGCATGACCCAGGGACAGTCCGGCGTCGCCGAACAGCTCGCGCAGGCGTGGCATGGCCTCGGCCAGGGCGGCACGTGTATCGGCATGCTGCGCGCCGAACCAGACATTCGCTGTGTTCTGGTGGATGCTGATGCGCACCTCCAGCGGACCCAGGTGCTCGGGCGAGAGCGTGAGCGAGCCTTCCTGCTGCCCGCGCGCCGACATCACCACCAGCCGCGTGCCCAGCTCGTCAGCCCAGCGCGGAGAGCCCACGTTGGCGCGCAGGGCCTGCTCCAGTGAATTCCCGGATGTCGCGGGCGCCACAGTCACCGCGGAGGATCCGGCGGAGGCCTGCACCATCAGGCCAGGCAATTCGGCGGCTGGCAGGCGCAGTCCGGGCCCGGCCTCGCCCTTTGCACCCGACAGCAGGGAATCGAACTGGCGCAGCAGATCCTGCGCCACATCAATCGTCTCGCCCTCGCCCACCGGTTGCTCCGCCGTGACCTGTCCGAGCAGGGCCTCGCCCAGGGCATCGGCCTCCAGCGACTGTGCCAACGCATCCGGCAGCATCTCGCCGTCTCCCGCGGTCAGCAATGCATCGGCGGCATCGGATTGTTCCGGCGCCTCGCCATCGCTGGCGGCAGCCTGCGGAGGAAAAAGCCCGGGCAGCAGCTGTGCCAGCCCATCGGTGAGCCAGTCGGTGCTGGATGGTTCCTCCTGCGTGCTGCGCTCTGGCGCAGTCCCGGCTTCAGCGCCGCTGGCCGCCGGGGCACCGAGCAGGGAAAGGAAATCACGGTTTTCCGCCGGCGCAGGCTCCGTCGCTGCTGTCCTGGACTGGGCCGGTGTCGCGCCAACCCGCAGTGGACTGGTTGTTCCCATGGTGTTCACTCCGTAAGGCTCCGGGCCTGCAGCGCCGCGCGCTGCGCCCGCTCGTCTGTGTCCTTCTGGTCGCGTCGCTCGCCGGCCCTGGCTTCTGCCACCTGCCAGCGATGCACCACCGAGTCCACGGCCTTCACCTGGCGGGCCGCGCCCTGCCAGTGGAGGCGGCTGCCGGCGGTCTGCTCCCGCGCGGTGGCCACGATCTGTTCCTGCTGGCGCAGTGCTTCATCCAGCCGCACCAGGAAAGCCTGGAAATCACGCAGCGCGCGCACGGATGTGCCGTCTTCCGCACGCTTGCGGAAGGCACCCATGTATTCGCCGCGGTAGGTCTGCAGTTCGGCCAGGCGCGCCTCGGCGTCGGCCAGGCGGCGCTGCGCATCGCCCAGTTCACGGGCGCGGGTCTTCTCGGTCTCCCCGAACAGGCGCTGCACGGGCGCCAT
>Ga0307409_100000849_pt1 | contig 14076 bp, 15 predicted proteins | sample 322Ometagenome_2_FD_203888 | JGI IMG/M metagenome (GOLD analysis project Ga0307409, IMG submission 203888) | Maize rhizosphere microbial communities from greenhouse at UC Davis, California, United States - 322HYB-O-2 | ecosystem: Host-associated > Plants > Roots > Rhizosphere > Soil | place...
CAAGTGGATGATAATCAAATACGCAATCATGTCGTGCGCAGATCGCTAGACGGCGGTAGAACTTTCGGTGCGCCCGTGGTGATCAGCGATGATGGCTGGCAAGTTCCCTCGTGCCCGCACTCGGGCCCGAGCATTGGGCGCGATAGTCACGGCAAGCTCCACGTGACATGGTTCACTCTTGGGCCTTCGGAAAAAGAGGCTGGGGTTTATTACAGCCTCTCCAGTGACGAGGGCAAAACTTTCGCGCCCCGCCGGCTGGTGCACGCCAATACCGCTCCGGAAATTCTCTATACGTCACTGGCGGTAGGCGACGATGACACGGTCTATCTGGCTTGGACCAATCTGGACCGCAACAACAGAGCGCAAATTTTCCTGCGCTCGTTATCGGCAGACGGCCGAACCTGGAGCGCTATTCAGCAAGTAAGTCATGCCCAAGGCAATGCGAGCCGGCCGGTCCTAGCGGTTTTAAAAAACCGGTTGAACGTTGCCTGGACTGAAACCGACGGTGAAGCATCAAAGGCGATTCTTCGAAACGCAAGGGTGACGAAATGAAACGAATTTGTCTGAGATTGCTCGCCCTCGGCCAAATATCATTAGTGGCTGCACTGGCAACCGCGGCTGAACAACCAAAGCACCTTCACCCGGTTAGGCAAAACTCAGCGCCCGAGATCGGCGCTGCGGCGGTGCCGTTTGAACTAAAAACACTGGACGGAAAATCGGTCGATCTGACCACCTTCCGCGGCAAGCCATTGGTGATGAATTTCTTTGCTAGCTGGTGCGATCCATGCCGAGAGGAGATGCCGCTTATCAATGATCTAGCGACCAAGGCGCCAGCCAACGGTTATAGCGTCTTGGCGGTGGCGGTTGAGGATAGCCGCTCTGCACTGACACAATACGCAAAAGAGTCTAAACTGATCTTCCCTATTGCACTAGACTTGAATAGTACGGTGAAGCGGTCCTATCGGATTTCCGGCCCGCCGGCGACCTTTTTTATTGAGAGGGAGGGAATCATCCGCGACATCATCGTCGGCCCTCTTACGCCCGAACGAGCGTCGACAGCGCTCACACATGCCGGTATACGAAGATGATCCGTCGGCGGCTCCAAATCGGAAGCAGGGATTCTCATGGGTCGCCCTCACGGGCAAGCCAAGGGAGATGTCAATGCAACAATCAATTTACCCTACGTTAAGAGCGCTAATCGTCGGCGCGACGATTATGGCAAACCTTTTGTTGGGTGGTGCATCAATGGCCGTCCAGTCGGGCCATCAGCATCAAGACCTGCATACAAGCCCGCCAGAAAAAAACAGCGAAGGCGCTAAACTATTGCCAGCAGATGGCGCCAGCGTAAAGATTTTGTCGCCGGCAAGCGAACAGGTTTTTCAGAATGATCGAATTCCTCTTACATTTAAACTCGCCAAGGGCAGACGGGGTCATCATGTGCATGCCTATGTGGATGGCGAACTGATGGGGATGTTCAACGGCCAATCAGGGACGCTCACCGGGATCAAGCCGGGGAAACACGTGTTGGAACTACGGGTTGTCGCCGAGGAGCACCAAAGCGAGTTGAACGCCATCGATCGAGTTTCATTCTCTGTCAAATAGAACCTTCGAGTGTTCCGAATGAGATCCAAAATCCGGCTAAGAAAGATCCTAGCTTTCTTGCCGAGGGGTTTAATCGTTTTGCGCAAGACTCTTCTTGTGTTGGTCCTGTTTGCTCCGATGGCAGTCATTACGCTTCATTTACATAAGCGCAGCCGCGAACAAACCAGGGCGCATGCTCCTCTGACGGTAATCGAGTCCTATCTCAAAGCGACTTACGCGCGCGACTATCACGCCGCCTACCGGCATCTCTCAAGGGCCGACCAGAGGGTTCGCGATGAAAAAAGCTATGTTGAAGGGCAACTTGGATTTACCGGCTTTACAGCTCGGCTCGCTGGTACGCTCGCTAGTTTTATGGACCTGAAACTCACCGAAGAATCATCGGGCGGCCCCGGGACAAAAATAAAAGTCGAATACTCTGTTCCAGCGCCGGAAGATGTTTCATCCCTGGTCTGGGAATGGAGTACAGAAAAGCTCAATTCTCTCTCGACCGCGGAGCAGACCCTCTTGCTTGATGCGCTGGCTGCGCGCAACCGAGCCGGCAATCTGACAACAATTCAGGGACACGAGACATTCGAGCTCATCCGAGAGGGAAATGCATGGAAAATCTTTCAGGATTGGGCCGGCGGAACCAAGGTGAAAGTCCACACGATCTTGGCCGGAAGATCAGACGTTGAGATCAAATTTTTGCAGAACGAGATTATTACCAGCGGCGAAGAGCCTTTTCAGGTCAACTTGGCGATCAAGAACCGCGGCAACCAACCGGTGGTCATAGCCATGCGCCATGTGATCGAACCGTTTCAAGCCGCCGACTATTTGGAGATGATCCAGTGCGGCCTCGAGCGTGCTGTCGTGGTGGAACCGGGAACCCAGAAAGAGTTCTCGATGGCATATCTGCTCGATCCAACAGCTCGGAAGAACTTCCAAGATCTGGCGCTCACCTATGCGTTTGAAGCTAAACAGTAGCTGTTTGGTAACGCTACTCGTCCTCACTGCCGGTTTGCTCGGGAGCACCGTCGCGGCCCATGAGCCGAGTAAGACGAAAACAGAAGCGTCCCGCCGGGTTACCTCGAACGTGAAAATGCCTCCTTTCGCCTTGATAGATCAAGAAGGTAATCCGTTTAGCGCGGAGAATAAACTGCGTGGCAAAATCGTCGCGATCAATTTCATCTATACCACCTGCTCCGACGTTTGCCCGTTATTTACCTTAGAATTTGCCCGGCTCCAACAATCGCTCCGAAGCCAAACTCAAGTGAATTCATTTCTCGTGAGCATTACCACCGACCCGGAAATTGATTCACCGAAAGTACTGAAGGCGTATGCACGGCGATTCGGCGCCGATTTTCAGAACTGGGCATTCCTAACCGGCGATGAATCACGCCTGAGAGATGTTTGGAAAGGATTCGGTGTTCAGGTGATCCGACGAGGTCGTGGTCTGGTGCAACACACTAATTTAACGACCTTAATCGACCGCCATGGCATTCGCAGGATCAATTTTCTAGGCTCGCAGTGGCAGTCCAGCGATTTTTTGAAGGACATGCGCGCGTTGAACGCGACCCCGCCTTGATCTACTTAGCCGTTATAGTGGCGGCTAGATTTTTTTTATGGTTAATTGTTCGGGACGTCGTTGCTTACCAGACCGGAGGAGGTAAAAGGATGAAACCGCTCCATCGCTTGTCATTGGCTGCAATTCTGATCGTGTTTACCCTCTCATCTTCCGAGTCTTTGCGCTTCGGAATCTCGGCCGGCACTGCTCACGCTCAGGACCTCGAGTCTAAGAAAATCGTGCCGTTTGTACCCACGCCGCAAGATGTCGTCGACAAAATGATCGAGCTTGCCGGAGTAAAGAAAGGAGACGTGGTTTACGATCTTGGCTCCGGCGACGGCAGAATCGTTATTACCGCCGCCAAGAAGGGCGCCCGCGCCGTCGGCTTCGACGTCGACGGAGATCTGGTCAAAGAGTCGCGCGAGAACATTCGCAAAGCGGGTTTGGAAAATCTGGCCGAGATTAAACAGCAGGACATCTTAAGCGTGGATCTCTCGCCGGCCACAGTGGTGACGATGTATCTTTTGCCCGATGTTAATTTGAAGCTTAAACCGAATCTACTGAAACAGCTCAAACCGGGTTCCCGGGTGGTCTCTCACGCCTTCGATATGGGTGATTGGAAACCCGATAAGACCGAGCGAGTCAACGGTCGCACGATCTATCTTTGGAGCATTCCAGCCAAAGCTCCTTGAAGATTAAGTAGTTAAAACCGATTGTGCCGTTAACTCGGCATTTACCGATCGCATGAAGACAAAGCTATCGACTGGAAGCGCCCGTGCGGGTTTGTTCGCGGTAGCGGTTCTGGCGCTATTGAGCCTGAATTTAGCTTCCGCTGTTGCTGGGGGAGAAGAGGACGCTCTCAGCATGCTGGATCGCTATGTTCGGGCCACCTACGCCAGGGACTATGAGGAAGCTTATTGGCATATTGCCTCTCCGGATCAACGCCTGAAGGATCGCGCCAGCTATGTCAGAGACCGGGGCGGGTTTAGCGGGTTCACTCTGGAGATCGCCAGAGTGCTCGCCAGCTACATACAGCTGAACCCACTGCTGACTCAAATCGATGGCCGACATGCCAGAATACACATCAAAGTCCAAGTTCCGGATGCAGGAAAATTAGGCCCGATGCTACAGGACTGGGACAGCGACAAGCTAGAGGCGCTTCCAAACACCGAGCGGAAAGCGCTGCTGGCGCGCATCGACGAACTGCATCGAGATCATGAGATCGAGATGATTGGCGGCGAGGAGGTTTTCCAGTTGATCAAAGAGGTCGATTCCTGGAAGATCGTTCTGAATTGGGCATCGCCGGTAAATGTCGGCTTTCAAACCTCGATATCGCCATCTGTTCCAATCCAAGCGCGTCTCGGACACTCCGACGTGGTAACTCGCCCCGGTGAAATCTTCAAAGTCGTGCTCAACGTAAAAAATACCGGGCCGGAACAGCTTTTTGCTCGCATAGGCCACTTAGTCGATCCTTATGAAGTTCGCGATTATCTCGACCTCGTCGACTGCGGTTTTCTTCTGCCAGTGCGATTAGCGCCCGGAAAAGAAGAAGAATTCGTCAGCACCTATCTTCTCAGAAGAAATCTGCCCGAGGGAGTCCGTCAGCTAAACGTCACGTATGCGGTCACCCTAGGCCAGTAACTAAGACGCCTCGTTACCCGGTTTCCGGCTCCCGACTTCTTACGCAGAATAAACCAAATGGAGGACTTGATTCATCAAGAACCATCGGATGAACCCACGATTGACACGTTGGCTTGTCGGCCTGGCGGCGGGTTTGATACTGATCCTGCCGGCCGCCTTTTTATATAGCAGGAACAGTTCGCCGCAGCAGAGCGCGCAAACGGAGCCGTTCAACACCGTCCAGGCTTTTCTCAAGAATTCCTACGCGCGCGATTTCAAAAAGGCCTATCGGTACATATCCGCCGGCGATCGGCAGCTCAAGGCCGAGCGCGTCTACGTCCGCGAAAAAGGATCGTTCAGCGGCTTTCCGCTCGCCGTAACACGTAAGCTAGCAGAATTTATCGAACTGCAACCACTGGAAAGCTCGCGACAACGAGACGATCGAGTGCGAGTCAAAGTTGCAGCTAAATACCCCGACGCGAATAGCTTGTCGGCCATCCTGTTGGATTGGGACGAGGAGCGACTCAATGCTTTGCCCTCATCGATGCAGCGAGACATTCTATCCACTCTGGATCGGATGCATCGCGCAGGTGAAATCAAGACAATCCAGGGTGAAGAAGAATTTAACTTGGTTAAGGAAGGCACCCACTGGCGGGTTTACCTCGATTGGGCCGCCGGGATCAGGGTGAGTTATAACGCGATCGTGCCTCCGACAGATTCCATCGAAGCGGTTCCGGTAAATAAATCCACGACAATCCGGCCGAGCGAACTTTTCACCATTGCTTACCGGGTCAGGAATCGAACCGCACAGACGATTTCCACTCGGATCACCCATTTGATTGAGCCCAAAGAACTCAGCCACCACCTGGAGATCATCGATTGCGCCTTGCTGCTCCCAGTCGAACTTCGCCCCGGAGAGGAGTCGGAATTCTCCACCACCTATATTGTCGACGGCGATCTTCCCGAAGGAGTCAAAGAGCTAAATGTCACCTATGAGTTCCAAGTGGCGCATTAGCCTGTGGATTGCGGCAGCATGTTTGGCCCTGGAGTTGCTGTCGACCCCGGTCTTTTCACATATTCCAATTCCACCGAAGAAAGGCGAGATAGGCCGCAGGGAATCGAGCCGTCCGGCGCCTAACTTTGCCTTGACCGATGAATCCGGCAAGCCGTTCAAGTTCACCGCCGCCAGCGGGAAATTTGTATTGGTCACGTTTGTTTACACTACCTGTCCCGATGTTTGTCCGCTGTTCACCGCAAGATTGGCATCCATACAGCGAATCTTGGAGGCGGAAAATCGTGACGATTACCTTCTCTTGACCATCACCACCGATCCGGCGCGAGACACTCCGGCGAAGATGAAAGCTTACGCTCAGGCTTTCCATGCGGATTTTAGGCGCTGGCATTTTCTCAGCGGCTCGCGCGAGGCGCTGGCCGATGTATGGAAAGAATTCGGCGTCGCAGTCCGAGATCTGGGCAACGGCCAGATTCAGCACACGAATCTGACCACACTCATCGATCCACGAGGGACTAGGCGGGTCGATTATTACGGCGACAAATGGCACGAAAAGGAAATCCTGAAGGATCTCACCCGCCTGCGTCAGGCGCGGCCGCTGCCATGATGCGATCTTTGGGGTTGTTTAACATCCTGCTGCTGGCGCTTTGGGCCGGCCCGTGCGTAGCCGCTCAGCGGGATCAAGGCACGTTCGAGGTCCGCATCAAGGATCACCGCGAGGCTATCGATGATTTTTCTCGGTTGCTTCTAACCCTTGACGGGGTTGCCATCAGCCCCAAGGCGGGGCTAAAATTTTGGCAGACCGGCTGGAAGGAGTTTAGTCCTTCTCCAGCATCTCTCGACCTGACGAAATATATAGGAAAGGACAGCGCTAGAATATTACGGGCCGATATAGAGGCCGGAGCATTCGATGCAGTCCATCTGAAAGTCAGATCGATAGACGGTTTTCTCAAGAAAACTCACCGTAGCGCCGCAATTAAAAATGCCATCGCGCCGTTCCAACTGTCGTTAAATATTGCCGCCGGGGCGGAAACGGTCCTCGTTCTGGACTTAACCGTCATCGACTTTTCAGACCATCCGCCGCGTGGATACGAATTGAGCCTCAAAGGTTATGAGCTCTACAGTAATGGCAAACTGATTGACAAGATCCCGCCTGGGTAGGGTCCCAATCTTTTTCACCGCAAGTCGACTCTCCTGGTTGGCGGTATTTTAATCAGACGTCACTTTCAATTTTCCCACTTCGCTGCAGCGCAAGCGCAATGCGCCAGCATAACATCGCCCAAGCGGCGCCAACGCACCAGCCAGCCAGTACATCTGTTGGCCAGTGGACGCCGAGGTAAATACGACTGACACCAATCAGCAGCGTCAGGGCGACTGCCAGGGTCAAAACGTAAATTTTGGCACGCCGCCGCGCCTCGACTCGGGATAGCAGAGCCCCCAACGTCAGATAAGTCACGGCAGCAAGTGTGGCGTGGCCGCTTGGGAAGCTTGTGGTATTCACCTCGACCAAGCGGGCAACGAGATCAGGGCGCGGCCGCTCTATCGCGAATTTGAGCAGATTGCTAATTACGGCACCGCCGCCGACCGAGACCAGCACCCACAGTGCGGCAGCTGCTTTATCATCGATGAGCAAATAACCGATCACGGCAAGAGTTATCAGCGCCACCACCGTATAGCCGCCGAGCGCGGTGATGTCGCGAAACAGGATCTGGAGCCATGCCGGGCCAATAGGGTGGGAAGGGCTGTTTGGATCGCGCAATGCCAGTAATAGCCTTTCATCAAAAGCGCGGGTTTCGCCTTTAACGATCCGATCGACGAATTCAGCGAAGACGAGCATTGCGCCAACGATTCCGAATAGCGCGAGCAAGGTTCGCGCCTCCAGCATCGAGCGAATCGGTATCCGGAAGAGGGTCCAACGTAAGTTCATAGACTCACGCTCTGTCTATCAGCTACCGAACTTTTTCTACGTCAGCGAGCGGCGTACGTCGTGGACCAGGCCGGATCAAAATAAAGGCAAGAAGCGGCGCGGATGATGCTATGGCGAACAGGCCGATTCCGGGTCAGCGACTACAATCCCAGTTTAGTAATCGATAAAACATCGCCGGCATTCACCTGAATCGGTCCCTGCTGCGACTCCAAAGAGAGATTTCCGCTATCATCCTTGGCGGTGATTTCTCCGTCCACTGGATTTGGAAAAACTCCGGTTTCCGGCCGAACCGTAATCCTTACCCGATCCCCAACTGCAAGCGCCCTTAGCACGTTGATCAAAGAATCGAATATTGCCATCACCCCTCCCTGAGCAGCAATGAGAACTCTATCAATTTACGATTGACATTGGCGATGCACTTCATGACCGTTTGAGGGCGGCTTTTAAGTCGGCGATCAGGTCATCGGAATCCTCGATGCCCACCGAGTAGCGGATGAGATTGTCTTTGATGCCGACGAGAAGGCGCTCTTCGGTCGTAAGCTCGTAAAAGCTCATCAGCGCAGGCTGCTCGATGAGACTCTCCACACCGCCTAATGAGGGCGCGATCTGCGGTATACGGCAGGCATCGACAACGCGCGATGTGGCATCGAGGTCACCCGCAATCTCGAACGAGACCACACCGCCGAAGCCACGCATCTGGCGGCACGCGACGTCGTGCTGCGGGTGGCAGGCTAGACCGGCATAATACACCGCAGTAATCCGCGGGTGCGACTGGAGAAATTCGGCCAGAGCTTGCGCGGTCGCATTCTGTCGCGCGATCCGCAGTGCAAATGTTTTTAGGCCTCGAATGAGCAGGTAGGCGGTGAATGGATCCGCGATCGCCCCGGTTACCGCCTGCAAGCCGCGAATGCCATCAATGAGCTCCGCGGATCCAAGCACCGCGCCGGCGAGGAGATCGTTATGCCCGCCCAGATATTTGGTCGCGGAATGCAGAACCAGATCGATCCCGAACTCCAGGGGCCGCTGGTTAAACGGGGTCGCAAACGTCGCATCAATAATCGTCTTGATCCGATGCCGGCGGCCGATTTCGCTGAAGCGCTCGAGATCGACGATGTAGTTGTACGGATTAGTCGGCGATTCACTCACGAGCACGCGCGTGGTTGGACGAATCGCTCCTTCAATAGCCTCGTAATCGCCGGCTGGAGCCACCGAGACTTCGATGCCATAACGGTGCAACACCTGGGTGAGAAACTGACGAGTCCGGCGATAAGAGTCGTCTGTGACAACCACATGCGATCCATGCGAGAGCACGGCGAACAGCGTCGTTGTAATCGCGGCCATACCGCTGGCAAACAATAAGCAATCCTCGGCAGCCTCTAGTTCGGCGAGCTTCTGCTCGGCTACACGTTGCGTGGGATTGCCGTAGCGGCCGTACTCCTCGCGCTCGATACGTCGCTCAAAATGGTCGCGAAGCTCGTCCGTATTTGCAAAGGTATAGGTGGCGGTCTGCACGATCGGTGTCGCTAGCGCATTGCCGAGCTTCGGCCGCGTCTCACCGCCGTGCACCGCGGTCGTGCCGATGCCTGGGAAAGCTGTGCCAGCCTTGGATGTCCGCTGGACTCCCGATGGTGTTTGCAGCGGCAACGTGGCAGGGTTGTCGCTGTCCTTAGATCCGCGATCAGCCATTAAGCTTCTAGCAGCCGCATGCGCTCGACATAGTGCGATATCGCACCGGCGATTTGCTTGGGATCGGCACTCAACTCCACCGGCCGATTTTGGTGTCCTGGCTGGACACCGGCGAGAGTGCCCGCATGATAAGCGATCTTTTGGTCGGCGAACTTAAGGCCGTTAGCGGTCGAAATCACCACCACCCGTTCGTGCGACCGTATCACTTTGCGTTCAACCAGCTTGCGCAGCGCCGCCAGGGCAACGCCGGTGTGAGGGCAGTTGAACATACCGGTGCGGTCGGCGCGCGCGGTTTCTTCGGCAAGCTCCGATTCCGAAGCCTGTTCCACCACACCCTCGAAACGTTGCAAGGTCGTAATCGCCTTGCGGATACTGACAGGATTGCCGATCTGAATCGCGCTGGCGAGAGTCTCCCGCGCAGTGATCGGTTCGAAGCGCTCGAAATTGGTCAAGAAGGCACGGTAAAACGGGTTCGCATTCTCCGCCTGCGCGACACAGATGCGCGGCAGCTTAGAGATGAGGCCAAGCTCGTGCATCATTAAGAATCCTTTGCCCAGCGCGCTGACATTGCCGAGATTTCCGCCTGGTAGGACTACCCAATCGGGCACTTCCCAGTCACACTGCTGGACGATTTCGATGGCAATGGTCTTTTGGCCCTCGATGCGCAAACTATTCATCGAATTAGCCAGGTAGATATGTTTATGCTTGGTAACCTGCTGGACGGCAGCCATGCAACCATCGAAGTCCGTGTCCAGTGAGAGAACCAATGCGCCGTTTGCCAGCGGTTGAACCAGTTGTGCTGGGGAAACCTTGTTACGGGGCAGGAAAACCACTGTGGGAATGCCGGCTGCGGCGCCATACGCTGCCAGGGCCGCGGAAGTATCGCCAGTTGAGGCGCAGGCAACTGCGTCGATCGGCATTCCGTCGGCCATCATCTGCTTTACGACGGAAACTAGAACGGTCATGCCGAGATCTTTGAAGGATCCGGTATGCGAATTGCCGCATTGCTTGACCCAGAGGTCTTCCAGATGCAGCTGCTTGCCGTATCGCTCCGCCCAAAATAGGTTGGTGTTGCCCTCGAAAGTCGAGACAATGTTCTCGTTATCGATAAATGGCACGACCCATTCTTTTTTCGCCCAAACACCGGAGCCGTAGGGATAAAGATTTTGGCGGTAACGATCATCAAACAGCTTGATCCACGCGGCCGCGGCCCTCGTTTTTAGGGCGTCCATATCATGCCGCACTTCGAGTAAGTCGCCGCACGAGGGGCAGCGGTACATTATCTCCAGCAGGCTAAACTGGCCCGCACAGCCGTTGATGCACTGGAACCACGCATTGTAACTCATGATCAAAGAGCTTTCCCCGCTTGAGCGGCAATCGGAGCGGTCAATCCCAAGACCTAAGAACGGTTATGCCAGCCAACTCAGGTTCCAGAGAATCAAGCAGTTACTAGTGAGACAAACCGTCGGCTTTACGGGAACCTAAAGAGTAGCCGATACCCTTCGATAGTGTCAACTCGAGGTCTCCAAGAAGCTGTGAAAATAAATATCCAGAGATGCAAATATCGCACGATCTGAGAACTCGATGAAATCTCGCGCTACGAACTCAGACCGACAAGTGACAACTTCTTTCGAAGAAGAGAACGCGAATAGCGGCGCCAGCGCGTTCTGCCGAACGACTGACACTTTACCGATAGCCGTCTCCACTGTACCATCAGGTCAGCGTTTCGGCGGCTCGGCAATGCGCCAACGATAGATGGTTCGGGAGAGCCCGGCCGTGTCTTTCAGACGCTCCACTCGATCCGGCTTCCAACTGCCCATGCCAAAATCGTGGGATATCACCCTGGCACCAGGTTTTAATTCGCGCATCAGCACCGGTCTGAGACGCAGGTTCGCTGCAGGATAGAGGTACATGGTAACCACGCTTGCGGGTGAAAAATCGATGGTTCGGATATCCTGCTCGCGAATTTCGACCAACTCTTCCATACCGGCTTGTTTGATCATTTGCCGCGAATCTTTTACCAACACCGGATCGATTTCGAAGCCAACAGCTCTAATTCCAAAAACTTTTGCCGCAGCCAAAACGATTCTTCCATCGCCCGATCCCAGGTCATAAAGAATATCCCCTTTTTTGATCTCGGCTAGCTCCAGCATGCGACTCACCACCTCATGCGGGGTGGGCACGAAGGGAGCGACATGCACGGAGTCCCAATCACGATCATCGGCATGAAGCACCGCCGATCGCTTTTCCGGCCAGCCAAGCCCGAGGATGCTAACCAGGATGGCAAGCCGAACAACTAAACCAGAAATCTTTCTTGGCATTTTTTACAGGAGCTTCAATCGGTCCGTCGACGCAGTATTTACAAGATCATCTTCGTTGACTGCACCTTCTTCTCCGGTAGTGCCAATACAGCGGCGCTTCGGACTTTTTGTTTATTATCCCTAAATACCGGGTCGGGCTTTCGGAGCATTTCTCGGAATTCCGCCGCTACAGACGATATCGGCTTGCGCTTGTGAAAAATGATATAAGATTGAACCCCCATCTCCTTCAACTCAGGCACATCGATCAATTTTAGAGTGCCATTGGCAACGCGGCTGGCAACGGCGTTGCGATACAAAATTCCCACACCCATTCCCAATCCAACTGCGGCCTTCACGGCCGCCGAAGCTTCGCAGCGGACTGAAATGTTTACCGACTGCCTATGGCTCCTGAGCGCATGTTCTATTCTACCGCCGGTTCTAACCACGAGGGGCAATTGGGCCAGTTCTTTCAAGCTTAGGGTTTTTCCGGCGACGGGATATATCGGCAGGCAAAACGCCACGACCTGCATTTCCTCATAAGGCTCGTAAACGATTTCCGAGCGGTACGACGGATTCGTAATCAAGCCTATTTCCACTTCCGAATTGATGATTCGCTTTTCAATCACCGGGCTGTCGTTTGTCTCGAGGGTAAATTGAACCAGGGGATGGTTCTGTTTGAAGATCATCAGGAGATGGGGAAGAACATCGGACGAAACGTTATTACTTCCACCGATCTTCAGAAGCACGCTTGGATTAGCTTTTGAATTTCTTTTGAACGTTTTCTCGACGACTTCGGCCTGCATCAAGATAGGCTTCACGGCCTCGAGAAACTGTTTGCCCTCATACGTCAGCTCGACACCTTGACTGAGTCGAGCAAAGAACTTCGTGCCAAATTCTTCTTCCAGTAATTTCAATTGTTGGGAAACCGACGGTTGGCTAATGTGCAGGATCTCGGAAGCTTTGGTGATGTTCGAAACGGTTCCAACGCATTCGAAAATTCTCAGCTGATGGAGTGTCATGATCCCTCCCCAAAAAACCTCAGAGAACATCGAAAGGATCTTTCCTATCTGCTTATTACGAAGCGTCATAAGGAAAGTCAATGGCTGGCATTCGAAGAAAGTATTGGACAGTTCTATGCAATGATGGGCAGAGTCCAGAAGCTAAGTAGTAGAGGCAAATGCGCGCGTTACCAAAATAATAGGAGGAATAAAGGATGAAACGAACCATATTTTCCTTGATCGGTGTGATTATCGGAGTTTGGCTTGGTTTGCCCGCTGCAGTGAGCTTCGCGCAAACTCGGCCGGAGTATATTCCGTTGGGCGGCGGCGTAAAGGGAGTACTTTATCGACCCGACTCCAATCCATCACCTCAAGTCGCCGTGATCATCATTCATCGTACATCCAATTATCTCCAACATGCCGGCTGCACCCAGCTGTCGCAGAGGGGATTGATGGTTTTGTGCATGAACTCCCGATTCGATAACAACGAAGCACTTGTAAACTGGGAACTCATAGCACTCGATGTGAAGCGTGGCGTGGATTACCTCAAGAACACGCAAAAGATTAGCAAGGTGATCCTCTTCGGCCACAGCGGTGGGGGGCCCACCACGACCTATTATCAAGCCGTTGCCGAAAAAGGACCGAGCTACTGCCAGGGACCCAACAAACTGACTCAGTGCGAGAGCAGCGGTCCCAATAGCGTCGCCGGTTTAACGCCAGCAGATGGCATAATCCTCGCCGATGCTCATCCGGGCAATACGGTCAATGCTCTGAGAGCGATCAACCCATCGGTCCGGGAAGCGCAGGACAAAGAAGTCGTCGGAGTTGATGCCAATAATGAGCCCATCAATCCCGTAAAGAGACTCGATCCATTTGATCCGGAGAATGGTTTTAATCCGAACGGCGACTCCAACTACTCGAAAAAATTCCAACAAGATTACACCGCAGCCCAAGCAGACCGGATGAATAACTGGATCAACCAGGCTTTGCGCATTCGCTCGCTTATGGCACAAGGTGACTGGCGCTTCCCCGACAACGATTCCATCATCATCGCCAGAGGTGGGGGCTCGCAAGCCGGCGGAGGAGATGGTGCCAATCTCTTCGTGCCGGATGTCGATGTCTTTTGCTGCACCGTGAAGCCGCAAAAATTACTCTTAAATAACGGCAGCATCGTAACACAGATCGTCAAGAGTGTACGGCTACCGAATCCGGCAGTTGCCGAGGGCAATGAGGAATTCGACGGCGGCACAAAAAACCTGACGGTTACGTCCTTTTTAAGCGCAAACGCGATCCGCGCCACAGATTCACTCGATTATAAACAGATCGACTGGTGCTCAACTAACAATTCGACACCCTGCGCGCTGCAGAACATTACTGTGCCGCTGCTC
>Ga0307409_100000851_pt1 | contig 14066 bp, 8 predicted proteins | sample 322Ometagenome_2_FD_203888 | JGI IMG/M metagenome (GOLD analysis project Ga0307409, IMG submission 203888) | Maize rhizosphere microbial communities from greenhouse at UC Davis, California, United States - 322HYB-O-2 | ecosystem: Host-associated > Plants > Roots > Rhizosphere > Soil | place...
ACGCGAACGCTCGCGCAGGTCACGATCAACGTGAACGGGCGGCTGGTGAACTTCTACTCGACGCACCTCGACTCGGCCAAGGGCAACAGTAAGCGCATCAGGGAAGTGCGGAACATGAACTCCTGCCTGAGCAACGATGCGCAGCAGAAGATCATCGCCGGCGACTTCAACGCCCAGTCGACCGCCAGCGAAATCGGGATCATGAAGCAGAACCACGTCGACGTGTGGGCCAAGGCCGACGACAACGGCGACGCGCGCAGCTATCCGGGCAATCGGCGGCACGGCGCGACGCGGAACACGCGTATCGACTACGTGTGGGTGTCGAAGGGAGCGTCGCTCGTATCGATCAAGAACGCCGAGGTGGTGGACACTCGTGACGGCCGCGGCAAGATGCCATCGGATCACAAGCCGCTCGTCGTGACGCTCAGCGTGAGGTAGATGGGTCAGGTTCGTGGGTTCGCGTCCGGCGAACCCACGAACCGTGTTCGACTACGACGCCGGCGCGAGGATCGTGGAATCGTCCTTGTTCGCGCCCGGCGACAGCGTCAACCAGGTCGAGGGCGACAGCACGATCTGGTCGATGTAGAAGCCGTCTTCGCGATTCTGGATTCGGATCGTTTTCGTCCCGCTGGTCGCGAAGCGAATCTCCGGCCCGAGCGTCCCCTCGGCGCCCCACCCGTTGTCTTCCCACCCCCAACCCGAGTTGCCGCAGGCGCTGCAGTCCTCGAGGTTCACCTCGTAGCTGGACGCGGTGCCGATCCGTCCCGCCGGCAGCCCGGACCCGTTCACGCTGTCGTTGAACTGGACGTGAACCGAGTCGTTGGTCGCAAGGTTGGCCTCCGCACGGCCGCGCATCCACAGGCGGTACGGGGTGTTCGCCACCGCATGGAACGTCAGTTCGACGTAGTTTGCAGGAGCGGCGAGCGGCGTCGCCACTTTCGAACGGCCGGCATCGGGCAGGACGAGCGCCTTGCCGCTGGCCGCCGATTCGTCGTCCACGATCGTCCACAGCGTGCCGACGATGGTGGCGCCGGTCACGTGCAGGACGACCTCGGTCGCCGGTTCCGGCGCCGGCGGGGGCGGCGGTGGTGGTGGTGGCGGCGGCGCCGCGCCGTCGGTTGCCGGCAGGATCGTCTGATCGCCCTTTGCCGGGCCCGGCGCTAATCGCATGTACGTGTTCGGCGACAGGACGATCTGATCGATCAGGAGTCCGTCTTCGCGGTTCTGGACGCGAATGGTCTTCGTCCCATCGGTCGCGAAGCGAATCTCCGGTCCGAGCGTGGTCGTCGAGCCCCAGCCGTTATCTTCCCAGCCCCACCCGGACAAGCCGCAGCCGGTGCACTGCTCGAGGTTGAACTCGACGCTCGTGTTCGTACCGATCGCGGCGAGCGGCGCTCCTGTCGCCGTGACTGCGTCGGTGAACTGCACGTGGACGGAGTCGTTCGAGCCGGCGTTGTTCGGCGAGCGGCCGCGAATCCACAGGTGGTACGGGGTGTTCGCCAGCGCGTTGAACGTGATCTCGAAGTAGTCGGTGGGCGAGGCCGACGGGGTCGCGACTTTGGGTCTTCCGAGGTCCACCAGCACGGCTGCCTTCCCGTCGGCGGCTCCCGGGTCGTCCACGAGCTGCCACGCGCCCATGAGCAGCGCCGACGACGCGTGAAGGACGATCTCGGGGGCAGCCGGCGGCGGCGGCGCGCCGTTGGTGCCGCCCGGGCTTTCCTTCAGGATCGTTCCGTCGTCTTTCGGGAGGCCCGGCGCGGCGTTCAGGTAGAGGTCGCGTGACAGCACGATCTGATCGAGCGACAACCCGTCTTCACGCACCGACACGCGGATGGTGTGCGCGCCGGAATTCGCGAAGAACACCTGCGCCCCGAGCGCTCCGACGCCAATCGCGTTATCGTTCCATCCCCAGTTCGAGAGGCCGCAGCCGCTGCAGTCCTCGATGGTGACGTTGGCTGCGGAGGTCGTGCCGATCTGGAAGTTGGGCGCGCCGGCCTGCGTGATGCTGTCGCTGAACTGCACCCATACCGAATCGTTGTTGAAGTTGTTGCTCGTGGCCTTGCCGCGGAGCCACACGCGGTACGGCACACCCGCGTCGGCGTTGAACGTCATCTCGAAGTAGTCGGCGGGGGTTGCCGATGCGCTCGCTCTCGCCGCCGCGAGATTGGGATTGGCCAGCCGTGCGCCGCCGGCCGCGGACGTGTCGTTCACGACCTGCCAGTTGCCGACAATCACCGGCGCCTTCCAGGCGTAGAGCACGGCATCGAGCGGTCCCGCGGCGGGCGCCGTGCCGGTCGTGCGGAAGCTCCACACCGGTCCGCTCTTCGTCATGTTCGCGGCGGTCTTGCTGACGACTTTCCAGTAGTAGGTCGTGCTGAGCTGGAGCCCGGTCACCGTATAGGACTGGAACTCGGTGTCGCTCTGGCTCGGTCCGAGCGCCAGGTTGGGCGCGATCAGCGTCAGGTTCGCGGGATCGGTTCCCAGATAGAGGTCGTACACGTGGGCGAAGTAGCCGCCGAACCACTTGAGCGTGAGCGTCTGGGCCTGGTTCTGGGCGCTGTTGGACGGCGCCTGGTAGACCGGCGTGTCGGGCGGAAGCGGCACGAACGGCTTGGTCTCCACGTTGCCGGTCGCGTTCTGCCACTTCCGTTCGAACTGGGCGCTGAAGAAGTCGTACAGCAGCGGCTTCTTGGTGAAGATGTTGTGCTCGAGCTGCGAGTTGGCCGACGGCGTCGTCCAGTTCGACGAGCCGAAGATCGTCGTCGCCTGAGAACGCAGCAGCGTGACCTTCTCGTGCATCGCGTTCTCGCCTCCGAGGTGGGCGCGGTGACGAACGTCGATGCCCGCCATGTACATCCGGTCGACGTTCCACGAGTGCCACTGGCGCACGGGGTCGCGATACTGGCCCGGTTCGGTGATCAGCCGCACCGGCACTCCGCGGGCCTTGGCCGCGATCAAGGCGTCGGCGTGACGCCGGTCGGTGATGCGGAACATCTGCGAGTCGATGCCGACGGTCTCGGCGTTGTACAGCTTCACCGAGCGGTTCGCGAAGTCCTGGCCCGAGCCCGGGGGGAAATTCATCTGCGAGTCGATGGGAAACGTCAGGTGCACGCGCGCACGCGGTACCGTCGGGTCGATGTTCGCGTAGGGTTTGAAGCCGCTCGCCGCGGTCCACCAGTCGTCGTACTTGGTCTTGAAGCTGTTGACGATCGCCGCGTCGTCGCAGAAGTAAATCACTTCGTCGATGTAGTCGACGTACGGGGTGGTCGGCACGAATCCGTCCGGGCTGAAATTGGCCCCGCTGAACTCCACTATGTTCTGACCGGCGAAGATCATCGTCTTCCAGTGGACGATGCCGCCGGCGGTCTTCTCGAGCATCGGGATGCCGGCGTCCTTCAACTGCTGCAGGACAGCGATGTTTCCCGGGTAATTCACGTTCGCCTCGGTGTCCATGATGACCCGCACGGGCACCTTCTCCACTCGCCACTTGTTGATCAACGCGGTGGCGTAGCGCGAGTCCTCCATGAACCAGAAGGCGACGTCGATCGCGACCTTCTCCTGGCTAATCAGGGCGAGCAGCGGCGTCCGGCAGTTCTCCACGGACGCGTCACACAGGACTTCGCTCGCCGACGCCCGCGAGACGGACCCGCAGGCGGCAAGGAGCAGGAGGACGGCAATCATTCGCGAGGCGTTTTTCATACGTCGTTCACACGAAGCATACAGACGAGCATGCAGAGCCGTCGGGCTCCCTTGCTAGTGCAATGCCAGCCGAAAAAGGAAAGGAACTGCCGCGGAAGGCGATAGAAGGCGTGTATCGTACTCCGCCGTTACCCTGAAGTCAGGCTCAGCGATATAAAACGACGGCCGGCCGCGATGGGTACACCCCTTGCTCAGCTCGCCACCCGTGAAGACTCTGTGGGTCAAAGCCGGGAAGCTGCTGCCGGTCGACACCGGCGGGAAGATTCGATCGTTCAACCTGCTGCGCGAGCTCGATGCGACGGGCGAGGTCACGCTGCTCTCCTACTACAGCGGCGCCCCCGATCCCGATTACGAGCGCAAGCTCGTGGAAGCGTTCCCGCGCGCGGTGGCGGTTCACATCGGCGGCCCCGATGATTCGGCGACTTCGATGGCGGTTCATTACCTGCCGCGCGTGTTCTCGCCGGCGCCCTATGCGGTCACGAAGTTCACGTCGCGCCGGGTCACGCGCCTCATCGAGAGGTGGGACAAGGAGCGCCGGTTCGACGTGCTGATCTGCGACTTCCTCGCTGCTTCCCGCAACTTTCCACGCCGTCTGCAGACCCCCTGCGTGCTCTTCCAGCACAACGTGGAGTCGGTGCTCTGGCGGCGTCAGGCCGACACGGAGCGCCAGCCGCTCACGCGTCTCGTATTTCAGCTCGAGGCCGCCAAGATGGATCGCTACGAGCGCGCCACGCTGCATCGCTTCGATCACGTGATTGCCGTATCCGAGGCCGACAAGCGCGCGATGGCCGCCATGATCCCCGAGGAGCACATCTCGGTCGTGCCGACCGGCGTCGACACGCGGACGTTCCGCCCGGCGACGCGCAACGACCACCCCGACCCCATCGTGCTGTTCCTGGGTTCGATGGACTGGGAAGCGAACATCGACGGCGTCCAGTACTTCGTCGAGTCGATGTGGCCGGCCGTGCGCGCCGCCGTGCCGAACGCGCGCTTCCAGGTCGTCGGTCGGAATCCTGCTCCGGCGGTTCGGCGCCTTGCGTCGGACACTGTCGAAATCGTCGGAACGGTGCCGTCGGTCGTCGATTACCTGCACCGGGCGGCGGCGGTCGTCGTGCCACTCCGGATCGGCGGCGGAACCCGGCTCAAGATTTATGAAGCGATGGGCGCGGGCAAGGCTGTCGTATCGACCTCGATTGGCGCCGAGGGACTCGACTACCACGACGGCGGCGACATCCTGATCGCGGATGCGCCCGACGTGTTCGCGCGCAAGGTCATCGCCGTCCTGCAGGACGCGCCGCTCCGGCGCCGGCTGGAAGACGCCGCGCTGGCGCTCGCCTCTCAGTACGACTGGTCGAGCATCGCCCGCGTGTTCGAATCGAGGCTGCGCGGGGTGGTCGGAGGAGCCAGCGGCGCGTCCGAAGGAAACGGGATCACACAACGAAACGAGGCAACGGAGTTACTGCGGGCCTGAGTGGCCACACCATCCACCACGCGCATGCCGCGAGCCCGGTGAGTGTCCGTTGCCCGGTTCGGGCGCTCCTCTGCGGTGATCCCGTCCCTTCGCCTCCGTTCACCGCGTCCTGAAGCTCCAGACCGACCCGGTGCTCGTCTTGTTCGCCATCGTCTTGCTGACGATCTTCCAGTAATAGGTCGTGCCCGCCTTCAGGTTCGCCACCGTATACGTCTTGTAGTTGGTCGACGACGTGCTCGGGCCGAGGTTGACGTTCGCGGCGAGCCGCGGCGGGTTCGAGGATGTGCCGAAGTAGATGTCGTACTTGTGCGCCCAGTACCCTGCCTTCCACTTCAACGTGATCGAGAGCGGCTGCCCGGTAGATGTATTCGACGGCGACACGTAGCGCGGCGCGTCCGGCGGCAGCGGCGTGAACGCCTTCGTCTCGGCGAAGCCCGACAGGTTGTTCCATTTGCGTTCGAAGAGATCGCGCATGAACTGGAAGAACAAGGGATCCTTCGAGAACAGGTTGTGTTCGAGCTGCGAGCTGGCCGACGGGCTCGTCCAGTTCGACGACCCGAAGATCGTCATCTGCTGGCCGTGGAGGATCGTCGTCTTCTGGTGCATCCACCCCGTGTGGTTGCGCAGCCGGATCTTCACGCCGGCCATGTACATCCGGTCCACGTTCCACGAATGCCAGAGGCGCTCCTTGTCACGATACTGCTGCCCCTCGGTGATGATGCGCACGGGAACTCCGCGCTGGCGCGCGGCAATGATTGCGTCGCTATGCCGGCTGTCCGTGATCCGGAAGATCAACGAGTCGATGCCCACCGTCTCCTTGTTGTACTGGCCCACCGACCGGGTGGCGAAGTTGTTGTACGGCGGGAAATTGAGCCGGGGGTCGATGAGCGCGGTGGGGTACTTCCTCGCCAGCGACGCCGGCGGGTTCGCGTACGTCCGGTAGCCGCTCGTCGTGGTCCACACGTCGTCGAACCGCGTCTTGAAGCTGTTGACGATTGCCGGATCGTCCGCGGTGTAGATCACCTCGTCGTGGAAATCCACGTAGCTGGTGAGCGGCCTGAACGCGTGCGGCGTAAAGTTGGCGCCGCTGAACTCCACCACGTGCTGGCCGGCGAAGATCATCGTCTTCCAGTGAACGATGCCGCCGGTATACTTCTCGCGCATCGGGATCCCGGCGTCCTTGAGCGCAGTGACCGCGTTGACGTTGAGCGGATAGTTCGGGTTCGCCCGCGAATCCATGATGATGCGGACGGGGACTCCCGCCTTGAAGCGGTTGATGAGCGCCAGATAGAAGCGGCTGTCCTCCATGAACCAGAAGCCGACGTCGATGCCGACGCGCTCGTTGTTGATGAGAGCGAGCAGCTGCGCGCGGCAGTCAGTGTTCGATGCGTCGCAAAAGCGGTCTGCGGCGGTCGCTCGCGACAGCGGAAGGACCGCGAGCATCACCGCTCCAATCAGAGCAGCACGACCAGGCATCCGAATGCTCCTCGGGGGGAGCGAGCGGGAGAAATTCCTGCCAGCCCGATGCCAGCCGGGCGCCGCGGCGATGCGGCGTGCCGATTGCTTATGGACGCGCCCCGCGTGTCGGGTGTTGCCATCGAGTGGCAGCATTGTGGAAAAGTTTGGTAACTCAGGTGGATGAGCTTTTCACGATCGGTTCCGTCCGCCGCGCATGATGTATTCGATCCTCGTCCCGACCCACAACCGCTGTGACGAGTTGCGCGAGACGCTGGCCAGCGTCGCGCGCACAGCCACGCAGCACTCCTGGGAAGTCGTCGTCATCGACAACAACTGCACCGACGCCACCGCCGTGGTGGTGCGCGATCTCGCGGCGACGTTTCCCGCGCCCGTGCAGTACGTCCGGGAAGCGGTTCCCGGCCGGTGCGCCGCGCTAAACGCCGGCATCGCTGCCGCGCGAGGCGAGATCATCGTCACCCTCGACGACGACGTCCGCGTCGGGCCCGAGCTGCTCGAGCGGGTGGGCGCCGCACTCGCCGAACTGGGGTGCGATTACATCGGCGGCCGGGTGTATCCGCTGTGGCGGGGCAAGCGCCCGGCATGGATCCCCGAGCGCCGAACGCGCTGCTGGGCGGTGATTGCCCTCAGCGACGAGGGTGACACCCCGTTCGAACTGGTGCACCGGATGCCGCTCGGGGCGGCGATGGCGTTCCGTCGCTACTGCTTCGACGTCGCGGGACCCTGGGATACGCGGGTCGGCCGCAAGGCGGGGACGCTCCTCGGCCAGGAAGTGCGCGAGTGGTGCATTCGCGCGCGCCGCAAGGGGCTTCGAGGGTTCTGGGCGCCCGGCGTGGTGGTGCACCACGTGATTCACTCCGATCGCCTCAACAAGCGCTACTTCCGCAGATGGTTCTACTGGCGCGGGGTGAGTCGCGCGATCCTGTTCCAGCAGCACGGGCTGGACATGGAAAACCCGCAGGAAACGACCATTGATTTCCGCACCGTGCCCCGCATCGCGGGCACGCCGCGCTACCTCTATCGAACCGCCGCGAGGACCGCCGCATCGCTGGTCAAGGCCGCAGTCCGTCGCCAGCGGAGCGAGGCGTTCGAGCACGAGCTGCAGTTGTGGATGTACGCCGGCATCTGGCGGCAGCGGTGGCGCGATCGGGCGAAGCCACTCGAGTGGGACGCCGAGTCGCCGCGCGTCGCGTCCTCGGCGGTGTGATCCCGGTGTCATCGATGCGCGCGGTGCCGATTCTGACGTACCACCAGATCAGCGCGGTTCCCTACCCGTCGTACGTGCGGTTCACGGTCACGCCCGAGATGTTTCGCCGTCAGATGGCGTGGCTCGCGTCGAAAGGCTATACCACGATCACGCTCGACGATCTCGTCGCGGCTCGCGCCGGACGACGCGCTCTGCCGGTGAGGGCAATCGTGCTGACGTTCGACGACGGCTGCGTGGAGTGTGTGGAGCATGCCCTCGAGGTGCTGCCGCGCTATGGGTTCACGGGCACCTTCTATCTGGTCGCCGGCGCGATGGGCGGCACGACCACGTGGACGCGAACCCGCCGACACGTTGAGTTCCCGTTGATCGACTGGACCACCGCTCGCCGGCTGATCGAGGCCGGATTCGCCTGCGGTTCCCACACGGTAACGCACCCACGGCTCGCGGAACTCACGGCCGCCGAGTGCCGCGACGAACTGGTGCGATCGCGCGCGGTCCTCCAGGACCGCCTCGGCACCGACGTCGTGCACCTGGCGTATCCGTACGGATCGTTCAATCCCACCGTGCGCCGACTGGCGGCGGACGCCGGGTATGTGACCGCCTGTTCCATCGAGAGCGGGTTGTCGCGCGCGTCGGACGACGCGCTCGCGCTGCATCGCCTGAACGTCGGCTCGAACGATACGTTTACCGATTTCCGGTTTCGGGTGGTCACGGGCAAGCGCCCGGACGACGTCCTTCCGGCACCGATGTACTCGCTGGCACGCACGGCCCGGGCACTGTTCAACCAGTTGACCGGCCAGGCAAGGAGCGCAACACGATGAAGGTGACGACGACGAACTCTTCGGTGAAGCAGCCCGTTGCGATCGCCGCCGGCATGCGCCGGCGCGTGCGCGAACAGGCTTGGCGAATCCTTCGACCGGTGCGGCTCGGTGCGCTCGGCCGCACGCAGCCGCTCAGCCGGGAATGGGGCTACGACCGAGGCAAGCCGATCGACCGTTTCTACATCGACGCATTCATCGAGGCGCACCGCGGCGACATCACGGGGCGGGTCCTGGAGATCAAGGACTCGCGCTACACCGACCGGTTCGGCACCGGCGTCACGCAGCGGGACGTCCTCGACGTGGACGCCACGAACCCGCGCGCCACGTTTGTCGTCGATCTCGCGGCCGCCGACGCCGTCCCGTCGCAGGCCTTCGACTGTTGCATCGTCACGCAGACGCTGCAGTACATCTTCGACGTGCAGGCCGGCGTACGGCACCTGCATCGCGTGCTGCGACCCGGCGGCGTGCTGTTGGCCACAGTGCCGGTGCTGTCGAAGTTGCTCGACCCCGCAATGGGCTACACCGATTTCTGGAGGTTCACGCCCGACTCATGCAACCGGCTGTTCCGGCCGGTGTTCGGCGAGGGCAACGTCGCCGTCGAGGGGCACGGCAACGTGCTCACGTCGATCGCGTTCCTCAGCGGCATGGCGCAGGAGGAGTTGTCGCGCGCCGATTTCGAGCACGAGGATCCGCTCTACCCGATGATCCTGACGATCCGCGCGGTCAGGAGGTAGCGGAGCCGCGCGGCACGCGTCGGCGTGCCGCGCACCACGCCTACTCCGAGAGCGGCCGCGACCCGCGGCCGCGCGTCCGGAAGAACGACACCAGCCTGTCCCAGTACATCCGAACCAGGTAGAGGGATCCGAGCACGGCGCCAGCAATCAGCTGGAACACGTAGCTGGCGGAGCCTGGATCGACGTACGCCTCGGCGGGAGCTTCGGCGATGACCAGAAGGAGGAGCGCAGTGACGATGAGCAACGGCATGTGACACCTTTCGTGTGTGAGGAAGTGACTCTCAAGGTCGCGATGCGAGCCGCACCGGTGACAGACCCGGCGACCCCGCCGGCGTCGGTCCCGCGAGCTCCGCGCGGCCGCGCACGTCGGCAGTGACATCGGCGAGGGCGTAGGGCCTCCGTTCCGAGTCGTGCCGGTAGACGCGATCCGGAAGCAGCGGCAGGTTCGTTCCGAAGTAGCTGTTGAACACGATCCGGAAGGAGTTCACGGGGGAGATCGAGGGATACAGCGCGGACCCGCCCCGGGGCAGGTAGTAGGCGTTCAGGATTCCGCTCCGGTAGCGGAGCTGCGCGGGGGTGAGCCGCCGATAGCGGTACTCGTCGGAACCCTCGAGGCCCTTGGGATACGGCCCCTCGTCACCCTGGAGAATGATCACGGGCGGTGTCGCTGCATTCTGGAGAATCCGATCGACGAGGCTCCGGATGATCCCGTTCACCATCACCACCTGCCGGCGATAGTTCTCGTCACCAGGCCGGCGGCTCTCCAGATCCTCGGACACATAGGAACCGTCCTCGTCGAACACCGTCGGCGGGTGCGGGACGAGCATGTGCACGAACACGAACTTCGGCTCCGACCGGCGGATCAGCGACTCGAGCTCCGTCACCTGCCGGTGGACACGCTCCCACTGCTGCAGCCGGTGATCGAGCAGTGCCGTGTGAAACGGGCTCACCAGCGGCGCGACGAGCGGCTGCTTGAGCAGCAGCACGACCGGCTGCGGTACTGCGATGTACGAGTTGATGGTCTCGTCCGCCAGCGGCGTCGTCGCAGTCGGCCACCACCACGAGCCGGCGTGGATATAGCGGTAACCCTGCGCCTTCAGGAACGTGCCCGCCACGTGGTGCTGCAGGCGGTAATTGAGCGGAAGATGATTGCCGGAGTCGGGACCAGGGTCACGTGCGAGATCGTCGTGATAGGCAAGATTGAGCGACGAGGACACCGAGAGCGCCGTCTTGATGTAGTTGGCCCGGCTCTCGCGCGCGACGTAGAACCCGCGGTTCTCGAGAAACCGGTACAGCGGTTCGTTGTCCAGACCGTTCTCGCGGAGCGTGGCCGCGTCCCCATACCGATCGAAGATGAAGTAGTAAATGTCCGGCTTCTCGGACGCGACGGCCGACGCGGTGGGCACAGGGACTGGCGGGCCGGACCGCATGCGCGCGTCGAGCGTCGTGACGTTGAACGCGGCCAGCGCTCCAAGCGGCGGCAGCACGAGCCCCGCCGCGACGATATTCGCGACGGCGGTGCCCCGCGCGAGCGACACCCGCGTCCGCGCGAGCCAGAAGGCGAGTGCCGCGTAGGCGAGCAGCAGTGCTCCGAACACGTATCGGCGGCGGGCCAGGCCGAAGCGCGCCAGGCTGGATTCCTCGAGCCAGTGGAGCAGGTCGGGAAGCACCGGCAGGAGCAGGAGCGCCGACGCGAGCAGGGCGGCCTTGGTCGCGTCGCGGTAGGCGAGTGATAGCACCATCCAGATCGTGCCGGCCGCGGCCAGGGCGGCCAGGAAGGCGGTCCCAAGCTCGTCCAGATTGCTGCGTCCGGGATACGCGGCGTACATCGACGCGACCGGGAGCGCCCCGAGCAGCAGCGGGTGGACGGGCCGGGAGATCATCGTGCCCCGCGCGTGCGAGACCCGTTCCAGCAGAGATGCGGAACGGCCGGTTCAAAAAGTGAGGCGGATTTCACTTTTCCTGGCGAGGGAGGCAAGCCTCCGCGCTTCCGAGGGGAGCGCGTGACGTACATGTGAACGTGCTGTGCCCACTGGCAGGTGCGACCTTGCCAAGGCGCGCGACCCTGGCGGCGCTGCCGCCACCGGACCGCCGGCGACGGCAGGGCCGCTAAAGGCGGGCCTACGGAGTCGAGATCGTCAGATCGTCGAAGGCGCCGGTCGCCAGCGACGAGGTGGAGTGGCTGCTGACGGCCAGTCCGACCAGCACGGTTGACGGCAATGCGAACGTGTCGGTGTCCACGGTGGTCCATGTCGTCCCGTCGGTTGAAGCCGAGGCGACGATCAACGCGCCCGATCGTTGCAGCCGCACCCAGCGCGGCGCCGTGCCGGTGGGGCCCGCCGTGCTCGTCGAGAGCGCGCCGTCGCTGGTGCGGCGCTGGAAGGCGAGTCCCCTGCCGAGCGACACGAGCATGAACGCGTGCGCGGACCCGGCAGACGTGCCGCCGCGAATCATCACCCCGACCTTCGTCCACGCCTGCGTGCCGCTGATCGAGGCGACGCGTGCCGTAATCGTCGCGTCGCCGGACAGCGTGCGATACGCATAGTGGAACGCGTCGGCGGTGTTCCACACGTCAGCGCCGGCGCCGCGCACCGTGAAGGCCGTACCGTCTCCGGTGGCCGATCCGGCCACGCCGACAGCCCCGATGTCGCGAGAGGCCCAGTCGGCCGGGAGCGAGGGGGCCTGTGCCGGGGCAGGAGCACCCGTCGAGGTTCCGCCCGCCTCGGCGAGGATCGTCCCGTCGTCCTTCGTGGCTCCGGGCGCGCTGGCGAGATACGGTCCCTTCGACAGCACGATCTGGTCGATCGAGAGGCCATCCTCGCGCATCAGCACGCGAATCGTGTGGGCGCCGCTCGAGGCAAAGTAGATGTCGGGGCCCAGTTGGCCCGCTACGCTGCCGGTGGCGTTGTCGTTCCACCCCCACGCAGACAGGCCGCAGCTCGTGCAGTCTTCGATGGTGACGGTCGCCCCCGCGGTGCTGTTGATGCGGTAGGCGCTGGCGCCGCTGGACGTCACGCTGTCGCTGAACTGCACGTAAACCGAATCGTTCCCCCAGCTGTTGCTCACGGCCTTGCCCCGGATCCAGAGGTGATAGGGCGTGCCCGCGGCAGCATTGAACGTCAGCTCGAAGTAGTCGGTCGGCGTGGTCAACGAGCCCTTGAGGCCGGCGTTCGCGGTGCCGATGCGCACGCCGCCGGCGGCACTCGTGTCGCTCGTCAGCGTCCACTTGGAGCCGGCGATCTTCGAGGTCCTCGAGGCATAGAGCACCACGTCGCCTTCGCCCGCCGTCGGCGCCGCACCCTCGGTGCGGAAGCTCCAGATCGGTCCCGCCTTGGCCATCTTCGCCACCGTCTTGCTGACAACCTTCCAGTAGTAGGTCGTCGCCGGCTGCAGGCCGCTGACGGTGAAGGTCACGTAATCGGTCGGTCCGTTGCTGGGCCCGAGCGCCTGGTCGCGGAACACGGTGGCCGTCGAGAGCGTCGGGGACGTATCGAGGTAGATGTCGTAGACGTGCGCGAAGTAGCCGGCATTCCACTTCAGCGTCACGCTCGTGTTCTGGCCCGGTGCGGCGTTGGCCGGCGACACATAGAGCGGCGCATCGGGCGGCAGGGGCACGAACGGCTTGGTCTCGACGGAGCCCTGGGCGTTGATCCACTTGCGCTGGAACACGTTGCTCATGTAGTCGTAGAAGAACGTCTTCTTCGTGAAGATGTTGTGTTCGAGCTGCGAGGTCGCCGACGGGCTCGTCCAGTTCGAGGATCCGAAAATCGTCATCTTCTGGCTGCGCAGCAGCGTCGTCTTCTGGTGCATCGCGTTCTCGCCGCCAGCGTGCGCGCGAACGCGGATCTGCGCCCCGGCCATGTACAGGCGATCGACGTTCCACGAGTGCCACATGCGGACCGGATCGCGGTACTGGCCCGGCTCGGTAATCAGGCGCACCGGCACGCCGCGGCCGATCGCGGCAATCAGGGCGTCGGTGTGACGCGGGTCGGTGATGCGGAACATGATCGCGTCGATGCCGTAGTCGACGCCGGGCTGGCCGCCGGCGACGACCTTTTCGGCGTTGTACTGCGACACCGATCGCGAGGCGAAGTTGTTGAACGGCGGAAAATTGAGTTGGCTGTCGATCGGGAACACCGGGTAGCGGCGCGCGCGGGGGGCAGGCGCGTTGTTGTAGTTGGTGTACCCGCTCGTCGCCACCCACACGTCGTCGTAGCGCGTCTTGAAGCTGTTGACGATCGCGGGATCGTCGGTGAAGTAGATCACTTCGTCGATGTAGTCCTGGTACGGCGTCACCGGCACGAAGGCGTGCGGACTGAAGTTGGCGCCGCTGAACTCCACCTTGTTCTGTCCGACGAAGATCATCGTCTTCCAGTGGACGATGCCACCCGAGGTCTTCTCGATCATCGGGATACCGGCCGTCTTCAACGAGGCGAGAATCGTCTTGTTATCCGGGTAGTTGACGTTCGCCTCGGTGTCCATGATCACGCGGACGCGGACACCGGCCTTCCATTTGTCGATGAGCGCCGCCGAGTACCTCGCGTCTTCCATGAACCAGAAGGCGACGTCGATTCCCTGGGTCTCGGCGTTGATGAGTTTCAGCAACGGCGTGCGGCAATCCTCGTGAGAGGCGTCGCACAAAGTTTCAACGGCGCTCA
>Ga0307409_100000853_pt1 | contig 14062 bp, 16 predicted proteins | sample 322Ometagenome_2_FD_203888 | JGI IMG/M metagenome (GOLD analysis project Ga0307409, IMG submission 203888) | Maize rhizosphere microbial communities from greenhouse at UC Davis, California, United States - 322HYB-O-2 | ecosystem: Host-associated > Plants > Roots > Rhizosphere > Soil | place...
GGTCGATGATCTTCGCAAGATCCTTCGCGCTTCCGATCATCACCTCACTAGGAACGACGGCCTGGATTCCGTAGCTGGCCTGTGCGTCACGCGGCAGGATGCCCTCGCCAGCGAAACGAAGCGCCACGATCTGGCGCCGGCCTGAGCTATCGACCTTGTACTTGGACAGGATGCCCGAGCGCACGAACAGAACTTCGTCGCGCTGAACCCCCGGTTCACGGAAGGGTCGGCGGGGATCAACCTGCACGACCTTGTGCGGCAAGCGGTCGAGCTGATCCGCAAGTTCTTCTTCAAGTCCAGCCGCGATCAACGTGTCGCGAAGCGAAACGCCAGATCCAGCGATCTGCCCCGAGCGGCGACTCGCCAACATCTTGGTTCTCCCCTACAAAAAAGATGCGCCTCTGAAACGATCTTAGCAAACTTAAAATGGGCCTATCTTAACCCATATTGATCTGGAAAATTGAACTTGGCTGATCATCGGAGCCTGCGGGCGGCTCGCTTGCGTTCGCAAGGCGCCAACCCTAAGGAGCGCGCGCGTCCTGAATGAATTCGTTTTGGCGCGTCGTGGCGATCGTAGCTCAGCTGGTTAGAGCACCGGTTTGTGGTACCGGGGGTCGCGGGTTCAAGTCCCGTCGGTCGCCCCATTTCTTGACGTTGATCGGACCGTTTCCAGCATATGACTACACCATGGGGCTTCGAAGATTTCGACGCGCACGAGGACCTGCATTTCATCACCGATGAGGAATGCGGGCTGAAGGCCATCATCGCGGTGCACTCGACTCATCTCGGGCCGGCGGCGGGCGGCTGCCGCTTCTGGCGCTACGAGGATGAGGCGCAGGCCGTGACCGACGCGCTGCGGCTGTCGCGCGGGATGAGCTACAAGAACGCCATGGCCGGCCTGCCGCTTGGCGGCGGGAAGTCCGTGATCCTGGCCGACGCCAACCGCACGAAGACGCCCGAGATGCTGCACATGTTCGGCAAGGCGATCGACCATCTGTGCGGCCGCTACATCACTGCCGAAGACGTCGGCATGAGCGTTGCCGACATGATCGAGATCCGCCGCAACACGCCATTCGTCGCCGGCCTACCGGTCGAGGACGATGAAGTCGGAGGCGATCCCGGCCCGCACACGTCGCTTGGCGTGTTCCTGGGCATCAAGGCGGCCGTTCGCAGGGCGCTTGGCAAGGACAGCGTCAGCGGCCTGCACATCGCGCTTCAGGGCGCGGGCAGCGTCGCGACGGGCGTCGCACTACACGCCGCGAACGAAGGCGCTCGGATCTCCATCGCGGATGTCCATGAAGACAAGGCGCAGAAGCTGGCCGATGCCTGTGGCGGCAAGGTCGTTGGCGCGGACGAAGTCCTCAGTCTCAAAGCTGACGTGTTGAGCCCCTGCGCGCTCGGCGCGATCCTTACCGAAGAAAGCATTTCCACGCTCAACGTGCCGATCGTGGCGGGCGGCGCGAACAACCAGCTTGCAACGGCCGAGGACGGTAAGCGCCTGCAGGCTCGCGGCATCCTCTATGCTCCCGACTATGTCATCAACGCCGGCGGGATCATCAACGTCTGCATCGAATATCTGCGCAGCGGCGACGCGAGCGTGGTGCGCGATAAGATCGAAGGCATTCCCCAGCGCCTCGAACAGATCTGGGCGGAGAGCGCCGAAAGCGGCCGCGACCCGGCGTCCGTGGCGGACGCCATGGCCCAGCGCCTCATCGGCAGGGGCTAGGCGACGCCGTGCATCGCTTTGCCAATCCGGCAAGGTTCCTGAAGTTCGCGAAGCCCGCGACGGTCTGGCTGTTTGTGATTGGCGTCATTCTGACCGGCGTCGGCCTGGTCGGCGGGCTCGGTTTCGCTCCGCCCGATTATCTGCAGGGCGAGACGGTCCGCATCATGTACGTCCATGTTCCCTCAGCCTGGCTGGGAATGGGCGGTTGGACGGGCATTGCGATTGCGTCGATCGCGCAACTCGTGTGGAGGCACCCCTTGGCCGCCGTTGCCGGGCGAGCCCTCGCTCCGGCGGGCGCGGTGTTCGCGGCGATTTGCCTGCTCACGGGGTCGATCTGGGGGCGGCCGACCTGGGGCACCTGGTGGGAATGGGACGGACGTCTGACGTCGATGCTAATCCTGTTCTTCCTCTACCTCGGCTACATCGCGCTTGCGGCCGCGGAGCGGGAGCGGGGCGGAGAGGGGCGGATTGCCGCCTTGTTCGGCCTGATCGGCGCCATCAACCTGCCGATCATTCATTATTCGGTACTTTGGTGGCGCACGCTGCACCAGGCGCAGAGCTTCGGCACCCAAGGCTCGGCGATAGACCCATCGATCCTGTGGCCATTGCCGCTCGCGACTCTCGGCTTTTCGTGCCTGTTCGGCGCGGCAGTGATGATGCGCATGCGGGCGGAGCTAGCGGAGGCCAAGGTGGAGGCGCGCATGCGCCGGGCGACAGCGGAATGAACCACTGGTCGTTCGTCATCGCAGCCTACGTTATCGCCATCGGCGGGACCGTGGCTTTGCTCGCCTGGGCCTACGTCACCATGCGGCGGGCAGAGGCAGCCGCAGACGAACTGAAGCGCAAGTGATCGCGCGCCCCAAGCACCAGAGGCTGGTGCTCGTCATCCTTGCGATTCTCGCCGTGCTTGGTGCGGTATTGCTCGCCATGTGGGGGCTTCAGGACCGCGCGGCCTATTTCTACACCCCTGCCGATATCGCTGCCGGAAAGGCAGCGCCGGGACGAGCCATGAGACTGGGCGGAATGGTCGAGAAGGGCTCTGTCAAACGTGACGTCGACGGCGTCACGACCCGCTTTGTGGTCGAGGACGGAGAAGCGCGCGTGCCGGTCACCTATCGCGGTATCCTGCCCGACCTGTTCCGGGAAGGCAGCGGAGTGGTCGCAGAGGGCCAGCTAAGTAGCGGGAACACATTCGTCGCCGACAACATCCTGGCCAAGCATGACGAGCGCTACATGCCGCCGCAGCTTGGCAACCAGCAAGCTGAGCACCAGGCCGGGCAGACGCTCAAGCGATGACGGCGGAAGCTGGCCTCGCCGCATTGTGGCTAGCGGCCGCGCTTTCGTTGCTCGGGCTATTCCTCAGCATCCTGCACGTTCGCGGCAAGCTCGAAGCGGACCGAACCGTCCGCGGGCTGGCCGTCGTTCAGGGATTGCTGTGCCTGTTCGCCTTCGCGATGCTCCTCATCGTCTTCGCGCGAACCGACCTTTCCGTTCTGTTGGTCGCTTCGAATAGCCACAGCGCGAAGCCGTTCGTCTACAAGATCGCCGGAGCGTGGGGGAATCATGAGGGTTCGATGCTCCTCTGGGTCACGGTGCTTGGCCTGTCCGGCGCCGCGATGGCCGTCTTCTCGAGGCGCCTGCCGAGCAGGACGCTGATCGCGGCGCTCGGCGCGCAGGCGGCGCTCGCGCTGGGCTTCCATGCCTTCCTGCTGCTCGCGTCGAATCCCTTCGCGCGGCTGGACCCGCCGGCGCCGGAGGGAAGGGGCCTCAACCCGCTGCTTCAGGATCCCGGCTTGGCCTTTCATCCGCCGACGCTGTACCTCGGCTATGTCGGGCTGTCGGTGGCCTTCAGCCTCGCTGTCGGGGCGATGCTCGCCGGCGACGTCGACCGGCAATTAGCGCGCGCGATGCGGCCCTGGGTTCTTGGCGCCTGGATCTTCCTGACGCTCGGGATCACCGCCGGCAGCTACTGGGCCTATTATGAGCTTGGCTGGGGCGGCTGGTGGTTCTGGGACCCCGTTGAGAATGCGTCGCTCATGCCGTGGCTGGCGGCTACCGCGCTGCTGCACTCTGTCGCCGTTTTGGCCGCACGCAATGCGCTGAAGGCGTGGACGATGATGCTGGCGGTCATCGCTTTCACCATGTCGATGGTCGGCACCTTCCTTGTCCGGTCGGGAATCCTTACGTCGGTGCATTCCTTCGCCGTCGATCCGACGCGTGGCGGCTTCATCTTGGCCTTGCTCGGCATTTACGTGACGGCGGCGTTCGTCCTGTTCGCGGTTCGCGCCGGCACCTTGCGCGAAGGGGCACCGTTCGAGCTGGTCAGCCGTGAGGCGGCGATCGTCCTCAACAATCTCCTTCTGACGGTTATCCTCGGCATCGTGTTCATCGGGACGCTCTATCCGCTGATGGCCGAGGCGGTGACCGGCGAAAAGCTGTCGGTGGGTGCACCATATTTCAACGCGGTGGCCGGTCCCCTTGCCATCTTGCTCGGCATCTTGCTGACCGTTGGCCCGTTGCTGAGCTGGCGAAGGGAGAGCAGACCGGTTTTGCGCAAGCTTGCGCTTCCCGCGTTGTTCGCCGCGACGGTCCTCGTTATCGCCTTCCTCGCCTGGCCGCAGGCGACGATCCTCACCAAGCTTGGCCTGGCGCTTGGTGCCGGGTTGATTCCGGCAGCACTCCTGCCGCTGATCGGACGCAACCCGCTCAGGACTCCGCTTGCGATCTGGGGCATGGCGATTGCGCATCTGGGAGCGGGCGTTGCGATCGCGGGCATGGCCGCGGACAGCGCCTTCACGACGGAAAAACTCACGGCCGCACGCCCCGGCGAGACGGTCGAGATTGGACCGTGGCTGGTGAAGTTCGAAAGCGTGGCGCCCGTGGCCGGTCCGAACTGGACGGCGGTCGAAGCCGAGCTGCGGGCGTCGCGCGGAGGCGGCGTCGAGGTGTTGCGCCCGCAGACCCGATCCTTCAGCAATCCGCCGACCGAGACGAATGAAGCCGCGATCAAGACCGTGCTAGCGGGCCAGCTTTACACGGTGATCGGTCAGCCCGATCCCGAGGGGCGCTGGCAGCTCCGCCTCTGGTGGAAGCCGATGGTGACCCTGATCTGGCTAGGCGGCGCCCTGGTGGGCCTCGGCGGATTGCTGGCCCTGTTGGGGCACGCTCGCCGCGCTTGGCGCAGGAGGGCGTTCGCATGAGCCGAGCGCTTCGCCTGCTGCCGATCATCTTCATCGTCTGGGTGTTGGGCACGTTTGCCTGGAAGCTGATCCAGCCGTCGGATACGACGATCCGGTCGCAACTGGTCAATCGCGATGTCCCGGCGTTCGAGCTGCCCGCCGCACTTCCTGGTTCGCCTCCCTTGCGGTCCGACGATCTCGCAACCGGCGAGCCGCGCCTCCTGAACCTGTTCGCTAGCTGGTGCGTGCCCTGCATTGCTGAAGCGCCGGTGCTCGAGGACTTGCAGCGGAGGGGCGTGAAGATCGACGGGATCGCCATTCGCGATACGCCCAGCGCCGTGGCCGCCTTTTTCGACCGGCACGGCAATCCGTACGTCCGGATCGGTTCCGACCGGAACAGCAGCGTCCAGCTTGCGATGGGTTCCGTTGGCGTGCCGGAGACGTTCATCATCGACGGCAAGGGCGTAATCCGCTTCCAGCATATCGGCCCGATCAAGCCCGAAGATGTACCCGGTATAATGGCCAGGCTGGAGCAGGTGCGATGAGGCTGTTCGCCGCCCTCGCATTGATACTGGCGACGCCATTGCTGGCGCAGTCGAACATGCCGCCGTCCTATTGGGCGTATCGCCAACTGCCCGACGCAAGGCAGGAAGCGCAGGCCCAGGCCCTGATGCAGGAACTGCGCTGCCTCGTTTGCCAGGGGCAATCGATCGCCGATTCCGATGCGGAGCTTGCCGGTGACATGCGCGACCTGGTCCGCCGGCGTATCGCCGCCGGTGAGAAGCCCGGCGAGATCCGTGCGTGGCTGATCGATCGCTATGGCGATTGGGTCAGCTATCGGCCGTCGGCTGCACCGATCGCGTGGCCGTTGTGGGCAGCACCGATCGTCCTGCTTCTATTCGGCGCGGCGATGGTGGCGGGGCGATTGAAAAGGACACGGTCGTGAGCGGCTGGTTCGCGTTGATACTGCTGATCGCGGCCTCGCTTGGACTGTTCTGGGCGCTGCGGGTGAGGGGCGCGATGTTGCAGCTTGTCGGGGCAGGCCTGCTTTTCGGCGCAGCCGGTTATGCCGTGAGCGGTCGGCCAAGCCTCGAAGCATCGCCGCGCGTGTCGGAACAAGGCGCCGCGCCCATTCCGCTGACCAACCTCCGCCACGCATTCTTCGGACGGTTCGGCCCGACCGAACATTGGTTGCTGATCTCGGAATCCTACGCCCGCCGCGGCCGCACGCAGGAAGCCGCGGGCGTACTCGAATCTGCCGTCCGCGAGCATCCGGGCGATCCGGCGCTGTGGGTCGGTTTAGGCAATGCACTCGCCGATCATTCGGGAATGCTGACCCCGGCCAGCGAGCTCGCCTTCCGCCGCGCCAACGAACTGGCGCCCGATCATCCGGCGCCGCGTTTTTTCTACGCCCTTGCGCTGGCACGGTCCGGCGACCCGAAGGACGCCGTAGCGATCTGGCGGGAAATCTTGGCAAAGGCGCCCGCCGATGCCAGCTGGCGTCCGTTCGTCGAGGATGCGGTCGCGGCCCTCGAAGGACCGCGCCGCCAGCAGCGTCAGGCCGCGACCGGCTCGTAAGCCAGGTCGAGCGCCTCGGCGACTGCCTGGTGGCGGATCTTGCCGCCCGAGACGTTGAGACCGTTCGCGAGATGCGGGTCCTGCCGCATCGCCTCTTCCGCACCCAGGTTTGCAATCTTCAGCGCGAAGGGCAGGGTCGCATTGTTGAGCGCGAAGGCGCTGGTCCGCGCCACGGCGCCCGGCATGTTCGCGACGCAATAATGGATGATTCCGTCGACCTCGTAGACTGGGTCGGCGTGGGTCGTGGCGTGCGACGTTTCGAAGCAGCCACCCTGGTCGATGGCGATGTCCACGAGTACCGAGCCGCGTTTCATCGTCTTGAGCATTTCGCGCGTGACGAGCTTTGGGGCGGCAGCGCCCGGAACGAGCACGGCGCCGATCACCAGTTCCGATTCCGCGACCGCATTCTCGATCGCTCGCCGCGAGGCGTAGGCGGTCTTGATCTGGCTCGAGAAGAACATGTCCAGTTCGGCCAAACGGTCGTTGTTGATGTCGTAGATGGTGACGTCCGCACGCATGCCGGTGGCCATCTGCGCGGCATTCACGCCGGACACGCCGCCGCCGAGGATAGCCACCTTGGCCGGAGCAACGCCGGGAACGCCGCCGAGCAGAACACCGCGACCGCCCTGTTCCTTTTCGAGGTAATGCGCGCCGACTTGAACGGACATGCGACCCGCGACTTCGCTCATCGGCTTCAGAAGCGGCAGGGCGCCCGTGCGTGACGTCACCGTCTCGTAGGCGATGCAGGTCGCACCGGACTTCATCAGTCCTTCGGCCTGCGGCTTGTCGGCGGCGAGGTGAAGATAGGTGAACAGGATGTGCCGCGGTTCGAGAAGCTCGATTTCCTGCGCCTGCGGCTCCTTGACCTTCACGATCATGTCGGCCGCCTTGAACACCGAAGCGGCATCTGGGAGGATTTCGGCGCCGGCCTTCTTGTAGGCGCTGTCGGGGCAGTCGATTCCGTTGCCGGCGCTCGCCTGCACGAACACCTGGTGTCCTGCGGCAACGAGTTCAGCCACCGATGCGGGCGTCATTCCGACCCGATATTCGTGAACCTTGATTTCCTTGGGCACACCAACGCGCATTATTCGTTCGCTCCGCTCATGAAGTTTGCGCGGGCCTATAGACGTGCAATCGGGGCTTGTCCTCCATCATCGGCACACCATTTGCGGCGCTCTTCCTGCGGTGCTAGTGCGGCCCGCCGTCGTTCGGATGGCGGTGCGGGGGCACCAAGGATGCGGGTTCGCAGACGGTCCAGGCAATTGTCAGTTAGATGAGCGTAACAGCAGAGGGGACGGCAGAAGCCGAGGCCCCGCACGACACGTCGCAGGGTCATGCCCAGGGATCGCTAGCCAAGCTGGCGGTCGGCGCGGTGGGAATCGTCTTCGGCGACATCGGTACCTCGCCGATCTACGCCTTCCGCGAGACCTTTGCCGGGCACCACACGCTCGCCCCGGACCAGTTGCACATCCACGGCGTCCTGAGTCTCATCTTCTGGTCGATGATGATCATCGTGACCCTGAAATATGTCACGATCATCATGCGAGCCGACAACAAGGGCGAGGGCGGAAGCCTGGCCTTGCTGGCCCTGATCAACCGCGAAATCGGCACCGGAAAAAAATGGACGAGCGGGATCGTCTTGCTCGGCGTCTTCGCCACGGCCCTCTTCTACGGCGACTCGATGATCACGCCGGCGATCTCCGTGCTGTCGGCGGTCGAGGGTCTGACGACCGTGCAAGCGAGCTTCGAGCCGTTCGTGATTCCCCTCGCGGTCGGCATCTTGGTCGGGCTTTTCGCGATCCAGTCGCATGGCACCGCGCGGGTCGGAGCATTGTTCGGGCCGGTCATGCTCTTCTACTTCGTGACGCTGGCGGTGCTTGGCCTGGTTCACGTCGTCGACCGTCCGCAGATCATCCTCAACACGATCAATCCGTGGCACGCCCTGCGATTCTTCCTGATCGAACCGGATCGCGCGTTCCTTGCGCTGGGATCGGTGGTCCTGGCCGTCACCGGTGCCGAGGCCTTGTACGCGGACATGGGCCATTTCGGCCGCCGCCCGATTAAGGTCGCTTGGATCTATTTCGTCATGCCCGCCCTGCTGCTGAACTACATGGGGCAGGGCGCGATGCTCATGAATCAGGACGCAGCGCAGGCGGTGGAAACGGTGAAGAACCCCTTCTTTTACCTCGCGCCCGACATGCTGCGCTTGCCGCTCGTGCTGCTCGCCACGTTCGCGACGATCATCGCCAGCCAGGCCGTCATCTCGGGCGCATTCTCCGTCACCCAGCAGGCGATCCAGCTCGGTTTCATGCCGCGTCTCCGCATCACTCACACGAGCGAGAGCGCGGCGGGGCAGATCTACATCCCGGTGATCAACTGGGCGCTGATGGTAATGGTGATCCTGCTCGTCCTGATGTTCGGCAGCTCCTCCAACCTGGCGGCCGCCTATGGGATTGCGGTCACCGGCGCGATGTTGATCGATGCGGTCCTCATTTCCGTCGTCCTTCTCAGCCTGTGGAAGTGGAACAGGATTTTGGCGATCGGTTTGCTGGCGCTCTTTTTCACGGTCGACTTCGCCTATTTCGGAGCGAATTTGTTAAAGGTGCCGGACGGCGGCTGGTTCCCGTTGCTGGTCGGCGCCGTCGCCTTCACCATGCTGACGACCTGGGCGAAGGGCCGCCAGCTACTGCTGTCCCGGATGGACGAAGCAAGCCTGCCGATGGAAATCTTCATCAAGTCGGCGGCCACCAGCGCGACCCGCGTTCCGGGTACCGCCGTCTTCATGACGAGCTCCGCCAGCGGCGTCCCGCATGCGCTGCTGCATAACCTCAAACACAACAAGGTGCTTCACGAGCGCGTCATCCTGTTGACGGTGAAGATCCAGGACGTGCCCTATGTACCCGAGGCGAAAAGGTCCGAGACCCAGGATTATACGGCGGGCTTTTACCGGGTGATCATCCACTACGGCTTCATGGAAGACGTCAATGTGCCGGCCGAGCTGGCGAAGCTGGAGGGTTGCGGTCCCGCCTGCAAGATGATGGACACCAGCTTCTTCCTTGCCCGGCAGACGCTCATTGCATCGTCGCGCCCGGGCATGGCGATCTGGCGCGAGAAGCTCTTCTCCTGGATGCTGCGCAATGCTGAAAGCGCGATGGAGTTCTTCAAGCTGCCGACCAATCGCGTCGTCGAGCTGGGCAGCCAGGTCGAAATCTGAACCTTCGCCGGGCGCCACGCATTCGGGCGCCATGGCTGACAGCATTTCCTGGGTTGCGACGGTTGCAACCATCATTGCCGCGTCGATGACGGCCGCGAACCTGGGCTCGCGGATCACCGGCTATGGCTTCTGCGTGTTCCTGGCCGGATCGCTTTGCTGGCTCGCGACCGGGCTGATGACTGGGCAACCGGCGCTGGTGTGGACGAATATCGTCCTGACAATGCTCAACATTTTCGGCATCTGGCGCTGGCTTGGCAGGCAGGCGCGGATTGAGGACGGCGCGTCGACAGCTGCGGCCGCCAGCGAAGCGAGGCCAGGCGAAAGCTTGTTTCCGATCTCCCTTCTGACCAGCGCACCGCTTGAAACACGCTCGGGCAAGTCCCTCGGAACCTGCGTCGATGCCATGGCTGGGTGCTCAGGCGGCGGCCTGCGCTACATCGTCGCTTCGGAGGGCGGTCTCGCCGGCGTGGGGGAGACGCTGCGTCGCATTCCATGGAAATCGGCTACGGTCGATCGGGGACGGGTCGTGCTAGGGCAGGGCCGTCTCAGCGAATTCGAGCAGATCGAAAAGGATCAATGGCCAACGAGCTAAATCGACCGCTGATCGTGACCGCGGAGCTGGGAACGGACTTCGGCTGGCTCGAAGATTTGCGGCAGAGGCACTTCCCGCCTGAACGCAATCAGCTCCGCGCGCATCTCACGATGTTCCACGCCATTCCGCCATCGGCGGAGGCGGAACTGCGCCGGATCCTGCAGAGCTTTACCACCGAGCCCCAGCCGCAAGCCCGGATTGCCGGCCTGATGAACCTGGGCGGCGGCGTGGCCTTCCGCATCGCCTCCGATGAACTGGACGCGATCCGCGCGGAGATCGCGTCGCGGCTGCACGGCCTGCTGACCGCCCAGGACGCGGCGGGCTGGTCCGCTCACGTCACGATCCAGAACAAGGTGCCGCCACGAGACGCGAAGGCGCTGATGGCGTCGATCGGCGAGAGATACGACGGGCGGCCGCTGGATCTGCCTGCGCTGGGGTTGCACCGCTACCTCGGCGGTCCGTGGGAGACGCTCCGGACGTTCCGGTTCAGGGGTTAGCTGAGGTCGCCAATCCCGTCGCAGCTCAGTTCGAACGCGGCGAGGCCGGATTCGAGTACGGATGCCAGCATCGGCATTTCCATCAGCTCGTCGATCGCCGCTGAGCTGCCGTCGCGGGTGAGGTCGTTGGCTTCTTCCATCGCCTCGTCCCAGTCGCTGGCGTCGTACGTACCCTGGCCGACCCAGCAGAAAGCGACGACTTCGGCCAGCTGGTCCTCGCCAAGGTCCTCGAAGACCGCCTTCAATTCCTCTTCGACGCTGTCGTTGATCGCGTCGTCGAGGACGGAAAGGGCGCCTTCATCTTCGTCGTCGACATTGTCGGCGGCTTCGTTGCCGTCATAGTCGGTCGGCGTCTGGGCCTCATACTCCCGCGCCCGTAAAATGATCCGGCAAAGGGTCTCGAGCGGGGTCAGCGGGTCCATCAAATTGCCTTTCGATTATGCCGCTTGAACGAGAACATCCGTAAGCGGTTCCTCGCGTTGACCGACACAATGCACGCACCTATATGGCCGCGGCGCCACCTGCCTAGCGGGTCGCGGCGATCAAGCCTTCCGGGGCGGAGTAGCTCAGCTGGTTAGAGCAGCGGAATCATAATCCGCGTGTCGGGGGTTCAAGTCCCTCCTCCGCTACCATCTTGCCGGAGATTTAGGTCGCTAATGCTTGCTTTGGGTGGAAAGCAGACAGTAGCGATCAGCCGATCCAGCTCTTCGAACCCGCGAAGACCGGTGCCCTCAACGGCGGTCGCCACGGTTTGCTGTTTGCCGCCAGTAGCGCGCCAGCCCGAGTTCCTCACTCAAGGCGTTGAACCGCGGATCCCTGCGAACGGCCGCTAACGGAGGCATGAAGAGCCATTGTGTCCGGCACCAGCTGGGGGAATTTGCGACGAAGCTGCGCGGAACGATCGGACGGCTCGGCACGAGGGGCCCCTTGGACAGCAACAAGGCCTCTATGACCTGGAAAGCAGCGTCGGTCTGGCCAAGCTGGCTAAGCACCATCGCGGCATAGGTCGCTTGGCCGGGATTGCGCCTCGCTGCGGCTTGGTTCGCCTCCCTGGCCTTGTCCACGTTCGCACGGCTTGGATCTGAGAAAGCCGCGAGTGTCGGAAGCCATTGCTCGGGCTTGGCCGGATGTGCATTGCCCGCCGGCCCGCCCGTGTCGCTGAGCATTGCCGCCGCGGCGCCAGTCCGGCCGCTGAAAGCAAGGATCATGAACCGTGCGTTCCAGACCAGGGCGTGCTTGGGCCACAGCGGCAGCAGCCGCTCACTCAGGCTCAGCGCCTCGGTGGTTCGACCGGCTGTCCAGAGTCGAAGGGCTCGCCGCCACAACGGGGTTGGCGAGCTTGGCGCGGCGACGGCGGCCTGTTCATTATATAACCACGACTGAGATGTGCGCCCTGCCGCCTGCAGGAACGACGTGAGGCTGCCCAGGACATGGACGTTGGATGGCGCAGAGGCCCGAAGAGCTTCCAGCCGGTCTTCCATCTCCGACCAATCAAGGCTGCCGGCATTGATGTCGATCAACGCGAGGCGCGCATGAGGTTCATTGGGATCGATCCGCAGGGCAGCTCTGGCGGCCTTCTCGGCAACCCGCAGAGTCTCGCCGGCATTGGTGCTGCCGCCGTTGAACGCGCGGGTCTCTTCGGCGAGCGCCACAAGCCCAAGCGCCTTGGCATTTTCGGGATCGACCTCGAGGGCTGACCGTAAAGGCGGCAGAGCCTCGCCGGCTTCGAGGGGGACTGCGTCACGCAGCAAAACGTCGCCGCGTTCCACCCAATGCGCCGCCTGTTCGCTGGAATTGCGCTTTGCAAGCCACAATCCCGCGCCACCAAGCACGAGCAAGGAGGATGCGCCGGCGGCGATAAGAGCCCGGCGCGTGGTCGATGGCTCGCTGGCGACGGACGGTTCGACGAGCAATCTATAACCGAGCCTGGGCACAGTCTCGACCTGCACGTGGCCGCCGCCGGTGCGTTCGAGTGCTTTGCGGAGACCTCCCACGAGGCGGTTGAGGCTGTCATCACCGACCTGCGCATTGCCCCAGAGGTGGTGGAAAAGCTCGCGTCTCTCCAGCACCTCGCCCTGACGGTCGATGAGATGCAGGAACAGCTGCATGACGAGCGGTTCTACGGGAGTCTCGCCGTCCGGACCTGAAATGCGGCGAAGTACGGGGTCGATTGTGAGCCCTGCTACGCGAAGAGGAAACGTTGCTGATGCGTTCATCAGTTCCTCCGGGTTCATCGGCAAATCATCGGCTGCTCATCATGGTCTAATCGCCGCCAACCGCCAAGTCCTCACATTCGAGTCTATTTAAGACCGGGCCTGGCTGCCTCCGCTCGTACGGCCAAGTTAACCGGCTCAGACTTCGGGCGAGAGGATGAAGTGATGACTAAGAGTTTAGCTCTCGGCGCATTTACTGCTGCCATGCTTGCCGCTACGCCCGCGTCTGCCGGGGAGATTACCGGCAATGGGAAGGAACTGACGCTCAACGGGAAATCCGCTTGCGCGTTCTCCGGCTATAATGACACGCCGAACGGCCTGTGGCTGCCAATCGGACCTGGCGGAGCGCTCGTCCAGGTCGATCCGGGCGGTAGGACCCAGTCCTACGGTTCGTTTCTCAGCGACGGCTTCCTGTCGAGCCCAAGCGATCCTTCCGGGCGCGATGCCATGGGTGGCTTCCCGGGCGAAAGCTGCAACCCAAGCGATCAGAACTAAATCTCGGCCGGAGGGGGCGTGGGCGACTGCGCCCCCATATGGCGTTGCCGAATTCGGTCAGTCTCTGCGTTTGCGTCCCAGGAGTCCGATCAGGCCGACAAGGCCAATCACGCCCCACGGGAACCCACCGGACCTTCGGGCAGGGGTCGGTTGAGCCGCAGGTTCGGCTGCCACATCCGTGGTGACTGGCGCAGGCGCTGCCGCGAGGTCGTTTGCAACCATCGCGTCATTGTCCGCAGGGACGGCGACAACTTCATTCGTCTCGACGGCAGTTTCCGGAGCGGCCTCATTCTGGGCCAGGGCAGGCGTCGTCGCCAAGGCGGCGGCCAGCACAAAGCATGTCACTTTCCTCATGTTTGTCTCTCCCACGCAATTCGCAGCTAGTCGACCGATGACGGGTGATAGCTGTCGTCGCCATGTTCTTTCTTGAGGCCGAGAAGTCCCAGCAGGCCCAAAGCGCCAAGCAGATCGAACCATGAAATCTCGGGCGGCCCGCTGCGCAGGCGTTCCTGCGTTTCGGTCCGGATTCCGGATTCGTTGGTTTCCTGTGCCTGCGCAGCAGGGGCCG
>Ga0307409_100000854_pt1 | contig 14056 bp, 13 predicted proteins | sample 322Ometagenome_2_FD_203888 | JGI IMG/M metagenome (GOLD analysis project Ga0307409, IMG submission 203888) | Maize rhizosphere microbial communities from greenhouse at UC Davis, California, United States - 322HYB-O-2 | ecosystem: Host-associated > Plants > Roots > Rhizosphere > Soil | place...
CTCCGTCGCCGAGCCGTTTCGCGGGGGTGCCGAGCAGCCGGTTCCCCAGGTCGGCGACGAGGCCGGCCGTCGACTCCAGCAGATCCGGGTGGTTCGACGGCGACTCGCTGCAGACGAGTGTGCGCAGCGCAGCCACCATGGCGGACTGCTCGGACGCGAGACGTGCTGCCAGTTTGGCGACCGGGTCCGGGGTCCGCATCAGGCCTCCTCCGTGTCGACGAGCTGATAGCCGGCGTCGGTGACCCGCCCGATTCGTAAACCCTTGCTGTACGCCGCCCGCAGCACCTCCCTGCTGGCCGCGCGCCAGGCCCGGCTCAGGGAGCGATCGTCGCGGCGCAGCGACTCGTAGTCAGCCGGGACCGCCATCACCGCTCCCGGGCATAGGTCCACCCCGGTCAGTTCGGGTCGGCCGTCACGCATGATGAGAACGAACGGTCCCGGCGCGGCCACGGACCCCGCAGTGAGTTCCTGTCTTGCCGTGGGCAGCGGCCGTTCCAGCGCCCAGATCGCCTCGAGGCGGTCCGACGCATCCCCTTCGTTGATCACGTCCTCCATCGCGCCGTAGAAGTTCTCATAGAAGTGCACCGCGGTGGCGCCGAGTGCGCGCAGGTTGAAGGTCACGTTGCGGCGTACCAGGGGGTCGAAGGTCCAGCGCATGTCAGTGATGCCGTGGCCCAGGCAGGTGTGCCGCTGCGCCAGCTTCAGAGCCAGGCCAACGCCCCGGCGCCGGTGGCCCGGCAGGACGCCGACCTGGTGCGAGTGAACGTGTAGGACCGGGGACCAGCCGAGGAACCCAACGGCGAAGCCGACCACCGGATGGCCAGCCTGGGTCTTGTCCAGTGCTAGGTGAACGGGGTCACCGGCATGCATCAAGGCGCGCAGTTCGTTGCGAGCAAACGTTCCACCCGGACCCCAGACCTGATCCCCCACGTCGGCGATAATCCGCGTGGCGGCTTCCTCCTCAGGCGTGACGACTTCGACCTCGGCGCGTGCGCACGCTTGCTGCGCGTCAGACTCGGCGGCGCTGAGCGCCTCCGGGGCGACCGCGCCGACCTCGCCGTGGGGCACGCCGCTTTGCGCATCGACGATGCGTGGCGGTGCGGTTTGTGACATGGGGGAGTCCTCTCGCGAGCGTCCACCCATGCTTCCGCGGCGACAGGCGTGGACACATCGTCCTTTCGCACAACTACCCGCTCGAAAGCTGTGCGATTTGCACAACCTCTAGCGACCGGTCCCGCCGTTAGTCTCAGCCAACCGAGCGGCATACTCCGCACATCCGCCGACCTTCGAGGATCAACGAGATGGCTCACTCAACCGGCATCGCACCCGTCGCCGAGGACGGCGACACCCGTCTTCGTGAACTGGGGTATGCGCCCCGACTCGAGCGTGGCCTGACCACGCGCGGGTCGGTGGTCCTGACCCTTTCCGACATCACCCCCGCAGGCTCGCTGCTCGTCGTCGGTCTCGCGGTCGTCGCGGTTGCCGGCACCGGGTCCGTGCTCGCCTACCTGGCAGGCGCCGCGCTGGCGGTCATGGTGGCGTTGTGCATGGCCGAACTCGGCGCGCTCTACCCGATCGCCGGGGGCATCTACTCGATCGTTGCGCGGGTCATCGGGACCTGGGCCGCGTTCCTCACCCTCCTCAGCTACCTGGTGCAGGCGATCTTCCTGCCCGCAAGCATCGCCCTCGGCGTGGGGGTCTATCTGAACTCGCTCAACGACTCCATCCCGGTCAACCTCTCGGCCGCGGTGGCGATGATCGTGGTGACCGCGCTGGCCATGCTGAAGATCCACGTCAACGCGCTGATGACGGGCCTGTTCCTGGCCCTGGAAATGGTCGTCATCGTGGTCATCGCCTTCGCCGGGTTCTCCAATCCGACGCAGAGCGTTTCGACATTCCTCGAGCCGGTCGGCGTGGTCGACGGGGCGCTGGAGTCGTTTGGCACCGGCGCGGTGGTAGCCGCGATCGCCATTGCCATGCAGTCGGTGAACGGGTACGACGCTGCCATCTCCTTCGCTGAGGAGACCAAGGGATCAACCCGCAACGTCGGGAAGGCCGTATTGTTCTCGTGCCTGATCGGCGTCGCCCTGGAGTTGGCTGCCTTTCTCGGCGCCGCCTTCGGGGCACCGGACCTGAAGGGCTTCCTCACCTCCAGCACCCCGCTCACGTACGTCGTGGAGCAGCGCTGGGGCCAGGCCGCGATGACGATCCTCGTCATCGGGGCGGTGATTGCGTTCTTCAACGCCTGCCTGGCGATCACCCTGCAGTTCGCGCGTGTGCTGTGGGCGAGCGGGCGCGACGGCATCTGGCCAGGCCCCGTCAGCAGGGGACTGCAGAAGCTGCTGCCGGCCACCGATGCCCCGTGGGTGTCCACGCTTCTGGTGGGCACGTGCGCCACAATCCTGTGCTTCGCCTCCGACATCGTCGCCGTGGTGACCTTCGTGTCGGTCCTGACCATCTGCATCTACGTGTTCGTGGGCGTGGCCACGATCGTCAGCCGTCGGCGCGATAGGGACGTGCACCGGACCTTCCGGATGCCGCTCTACCCGCTGCCCCCACTTCTCGCGATCGGCGGCGCGCTTCTGGCGCTCAGCCAGCAGGCCGGAAAGGACCTCGTCGCTGTCGTAGTCATCTACGGTCTGGGTCTGCTCTACTACTTCTTCTACCTGCGCTCCCGCCGGGAAGCGATGGCCGCCCTCCGCGAGCCCCAGCTCACCGAGTGAGCGATTCGAACGCCCGGCGCCGGCTCTCCACCAAGGAGTGATGATGGATCCCCTCGTCAAGAGCCTTCTCGCCAACCGGGGGCTTAAGCCGCCGGTGGAGGACGAAGTCCCTCTCGAAGAGCACTGGAAGAAGATGCGCCGGCTGCGCAGCGACGTGGACGAGGCGCTCCTGGCCGACAACGAGGTCGCGGTGACGTGGACCGCAGTCGAGGGAGGGCGGTCATGAGCGCCGATCTTGCGGCACTGGCGGTGCACGAGCTCGCGCCGAAGCTGGAGTCACGGGAGGTCTCGCCGGTCGATGTCACCGAGGCCGTGCTCGAGAACGTGGCCCGCTACGACGACACGCTGAGGGCGTACATCGATGTCTACCGGGACGACGCCCTGGCGAGCGCACGTCGCGCGGAGGCGGAGATCGCCGGGGGCCGCTACCGGGGTCCACTGCATGGGGTGCCGTTGGGGATCAAGGACAACATCTACTTCGCGGACCGCGTCACCACCATGGGCTCGAAGATCCACGGCGACTTCGTATCGCGTCACAACGCCACCGTGGTGGACCGCCTCGCGGAGGCTGGCGCCGTGTTCCTCGGAAAGCTCAACATGCATGAGTACGCGCTCGGCGGTACGACGGACAACCGGTACTACGGGACCTGCCGGAACCCGTGGGCCCTCGACAAGAGCCCAGGCGGGTCCAGCGGTGGGTCGGGCGCGGCCGTGGCGGCCAATATGGCCACCGCCGCACTGGGGTCGGACACCTCCGGCTCCATCCGAATTCCATCGACGTTCTGCGGCGTGGTGGGGCTCAAGCCGACCTACGGCCGGATCAGCAGGTTCGGCGTCTTCCCCGAGGCGTGGACGCTGGACCATGTGGGGCCAATGACCCGCAGCGTCAAGGACGCCGCGATTCTGCTGGACGCGATGAGCGGCTACGACCCACGCGACCCGGGCTCACTCAACCGGCGGAGCACCGACACCGCCAGCTCACTGCGCGAGAGCTGTGAGGGCCTCACCATCGGCGTCGTCGAGCACTTCTACTTCAACGACGTCGACGACGAAATCGCCGGAACGGTCCGGGACGCGATCGACCTCTTGCGCCAGCGGGGGGCGAAGGTTCGCACGATCAGCATCCCGGGCCTGAAGGACGCAGAATACGCGTTGACGATCATCGACACCTGCGAGACCAGCACCGTGCACCGCGCCAACCTGCGGGACCGCGCCGAGGACTACAGCGACGACGTCCGGATGCTACTCGAGTGCGGTGAACTGCCCTCCGCGGTCGACTACCTGGAGGCACAGCAGATCCGGCGACACATGCGCGCGGAGGTGCAGGAGGCATTTGACGAGGTCGACGTGCTGGCCGGGCCGACGCTGCCGATCCGTACACCGACCATCGGTGAGGCCACCGCCAAGCTGAACGGTCGCGACGTGGATGCACTCGAGAACCTGATCCGGCTCGTAGGACCGGCGAGCCTGCTCGGCCTGCCGACCCTTTCGGTGCCCTGCGGACTGGTGGACGGTCTTCCCGTCGGCATGCAGTTGGTCGGGCCGGCAACGGGGGAGCAGGTGGTCCTGGACGTGGGCAACGCGCTTGAGTCCACGTCGCCGTTGGGTGACTCACGCGCCAGCGCGTATCTCGACGCCTGACGCGAGTGAACGAGGTGCCTGTCCACGCGACGGCCGGGGTGACGGGTGATGCGGCTGGTGCTGCTTCTTTGCCAGCGCCCGATGAGTGTGTTCGTGATAGCCGCCGACGTCGTCACCGCTCTCTCGGTGCACCGCGTTCCCACCAGTCGTTTGGTGGCTGCTCTCGGATCATGGCCGCTGCAACCTCCACTTGGAGGTAGTTGCAGAACTTCCACAGTTCCTTTGCTGCGCGAGAGTACTGGAAGAGGACTCGATCGACGTCGAATGCATCAAGTTCGCCGGCACGGTGGCGATCGATGGCGTCGCCGACACGGGCGACGAGTTCGCCCAACTGCGCGTCGTGGTAGTCCGCGACCACCGAGCGCGCCGCCCTTCGTTCCGACTTGCCGGACACGAGTCCGAGGTTACTGACTGGCTCGTGCCTCGCAGCGAAACTCTGGTGCGCGTCAGTCCTCTGCAAGGCTCTCCTTGACGACGTCGCGGTAGTAGGCGATCCCGGCGGCCAGGACGTCGTCGTTGATCGCGTAGTCGTGGCTGTGGAGTGGGACGCGCCCGCGCTCTGTTCGGTGCCGTTGCCGAGGAACGCGAGGCAGGCAGGTACGTAGTGAGCCAGGACGCCGAAGTCCTCGCTGGCCATGATCGGCTCGGCGGCGAAATCGACGTGGTTCTCATGGTCGAAGCTGCGGGTGTCTCCCGTGATGGTGACGTTGCTCGGGATTGCGTTGCGGGCGCCGTCGGTCTGCAGGTCGGTGCAGGAGAGGACGACGCTGCACACGGGGTCGACGCTTCGGGCGACGACGTGCTGTAGGGCGAGGACGATCTCGGCGCCAATGACGAGCGGATCTATGACCAGGTGCGGTGCTGATGCGTGCCGCGGCCACTGATGTGGATGGTGAAGTTGTCCTCGGCGGCCATCACGGGCCCGGGGCGCGTGCGCAGGTGGCCCGCCGGCGTGCCGGGGAGGTTGTGGATGCCAAATAACCGGTCGGCGGGGAACCGCTCGCACAGGCCGTCGTCGATCTCGCCCAGCATCCCCAGGGTGCCGTCGAAGGCGCCGCCGGTGGCCACGGTGTCGATGTGGGAACCGATGAGCACACACGGCAGCGAGCGGTCCTTTCCTGGCCGGGTCGCGTAGACGTTGCCGATCTTGTCGACTCGCACTTCCAGCCCCGCCTCGGTCATCCACTGCACGCAGCGGCGCCGTGCCTCGTCGTCGGCGTCAGTCAGCGCGAGCCGGCGTACACCGCGCAGGCCGGTGGCCTCGTCGTCGTACGCGCCGATCTCCTTCAGGTCCATCAACGTTGACCAGAGACGGTCGCGGTCGATCCACACGATCTTCGCGGTGCCGTCGGTCATATGGGGTCCCCTTCGGTGCTGAGCAGTACGACAACGGGATCAGGCGGCAGGTCGAGTGCCGCGCGGCGTACAGGGTCGGTGAGGGCGGCTCGGACGCCGGCCAGGGTGGCGGCGCCGCTAGGGCCCGACGAGACACCGAGCATCCCGAGGTCGGCGACCGCGCGTCGCGCCTCGGAATCGGTGACGGCGACCGCGGCGTCGCACCCGTCGCGGAGCACCGGCCACGCCGAGCTGGAGACCGCACCGCAGTTGAGGCCAGCCATCACCGTGGAGCCCGTAGCCACTTTGACGGGCTCGCCGGCGTGCAGGCTCGCCAGCACGCACGCCGCGGTGTCGGGCTCGACCGACAGCACGCTCGGATGCGGGGCGTCGTTTCGACGGTGGTGACGTACCACCGCCTCGGCCAGTGATCCGACACCAACCGGCACCGCGACCAGGTCCGGTGTCCCACCCAGCTGCTCGTCGACCTCCTCGAGCAGGGTCCGATAGCCGTCCACGATCCACGCCGGCACCTCGGTGTAGCCCTCCCAGGCGGTGTCCTGCACCAGCGCACGACCATCCGACTCCACGGAGTAGGCCGAGGCGGCAAGCACCGCCTCGTCATAGCCGACATCGAGCCGGACCACCTGCGCGCCCTCGGCTTCGATCGCCGCGGCGGTCTCGGGCAGCATCACCTCCGGGACGAACACCGTTGCCGCGACCCCGAAGTGACTGGCCATCCGGGCCACCGCCCGGCCGTGGTTGCCGTCCGTGGCGGTGACCAGTTCGGAACCCGGCTCTCGCGACAGCATCTGGTGGCAGGCCCACGAGGCGCCCAGGACCTTGAACGCCGGAAGCCCCAGCCGCGACGACTCGTCCTTGACCAGGACCCGGCCGGCACCCAGCTCCGCGGCCAACGTAGGCAGCTCGACCAGTGGTGTCCTGGCGTAGCCGGGCAGCGAGCGGTGAAAGTCGCGTGCGCTCCCACCGCCGGCCGGTGCGGTCCACGCGCGAGCGGACGGTGAACTGAGCCAGTTGGGCATGTTTCCATCGTCGGTGCCCTCGACCTGTCAGGTCCAGCGCGAAAGGATGGACGCCATTGTGAAGCACAACTGAAAGATTTGAGTCCGACCTGATCCGGCTTCGTACCCGCGAAGGCATCAAGGTCGCCGAGGCCAAGGGTCGGCTGCGTGGCAAACAGCCCAAGCTCAACCGTCGCCAAGAGGCGCACCTGGTCTCGCTGGTACACCGTGGCGAGTACAGCAGCCTCGAAGTCGCCGAACTCTTCGGCGCGTGGGCCGCTCGACGGTCTACCGCGCCATCGAACGCCAACGCGTCGAGGCCCGAGCCGGACTCGCGGGGGCGACAGTAAAGCATTGACGGCAGTTCGCGGCGCCGGCCGTCCCGTGCCCGACGCCTTAGCGGGACACTGTCGGGGTTGAGGCACCCGGTAGGTGCAAAGGGCCGAGGTTCGGCAGAGTGGCAGGACATGTAGGCCTCGGGCGAGGCGCGCTCGAGGCAACGGAGGGAGCAGGTATGCAACACCGGCCTTTGGGACGCACCGGCGTCTCGGTCAGCCAGTTTTGCCTCGGGACGATGATGTTTGGCTCCTGGGGCAACCCGGACCACGACGAGTCGATCCGGATCATCCACGCGGCCCTCGACGCCGGCATCAACTTCATCGACACCGCCGACGTCTACGGCGCCGGCGAGTCCGAGGAGATCGTCGGCAAGGCCCTCGCGGGCCGCCGCGACGACGTCGTGCTCGCGACTAAGTTCCACAACCCGATGGGCGAGGACCTGAATCAGCGCGGCAACTCCCGCCGCTGGATCATGCGCGCGGTCGAGGACTCCCTACGCCGGCTGGGCACCGACTGGATCGACGTGTACCAGGTTCACCGCCCTGACCCGAGCACCGACGTCGAGGAGACCCTGTCCGCGCTCACAGACCTCGTACGGCAGGGCAAGGTCCGCTACATCGGCTCCTCGACCTTCCCCGCCAGTCAGATCGTCGAGGCCCAGGTCGCGGCCCGGGACCGCAACCTCGAGCGCTTCGTCACTGAGCAACCTCCCTACTCGATCCTCGTGCGCGGCGTCGAGGCCGATGTCCTGCCCACCTGCGCCCGCCACGGCATGGCCGTCATGTCCTACAGCCCGCTCGCGGGCGGCTGGCTATCAGGCCGCTGGCGCAAGGACACCGGCCAGCAGGAGTCCTCGCGCGCCGGGCGGCTCCCCGAACGGTTCGACCTGTCCAACCCGTACAACCAGCGCAAGCTCGACGCGGTCGAAGAGCTGGCGCACCTCGCCGAGCAGGCCGGGCTCACGCTGATCCAGCTGGCCATCGCGTTCGCAACGTCGCACCCTGCGATCACCTCGCCGCTGATCGGCCCACGCACGATGGGGCAGCTGGAGACCCAGCTCGCCGCGGCCGACGTCGTCCTCAGCGCGGACGTGCTCGACCGGATCGACGAGATCGTGCCACCGGGTACCACCATCAACCCAGCTGACAGTTCCTTCACCAACCCCGCGCTCGAGACCGCAGCACGCCGCCGCCAGCACTGACCTACCAGCCTCCACGAATCGGCGCCGCAGCCGACGATCACTTCGGCGTGAAACTCGGCCAGTGTCCGCCAGACCGATGGGCACGCGCAGCCTGCCGGTCACCGATCCGCCGAGGATCCCCGCGGCTTCGGGGTGTCACACGGGATTTGACAGCGCGTAGCGGTCGAGTGTCTTGCGCCACGTGCGCGCAATGACCCGGTTCATCGTGTGGTGGAGTAGGAACATCGCGATCTTGTCCCGCGTGCGGACGGGGTGCGTGGTCCACTCGACGTGAACCACGCTGCCTCCCTCATCGCCTGGTTCGATAAGCATGCTTCCGGCGCCGCGGTCTCCATGGTTGCTCTCCACTTCCGTCCATCGGATCAGCCTTGAGTCGGACCAGTCGTAGTGGACGACCACCCAGAAGGGCACCCGGGGCGAGCCTTCCCGAGCCACTGCCCAGGTGTCACCGAGCTCACGGACCTCGTAGACCTTGGGGTCGAGCGTCTTGTGCCAGATCTCGAGTCGACGATCGGTGAAGTCGGTCATGGCCCGCAGAACCCGCTCCGGCGAGGCCTTCGTGGTCAGGTCGAACCGCATGCGACTCACGCACCCGTGAGGGATACACCGTGGCGCTGGGTCACCGACAGGATCGCCCCCAGCGATTCCTCGACCGGCTGGTCGACCGGCACGGAGCTGGCGAAGTCGGCGAAGAAGCGTCCGGCGCCGTCGCCGGAGGTGATCGCGACGAACCGGGCAGAGTCACCGACGACCTCGAAGGTGCTCGGGGTCCCCGCCGGGAAGACTACGACTCCGCCGGAGTGGACGTCGTACGACGTGTCGCCGACGAGCGCTCTGACCTGTCCCTCCACCAGGTAGAGGACACCGCTCCACGGCGAGACGTGCGGCGGCGCCATCGGGGCTGCGGGTGCGACCACCTCGAAGACCTCGAAGGACCCTGCCGAGTCCTGGACGACGGCCTTCGCGACGTGGTCGCCGTCGATCATCGGATAGTGCCGGCCTTCTCCGGGCGGGACGTGGATGGCGGTCATGGGTCCTCCTCTGCGGCGTTTCCCTGGTGGCAACAGCCTCCTGCGGTGGAGGAGCCCGGGTGCGAGTAGGGCGCTACTCGACTCCGAGGACGTGGGCCAGCGCGGTGCGCTCCGAGACGCCGAGCTTGAGTCCGGCCCGATAGAGGTGACCCTCGACGGTGCGCACCGAGACCGTCAGCCGCTCGGCGATGTCGTTGTTGGAGAGCCCACGGGCGGCGAGCGCAACGATCTCGCGCTCGCGAGCGGTCAGGGGTAGTGGTTGGACAGCGATCGCCAGCGCCGGCGTGCGGGCGCCGGAGCGGGCGGCCAGGCCTCGGGCCAGGGCAGCGGCGCCAAGGGCGGATCCCTGTCGTTCCCGACGACGGTGTACGTCGGCCGCCTGGGCGGCTGCGTCCCCGGCCGCGACGAGGTCGCCCAGTCGGCTCCAGGACTCGGCGGCCCCGAGAAGGCTCTCGGCGTCCGAGTCGGCCAAGGCCCTCGCATGGGTGCCGGCGACCAGGGCGCGTGGGCCGAGATCGGCAAGCGAGGTGAGCCGCGGTAGCGCCGACGCCGCTTCGCCGAGCTGGACCACGGTCTGCCATGCGAGCACCTCGTAGCTCGGTGCGCCCATCTCTCGGGCTACCTCGGCGGCGGCGACAGCATGGTCCAGAGCCTCGCTCGTGGATCCCTCGCCGGCAGCCCCCCACGCTTGGGCGAGGAGGTCGTCAGGAGTCAGGAAGAGATACGCCGGGTGCGGACCCGCCCGGATGCCGGAGAGCAGGGGCCCTCCCGTCTCGGCTTCGCCGCTCTGCCCCAGGGCCGTCGCCAGCAGCGTGCGGCAGCGGAATCGGAACTCGTGCTTCGAGTCCGCCAGCCCTGCCCACGCCTCACGCAGCAGGAGCAGAGCGTCGGTGACCCGACCAGAGGCGATAGCAGCGTGCCCGGCGACGACCAACCCCATCAGCCGCGCAGGGCCGGGCAGGTCGGCCGAGGCGGCCAGCATCCTGCGAGCCTGGTCGTCCCCCCGGTCAGCTGTCCCGGCCAGGCGGTGCCCGAGCACTTGGAGGTCCGCGAGGCCGAAGCCGGGGATCACCGTAGGGAGCCGGTCAGCAGTCAGCCCGCCGACGACCGCGGCCTCGTCCAGCAGGTCGCGCTCGCCCGTCAGGGCCGCCGCCCCTGACACCGCGGACGCGACCAGGATTCTGGCCAGGTCGTCGGGAAGGTCGCTCCGAAGAAGCGGTGGACCGCTGGCAAGCACGGAGGACAGCTCGCCAGCGGCCACGGCCACAGCGAGGGACATCGCCGCGACGTGGAGCGGAAGCGCGCCGGTGGCCTCGGCCGCGGCCAGGGCCTCCCGGGCCACGTCGGAACGGGCCATCGTGAAGAGCTGGTTGCCGGCGCGGTGTAGTTGAGCCATCGTGCGGAGGGCTGCGTCCGGGGCGGTCGCGATGATGTCCTGCTGGATGGCCTCAGCCTCGTCTCCGCGGCTGAGCCACGACAGCGCCGCAGCGTGCACCAGCCGGGCGTCAGGCGCACCGGTGGCGGCGGCGGCCCGGGCCAGCCGCTCCGCCAGCGGAAGGTCATACATCCGCGTCGCGGCCTCGGCCGCCTGCAGGAACAGGGCGGGGTCTGCCGGGAGGTCGGAGTCGAGCGTCAGCACGGCCCGAGGGATCGGGTCGGGACGAGGCTCGAGAGTCAAGGCCACCTGGCCGCGCAGGCGGCGGGCACGCAGGGTGCCCATGGCGGCACGGCGCACCTCGCCGTAAAGCGGGTGCGCCAGCCGTGCGAGGGTCCCGTCGGTGCGCACCAAACCCCGTCGCTCGGCCTCCTCGAGGTCGGCTGGCGAGGCCAGCTCCGACAGCGTCGAGACCGTGATCGGCTCGCCGAGCGCCACCAGGTCGACTACGTCCTGGACGCCCGCCGAGAGGCCACCGATCTCCCGCTCCAGAAGGCTCGTCAGCTCCGGAGAGATCGAAGGAGCGCTGGTCCACCGCCAGATCCCGGACGAAGCAGTGAAACGCCCCGACGACACCTCGCCGGTGAGCAGGTGTCGCAGGAACAGCGGGCTTCCTTGCGTCAACGTCCACAGCCTGTGCGCGGACGCTGAGTCGACCGGCCCACCGAGCACCCGAGCGACGAGACCGGTAGTGGCTGCGGCATCCAGCGGGGTCAGGTCCAACCGTGGCAGCAGGTCGTCCTTCCACAGGGCCGTCACGAGGTCGGGGACCGGCTCCCCGGTCCGCAGCGTGACCAAGGCCGGTGCCAGCCGACGTACCACCGCGCGGTGGAGCACGATCGCGGAGTGCTCGTCCAGCAGGTGCGCGTCATCGACGGCCAGCACCACGGGCTGACTGTGCTCGAGCTGGTCCAGCACCCGACCGATGGACTCCGCGGCGTCACCTGCGGGCACGTCGAGCAGACCGACGAAGGCACCGAGCGGCAGCGGACGGACAGCCGCACTGCCGTGAGCCCAGCAGGTGGCGACGCCCATGCCGTCCAGAGTGCCCAACCCCTCGCGCGCGAGCCGGGTCTTGCCCACCCCGCCAGGGCCCGCGACGACGACCCCGGCCGCACCAGGCCGGATCGAAGCCGCGACCTTGCGCAGCTCCTCGTCCCTCCCGGTCAGCGGCCACGCCCGCTCCATGACCGTCAGGGTAGCCACCGGATCGACGGCCTCGCCATCGCGGAACAGCACGACCAGCATGACCTTGTGGGTCACGGTCCACGTCTGCAAGATCGAGGCCATGGGCCACTACCGCTGTTCCGGCGGATCGCTGGTGGCGCGGTCCCGATCGACGCGCCCAACGGCTCGTGCGAATCCCGCGGCCACTGGGGTGGGAGAGGGCATGCTCGCGATGCGCGGCGGTCGGCGGTGAGCTCATCGATGACTGTTCGCCCGGCCCGGGTCGAGGACGTCGAGCAGATGGCTCGCGTCAATGTGCGGTGCTGGCAAGAGACGTATCGGGGGCTCATGCCGGACGCACTCCTTGACGGCCCCGGGTTCCTCGCCGCTCGACAGCGGTTCTGGACTGCCGTGTTGACCGACGTGCTCCACAGCGTGAACCGCGTGGCCGTCGCCGAGAGAGACGGCAGGCTGATCGGAATTGCCATGTCAGGACCACCGTTGGACCGGGGAGCAACTTGGGCGAGGCAGTTATACGTGCTGTACGTGCTCAAGGCCGAGCATGGCCTTGGCGCCGGGCCGGCGTTGCTGGAGGAGGTCGTGCCTGCCGAGGACTCCGTCGCGCTGTGGGTGGCCGATCCCAACCCCCGCGCGCAGGCGTTCTACCGCAAGCACGGTTTCGCTGCGGACGGTGCGGAACAGGTTGACGAGGGTGTTCGCGAGATTCGCATGGTCCGTAACGGGCGGCGCGGGCACTAGCTACCGGCGAGGCCCGACCCATCTTGATACTCCGCAACGAACTGGTAGCAGGCGTGTCGCTTCTCGGGTCGAGGAGAACCGCTAGGTGTGATGTCCAGGCACGTTGGTCGAGATCGTGCGACGACGCGGTCTGATGTCGTAGATGGGTGAAGACCTCCCGTAGTGGAGTGGAGCTGTCTGGGAACCGGCTCCAGCCACGGGAGGTCTTCGTTTCCCACGCTACCCACTCCAACGCTGCTTTGACGCCACGTGCTCGGCTTCGGCTGGCGCGTCTGATCGTCGACCATGGCTGGTCGATCCCGCGTGCCGCCGAGCGCTACGACGTTTCATGGAGGACCGCAAAGAACGACCGCTACCGCGCCGCAGGTTCCGGCGCCGCTGACTCCCGCGGGATCTGGGCGGCGGGTACGCCGAGTCGGCCGCGAGTCAGCACTATCACCGCTGCCCCAGCGAGCAGCCAGCCCGCCGCGGTGAGCCACTGCACGGCGACAAGGTTGGCGCCGCTCAGGTCGCTCATGAATGCCTGCTGTGCCATGTTGTGAGCCCCATGGGTCAAGATGACCGGCCACAGCGACTGGTTCCGGTTGGCCATCCATGCCAGGACCAGGCCGCCTCCGGCCAGCTCGATCGCGAAGGGCACGAGCAGTGGCGGGTCGTTGACGGAGAAGAGCGGCAGGTGCCAGATGAGGTGCACGGTGGAGAGAAGGGCGACCGCAAGCAGGGGGTGGTGACGCCGCTGCAGGATCGGCAAGGCGAAGCCGCGCCATGCGAGCTCCTCGCCCAGGGCCCCACCGATGAGGATCATCAGGGGCAGGATGGCGACGAACTCGATCAGCGACCCGAGGCCTGGCGCGGCTGTCTGTGGGTCACCAGCGAGGTGGACGACTGCGACGGCGGCCAGGGCGATCGCCGCGGGCAGTCCCACGGCGAGAGCCAGCCACCGCGGCGGGACCCGCCAGGTCTTCAGCCGGGCCAGGATCGCTCGGATGCCTTGTCGTCCGGTCGTGAGGGCCAGGACGACTGCGGCGGCGAGGTCGGGTCCGAAGGGGAAGACCGGAAAGCCGGAGACATGCAGGGGCAGCACCCACCACGACAGCGCGTAGGCGAGCGGCACGAAGAAGATCAACTGGTGGCGGGAGCGGTTCATGAGGTCCTCCAGAGGGTGGATGTCCGGGCGTGTCCCGGACCGGTTCCACCGTGGACCGCGTGGGTCCCTGACCGCGTCGTGCCGAAGGCCTTTCCGGTGCGCCAGTGCGTCTAGCGGTAATCGCGCCACGTCCTCCTGGAGGTCGCCGCGGATCGTGCTGGCGGATGATGCGTGCTCCTCGCGCGGTGCCTAACCTGAGCGGTATGGCCGCGCTACCGCTCGCTGGGACGCCACGGCTGCCCCGTTGGTCGGACCT
>Ga0307409_100000857_pt1 | contig 14042 bp, 11 predicted proteins | sample 322Ometagenome_2_FD_203888 | JGI IMG/M metagenome (GOLD analysis project Ga0307409, IMG submission 203888) | Maize rhizosphere microbial communities from greenhouse at UC Davis, California, United States - 322HYB-O-2 | ecosystem: Host-associated > Plants > Roots > Rhizosphere > Soil | place...
CGAGGGGGAGCATAAGGGAGAAGGCAGGGTGACAATTCTTCCGAGCGGACCAGGCGGTAGACTAGAGCTCACCGGCAAAGACAGCAAAGGCAAGCCGCTCCAGATCTCGATCGACTGCCCGGCTTTCGCCGACGTCGAGGCGGATGGCGGCTGACCGATGAATCTGGACCCAGAAAATGTTCGCTCCACTGCATTGTGCTTATCGTAAGACATGATCACCACCTCACCTCGTACATCATCAGGAGACATCATGCTCCGTTTTACCCCCTTGGCCGCCCTGCTGATTCTGGCGGCCGGCACGCGGGAAGCTGCCGCTCAGCGTCGCGCGCCGGGCGCATCGGCGGGCACCGAAGGCAGCAAAGTCAGCATCGTTGCCCGCCTGGACTCGAAATCCTACACCTCCCAGGTGTCCGGCAGCTGTAAGCACGAGCCTTCCGCGTCCATCTACGATGTCCCTGCAGCCCTCTATATGGTGCAGGCCCAGGGTGGCGAGGGCAGCGAGATACAACAGCTCAGCCTGACTCTCTGGCGGCCCAAGAACGGCAGCGCCGACCAGGTTTCGCTGTCCCTCCAGGCAGGCTCCAGCTCGAGCCGGATAGACGTCAATCCAAGAAACAAGGCAGTGGGGGCGGCCACCGTTGAACTGAAGCCGGTGGGGTCGGGGGGAACGTTCGAGCTCAAGGGAAAGGACGCGAAGGGGGCCGCACTGAACTTGACGATCAGCTGTCCAACGTTTGCGGCGGTCGTGGCCGAGGGCGGGTGATCGCGAAGGAGCGATACCGAACTCAGTTCAGCGGGTGCCGGCGGCGGCCCGCTCGGTCCCCTGAGAACCCTGCGTTCCCTTGAGGTTCTGGTCGAGGTACCGGGTAATCAGGCCGAACAGATGAAGCTGAGTGTTGCGTCCCTGGCAGATGCAGTGGGTCCGGTTGGGATACTCCATCATGGTGAAGGGTTTGTTGGCGGCGACGAGGGCGTTGATCAGCATCTCGCTGTTCTGGAAGTGCACGTTGTCGTCGCCGCTGCCGTGGACCAGCAGCAGATTGCCCTGGAAGCCGTTCACATAGGTCAGAGGTGAGCCGCGATCATACCCCGCCTTGTTCTCGCTCGGCAGGCCGTTGAAGCGCTCGGTATAGACGTTGTCGTACAACGACCAGTGCGTCACCGGTGACACCACGACGGCGGTCCGGTAGAGGTTGGGGTGCTGAAAGATGGCGTTCAGACTCATGAAGCCACCGTAGCTCCAACCCCAGATCCCGACCCGTCCGGCATCCACGTAGGGTCGGTCTTGCAGCAGCTCCGCAGCTCTGGCCTGGTCGCGGGTCTCCACCACCCCGAGCTGCCCGTACACGGCCTTGCGCCAGCGGCGGCCGAGCGGAGCGGGGGTTCCATGGTTGTCCACGCTGGCAACCAGATAGCCCTGCTGGGTGAGCATCAGGTGCCAGAGATAGTACCCGCCCCAGACATCCTTTACGGTCGACGACCCCGGCCCGCCATACACATGGAAGAGCAGCGGGTACTTCCGGGTGGAGTCGAAGTCAGCGGGCTTCATCAGATAGGCCGGCATTTTTGCCCCGTCTTCAGCGGGGATGCTGAAGAAGTCGACCTTCCCCCGCTTGAGGCCGGCCACCCGGGCGCGCAGGCGCGCATTGTCGATCAGGGTGCGAATTACCTGGTGCCCGGGCAAGCGCACCAGACGAATGACGGGCGGATTGCCGAAGCTGGAATAGGTTTCCAACGCGTAGCGGAAATTCGGCGCGCGATTGTACTCGTGCGTGCCGGTCTGATTCGCGGGCGAGAGCCGCTCGGCCTTCCCCTTTCCATCGAGCCGCACCCGGAACAGGTACTGCTGGGAAGGCTGCTCCGGAGACGCAGTGTAGTAGAGCCAGCCTTCCTTCTCGTCCGCACCCAGCACATCGGACACATCGAAGGCTCCCCGGGTCAGCAGCCGGACCGACTTGCCGTCCCGGGAAACACTATAGACGTGATTCCAGCCGTCCCGCTCGCTCACCCAGAGAAAGCTCTTTCCGTCGTTCAGCCAGGCGAGATCGTCCGTGAGATCCACCCAGGTGCTGTCGCGCTCGGCGAGCAGGGTGCGGACACCGCCGGTCCGCGCGTCACCCAGCATCACCTCGTTGGTGTTCTGCCGACGGTTGAGCCGTTGGAGCACCACCTCGTCTGAGCTCGCGGCCCAGTCCATCCGGGCGATGTAGTGGTTTCGGGGATCACCGGAAATGTCGAGCCAGCGGGTTGGCCCGCCGCCCGCGCTCACTACCCCCACCCGAGCTGCCGAGTTGGCCTCACCGGCTTTGGGATACTGGACCGGGATGATCCTGGAGTAGAGCGAATCGGTGTTGTTGATCAGATTGAAGTCCCTGACCTGGTCGGCGTTCAGCTGCCAGTACGCAACGCTTCGGCCATCAGGACTCCACCGCCAGCCGTCGGCGTAGTAATTCATCAGCTCTTCTTCGTACACCCAATCGAAGGTTCCGTTGATCACGGTGCGCGATCCGTCGGTGGTCAGGGCCGTGATCGCGCCGCTCTCGAGATCCTCCACGTAGAGGTTGTTCTCCCGCACGTACCCGATTCGGCGCCCATCGGGCGAGAACTTGGCGAACATCAGGGTGGACGGTTTGGCTTCCCTGCCCCCGAGCTTCCGCAGTCGTCCGGAGGAGAGCTCGAGCACCCAGTAATCTCCCCTGGTGTTGAGCCTCCACACCGGCTGCGTATTGGTGAAGATCAGCAGCATCTTGCTGTCGGGAGACCAGGCGTACTCTTCCACCCGGAGCGGGATGCTGTCGGCCGGCGGAATGAACTGCCGGGCCACCAGCAGCACCTGGCGTCCACCGCGCTCGGTATCGTAGCGCACCAGGTTCTGACCACCGTCCTCCACCTGTTCCAGCGTGGTATAAGAAGAGCCGTCGCCCAGCCACTTGGCGGGACCGAACGTCTGGCTGCGGAACTCGGGGGAGCCGTAGATCCGCTGGACCGTGAGCAGCGCGGAATCGGGCTGCTGCGCCCGCGCCGGCGCGAGTGGAAGAACAAGCAGAAGGCTGAGGGTGATGCGAGTCACAGAGGATTCCGCCAATGAAGGTGGACCGTGCAGTGAATGGCGAGTCGCATTGCGAGCGGGATGCCTGAGCGGTATCCCTTCAGCGACAGCGACAGGCACGCATTATACATCCGAGAAGTGAGAGCCACATGTTCTGGTGCAATCGTATGACCCAGCGAGCCCCACTCCTTGCCGGGGCGTTCATCGTACTGGCAACCGGTTGTTCCAGCGGAGCCGACCGCGCAGCCAGTCGGGACACGGCAGCCGGTACTACCACCGGCACGGCCGCGTCCGATACTGCGGTCTCGTCTGCCGGCGCGATGGCGGATAGCGCAGCATCCCGGACCGATGCCACTACTGCCGATACCACTACGATGTCCCGGGCTCAAAGTGCCGCCGTCGCCCCGACACCCGCACCCAGGGCGCCGGTCCGCCCTTCCATTGATCCCGGGCGGAAGTCCACTCCGTCCCCGAGCAAGCCCAAGATTGCCCCTCGCGATACCGCGGCGCCGCCCGACAGCGCAGCCGGCGAGAGCACGAGCTCCAGCAGCAACCCTGATCAAGCGCCGAGTAGCGGGTCGGGTCAGGACCAGAACCTCAAGTACGACGCGAAAACGAATACTGTCACCTTCCAGCTGATTGGCGGGCCCTCGGGCTTCCAGTTCAATGGCTACTCCAGTGGTGGAGCAACCCTCACCCTGCCGCCCAATGCCAAGGTGGTGATGAACTTCATCAACAAGGACGGGACGCCCCACAGTGCGGAGGTGATATCTGGTGAAGGGCCGATCCCCAATGGGGCAGGCGATCCCGCGATCCCGCGAGCCTACACGAACAAGGCGCTGGAGGGTCTACCTCAGGAAGGCACCGATGTCATGAATTTTACTGTTCCCGCGAGCGGGAGCTACCGCATCTTCTGCGGCGTGCCGGGTCACGGATTGTCGGGGATGTGGATCTGGATGAAGATCGACCCAGCGGCGAAGACCCCGAGCTTCGGACCGACCAAGGCCTGAAGCCGGCAAACAGCGTCAGCGGGAAGAAAAAGCGTAAGCGGGATGAAGTGGCGCCGGAACTCCCGCTTACGCAGTTAGTTCTCCGCTCACGCCTTCTCTTTCCCACTTCACTCCCAGCGCCTTCCTCAGGAACTGCCCGGTATAGCTCGCCTCGATCTCCGCGACGTCTTCCGGCGTTCCCGCGGCAATCACCTCGCCACCCCGCTCTCCGCCCTCTGCTCCCAAATCGACGATCCAGTCCGCCGTTTTGATCACATCGAGGTTGTGCTCGATGACAACGACGCTGTTGCCCTTGTCCACCAGCCGGTGCAGCACATCGAGCAGGAGCCGCACATCCTCGAAGTGGAGCCCGGTGGTAGGCTCGTCCAGGATGTAGAGCGTGCGCCCGGTGTCGCGCTTGGCCAGCTCGGTGGCGAGCTTCACCCGCTGCGCCTCACCGCCGGACAGGGTTGTCGCTGCCTGGCCCAGATGGATGTACCCCAGGCCCACATCGTTGAGCAGCTCGAGCTTCTCCGCGATTCGCCGTTGGCTGCTGAAGAACCCCAACGCGTCTTCCACGGTGAGGTCGAGCACGTCTGCAATGCTCCGCCCCTTGTAGCGAACCTCCAGCGTCTCCCGATTGTAGCGCCGGCCTTTGCACACCTCGCAGGGCACGTACACATCAGGAAGGAAGTGCATTTCGATCTTCACGAGTCCGTCACCCTGACACGCCTCGCAGCGCCCCCCCTTCACATTGAAAGAGAAGCGTCCCGGCCCATACCCGCGCATCTTGGCGTCGGGCAGCTGGGTAAAGAGCTCGCGGATCGGCGTGAAAAGCCCGGTATAGGTGGCCGGATTGGAGCGCGGCGTGCGACCGATGGGACTCTGGTCGATATCGATGACCTTGTCGATCAGGTCGAGTCCCTCGATCCGGGAGTGCGCTCCGGGGACAACCTTTGCCCGATAGAAGTGCCGCGCCAATGCCTGGTACAGGATATCGGTGACCAGCGTCGACTTCCCCGATCCGGAGACGCCGGTGACGGCAACGAAGAGTCCCAACGGGATATCCACCGTGAGATCCTTCAGGTTGTTGGCCCGGGCGCCCACGATCCGGAGCCGGTGCTTGGCCGGCGCCTCCCTGCGCCCGGGCGGAACGGGAATTCGCAGCTCATCTCGGAGATAGCGTCCCGTCAGCGACTCGGGATGACTCCGGATATCCTCCACCGTGCCTTCGGCAACCACTTCGCCGCCGAACCGTCCTGCTCGGGGACCGAGATCGATCACGTGGTCGGCCGCCTGGATGGTCTCCTCGTCGTGCTCAACCACGATGACGGTGTTGCCCAGATCGCGGAGCCCGCGGAGCGTACCGAGCAGCCGCTCATTGTCCCGTTGGTGGAGCCCGATGCTCGGTTCATCCAGGATGTACAGCACGCCCACCAGACGGGAGCCGATCTGGGTTGCCAGCCGAATGCGCTGAGTTTCGCCGCCTGACAGCGAGGTCGCTCCCCGGCCGAGGGTCAGGTAATCGAGGCCCACATCGCGGAGGAAGCGCAGGCGGTCCACCACTTCTTTCAGAATCGGCCCGGCAATCTCCGGGTCGAGTCCACCCCGTCCGTTCCCTCCGACGCCGGCGGCTCCGCGAAGTGGAATGCTCTCGAAGAACTCGATCGCCCGCTCGATCGGAAGCTCCACCACGTCGCCGATGCTGGTTCCATGCACCAGCACAGCCAGGCTCTCCGGGCGAAGCCGCTTGCCCTTACAGGTGTGGCAAGGCTGCTCGGTCATGAACTCCTCGAGAGTGGCCCGCACGCTGTCACTGCTGGACTCGCGGTAGCGCCGCTCGATGTTGCGGAGCACCCCTTCCCATTCGGTCTCGTACTCCCCGCGGCCGCGCCCGCCATCGGTCTGGAACTTGAACTGACCCGGGGCACCATACAGGAGCGCGTGCTTCGCCCCCTCGCTGTGCTCACTCCACGGAGCGTTCAGATCAAACTTGAAGGCTTTAGCCAGCGTTGGAAGCACGATCTTCCGCAGGTAGCCGCTGGGCTCACCCCAGGGGAGAATCACACCTTCGAGAATGGAGATACTCGGGTCGCCCAGCACCAGCTCGGCATTGACCTCGCGCCGGGTGCCGACACCGTGGCAATCAGGACAGGCCCCGAAGGGAGAGTTGAACGAGAACTGCCTCGGCTCCAGCTCCGGGAGCGAGAGGCCGCACACCGGGCAGGCAAACCGTTCGGAAAAAACGACGGAACGTGGGGCTGACGGAACATTGGAACGATCTACCTTGACCTGTGCGCCTGCTGCCGTCGATCCGTCATACCTCACGACCTCCACCACTCCGTCCGCGGTCTTCAACGCCGTCTCGATCGAGTCGTTGAGCCTAGACCGGTCGCCGGCGCGCACCACCAGTCGGTCCACTACGACGGCGATATCGTGGTTCTGCCGCCGATTCAGTGGAGGCACCGAGCCCAGATCGTAGATCTGCCCGTCGACCCGGACCCGGACGAAGCCCCGTTTCCTCACGTCCTCCAGCATGTCGCGGAACTCGCCCTTGCGGCCGCGCACCAGCGGGGCGAGCACCTCGATCCGGCTCTCTTCCGGCCAGCTCAGCACGGTGTCCGTGATCTGTGCCGCGCTCTGCCGGGTGACGGGGGTGCCGTCGTTGGGACAGTGCGGAATTCCGACCCTGGCCCAGAGGAGTCGCAGATAATCGTAGATCTCGGTGACTGTCCCCACCGTGGAACGCGGATTCTGCCCCGTGGTCTTCTGCTCGATCGAGATGGCGGGCGAGAGGCCCTCGATGGCGTCGACATCGGGCTTTTCCATGAGCCCGAGAAACTGCCGCGCATACGCCGAGAGCGACTCCACATAACGGCGCTGCCCCTCGGCGTAGATCGTATCGAAGGCGAGCGACGATTTGCCCGAGCCGGAGAGGCCGGTGATGACGGTGAGACGGTTGCGGGGAATCGCAACGGAGATGTTCTTGAGATTGTGCTCGCGGGCACCACGCACCACCAGGAATTCTTGAGCCATAGCCCCGAAAGCTATCCGAAGGGAAAGTACGGGGTCAATGGAGGTGGAGTCGGCAGTCATTGGTCCCAGTCGCAAGCAATGCCTCCTGAGTCACGTGTCATAACGTCAGCTGCCGACTGGCGTCTGGCGACTGGAGACTCACCTGCCTACCATTACGCAGCCCGATCGCCCTTGCCCCGGCCCGTAACCCACACGCCATGCATCGATCGCCCGCCAGCGTTGACAACGGCTCTGCCGCTCCGACCCGGGACTTGAGTCTCACGGAACAGCGACTCCAGCGAGCCGATGAGTTGGCCGCCGGATCTCTCCCCGGCCAGGCAATCCGACCCTACCGCGAGCTGCTCGAACTGGAGCCCACCCACGTCGAAGGCCGACTGCATTTCGCCCGACTTCTGGACCGTCTGGAAGAAGCCAACGAGGCGGTGGACGTGCTTTCCGAGGGGTTGCGCCGGGCGCCTGATCAGACGGAGTTCCTGGTCCTTCGAGGCGCCATCCTGGGGCGGCTCCAGCGGTACCGGGAAGCCGATGCGGATCTCCGTCGCGTGCTCCGGCTTCACCCCTCGCACGCGCCCGCCCAGTTCGAGCTGGGACTCCTGCTGTGGCGCCGTGGCCTGGTGCAAGAGGCCGCAGTCTGCTTTCACAGGGCACTTGAGTTCCAGCCCGATAACGCCAAGACCTACTACTACCTAGGCGATTCACTTAATCAGCTGGGTGACCTCCCGGGCGCCCGGGCTGCGGTGGAACGGGCTCTCCAGGTTTGCCCCGACGATGCCAAGGCCTATCACCTGATGGGCCGGGTTCTCGACCGGATGTGCCTCCCGGACCAGGCACAAGAGATGTATCGACGCGGGCGAGAGCTTGCTGGCCTGTGATTCAGGTCAGCGTTGAGGACCTGGCGCTAACCCAGGCTGACGCCGTCCTCCGCCCTACCGACGAAAGCCTTGGCGCCCTCACCGAAGTGATTTCCCGATTAGATCAACAGGCGGGCCCGCGTTTTGCCGAGCAACGCCGACTCAGCTCTCCCTTGAAAGCGGGAGCCGCGGTGGTCACGGGCAGCGGGGACCTTCCCGCGCCCTTCGTGCTCCACGTCGTCATCCGGGATGCGGATTCCGGTGTTGCCCGAGAGGTGGTACGCCGGGGATTACAGTCCGCCTGGCAGCGAGCCGCCGACTGGGAGCTGGGGGTGATCGCGGCGCCGCTGGTGGGAGCCGGTGCGGGTCAGCTGAGTCTGGAGGAAGCGGCCACCCTGCTGATCGAGACCTTCCCGCCGGGGGCCACAGGATGCCCGTTCGAGCTCCACATCGTCGTGGAGCGAGACGCAGATCGCGAGCTGGTCGAGGCCATCGTCCGGAGGACCGCGTGATCCGACTGAATCATCTCACCAAGTGTTACGGCAAGTTCACCGCCGTCGACAATATCGATCTGGTGATACCGAGCGGTGAGCTGTTCGGTTTTCTGGGCCCCAACGGCGCCGGGAAAACCACCACCTTTCGGATGATCGCCGGCATTCTCCGTCCCACCAGCGGCAGCGTCGAGATCGGCGGAATCGATGTCGCCCAGCGTCCCCTCGAGGCCAAGGCCAGGCTCGGTTTCATCCCCGACCGCCCCTTCGTGTACGACAAGCTCACCGGAGGCGAGTTCCTCCGCTTTGCTGCGGCATTATATGGCCAGCAGGGCCCGGCAGTCGAGCGCCGGATCGACGAGCTGCTGGAGCTGTTCGAGCTGGACCGGTGGAAGGACGAGCTCACCGAGTCGTACAGCCATGGCATGCGGCAGAAGCTGATCATTTCCGGTGCGCTGGTGCACCGCCCGGAGGTTATCGTGGTGGATGAGCCGATGGTTGGGCTCGACCCCAAGAGTGCCCGCCTGCTGAAGGATCTCTTCCGCCAGTTTGTGGACCGCGGTGGGACCGTGCTGATGAGCACCCACACACTGGAAGTAGCCGAGACCATGTGCGACCGGATCGCAATCCTCCACGGGGGCAAGATCGTCGCCAACGGCACTCTGGCCGAGGTGCAGGCGCAGACCGCTTCGGAGGATCTCGGACTGGAGGAGCTGTTCCTGAAGCTCACCGGGGGCATGCGGGATCAACAGCTCGATACCATCCTCGACAGCTGAACGCGTGAGCAGCGTGATCCGGCCGAGCGTCTGGACAGTCCTCACGCCCAAATGGCGGAGCGCGCTGGCCCGCTTGCGTGAGGAGCAGAGCGGCTCCGGCGGCCGCCTGCTGCTTCTGGCGCTGGTGGCGCTGATCTTCTGGGTTGCGGTGTTCGGAATTGCCTATCGGGTGCTCCGCTACTTTCGGAGCGTCGAGGACATCGGCAATCTGATGGCCGCCAAGGTGCTCGGTATCATCCTGCTCGCCTTTCTTTCCATCCTGCTGCTTTCGAATATCATCACCGCGCTCTCGACGTTCTTTCTGGCGAAAGACCTCGATTTGCTGGTGGCGGCGCCAATCAGCCGGCCAAAGCTGTATGCCGCCAAACTCGCGGAAACGGTGGTGCACTCCTCCTGGATGGTGGCCCTGCTCGCCCTGCCCATCTTCACAGCGTATGGAATCGTGTACGGGGGCGGCTTTCTGTTTCCGATCGTGGCCCTCGCCGCCTTCGTGCCGTACCTGGTAATCCCCGCGGTGATCGGCGCTGCCTTGACCCTCATCCTGGTGAACATCTTCCCCGCCCGGCGCACCCGGGAGCTGCTGGGTCTGGTGGCCACCGGCGCCCTCGTGATCGTGCTGGTGATTCTGCGCTTTCTGCGGCCGGAGCGCCTGGCGCAGCCTGAAGGGTTCAAGGATCTGGTGGACTATCTGGCCGTGCTTCGCACGCCCACCAGCCCATTCCTGCCCAGCGAGTGGACGGCCTCTATCATCATGAACTGGCTCCTGCGAGTACCGGATCCCTGGCCGATCGCAAAGTTGTGGATCGCGGCGCCACTCGCGGTAATGCTCGGGGCTTTGCTGCATACCCGCCTTTACCATCTGGGCTTCTCTAAGGCTCAGGAGGGCGCCGAGCGCAAGCTGCGCCGGGTCATCCGGGGCCCCATCACCGGCCTGCTGAGCTCGGTCTCTCCTTCCAAGCGGGAGTTCATCCTCAAGGATCTCCGGCTCTTCTTCCGAGATAACACGCAGTGGAGTCAACTGATTCTGCTGGCCGTGCTGCTCCTGGTTTACCTGTTCAACATCAAGTCATTGCCGCTGCATTCGGGGGAGCAGGTCCCGTTCCGGCTCATCACCATGATCTCCTTCCTGAACCTGGGGCTGGCGGGGTTCGTCCTGGCCGCCGTGGCCGCGCGGTTCATCTTTCCCGGGATCTCGCTCGAGGGGCGCCAGATGTGGCTCCTTCGTTCCAGTCCGCTCGATCCTGGAGCCATGCTCTGGAGCAAGTACTGGATCGGTACGGTGCCGCTCCTCGTCTTGGCCCTGCTCATTACCGTGTTTACCAACTGGCTACTGCACGCCAGTGCATTCATGATGGTGGTGGCAGTGGGGACCATCGTCCTGTACACGTTGGCGGCCAGCTCGCTGGCGCTCTCATTCGGGACCCTATACCCTCAGTTTGGCTCGGAGAACGCGGCGCAGATCCCCACCAGTTTCGGCGGGCTGGTGTACATGATGAGCACTCTTAGTCTCCTCACGGCGATCATCATGATCGAAGCCACGCCAGTTATGGCTTATCTGCGGATGGACCGATACGGCGGAGAGCTCCGGAGCATCCTGCCCGAGCTGATTGCTGCCGCGGTCCTAATCATCGGCATTTGTCTCACCGCCACAACCGTTCCGCTGCGCATGGCGCTTCGGCGGATAGAGATGATGGAGTGGTAAGGGTAGATCTCTTCAGCGACACCGTCACCCGTCCCACCGCGGCCATGCGCCGCGCCATGGCCGAGGCCGAGGTGGGTGACGAGCAGCAGCGGGAAGATCCCACTGTCAATCTGCTCCAGGACCTCGTGGCCCAGTTGTTGGGGAAGGAAGCCGCGCTGTTCCTTCCCTCGGGCACCATGTGCAACCAAGTGGCATTTGCGGTGCATTGCCGCGCCGGCGACGAGATCCTGCTGCAGGAAATGGCGCACCCGCTGTTGTTCGAGGTCGGCGGCCCCGCAGCGTTGATCGGCGCACTGCTTCGTCCGCTAATCGGTCCGCGTGGGCTCTTCACCGCAGAGCAGGTGCGCGAGGCCATCCGGCCGCCGGCGTACTACATGCCACGCACCCGCGCGCTATCCATCGAACAGACCAGCAATGTCATCGGTGGAATCTGCTGGCCGGTCGAGCAGATCGAGGCCGTCTGCGCCGCGGCGCACCAGGGCGGCCTGGTGACCCATATGGACGGCGCTCGACTCCTCAATGCCGTGGTGGCCACCGGAACGCCGGCCCGACGATTTGCGGCCGGGTTCGACTCGGTCTGGATCGACCTCAGCAAGGGACTCGGAGCGCCAGTCGGTGCGGTACTGGCCGGCTCCCGCGACTTCATCGAGGAGGCCTGGCGGTTCAAGCAACGTTTTGGCGGCGCCATGAGGCAGGCCGGCATCATCGCCGCAGCCGGCGTGTACGCCCTCCGGAATAACGTCGATCGGCTGGCAGAGGATCACGAGCGGGCCCGACGTTTGGCTGAGGAGCTGGCGACAATTCCGGGCATACAGCTGGATCCAGCCTCCGTCGAGACCAATATCGTCGTGTTCGATATAGGCCGGACCGGTCTGACGGGCGACACGTTCAATGCTCGAACGCTGGGCGACCATGGAGTCCGCTTCAGCGTGCTGGGACCCAGTACCGTCCGCGCGGTTACCCACCTGGACCTTCCTGCCGACGGCATCGACCGGGCCATACAAGCCGCGAGAGCAGCGATTCGGCACTAGTGCAAGAGGAGCGCCGCCCGCCGTCCTATCTGTTGCCATGCGTGATGAGCATCGCCCGAAGCAGGAGCTGATCCACGAGATCACCGGCCTCCGAAAACAAGTCGGAGACCTGAGGGAGGCCATGACCGCCCGCCGCCGGGTGGAGGATGCGCTGCGCGGCACCGCAACATTGTTGCGCAACCTGACCGATGGCGCTCCAATCGGCCTCTGCCTGTTCCGCCTTGATGGGACCCTGCTCACCTCCAATCAGCGGTTCGCCTGCATGCTGGGCTATCAGTCTGCCGCCGAGCTCCAGTCTCTGAGCGCTGTGCTGGGCGTGTTTGCCACTCCTGAGGAGCGGGTCCGGGTCCTGGCCTGCCCTCGGACCGGTAAAGAAGTCGGGCCGGCGATCTTCCGCAGCAAAGATGGCTGTCGGCTTCCCCGCGGCGTCCTGGCGGGGGTGCAGCTCGATGGCTCAGCGGTGGTGCTCGCGGTCTTCGACGACATGCCCGATTCTACTCCCTCATCTTTTGCGGCCCCTTCCGCGTAACCCCGGTCCGTAAGCCACATCACCTAGTTCCTACCTTGGCGTTGCCGTCGAGCTCGCGCTTGCCGTCTGCGCGCAATCATTCTCCAAGGAGGAGCCATGTCTGTCCGGATCAAAGTCGGTGCGCTCGTGCTGGCGGCAGCCCTCGGCGCCTGCGAGCGCAGCGTCCCAACCTCAGGCAGTGACGCGCCGTCTGAACCGCCGAGTTCGCCCACCGCGAGATATTCGGTCGAGCGGGATGCCATGGACCGGCTGGCACGCAAGCTGGCGCGTGCTCTCGCCGACCCTGGGTTTCGCTCGTACCTCAAGGGTGAGCTGGATCGCTCTCCCTTTCGGGAGCACAAGATGCACCTGCAGCGCCTGCTGCTGCAGCCCGACCGGCGGGTGCTGAAGGAGGTGGCGCGGCTCAGCGCCAGTACCGAGGCCGAGCTGGATATTGATCTGAGCGAAGCCATTCCGCTGGAGATCTACTTTCCCGTGCCGGCCCACCAGGTCCACTGGAGCGGTGGATCCGATGTGCTGGTCGCCAGCGCCCGGGAAGACGGTGAGGCTCCGGTGGCGTACGACGTGACGGGACGTCGAGAGATCTTGAGCCCTGATAACCCTCCGGCAACGCCGGTGTTGGCGGTGGTTCCGGTGGAAACCGACTTTGCCCATCCAGCCGGACCGGGAGCAGAGGCCACCTGTACTGATTGTGGCGGTGGCGGTACCGGAGGTGGCAGCACCAGCGGCCCTCCGCCGGGTCTGTACATCACCTATTCACACTTCGTGCAGGATTTTGAAGGCTGGTTGAAGGGGAGCCCAGAATTTGAGTACCACATCCTGGGTCAAGCCGGGACCAGCGATTCGCTCAAGGACTATCAGTGTGCCGGCGGGTCAGCGGGCGGCTACTACCACTTCGATCAGAACGAGTTGAGCTGGTCGGGCAGTGTTCTCCTGTTCAGTCAGGCCCAGCTCAACAACTACAAGACGGCGCATCCGAGCCAAAACTTTCGGATTATCGCACTGGAAGACGATGATACTGGTTGCGTCATCAAGTTCGATGCCGGTCGATTCAGAAACGTCCTCAGCACCATTCAGGCGCAGTACCCGAACCTGACCGGGGCCAAGGATACCACCAGCTCGACATTGGCCAAAGTGGTGAAGCGAGCCAACGCACTCCAGAAGATCCTGAGTGCAGTGTACTCCTTCATCACCACGCAAGACGATTTCATCGGCAATGCAGTCGAGGACGTCGTAGTGGGCGTGTTCTATTCCGGGGCCAACTGGATACTGAAAGGCGAGAACAACACTACCAAAGGCTGGACCAAACTGGTGATGCGCTAATCATGAGACCTTCCGCCCTGAGCACCTTCTTGCCCGTCCTGATCCTTTCCCTAGCAGCACCAGCGCACGCTTTGGCGCAATGGTCCGTCTCGCTTGGGGTAGAGTCCGAGCGCTTCTGGGGTGGCTCGCTGGAGCTCGGTCCCGAACGGAAGTCATTTCGGCCCTACCGGCCGACGGTTGTCGGTGTCGGACTGGAACGCCGGATGGGCAAGGTCGGTCTTGGGCTGCGAGCCCGATACACTGAAGCCAGCCTCGGACTGGAAGG
>Ga0307409_100000858_pt1 | contig 14037 bp, 10 predicted proteins | sample 322Ometagenome_2_FD_203888 | JGI IMG/M metagenome (GOLD analysis project Ga0307409, IMG submission 203888) | Maize rhizosphere microbial communities from greenhouse at UC Davis, California, United States - 322HYB-O-2 | ecosystem: Host-associated > Plants > Roots > Rhizosphere > Soil | place...
CCACCCCAAAATTCTCCCTACAGAACCGTGCCATACCCGGATTAGATGCGGACCATTTGTCGCCGGATATCCGCGACATGTGCGCAGTCGCAGCATCAGTTACTCGGTCCAAGAGAGCACATTGGCCGCTCTTAGAAGGTCCGATCCAGCAGGCTTTCTCTGGGGGCGGAAACGCTGGCACCAGTTCAGATCAGATTTGATGCAAATGCGGCGTCCGTTCGAGTCACCAGGAAGATCCCTCCCAAAGTTATCCTTGTAGAACAGAAACTTAACGAGCCAACCTTGAGATCACTCAAAAGAGCGTTGCGATAGACGACGGCTTTGGGCACAGGCTCCGCCACCCTGCCAACCCGTCCAACCCGGGCCCTTCAACGAGCGGCCTGGCGTGGCACCGGTGTGTTCGCCGTTTCGGAGTACTTGGACGCCATTGACGAACACGTCGCGAACGCCCGTCGCATATTGCATTGGTTTCTCGAAGGTCGCGCGATCCGCGATTTTCGGAGGGTCGAACAGGACCACATCCGCAGCCATTCCAGACGCCAGACGGCCGCGGTCGCGAAGCCCTAGATTTTCCGCCGGCAGGGAGGTGAGGCGCCGGATCGCATCGCTTAACGGCGCGACCTTCTGATCACGCACATAGTGGCCGAGGAAGCGGGCAAAATTCCCGTAGGCGCGCGGGTGCGTACTCGACTTGAGGAAAACGCCCTCAGGCGCCGACGCTTCGGCATCGGAGCCGAAGCTCATCCACGGCAAGGACGTCTGCCGCCGCACATTGTCTTCACTCATCAGGAAATAGAGGGCACCTGCATGACCGCGATCGGCGATCGTCAGGTCGATCACGAGTTGTTCTGGCGACACACCCCGAACCCTGGCCGCTTCCGCGACCGTTTTCCCGATCAGCGGCTTCAGCGAGGGATCAACCAGGCTCACGAGAAGAACGCGGTCGGGTCCAGCGTGGTGGTAGAGATTCTCCCAGTCCTTGCCGGGCTGACCCATTTCCATCTTGACTCGCGTGACAACCGCCGGGTCCTTCAGGCGTTCGAGCATCGCTTCGTTGCCGCCGTCCTGCACCCACGGCGGCATCGACGCCGCAAGACCAGTCCCGCCGGCGGTGTAGGTGTACATGTCAGCAGTGATCTTCAGCCCTTGCGAGCGAGCTTTCTCGACCCGGGCGATGACATCATCGAGCTTGCCCCAGTTGGCGCGGCCCGCCTGCTTGAGGTGATAAATCTCGGCTGGAGCGCCCGAGCGCCGCGAGATTTCGATCAGCTCGTCGACGCTCTCGAGAAGCCGATCGCCCTCCGATCGCATGTGGCTGATGTACATTCCGCCGCACTTGCCTGCTTCGCTGACAAGAGCGACCAGCTCGTCCGTTTCGGCGAATGCGGCCGGCGGGTAGATGAGCGAGCTGCCTACACCAAGCGCCCCTTCCTCCATCGCGGTCCGGACCAGCGCACGCATTCGCTGCAACTGCTCGGGATTGGGGTCGACATCTCTTTCGCCAAGCTCGTGCTGCCGGACGGTCGTCGCTCCGACGAACGACGCGACGTTCGGCGAGATTCCGCGATTTTCCAAGTAAGAGAGATATCCACCCAGCGTCGCCCATTCGATGGGATATTTGACGTCGCCCTGACGCTCGATTGCGAGCTCCTTCATGTCGGCGTTCAGCGGTCCCATCGACCAGCCCTCGCCCATTACTTCAAGCGTCACACCCTGGCGAATGTCGCTTTGTGCCCGGGGATCCACGATGAGGGACTCGGTGGCCCAGCTGAGCATGTTGACGAACCCGGGTGCGACCGCCAGGCCGCTCGCGTCGATCACCCGCGTCGCGCTGGCGGGGCGGTTTGGTCCCACGTAGACGATCTTGTCACCCTTGATGGCGACGTCGCCGACGATCGGGTTGCTGCCGGTTCCGTCGTAAATCGTGCCGCCGCGGATCAGCACGTCGTAGGCTGGCGGAACCGGCGTGCTCGCGCAGCCGGCGAGGAGCAGCAGCCCGGCAAGGGCAAAGGGCTTCGCGGCCGTTCTACTTTTCACTGTCGGTCTTCGTGGTCTCGGGCGTGAACAGCAGATCGTGATAGTCCCAGCTGAAGTCCGCAGTCGGTGAAACTGCCTTCATCGTCACGCGATCGACCTTACCGTCGGCGTCAATTGAAAAGCTCACGTAAGCGGGCTCGACCCACTTGAGCGACGGGTTCATCTTGAACGTGTCGTACTGATGGTGCGTCAGCGGCCCTTCCATTCCTGTGGAGTGCGGGAAATCGATCGAGAGCCCCTTGCCAGCCTGGCTTACCTTGATGGTGCCGTACCACGGGTCCGTGTACTCGCCAGCGTAGCGATCGAGCGGAAGCGATGGCCCGGTATTCGTCGGAGAGGCCTGCGCCTTTTGCACCTGCTGCGCAGCCGCATTGAGCCTGGCAATCTTGAACTTGTGCCACTTCTCAGGCCACTGATTCTGAGGATAGCCCAGATAATGATCGAGCAGCTCGTACAGGAGGCCACGAACGATCTGGCCGTCCTCGCTGTTGGTCGCCACGAAAATGCCGACGTTCTTGTCCGGCAAAAGGGCGACAGTCGCCTGCGAACCGAAGACTGCACCGTCGTGCCCGACGACATGCGCGCCGCGGTAATCCGAGAGCGCCCATCCCAAGGCATAGAGGTTGTAGTGAGACTGGGCGACTGAGAAATCCGCAGGATAACGTGGTGTCGGAGTGATCACTGCTCCCGTCCACATCTCCTTCGACTGCTCTTCCGTAAACAGGCGTTTGTCGCTGCCGGGGATCTTGCCCCGACCGAGCTGCGCCAAGAGCCAGCGGCTCATGTCGTTCGCGCTTATTGCAAGGCCGCCCGCGGGCGCGGCGTTCTGGGAAATGGTCGCGTCTTCGTCGAGCGGCGCCTGAGTGCCCAGGCCGTGGATCGGTCCGTCGCTGCGGCTGTGTGGCCGCGCGTGGTTGGGACTCGCGTGGAACTCAGCGTCGGTATCGGTCGAATTCACCATGCTGAGCGGGCCGAAGACGTGGTCGCGGATGTACTGCTCCCAAGTCTTGCCACTGACTTCTTCAATAAGCTGACCGGCCGCCATGTAGAGGATGTTGTCGTAGGCATAGCCGCTACGGAAACTGGTCGCCGGCTTTAGGTAGCGAATTCGCCGAACCGTTTCTTTCCGCGAAAGTGTGCTGTTCGGAAGAAACAGGAGGTCGCCCTGTCCGAGCCCCAGCCCGCTTCGATGAACCAGCAGGTCGCGGATTGTCATCTCGCGCGTGATCCAGGGGTCCCACATGCGAAAATCCGGCATGTGGTCGATAACCTTATCGTCCCACTTGATCTTGCCTTGGTCGACCAGCGTCGCGAGGGCAGCGTTGGTGAAGGCCTTTCCGGTAGATCCGGTGAAAAAGATGGTGTCTGCATCGACAGGCTTATTCGTGGTGATGTCACGCACGCCCCAGCCCCGAGCAAGCGTGACCTTGCCGTCTTCAACGATCGTGACGGTGACGCCGGGCGCGCCGATCTGCTTGCGCAGCTGCTCGACACGCTCAGCGAAGCCCGTTGGCGGGGCGGCACTGGCAACACCGCTCAGTGTGATCAGGGAAACTGCTGCGAGCAACCCGCGCAACGCGACACGACGGTTCATTGTCTCTCCCCTTAAGAATTCTGCAGCGCAGGCTCTGCCGCGCGGTCATTCCGGAAAATTCGCCAGATCCCGACCGTTAGAAGAGGCAGGACGAAGACGATCAGAAAGATGTAAGCGAGGGCGCGGTAGCCGTTGGCGATCAGCGCCACGAGGCCGAAGCGGCCGGCCGCAAACATGCAGAGCGCAAGTAACGTGAGGCCGATCGCGAGCCTTGCGGGATGCGTCAAAGGCTTTCCTTTCCGCGTCTCCCAGGCGGCGTCGATGCGCTCATTGACGGCATGGACGGCACTGGTTCCGCTCTCAAGGAGTGCGGCGAAGATCATCGCCTGGAACAGCAGGTGGAACCAAGACAATCCCATTCGCTGAAGCAGGAAATCGGATGGCAACGAGGCATCCTTGATGGTCGGGTAGAAGGCGACCATCGGGACGAAGAACAGCAGCGCCGGGAGCATGGTGAGGGGTCCCGCTAGCAGGCCCGAAATTACCGCATCCCGATCGCTCAACAGATGACGCAGGATCGGCAGGATGATCACTGCACCGACGGTGTTGTAGCTGGCGTAGGTGAGGCCAGCCATGGCCCAGCCGGAAGTTTCCGGATGCGCCGCGAATGATGGTCCGACCAGGTGGCCGAACGAATAGAGCGCGAAGACGATGAACAGCGCATAGACGCCGTAAAGCAGGTAGGAGACGTCCCGGAATAGGCGCTCCACGGCAGTGTTGCCGAAGGCTACGATACCGGCGATTCCGAACATCAGGGCCACTGTCCCTACCCATTCGGGTGCGCCGAAGACGGCAGCGGCGATGGCGCCGGCGGCTGCTCCGTAGACGGCAAGGATCAGAATCACGAGCGCCAGATAGGCGAGCTCGAAGATGATCCAGCCGGGACCGACGAGCTGCTTGAAAAACGTCCGGTAGTCGAACGCCTGCAGGCGTCTCGCCAGAACGAATGTGATCGCTGAAAGAAGGCTCATGATCACGGTAGCGAACGCAATCGCCAGCAGGCCGCCGCGTGGTCCAGCGGGAAGGAAGAATTCCGCGAGCTCGCGACCAGTGGCGTAGCCCCCTCCGATCACGAATGCCTTGAGGCCCAGCCCTGGCAGCAAGATGCGCTTGAACCAGCTGTGCTGAGCGCCGTCCGCGGGGTTACTCACGGCTTCAGGCACTCGTCGACGAGTTGGTCGAACGTCGGCCCTCCGCGGATCGGATCGGCCACAGGCAGGCCGCGGCGAGCGGACTCAGATCGGCAGAGGTCGGTCGCAGCGGCTTCGTCGAGATCCGACGTGTTGAGCGAAATTCCGCCGCAGCGGATTGCAGGATTGGTCCTGCGTCCAAGGGCAATCGTCAGCTCGATGATCTCGTCGACGGACGGAACCGGGAATTCCTCGTCGCCCAGCAGGCATTTGCGGTTTGGATCGTGGCACACGACGAACACGTCGGGCTGGCTCCCGTGCAGGAGTGCTAGCGACACTCCGGCATAGGCCGGATGGAGGATCGAGCCCTGACCCTCGATCACGTCCCAATGATGGGGCGAGGCTGCGGGACTTAGCATTTCTGCCGCGCCCGCGGCAAAGTCCGAAACGACCGCATCCATCGGAATGCCGCCCCCTGAAATCATAATCCCGGTTTGGCCGGTGGCTCGGAAGTCCGCGTCGACGCCCCTGCGAACGAGAGCACGGGTGATCGACAAAGCCGTGTACTTCTTGCCGAGGGCGCAGTCGGTGCCAACGGTTAGGAGTCGCTTACCGCTACGGTTCAGGCCGGTTGCGATCGGGATGTTTTCAGGCGACTTCCGGATGTCGATCAGCCGCCGGCCCAGTCGTTCGGCGCCATAACGAAGCTCGGGAATGCAGGTGAGCTTTGCGTGCATACCGCTGACGATGTCGAGGCCGGCCTCGAGCGCTTCCACGAGGGCGGGGATCCAAGAGTCCGCAATGAAACCACCCGAATTGGCGACGCCGATTACGAGCGCACGGGCGCCGCGATCCACAGCGTCGGGGGGACGCAATTTCGGTAGGCCGAGACTGATCTTGGCGCTGGGCAATGCAAACTCACCCACGCAAAGGTCTGGCGCCCAGTCACGAAGGCCGAATGCGGTCTTCGCGAACCCGGCTTCCACCGTGTCGCCAAGGAACAGGAGGTAGGGCTGCGGCAGGGCCAATGTCTCAGCCACGCCGCCTTTCGGCGCCTTCATCGTCGGACTCCACGCAAGCGTCAGAAGCTCACCTCAGCCGCAAGCCCGATCGTCCGCGGCTGCAGCGGGACGGTCGAAATGAACCCAGGATTCACCGTCGCCGCGTTATTGCTCGTGATCCGCCCTTCGGCGTCGAACACGTTGCGGATATAGGCGCGCAGCGTCCACTTGTTGTCGAACGTCACGGACCCATTGAGATCGAGCGCGGTGTAACCGTCAATGGGGATCATAAGGGGGTCACTCTCAACCGCCGAGATGCGATCTCCAACGATCCTGAGAGCACCGCCGACTCGCCCCTCGGCCGAGCCGCTCAACGGGAAGTCATAATTGGCGGTTACTGCGCCGCTCGCCTTCGGGATTCCGGGAAGCCGGTCGCCGTCGGTGCAGTTGGGCGTCGTTTCGGTGCAGGTCGCGTCGGCGTAAGCGAAGTTCGCGCCCAGCGTCAGCCCCGGCGCCGGATAAACGAACAATGCCGCTTCGAAACCCTGGCTCTTGGCCGTGCCGGCATTCACCAGGCCGTTGATTCCATTGGCAAACGCCTGGCCAACTATGAGGTCGTTCCAATCAAGCAGGAACACCGCCGCATCGAGGCTGACCATGCGGTTGAGGAATCTTGCCTTAACGCCGGCCTCGTAGCTCGTCACCGTCTCCGAATCGACGGTCGATGGGAAGCCTGGAAGTGCGACGTTCGGGCCGCCCGGACGATAGCCGCTGGCGATGCGCGCATAGACCATCGTGTCGCGGTTGATGTTGTACTGCGGGCTGATGCTGTAGGTGAAGACACCCTCCTCCGATTCACCAGGCCCGCCGATGTTGAGGCCGATCAGCGGGATCTCCGTCGTCTGGCTGAAGGTCTGTTCGTTCTTCGCCCACCGCATTCCACCCGTCAGATAAAAGCGATCGCTAAACTTGTAGGTCGCATTCCCGAACAGCGCATATTCCGTGTACTTGTTGGGTAGCGTCACGATCGCGAACGGATCCAACGCATCGATAATGTTGCCTGAAGCGTCGAACGCGTGGACGATCTGGTTGTGCGCGTTGTCCTCGTCCGTATAGAAAAAGCCGACCATCCATTCGAAGCGGTCGCTCGAGGCCGAGGTCAACCGGACTTCCTCCGTGAATTTCTTCTGGTGAAGCGTGGCCGGAAACAATGCGAGTCCGCCCCAGATTACGCCGAAGGCGCGGGAGGCGTCGGTCGTCTCTAAAATATCGAGCTCGCTGTAGGACGTTGTGGTGCTGAGCTCCGCAAAACCGAAATCATAGGCGATCCTGCCCGAATAGAATTGGAAGTCGCTGTGGAAGGGCTCGGACAGCTGAGCGTTGGTGCTGAGGAAGGACGCACCCGGAGCCGGCGGCTCGTTGTTCAGCGTTTCGTAGACGATGCCGAAATTGTCGGACTCCGTCCTTTGCTTGAGTGCTGTGAGCTGAACGGTGAGGTCCGGATCGGGCTGCCACAGGAGAGCCAAGCGGCCGCCCTTCTGCACGGTGTCGTTGACGTCGTCCTCGCCGGTTATGATGTTGTCGACGAAACCGGGGGTGTCGCGGCGCGAATAGCTCGCGCTAACCGCGAGCTCGTCCGTGATGATCGGGACACTTCCCATGAAATTGACGCCCCAGCCGAGATCATCGCCGTGCGCGACATCGAAAATCTCGGCACCCGCACGTACTGTCATCCGGTGGAGATTCGGCTGCACGGTCACATATTTCAGCAAGCCGCCGATCGTGCTCGCGCCGTAGAGGGTTCCCTGCGGCCCGCGAAGGACTTCCAGCCGCTGGATATCGTAGGGCAGCAGATCGAGCGTAAAGGTCTGTGAGCGATTGTAGATGCCGCTCGATCCGATCGGCGCGTCGTCAAGATAGATCCCAACCGTGGCGCTAGGCCCGATCGGCGCGACACCGCGCAGGGAGAGCGTGGACCGGCCCGGCGACCCCGCGTTGTCGACCTGGAGGCCGGGCACGTAGGCTGCATAATCGACGAGTTGCGAAGACCCGCTGTTCAGGATCTTCTGTTGGTCGACGACGCTGATCGAGATCGGAACATCCTGGATCCGCTCTTCGCGCTTCTGCGCAGTGACGATGATTTCGCCCCCATCCGCGTCAGTCGCACTTTGATACTCCTCAGGCGGAGCTTGCTGCTCCTGGACCTGTGCATTCGCGACGCTTCCCAGCGCGAGGCCAATCAAGCCTACCGAAGCCAGCAACGTATTCCTTGAATTCAAACCGAGCCTGATCATCGTCACTCCCCTTTAGCGATTGCCCGCCGTGCCCACGGTCGGGCCCAGTCGGCGCCCCGGCGCCGGAATTTGTGTCCACGAGTAGAAAGTCGCCTCACGCATTCAGCGGCCTCGCCAGTCCTTCGGGCACGTCGGTGAGATCGGCGCCATTGTCCTGAGCCGTGCGCGCAAGGACGCGCTTCGCCGGCCGGTCCAACAGGAACAACAGCACTGCTGACAGGATCGCGATGCCTGCGAGAAGCACGAAGAAGGCGACATGGTCGAGCCGGCTCCACAGCCGCCCCACCTGGCCGGCGGCGAGGCTACCGGCGAAGATCGAAAGGTACCATGCGGCCACCGTGCTCGCGCCGAGCTTCGGTGGCGCAAGCCGCGCGAAGATACCGAGGCCGTTGGGCAGGATGTAGAGCTCGCCGAGCGTGAAGATGAGGAAGAAAGAGAGCAGCCAGACCCAGTGCGCGCGGCCGCCGCCCGTGAACGCTTCGACCGCCGCGACGAGCAAATAGGAAGCCGCAACGAGCAAGGCTCCGACAGCCATCTTCTGCATCACCGAGAACTCGCGGCCGCGCTCCGACTGGAGCCGCCAGCGCTTCAGCAGGATCGGCGTCATGACCATCACCAGCAGCGGGTTGAGCGAGAACCACATCGCCGCCCCGATCTCGGCTCCGCCGACCACGCGGTTTACATCGTCGCGCATCCACAGCGCGAACGTGTTGCCGATCTGCTCGTAAGCGCCACGGAACACGGTCACGGCGAGGCCGATCGCGAGCAGGAGTAGAAAGGTCTCGCTCCCTCGTCGCGTACGCGGCGCGTCCTGAGCTGCGGGCTCTGCGAAGACCCGCTCCTTAGGAAGGTAACCCTGGCCGAAGAGATAGATCAGCAGGCCGGCGAGCATTCCGACGCCGGCGGCTCCGAAGCCGTAATGCCAACCGTACATTTCGCCGAGGAAACCGCAGACGATCGGCGCAAGGAAGGCGCCCACGTTCACTCCGACATAATAGACGTTGTACGCCCAGGGCCGGCGCGGATCGTCGGCCCGGTAGAGGTCATTGATCTGGCTCGGAAGGGTCGGAAGAAATAGGCCGTTGCCGACCGCGATCGTCGCGAGCGCGAAGTAGAAGGCCGGCTCGAAGGCCATCATGAAATGGCCGCACGCCATGACGCTGGCGCCGATGATCACGGCCCGGCGCTTCCCCAGCCATCGATCAGCGATCGTGCCGCCGATGATCGGCGTGAAGTAGGCGAAAGCCGTGTAGAATCCGTAGATGCTCGACGCTTTCTCCTGATCGAACAGGAGCGTCGTTGTCATGTAGTAGACGAGCAGCGCCCGCATTCCGAAGTAGGAGAATTGCTCCCACATGTTCGTGAGAAAGAGGATCGTCAGTCCGCGGGGCTGACCGAACCAGGTTTCCTCACGGCTCATACGGCGAGCGCCGCCGCGGCCGACGTGCCCCACACTTCATCGGGACACCAGATTGTGCCGTCGCGATAGTCGACGCCCGGCACGCGATCTTCCTTGAGGAAAGTCGGACCGTCGAGATCGACGAAGTCGCACTGCTGCCCAAGGATGAACGCCGGCGCCATGGCGAGGCTGGTGCCGACCATGTTGCCGACCATCACACCCAGGCCGAGGCGGCGCGCCTCCGCCGCCATCATCAAGGCCTCCGTAAGCCCGCCGCACTTGTCGAGCTTGATGTTCACGACCTGGAAGCGGCCAGCCAGGCCGGGGACGTCGGCCAAGCCGAGGACGCTTTCATCGGCGGCAATGGGGATTGGACTGATGAAACCGTCGAGATCTGATTCGCGGCCGCGAGCCAGCGGCTGCTCGATCAACGAGACATTCAGGCGGGTCATGGCCTGGGCCAGCGCGGGCAGAGTCTGAATATCGAAACCTTGATTGGCGTCGACCCCCAGCCAAACGTCGGGCCGCGCTTCCCTGACGGCGCGGACGCGCTCCACATCGAGCTCGAAGCTTCCCGTCAGCTTGATCTTGATTGCGCGCGCAGAAGCATATGCACGTGCGCCTTCCGCCATCGTCGTTGGCTCGTCCGCTCCCAACGTAAAGGTCGTGACCAGCGGGCGAGGCGTCTCGATCCCCGCCAGGCGGTAAGCTGCAATTCCTGTCTGGTTGGCTTCCAGCTCCCACAAGGCGCAATCGAGCGCGTTGCGAGCGCCGCCTGTTGGAAGAATTTGCCGAAGCTCTTCCCGGCTGTTGCAGGCTTCGATCGCCGAGCGGCTGGCTTCCAGCTGCTCAACAATCTGAGGGGCCTCGTCGCCAAGATAATAGACGCCGCCCGCCTCGCCTCGACCGCGATGCCGGCCGTCGTCAAGCTCGACAACGACCACATCCGAGGCTTCGAAGACGTAGCCCGAGATCCTGAATGGAGCCGCGAGACGATGGGTCTCGACGCGATAGGAGAGCGTCTGACCCATCAGTAGTTTGTGCCGATGCCCAAGAGGTGGAAGGCGAGGCCCATCCACACCATGACCGCGCCGGCGACGACCAGGGCCACACTCCAGAACTTGGCCTTCCAGCCACGTTTCCCGACCCACACCTGCCAGAGGTACCAGCAGAAAACCGCCAGACCGCCGAAGAAGATGACGAAGGTCAGGGCCTGTACGATGAGGAGGAAGGGATCCAGCGCACCGCCCAGGTTCTCGAGATCGCCGAACATCAGCGAGACGAGCACTACCCAACCGACGAGGATCAGGAGAATCGACAGCGCGGCGAAACGCGACAGCCGATAGCCGAGCAGTTCGCGCCCGCTGAGCGCCAGGGCGCTTTGGTAGTGCCTGCGGATCGCCCACCTGACCGGCCAGAAGAGGGCCGTCAGGAACAGGATTGCGATGCTCACCAGCACGAGAGGGATCAGCAGGGCCGAGTTCTTGTAGAGCGGAGGCCGCTCGAACACCGTGAAGGCCGAAAGGATGGAGAGGCTGAAGCGTTTGACTTCGCCGTTCTCGACGACCGCGGCGGCGCGCTGGTCGCTGTTGAGATCGTCCCAAACGAACGGCTCGACCTCGACCCATTTCGCCGGAGCTGCGGAAAGCGACAGTCCCGCCGGCAGGACGAGCTCGCCATCCTTTCCGACGGAAACCTTCGACTGGCCGATCAGCTGGGTGATATTGAGAAAGGTGGAGTCCGCGCGCCGCGAAGCGACCCAATTGCCCGCCATCATCTCCGCATGCTTCTTGGCGATGTCCTTGGGGACACGCCTCGTGTCCGGATTCTGCGGAAAATAGCGGTCGGCAAACTGTTCGAAGAGCGAGACCCGCACACCGTTCACGGCGCCCTGCTCTCCCGCGCTGTTGAACGACGCGTACAGTCCGACGCCATCGTTCAGGAACAAATGGAGCGACGTGTGAAACGCGCCCGTATCCCCGAGGTGGGCTATGACTTCGTGCCCATTGATGTTGGTCTCGAAGAAGCCGAGCGCCATTCCGTCGAGCGGCGGCACATACCTCTTCACGCTCGTGTGCATGAACCTGGCGGTCTCGGGCTTGAGAATGCGTGCCCCGTCCAGCTCACCGCCGTTCAGGTGAGCGAGCATGAAGCGCGCCATGTCCGATCCAGTCGACGACATCGCTCCGGCCGGAGCCGGACCGACGATCTCGAAATCGACCTTCTCACCGGAAGCCTTGTGGTAGCCGGTCGCCATTAGCGGCTTGAGCGAGTCAGGAAGCGGCTGCCGGAACGACGAACGGGACATCCGCAACGGCGTGAAGATATGCTTCTCGACGTAAGAGTCGAAAGGCTCTCCCGACACGCGCTCGACAATGTAGCCGGCAAGTGATGTCGCATAGTTTGAGTAGGCCGGCGTTGTCCCGGGAGCGAATATCCGCTTGGGCACCCACTGCTTCAACAGCTGATCATAGGGAGGCACTGACTCCCGCTTGCTGCCGATCAGGTCCTTGAGCTGCTCTTCGAAGCCGGCAGTATGCGTCATGATCTGACGCATCGTCATCGGCTTGCCGTCGTAAGGCGGGATCTTGAAGTCCAGGTACTGGTTTACGTCGGCATCGAGGTTGATCTTACCCTGCTCAACCTGCTGCATCACGGCGGTCCAGGTTATGAGCTTGGAAACCGAGCCGGGCCGGAACAGGGTCTGGTCGGGAACGACTGGCGCACGCTTCTCGACGTCTGCGTAACCGAAACCGCGGCTGGTAAGAACTTGTCCGTCCTTCACCACGGTTACCACTGCTCCGGCGATGTCCCCCTTGCCCAAGGCATAGGGCAGGAAGCCGTCCAGCCAGGCATTCACATCCTGCGCGCTCAGTTCGCGAATGCCCGCCGCCGGGGGAGCCGGAATGGACACGCCCTGCTTCTCGGACTGCACCTGCGGAGTTGGCGGTACCGCGGCTGGTGGAGTTTGTGCTACCGCCCCGGACAGGAACGCAGCGCCCATGATTGCCGCCACGAATGCAGCCAACTTCCGCATGTAATCTCTCCCCTTCCGGCCGATTTGCTCATTTGGAGCAAATCACCATATCATGCCCACTCGTGTCTATCTGGGCTATAAAGAGCCTGATCGGAAACTTGTCAAACGCATCGTTGTTGGAGTCACGATATTGAGCAACAGGCCAACCTTGGGTCGCATTCTCAAGGAACTGCGAAGGCACAGGAATTGGACGCTGCGCGAAATGAGCGAGCGCAGCGGGATTCCCGTGTCGACGCTTTCAAAAGTCGAGAATGACCGCCTGACGCTGACCTACGACAAGCTTGCGCAGCTCAGCGAAAACCTCGAGATTCCGATCTCTGAGCTATTCGCCGAGACCGAGACCGACGAGGCCGTGACGGCGCGCCGGAGCATCGGCCGAGTCGATGACGCTGTTCGAGTCACCACTCCAAATTACGACTATTATTATCTGTGCACCGAGCTTCGGCGGAAGCGCATGGTGCCTGTCCTGACGAGGATCCGCGCCAAATCGCTAGATGAGTTCGGCGATCTCGTTTCGCACTCGGGTGAGGAATATATCCACGTGCTGGAAGGCACGATCGTCGTCCACACGCAATTCTACGATCCGGTGACACTGAAGACGGGCGAAGCGATCTACATCGATTCGAAGATGGGTCACGCCTATGTAGCGGCCGATGACTGCGACGAGGCCCTCGTCCTCGGCGTCTGCTCGAGCGAGGACGATGCCTTGGTGAGTTCGCTCATGCACATGCACGAACCTGTTGCGGTGGCCGAAACGGCGGTGACCCAGGCAATTCCTAGAGTACGCGCTCTGCGGCGCCCAGTAGTGTAAGCGGTTGAGCAGGGTTCGGCCGCGCCGGCCAATGTCTGCCCTAAGCGGACATTGGCGGAAGCCCACGCACTATTGTGGACTTTTCGCGCCTCCGAACACCCCGTGTCAGGTTGGTGGCGAGTGAGGGCAAGCGACCGGATCCCAGTGCTTCACGACCCGTACTCCGCTGCATAACTCGAGAGTCAGGCTGCCCTGCCATCCCTGCGCAAAATCGATCGCTGTTTCGTCACTCTCGAGTTCGAACTGGATGAAGCGATCGATGCGACCGTGGAACGCGTCCAGGAAATACAGGCGATAGTAACCCATCGGTTCCTCCAGAAACCAAGGCCCACCCTGATGAGATGATGACACGACGTGGTATCACAATCGTGAATCCCTCATCCCAACGTACGCTATTTCCTGGCTTTCGGTAGCGACAGGGACGGTTAGGCTCGCCTCTCGCGGCGCCGGTGAATTTGGACCGGCTTCCGGGCTTTTTAGCTCTTCCCGCCGTCTGGACGCGCGGAAAATTGCGGATCAGGAAGAGGACGTACACCAGCCAGAGTCCGAACCACGAGGAGGCGACGGCAAAAAGCCTGACCGTGACTAGGATCAAGGTTGCGGAAGGTCGACGCAAGGTGCGCGTGCCTGCTGATCTGCGTTAGAATGCAAGGCGTTAGTGATAATTCGTCACAGAAGCTTAACCGCCGCGCAATTAAGCAGAACGCCGCGGTGGGGGCCCTTTGTTGAAAGGG
>Ga0307409_100000859_pt1 | contig 14036 bp, 9 predicted proteins | sample 322Ometagenome_2_FD_203888 | JGI IMG/M metagenome (GOLD analysis project Ga0307409, IMG submission 203888) | Maize rhizosphere microbial communities from greenhouse at UC Davis, California, United States - 322HYB-O-2 | ecosystem: Host-associated > Plants > Roots > Rhizosphere > Soil | place...
AGCCGGACGGTGGCATGCCGCAGCCAACCGGCCGCATGGTGATCCTCGGCGCCGCCGACCGCGCCAACCGCTGACCCCGCATGTAGGCCGAAGCGTCTACAGCGCACGCGAATGAACGCACCGCCCGCAAGCGGGCACCCGCGCTGACGCGGCCAAACGCGGATCGCTCCACGCGCAATGCAAAGCTCCTCTTCTCGGGCTGAAGAAGAGGAGCTTTGGATGTGTAGGGACCGATCCGCCTGCATCGGCGTGCATCGGCCGCCGCCCTTGGCTCTTGTGGCTTATCCGCGGCTGAGTCGCTGGTCGATCTGCCGCAGCCATTCGCGGTCCGCGCCGTTCTCGACCGCGGCCGTCTGCGGCCGGCGAACGCGGCGACCAATGAGCACCGCGGCGAAGAGGGCGGCGGCGGACGCGAGGGCGAGCTCGCCCAGGATGTAGCGCGCGGCCGGTGAGGGGAGCGTCAGCGACGTGGCGGCCGCCCGGAGCTCGCTGGCGTTCAGGTACGAGAGGATCACCACGCTGACGGCGTACCCGCCCGCCACCCCGGTCAGCGCGACCCCGGCGAATCTGCGGCTCATGCGACACGCTCCCGCAACTGGCGGAGCTCGACGCGGAGCTTCGCCAGAGCCTTGGTGTGGATCTGTGACACGCGTGACTGAGTCAGCTCGAGCACGTCGGCGATCTCGCGCAACTTGAGGTCCTCGAGGTAATAGAGTGAGATCACCGTGCGCTCCTGCGATGTGAGGCGGAGGATGGCGGCCCGGAGGATCGCCGCCTCCTGTTGGTCGTTGAGGCGTTCGTCTGCGGCGTCGCGCTCGTCGCACGCTGGCACGTCCCGCGGTTGACCCGCGCGGCTCGCGTGGCCGCCACGATCCGGCGTGGAGCGGTCGAGCGCGACGTGGGCCGATTGCTCGACGTCCGCCTGCCACCGCCACACCGTCTCGACATCCACGCCGAGGTGGCGCGCGACGTCGCGGTCCTCGGCGGGGCGGCCGAGGGCCCGCGACAGCGTCTCCCGCGCCCGGGCGAGCTCTCGCGCCTTCCGCCGGATGGAGCGGGTGACGTAGTCGTGCCGCCGCAGCTCGTCGAGGATGGCGCCACGGATGCGCGGCGTCGCGTACGTGCTGAATGCCAGCCCGCGCGCGGGCTCGAAGGCGTCGAGCGCTCCCAGAAGCCCAACCACCCCCGCGCTCACCAGCTCGTCGAAGTCGGCCCGCACCGCGAGGGTGCGCGACACGCGACGAGCGATGTGGTGCACGAGCCCGAGGTGCTCGGAGGCGAGTCGGGCGCGCGCCTCGGGATCGCCGCCGGCGGCGGCCTCCCACAGCGGAGGGGTGTGCATCGGAATTGGTTGGGGAGCAGGTCTGCGCGGAGACGCTGACCGCCCTCCGCCCTTCACCCAGCCGACGATCAAGGGCTGAGCTCGGTCACCAGGGCGAGGGGCGAGGGGCGAGGCTTACGGTCCTTCGTGCCTCCCCACTCGCCACTCATCCCTCATCCCTCGCTTTTCGGTACCCTCCCAGGCTGATCTCTTCCGCTTCCCGGACGAAGAGACCCAGAAGGGCGATCACGTCCTCGAGCCCCGCGTGCGGGAAGGGGGCGAGTGCGCCGCGTACCGCCGCCTCCACCTCATCTCGCAAGATCGCGAACTCCCGTCGTGCAGCCGACTCGGACCACCCGAGACGCCAGCGCTGTGCGCCGTGGCGCTCGGCGATGAGCCGTTGAATGACGGTGCCGTCGCGGATGAGAGGCACCCGGTCTGCCTCGAGCTCGTCGAGGATCGCGACGTTCTGGGAGATGTCCGTGAGGAACGAGGCCACGTGGTCTTCCAGCTCGGTCTGCGACGCATCCCTGGCCCAAGCGATGGCAGGGTCGGCGCGCAGCCGATCGGCGAAGCGCTTCACCACCTCGGGCACGCACGCCGCGAGGGCCTCTCCCACAGCCACCCTGTCGCCCGGTCCAGCGCGCGAGCCCGCGGCCGCGCCGGTTCGATCGGCGGCGGCCGGCAGCCAGAGGGTGAACACCGATCCCTGCCCGGGCTGGCTCTCGACGACGATCTCGCCCCCCATGAGCCGCGCGAGCCGCCGGCTGATCGTCAGGCCGAGTCCTGTACCCCCGTACGAGCGGGTGAGGGCCGCCTCGACCTGGACGAAGGGCTCGAAGACGGCTTCGAGCTTCTCCGGCGAGATGCCGATCCCAGTGTCCTCGACCCTCAGCTCGATCCACGGACCCGGTCTGCTCGCGCGGAGGCGGTCTGCCACGGCGGCACTGAGGTTCGATGTCCTACGACAGACCAGAGTCACCTTGCCGCCAGGTTCCGTAAACTTCACGGCGTTCGAGAGCAGGTTGGTGAGGATCTGTCGTACGCGCACTTCGTCGCCGACGTACCGGGCGCCGCCGCATTCCACGTCCTCTCGGAGGTCGAGACCGCGAGCCGCCGCCTGCGGGCGGACCAGGGCCAGCGCGTCCTGGGCCGCGGCCCGGACCGGCCGGGCGGCGGGGCTCACCCTCATCTCCCCCGCCTCCAGCTTGGCCAGGTCGAGCACTTCGTTGATCAGGCCCAGGAGGTGTCGTCCGCTCGCCTTCATCCGCTCCAGGTACTGGCGCTGCCCTGTGGTGAGGGGTCCTTCGACCCCGAGCTCGAGCAACTCGCCGTAGCCGAGGAGGGCCGAGAGCGGGGTGCGGAGCTCGTGCGACATGGTGGCGAGAAACGCGCTCTTGGCGTGACTCGCCGCCTCCGCCTGCGCTCGTGCCACCTCCCCCGCCCGGTAAAGCCGCGCATTCTCCACGGCCACCGCCGCGCGCCGGGCGAGCTCTTGGGCGAGCTCGAGGTCGCTCACCCTGAAGGAACGACCCGGCCGCGTGCGCACGAACGCGACGATGCCGATCACGCGCCCGCCGACGGTGAGCGGGGTGACGATATACGAGGCGAGCCCGAGCGCTTGGAGCGACGCACGCTGTTCGCGATCGGGCACGACGGTCTGTAGCAGGGTGTCTGGCACCTCGGCGACGAGTTGTGCCTCACCCGTGCGCACCGCCATCGCCACGGCGGTGGGGCCCACGGGGTCGAAGACATACCGCCGTGCCGCGGCCCAGAGTACCTCGCGCTGCGCCGCGTCCGCGTGCGCCGCCTCCACCGCCTCCAGGTGGCCGGCCTCGTCGAACAGGAAGATGGTGCAGTAGTCGGCGAGCGAGAGCACGGCGAGCCGGGCGACGCTGGCCAGGGTCGCCCGGTAGTCGAGCGACGAGGCGAGGGCGCGGCTCGCCTCCGTAAGGAACGCGAGCCGCTCCTCTACCTGCCGCCGGTCGGTCACGTCCTCGGCGATGCCGGCATGCCGCACGACGCACCCCCCAGCGTCGCGCACTGGAAATGCGCGGTCGCGGACTCGGCGAACGGCGCCGTCGGCGCGGACCACGCGGTACTCCTCGTCGTAGCTGCCGAGTGACATTCGTGCCCGCGCGGCGGCCACGCGCTCCCGGTCGTCCTGATGCACGGCGTTGAGCCAGGAGGCCGCGTCCCGGTAGAGCTCCTCCGGGTCGCGCCCCCAGATGTCGCGGTACGCCGGGCTCACGTACTCCACCCCCGCGGCGTCCCCGGTGGCCACGTAGAACACCTCGCGGATGGTCTCGGCGAGGGTGCGAAATCGGGCCTCGCTCTCCCGCAGGACGTTCTCGAGCCTCCTCCGGGCGGTGATGTCTTCAACGACCGAGATAAAGTAGAGCGGCGCGCGCGACTCGGCGTCGCGGACCAGCGAGACGGCCAGGTTGACCCACACCGTCGCGCCGTCGGGCCGGACGTAGCGCTTCTCGATCGCGTAGGTGCTGGCCTCACCGGCCAGAAGGGCATTCACCCGGTCGAGGTCGGCCGCGAGGTCGTCTGGGTGGGTGACTTGCTGTAAATGGAGCTGGAGCAGCTCGCTGCGCGGGTAGCCGACGATTTCGGCCAGCCTTTGGTTCACCCGCAGCCAGCGACCGTCGAGCCCAACCTGGGCGATCCCGACGGCGGCCTGCTCGAATAGAGCTTCGAAAACGGCGCGATACTGGTCCGATGTGCGCCGCTCTCCGGCCCGTCGATCATCGACTCGACGTCCCCCGCGGTCCACGCCGTCGCGCGCGGCGTCGCGAGGCGCCTTGCGTGGCGTCGCCGCGCCTTCAGTGCTGTCCATACGCTCGTGCTGCGCGTCGGCCACGCACCCTCCGCGATTCTGTACGCTCGTGGACCCCGTCGGAGCCGATCGAGACCTGCTCGGACCGCCGGAAAGCGGACACGTCAGCCCCGCGGTCCTGTCGGCAATCATCGGACCCTGCCCGCCGCCGACGGCCCATCGCCGGGAACAAGTGGCGGCCCGGCGCTCAGGTGAGGGCCGGGCCGCCCGCGCGGGCACAGCCCCGCGATCCCGCTGGGCCCGCTACCGTGTCGTGGACGTCGCGACCGGTGCCGGCAGGGTAGCGTTGATGTGGGCGACGACCTGCTGGGCGATCCAGTCGCGCACTGGCTCGGCGTAGTGAAGCTTGTCGCCGACGTGCAGCGTCGAGCTCTTCCAGGTGCGGCCGTTGTCGTTGGAGGTGTAGGCGGCCAGGTCGATGAGCTTGACGCCGGCGCTGTCGGCGAGCGCGCGGATCTTGTCGTTGAGGACGGGGAGCTTGGATGCGTAGGTGGTCGAGTTGATCGGCGCCAGGGTGGTGATGATGAAGTGGCCTGCAGGCCGACCGGCGCCCGTCCACTGCGCGATCATCCACCGGAGATTCTCCCGCGTCGTCGACGTCAACCAGCCCTTCTTCATGTCGTTCGTGCCCATCGATACGTAGACGAAGCTCCGGTCGTCGGGGACGAAGGCGTTCGCCCGGGTGACGGGCCCGGTGGGGTAGTACGTGTTCTTCGGCTCCTTCCCGTTCCAGGTAGGAGCGTTGACGCCGAGCACCTCGGCTCGGAAGCGACTGACGCTGTTCACTAGGGTCCGGGCGTTCGGCGAGCCGTTGGGCGTGTAGTTCGAGCCGCCCTGTCCGCCGCCGCCCGTGGTAGTCGCCGTGATCCCGTGGTTGATGGCCTTGAGCGGGTCACTCCGGAGGGCCGCCCACTGCAGCTCGATCTTGCCGGCCAATTGCAGCGGGCTGTTGGCAGCGTCGGGGGCGAGGCGGAGCGGGGCGATCGAGACGTATGACCGCACCTTGGCCGTGGAGGTCCGCCCCGAGTACCCGGCGTCCGTGTTGGAGTCGCCGAAGGTCACGACGCGAATGACGTCCGCACTCGCTGCGGTGGCGAGCGTTGGCCGCTCGATAGGGGAGGATGGTGGGGGGGCGGCCGATGGGCCGAGTGGATCCGTGGCGCAGCCGGCGGCGGCAAGCGCGGCCAGAGCGATCATCGGACGAGCTTGGGCCATAAGTCCTCCACTTGTGGTCGCATGGCAACGAGCTGTTGCGAGGGCGCACCAAGAGAGCGCCCGCCTGATCCTGTCCGCGTACTCTGTACGTGCAGTGCGCACGGGCATTTAGCTCGTGCGCACTCCTGGTTGAGCTCGTTCCAAACGCACGGATCGATCCACTTCGGTCAGAACGTCTGCGGCGGATCGGCGAGCGGGTCACCGGGGCCGCACGGCCCGGCTCGCGGCATGTTTCCGGCGTAGCACAGCCAGCCCATCCACTCTTCCCGCTCATCTGGAGTCGACGGCCTCGCGAGCGAGAGTCTTCGGCTGCGTCCGGACGTCTGGAGGGGCGCTACAGAGCGGCGGCCGGTCAGGCCGGCGGCTGCTCAGGTGGAATGCCTTTGCCTCAAATGTCGCGATCCGCCATCGATGAGGTTTGCTAGCACGAGTGGCCCGAGCAGCGTCACGAATCCGGCCCCGCCGGGCCTCGCCGTGACGCCACCCTGAGTCGACTCCGGCGCCCTGGGGACCACTGCCCCGCGCGCCCCGCCTCGCTCGCTCCCAGTCCGGCGCGCTGCGCGCCCGCGGCAGGTCGTGGTTCGACGATCCGGAGCCTTGCCTCGCAGCTGTCGACTCAGAGCCGTTCATCATGACGAGCACGACCGCGATCGCCGACACTCCCTACAAGCCAGGCGCGCACGTTCCCGTCCTCGACGGGCTGCGCGGCCTCGCCATCCTGCTGGTGCTCTTCCGGCACACCGTCCGGTACATGGGGCCGGACAACCTCGTCGACCAGGCGGTTAGCAGCCTGATGAACATCGGCTGGGCGGGCGTGGACCTGTTCTTCGTCCTCTCCGGCTTCCTGATCACCGGGATCTTGTACGACTCGAAGGGCGGGCAGCACTACTTCCGCAACTTCTACATCCGCCGGGCGCTGCGAATCTTCCCGCTGTACTACGGGTTCCTCGCGCTGCTCTTCCTGGTGCTGCCGCAGTTCTACGAGTACCACGGAGGCCGGTTCGGGACGCTGCTCGAGAACCAGCACTGGTACTGGACCTACATGGTCAACGTGCTGGCATCCGTGGCGAGCACCTCCTCCACGCCCCTCAACACCACTCACCTCTGGTCGCTGGCGGTGGAGGAGCAGTTCTACATCGTCTGGCCGGCGGTGGTCTTGCTCTGCACCCGTCGGGTGCTCGTGGCCGTGTGCGCGTGGATGGTGGTCGCGTCACTCGCCGTCCGCATGGCGCTCATCTACGCCGACGGCGGCGGGAACGACGCGGCATACATGCTCATGCCGGCACGCATGGACACGCTCGCCCTCGGCGCCCTGCTGGCGCTGCTGGCGCGGGATTCCGGCGGCCTGCCCCGCCTAATGAGGTGGGCACGGTGGGGAGCCGTGCTGTCGGGCGGCATCATAGCCCTGCTGATCGGCGCCAACCTGGGCCTCAAGCAGTACGACGTCACTACCCAGACCGTGGGCTACACGGGGATCGCCGTGCTCGCCACCTGCGTGCTCGCCCTCGTGCTCGACGCGCGGCCCGGGTCGCGAACGTACCGCGCCTTCGACCAGGGGTGGCTCCGTGCGCTCGGCAAGTACAGCTACGCCATCTATCTCTTCCACTATCCGCTGCTCAACTACTTCCGGTACGTCTACCGGATGCGTGAGGTGCCGGAGCTGTTGGGGAGCGCGATTCCGGCGCAATTCGCCCTCACGCTTACGGTCTCCGTCGCGTCGTTCGTCCTGGCCTGGCTGAGCTGGCATCTGTACGAGAAGCACTTCCTCAAGCTCAAGCGCTTCTTCCCGAACGCCACCGGGAGCGCCGGCAACAGTGGCAGCACGGGCGGCACCGGCGTGCCGGCCCCATCGTGGCCCGCAGGATCACCGGAGCGGGCCTTGCGGGTGCGCTGACCGCGCCGAGTGTCCGGCCAAGGTCGGCGAGCGTCCGCCTGGCTCCGGGTGCGCCCTCGGGTACGCGGCTTCGGCCGGATGCTGGCGTCGAGAGGCGTCGCCCGTCTACATATACTCCGCAGTCACACTCGGTCACCCGGCCGACGGCCGGAGCACAACTGTCCCCTGCACGACGCGGAGTAACTCATGGCGACCCCAACGCGATCGATCGTCGACCGGATGAAGGGCGCGGCAATGCTGGACGTCCCGACGTACGAGGAAGTGGAGGCGGATACGACCGCCACCGGGCAAGCGGCGGTCGTGGTCGGCGTCGTGGCCGTCTGCTCCGCGATCGGCGCCATCGGTCGAGGCGGCCCGGGAATCATCAGCGCCCTCCTCCTCGCGTTCGTCGGCTGGCTGCTCTGGGCCGGGATCACGTACCTCATCGGCGACAAGCTGCTCGGCGGCACGGCGACGTGGGGCGAGCTGCTGCGCACGCTCGGCTTCGCGCAGGCGCCGGGCATCCTCTCGATCCTGGGGATCATCCCTTTCGTCGGCGGCCTCGTACGCTTCGTCGTCTTCCTCTGGCTGCTCGCCACCGGCATCGTCGCCATCCGCCAAGCGCTCGACTTCAGCACCGGCAAGGCGGTTGTGACCGCGCTCCTCGGCTGGCTGACCGTCGCCATCATCACGGCCCTCCTCGGCGGCTTCGGCGCCATGGGTGCGGGGATGATGGGGCGGTGAACTGACTGTGGGGAGTGGCGGGTGGCGAGTGGCGTGTCGGAGCCGCTCGGGACGTTCAGGCGCGCCGCGGCCAGCCCGAGCGGCTGTCACCCGCCACTCGCCACCCGCCACTCCCCACACTCAGTAGAGCCTGTACTTCTCCACCGCCGCCCGGAACCGCGCCGTCTCCTGCTCCCAATCGCGGAGTAGCTGCTCCACGCCGCCTTCGCGCTGTACCGCGCGGCGCAACGCCGGCGAGCCGGACAGCTCCTCGATCCCGTTGGCGCGCCAGCGCCAGTCGCGGGGGTGCCGCTTGTAGATGGCGCGGAGCATGTGCGCGCCGACGTCCACGGGGCGCACCGAGTCCCGGTCGGTGACGCGCACCTCGACCATCGGGATCCGCCGGCCGCCCCACTCTTGCCCCGGGGCGATGGCGCGCGACGTGGAGTCGAAGCGCACGCCCGGCAGGTGCTTCGCGTTCAGCTCGCGCGCGATCGCCCCGGCGTCGCGCAGCCACGGCGCGCCCACCAGCCGCAGCGGCTTGTCGGTGCCGCGCCCCTCGCTCAGGTTCGTGGCCTCGAAGAACACCGTGCCCGGGTAAAGGAGCGCCGTCTCGGGATCGCGGATGTTCGGCGACGGGTTGACCCATGGCAGTCCGGTCTCCTCCCACCACATCGACCGGCGGTACCCGGCCAGTGGGACCACCGTGACGTCCGCCCTGACCTGCCCGGTGCCGACGAGGTAACGGAGCAGCTCGCCCGGCGTTAAACCGTAGCGCAGCGCGACCGGGTACTGGCCCACGAAGGAGCGAAACGCCGGTCGCAGCACGCCCCCCTCGACGCGGTCGTTGCGGATCGGGTTCGGCCGGTCGAGTACGACGAAGGGCTTGCCCGCCTTCTTCGCGGCGTCCGCCGCGAGTGCCATCGTCCAGACGTACGTGTAGACACGGGCACCAACGTCCTGGACGTCGTACACGAGCACGTCCACGCGCTCGAGCATCGCCGGCGTGGGGACGAGCGTCTCTCCGTACAACGAGAAGACGGGGACGCCGGTGGCCGAGTCGGTCGTCGAGGCAATCCGCTCGCCGCCAGCCGCGACCCCGCGCAGCCCGTGCTCGGGCCCGAACAGCGCCGCGAGCGTCACGCCCGGGGCACGATACAGCAGGTCGATCGTGCTCCTGCCGGCGCGGTCCCGCCCCGTATGGTTCGTGATGAGTCCCACGCGCTTGCCCCGGAGCAGGTGCAGCGAGTCGCGCAGGAGGACCTCGACACCCGGCATGACCGGCGCACTCGCTCGCGCGGCAGGCGGCGCGGCAGGCGGCGCGGCCGCCGCGAGTGCCGCGGGCGACGACGCGAGCAATGCGGCGACCGGTGACGCGAGCAGTGTCAGGAGCGCGATGGTGCGATCGATGGTGGCAAGTCTGCTGTGGGCGATCTCCGCCGGCGTGTCGAGCGCTCGCTGCTGCCGCGGGTTGTCGCGCGTGAGGGCGCGCAGCGCAGCAACCTCACGCTCCAGTCGCGGCCGGGCGTTTCGGTACGGCTCCAGGTATCGCTCGCCCCCGGTGAGCAGGAACCCGCGCTGTCCGGTCTCGGCGTCCACGAGCTGCGTCGTCGCGTGGTGCACACGCTCGAGCACGTCGTGGGTGTGCCGCACCCAGTGGTTGGTCTCCCGCTCCCACACCAGCGTCGCGTGGACGAGCAGTCCGAACCCGATCGCGACGGCGGCCGGGCTGGCCGCGCGCGCCAGCCGCCGCGCGGCTGACCGGCGCCGGCCGGAACGCACTTGGGTGTTTGGCGGGATCGCTGTCGCTGCCGGCGGGATCATGACCGCCAGAACGTACGTCCGACGCCGCCCGAGCACGAGGTCTGGTGAAGAGCGGCTCTCGGCTGTCAGCTCTCGGCTCTCGGCCACTGCGGGAAGGGCGGGAGGACGTGCCTGACGCCGAGCCGTTCCTCACCCCGCTTTGCCGAGAGCCGAGCGCCGAGAGCCGCCGTTAGTCACCACCCGGGCGCGAGCTGGAACCCGAAGTGCCCGCGCTTCTCGGGCCGCTGGAAAGGGTACGCGTAGTATGCTTCCACCACCACGTAGCCCAGGACGTTGATCCGGGCGCTGACGCCGGTGCTGAACACCGGAACGCGCTCCGCACTGCGGCGCTCGAAGCGCCAGACCGGGGAGCTCTCGCTCGTCCACGCGACGCCGGCGTCCGCGAACGGCGCGATCTCCACCGGAAGGTACGGAAGGTTGATCAAGCCGAACTCGCGCGTCCCGACCAGCGGCACCCGCAGCTCCAGGTTGGCCACGGCCAGTCGGCTGCCGATCAAGCGGTCGAACTGTGGGCACTCGTCGCCGCCGGCCAGGGCGGAGGTGCATTCCGCACTGTCGAACGACTCGGGGCTGTACCCGCGCATGTAGCTCTCGAAGCCCACGAACAGCGGCGACAGTCGGTCGCTCTCGGCGTTCTTGCCGTAGCGCCCGTAGTGCAGGCCTCGGACGGCGAGTGTCACCGGGCGCGCGAAGAAGTAGCGGCGGTAGTCGGCGAGCAGCGTCTGAAAGACGAGCCGGCGCCCGAACGTCGGGGTCGCCTCGAAGCGGTAGCGGCCGCCGGCCACGGGGGACGTGAAGCCGAAATACGAGTAGTCGCCGACGAGCGCCGCCCCGGCCGACGCGTAGACCAGGGCGTCCGGCGCCGGCCCGCTGCGCGTCCGGTCGGACACGACCTGCCCGTCGCCGAGCACGATGACACTCCGCACCTCGTTGTCGTACCCGAGGCGCGTGCCGCCAACGCTCGCCTCGAAGTGGCGCGTGGTCGAGAAGGGGTACTGGGCGATCAGGCGCGCCTCGTCGACGAACACGCGCTGCAGCACCTGGGCGATCTCCCGCCCGGCGACCTGCTGGCCGCCCACGTCGACGGTGGCCGTGTCGACGAAGGTGCCACCGCCGATGATGTACGGCACGTGTGCGCCGGCGACAGCCCAATTCCAGCGGCGCCGGGAGTTCTGGAAGAAGAGCTGCCCCCCAAGATCCTTGAGCGTCCCGGTGGCCTGTACGACTCCGCCGACCGTGCGATTCCCGAGCTCGTCACTGAACGACGCACCGATGCCGCCGACCACCGCCGCGCCGTAGCTGCTCACGCCCACACCGACCCCTTGCGAGCCCACGTAGTCCAGGCGGAGCGAGGGACGGTAGTCGGTCACGCGGTAGGCCGGCGACGTCGCGAGCCCCGTGCGCGGGTCGCGCAGGTACGCGGCCACGAGGCTCTGCGGCAGTGCGTCCGCCGGTGGGAGGACGCCCGCGACTGTCACCGCGGGCGCCGGCGCGGCCGGCGTGCCCCGCGCCTGCGCGGAGTCGAGCGCGAAGATGCCGTAGCCGGCGTTGTCGAACACCGAGAACACGAGCCGGCCCGTTTGCCGCGCGACGGACAGGGCGGGGGAGAGGGCGGTGATGCCACTGACGCCCGTGCCGAGCCGTGTGACCTGGAAGAACTCGCCGCTGGCGAGGTCGAGGCGGTACACGTCGCTGAAGCCGCCCAGGTCACTGACGAAGTACACGTCGCGCCCGTCCGGCGAGAACTGCGGGTTGATGTGCTTCACGTCCCCCATGGTCGGCAGCAGGCGGACGGCACCCGTGGCGACGTCGAGGGCCGCGAGGCGCATCGGCGCGTAGGTGAGCTGCGCGAAGTCGGTGCCCTCCTGCCGGTCCGTGGCGAACACGATCGTGCCGCCGTCGGGAGACCACGCAGGCTGCAGCTCGGCATTTCGTCCGTTCGTGAGCTGCTGCACCCGCTCCGTGGCGAGGTCGACGAGGTACATCTCGCTGATCCCGCCCGTGGTGCCGGATACCGCAAGGCGGGTCCCGTCGGGGCTCCACGCCGGATCGTTCAGCGCGCCCACGCCGCGCAACTTGAGCCGGCGCTCGACGCGGCGCGACCGCACGTCCCAGATGTTGAGCTCGTTGTCGCCCTGCGCGAAGACGATGAACGCGAGCTTGCGTCCGTCGGGTGACCAGGCGCCGGCCGAGTTGATGAAGCTGAGCGCGTCGAAGTGCTGGTCGGTGTTCGGCCCGCCGAAGCGGCCGACGATGCGCCCGGTGGCCGTCTCGGCCACGTACAGGTCGACGGTGAACAGCTCCCGCTGTCCGAAGAAGGCGACGTAGCGGCCGTCCGGGCTCACGGCCGGCGCCAGGGTCATGTCCCCGCGGCGCCGCCCGCGCTCGATCACCCGCACGCCCGCCTCGGCCGGCCGCGCGCGCCCGCGCGTCGCCGGCGCGTAGGCGGCGCGGATCGCGGCGTGCCAGTCGCGCGACAGCGAGTCGGCGGAGACGTTGAACACGCGACGGATCGCCGGCTCCCACCCGACAGTGAGCGCCGCGCGGTACAGGTCGACCACGGCCCGGTCGCCCCACCGCCCGCCCACGTACGCCCAGAAGGCTTGCCCGTAGCGGTACGGAAAGTACCGCGGGTCGGTGGTGAGCTGCCGGAGCGTGGGGATGTCGTTGCGGAGGACCGCGTCGCGCAGCCACATCGCCGTGTGCGGGTCCTCGCGGCCGACACTCAGGTACTCCGCCATCCCCTCGACTACCCACAGCGGGAGCTGATTCATGCCGCGCAGCCCGGCGCCGCGCGTGGTGTTCGCGATGTCGAACTGGAACACATGCACGATCTCGTGGCCGAGCACGTGGTCGTTGTCGGCGTACACCCCCGTGAGCGGCATGACGACGCGGCTCCGGAAGGGCTCCGTGACGCCCCCCGTGCCCTGCTCGACCGACCCCGTGACGACGTTCGTCTGCTGAAAGTCGGGATGGTCCGCGTAGAGGATGATCGACCGGCGGTCGAACTCGTGGTTAAGCACGTCCGAGAAGCGCCGGTACCAGCGGTCCGCCATGCGCCCCGCGTCGTACGCGGCCGTCGACTCCTCGGGGTAGAAGTCGACGTCGAAGTGTTGGGTGTGCAGGACGCGGAAGTCGAACGTCTCGTACTGCACCTTGTTGCGGCCGAAGTATTGGGCCGCGGCGGGTCGAGTCAGCGCGGCGCTCGCGACCGCCACGAGCAGCACCGCCCGTGCGCCGCGAGGGGCGCTGGAGCGCACGGCGCCGTGCAGGCCGTGGAGCCTGACGCGGAGCGCCGCGCCCGAGTGCGTAGGTGAATGGACCGACATGGCGACATCCTGTGCGCCGCGTCTCCGGCGGCACCGGTGCGATGCATGAGGGCAAAGGATGTACCGCGCGCGCCTCGCGGCCGCGCGGGGAATCCGGTTGCGCCCCGGCGCCCCGGCCCGGTAGCATTTCGGCGGCCCTACTCACCGCACCCACCGCGAGGACGCAGATGGAGAACGTCGAGCGAGTGCCTGCCGTGCCCACCGAGTCGCCCCACGTTCCGGAGCCGGCGCCGCCGGCGCACTTAGCGCAGCCTGCCGGCGGCGACGCCGGACTGAAGGAAACGCTGCCGCCAGAGCGCGTTGCCGAGTTCCGCGAGCGGATCCGCGGGAGCGGCTACGACGCCCCGGAGGCGGCCGACGAGGTCGCGCGACGGATCCTGGCCGCCGGCGACGTCTGAGGGCAGTGCCCGCTACCCCGAGACGTGCGACGCGGGCGACGCCGTTAGCACCGCCTGCACCTTGCGGGCGAGGTCCTCGGGCGTGAAGGGCTTCTGCAGGAATGCGCGCCCCTCGCGGGCGAGCCCGCGACGCAGGATGTCGCCGTCGGTGTATCCGGACATGTAGAGGACGCGGAGGCCCGGCCGCGCGGCGGTGAGCTGCTCCGCCAGCTCGCGCCCGCCCATCTCCGGCATCACCACGTCCGTCACGAGCAGGGCGATCTCGGCGGCGTGCGCCGCGGCGACTGCAAGCGCGGCCGCGCCGTGGGCGGCCTCGATGACGGTGTAGCCCTGCCCCTCGAGGACGCGGCGGGCCAGGGCCCGCACCGCGCTCTCATCCTCGCACAGCAGCACCGTCCCGCGGCCGTCGAGCGTCGGCGCGGGAGAGGGCACGCGCTCGCCGGCGGCCGGCGCGTCGGTGGTGCGCGGAAGGTGGACCGCGATCGTGGTCCCGACGCCCGGCGCACTC
>Ga0307409_100000860_pt1 | contig 14016 bp, 15 predicted proteins | sample 322Ometagenome_2_FD_203888 | JGI IMG/M metagenome (GOLD analysis project Ga0307409, IMG submission 203888) | Maize rhizosphere microbial communities from greenhouse at UC Davis, California, United States - 322HYB-O-2 | ecosystem: Host-associated > Plants > Roots > Rhizosphere > Soil | place...
GCAGGAGTGTCGATGGGAGGTCTCGGAGCCCTCGACTACGCCGCCCACCACCCCGGAATGTTCACAGTGGCAGCCTCATTGAGCGGCATAGTCCACACACGGCTGTCCAACGATGAGTCGCGGGGCTATCTCGGCTTGATCCAGTCGCAAGGTGGAGATCCGCTGGCACTTTGGGATGATCCTGATGCAAACATCGATACCTTGAAGCAGCACAACACGTACGACCTCGCACCACAACTCAAAGGCGTCCGGCTGTTCATCTCCGCCGGCAACGGCCGTCCGGGCCCGCTCGACCCTGCCGGAACGAAGGGAAGATTCCATCGAAACCGCCATCGGAGCCGAGAACCGGGCGTTCGCCCGGCGCGTACCCCAACTCGGATTGAACGCAGAGATCGACCTCTACGGGCCAGGTACGCACCACTGGCTGTATTGGCAACGCGAGATGCACCGCGCATGGCTGGTGATCAGCGACGGACTCGGCCTGCAATGACATCGGGGTCGCAACTGTGATGGCTGAACAGCGGGTGCAAATGCTGTTCCGCTCGGCAACGCCGCAGCCGAGATGGTCCGCAGCGGCCAAATCAGTTCCCGTGAACTGACCAAGTTGGCGCTGGCCAGAATCGACGCGATAAATCCGAGCCTGAATGCGGTGGTGGAGCTGCGCCCAGAGGCAGCTTTGCGGGAGGCGGCGGCCGCTTACGAAATCACCGCGCGAGGCGAGGCGATGGGGCCACTGCATGGCGTGCCGGTGACGATCAAGGAGGCGCTGCAGATAACTGGTATGCACAGCACCTGGGGCAATCCCGGGTTCAGGGACTTTGTCGCTGATGGAGACGCCACTGTGGTGCGGGCGGCTGAGGCGGGCTGGTGCCATTGTGGTAGGGACCACCAATGTGGCTTTCATGCTGAGTGATTTTGCGCAGACTGCCAACGAGCTCTACGGCATGACCAACCAATCCGTGGGGATATGGCGCGTACTCCGGGCGGCTCGTCCGGCGATGGCGCGGCCTCGGTCGCCGCGGGAATGAGTTTCTTGGATTACGGCTCGGATTTAGCGGGTCGATCCGGATTCCGGCCAGCTTCTGCGGCGTTTACGGGCTGAGGCCGAGCGTCGGGATCGTACCGCTGGCCGGTTTCCAACCGCCTGGCCCGCCAGTCCCGATAAACGAGGCGAGCTATATGTCGGCTGTCGGACCGCTGGCGCGTACGGCCACGGACTTACGCACCGCGCTCAAGGCCACAGCTGGCCCCGAGGAGCTGGCAGCGAAGGCGTTCTCGTGGGCACTGCCTGCGCCGAGACAGCGCCGACTGGATCGTTTCGCAGTCACGAGAAGGCCGGCGAGAAGGAGGACGGCGGCCAGCCTCACTGAATCCTGCTCAACTCACGCGAAGGGTGCTTGTGTGACCGTCAGAACCTCCATTGGTCCATGGGGAGCGGGCCACCGGCTCATGTGCGCTTCACGCCTCGAGCACCTGCCGTGGGACCGGTGTGGCACGAATCATCCTTCTTATCAAGGGGAGCAACTGGGGCGAGCGGCAGGCAGGCGTACGCCCGCGTCGCGGCTGCTAGTAGTCGGCGGACCCCATCCGACCTACGGAGTTTGCAAGTAAGGGGACAAGACCTGCATGACTAAGTGAATGCCTGGCATGCCACGGGCGGCAGTGGACGTGGACGGACACTCACGAAACCCTTAACCGGCTTCCTGAGCAGTACGCGTTTACCTGATCATGCAGCAGTCGAAGGAAGCCCCCTCCAATGACCCAGCGTGACCCGAAGAGGTCGTGACGTCGTCGCGCGATCAAGCAGCGTGTGCAGGTCCGCGGCAATATGGGTACCGTCCTGCGGGCCGTCCGCTGCGTCGCCCGCTGGATCACTAACGATTACCGATGATCTTGAGCCGGTCAGTGACACTTTGGAACATCGTGATGAACCTCGCAGTAGGCCTATCTGGTGGCAAACCCGAAGACTACGAGTATCTTGAGTTCGTCTTTATCGCGGAAGCACGCCAACCAGCTCGCAGCGGTGCTCACTGTCGGCTAGTCGAAGCCCGTTCCGCGTTCTACGAGCGTCGTCTCCCATACGCATACGATCTATGAAGGAATGGAGATCTTCACGCTGGTCGTCATCGACGAGTGGGGCGTTGGGCTTCGCCGCGTGCCTCCCGATCAAGATCGTAACTGACGCGACGAGACACCCGTGCGATCGCTCGCGACTATCATGCCGTGTGGAGTGAGCTCAAATCGGGGCGAAGTAACTCGGGGTGGAGGTGGCAGAGGAGTTGGAGAAGAAAGATCAAGAAAGAAGGCACGGTCGTGATCACCGTCGACGACCTTGAATATTCCTACCCCGACGACGGAGATCACTGCTACTACTGCGGGCAAAAGTGGGATAGCCATTCACCTTGGGAGTTCTTCTACCTCGACGACCACCTGCTGTGTGGAGAATGCGCTCCAGAGTACCGACGAGCGAGATCAAGAAGAGAGACGAAGCACGAATAATCACTTGGAAGCCCCGAAGGAATATCACATCCAAGATGCGGCCCAGGTCGAAGCGCGCAGGTGTTCCCCGCCGAGGTGGCCCTGGTTTTGCTCGCATGGTCCCTGTCATGCGGTGCAAGGCCAAACCGGTCGAGGCGGGGAGGACCCTCGTGCTATCGATCCAGGAGACGTGATCTTCAAGCATCACCTCGCCGGGCGCGCAGCTGGAGATCGAGACGTTGACTGGCGGACATCTAGTCCACGTCGCCGTCGCCGGCTGCCTCTTCAACGACATCCTCCAAGTAGCCGCCGAGCGGGGTGTCACGGTTAACCAGCTCGAGGTCTCCGCCGACGGCGATTTCGACGGCGAACCGGTGGAACGCCCAGGACTCCCAGAGCATCTGCGGCACCGCATCGGCAGGCCTGCCGCAGTCGCTCCTGTCCTACTACTGCAAGGCGGCCCCGTCCTCGTCTCCCACGTCAACGTCGCCGTCGACGCCGGCTACCGTGGCTTGCACGCCGATGCGATTCTTGGCGCGCTCCCGCAGGTAGCCCTGGTGAGCGGATGGTCCTCGACTACGCCCGATCCGCTCGACTCCTCGAAGCCCAACAAACGTTCACGTGTTGCGACCACAGTTAGAACCTGCCGAGGCACTGGCTGAGGTGCAGCGAAAATGGGTGACGCGTGGGATAAATAGCCTCCTCTTTCGCTGTGGTAGCCAACGCAGGCAGACAGGGTCCGGGTGGGGCTGATGGCACCTGGCATGCAGAGCAAACCGAGGATGCGCTCGCTTTCTCGGCGACAGTGCGCCCAGTAGGGCCAGTCTGGTGCAGTCGATCACCTTCCTGCAGACGTGGACGACGTGCTGTTCCACGCGCTCGCCGTTGCACCCCCACGAGTGACACAGCGTTCCATGAATGCGTCTCGCTAACAGGTCGGCTTCCGGGCCGCAGATTACGACGTCCGCTTGTGCGCCTTGACAGAATCTCCCGGTTCGTTTACGGCGAGCTGACTTCCCGCTGGTGGGGTTCGGCGTTGCGCCGCTCAGGGGCCGGGAGCGAGCGACGATGAGCGGCGGCAGTTGGTTAGGGCCGGACGGATCAAGGCGGTCGGACTGCCTTAGGGCTTCCACCGCCACGACCAGCTGCTTGTGAAGATTGTTGATCTTGTTGGGGCGGGGTCCCTGGTCTGGTGGTGAGTCAGTCTCACCGTCGAGGCGCGCGTTGGTGTGTCGTTGGGCGGTCAGCATACGACCAGGCGTAGGTAGGCTCCTGTTCGTGAGCGCAGACCTCGGAACTCGGCCCGTGGGACCGAAGGATCTGCCCGACCTGGCGAGACTGTTCGAGAGTCAGAGGGCCACTCGCCGCTGCTGGTGTATGGCGTTCTGCGTGACTCGCAGCCAGTTCGTCGCTGGTTGGCTCAATGGGGGTAACCAACGGCGGTTCGGGGCAATGACTGCTGCTAGTTCGGCACCTGTGGGAATCTTGGCCTCACAGGCGGCTGAGCCTGTCGGCTGGTGCGCGTGCGGCCCGCGGTCGCGGTATATCGCGGCCACCAGTCCCCGAAGCAAGATCATGCGGAATCGTGCACGGGATGAAGACGAGATCGTGTGGCTCCTACCCTGCCTCTTCGTCCGAGCCGGGCGCCGCAGCCAAGGAGTTAGCCATGCGCTCGTGCGTGCGGCGGTCGAGCTGGCCCGCCGCGAAGGTGCCTCCGCCATCGAGGGGTGGCCGCTGGCCGCGTCCGAACGGCGCTCAAGCGATGCCTTCCTTGGTCGGGAGCAGGTGTTCAAAGACCTAGGTTTCAGCTGCGTCGAACGCCCCAGTCTCGAACGCGTGATCATGCGACTCGAGCTCAGTGGGACCGAGTAGATCGTCTGACGCGACCGTCCGCCTAATCCGGAGGACGGGTCGCTGGAGTTCTGGCAGGGGCCCCAGCCCCATCTCCGTTGTGAACACGGCGGCAGCGAAAGCAAAGAGTTTACCTGGCCATGTTTTGACAGGACCACCTCAAGCACCTGATCGACGTATCAAGGAAGACTTGCTTCGGCGGCATCGGCGGGCCGCGACACCCGCCAGCTGCGATAGCAGCCGCATTCGAGCTGGCCGAGCGGCGGCACAGGCCAGCGCCACGGCGTCGGTGTACATCCCAGTAGGAACGGCTATCCACACCGGTGAGGCATTCGTTGGGGCGACCTCGCCCGGTACAACCGTCGATGACTTCACCGCGCTCGATGATGCCGTGAACATTGCTGCGCGACTCGCATCGTCTGCAGATGCGGGTGAGGTGATCGTTAGTGTGGCAGCCGCCGAGGCTGCAGACATAGCGACCGAGCACCTTGAGCGACGCACCGTGGAGATCCGCGTACGCACCGAGCCGATCGAGATCATCGTTGTTCCCACAGGAAGACAGAACGAGTCGCCCGATGAGCACAGGGGCTGAAGGCGCCTAGAACGAGGCTTTAACCTTGGGGCCGCCGATGGCCAGCCCGTGGCCGTGGCGGCGGCCAACACGGGCGGTGGGTGATTTCCGGTGGCCCGCTCCGGACGCCGAAGGACCGTACTGTCTCTAAATGTCCGTCAGTACAACGCCCTGCTGCGGAATGACGAACCGGTCAACCAATCTAGTTGAGGGCTCCGCTTCCGGGATCTCAGTGCGTCGTCGGCAACGGCCGTACGATCGCTTGGACCCCCCACGACGATGAATGTTGTCTCGCGGTCGGCCACTAGCTAGTGGCAAAGCAGACTGCAGAGGGAAGGAGCGCCCGATGTCACGCTCAATGGTGAACGTCATCGCGATCATCGTCGGTCGCTGCAGTCCGACGAGCGTGAAGCCATGCTGATCTACTCGATGAGCGTCTCGGTGGATGGCTTCATCACCGACCGCGAGGGCGCGTTCGAGTGGACGGCCCCTAGCGAGGAGCTGTTTCCTTTCCACCTCGTACAGGTGCGCGAGCTCGGCGGCTATCTGTGTGGCCGCAGGCTTTACGAGACGATGCTTGTGTGGGAGACGGATCCGTCGCTGCGCGACAACGAGCTTGGGGCCGCGTTCGCCGACGTCTGGTGCGCGATCCCGAAGGTCGTCTTCAGTCGCACGCTCGACAGCGTCCAGGGCAACGCCCCGCTCGCCGAGGCGTCGGTCGCGGAGGAGGCCGCTGCAGCGCTCGACGCGACCGACAAGGACGTCTCGATCGGCGGCGCCGCCCTGGCCGCAGCGGCGATCGAACTCGGCCTTGTCGACGAGCTCCGCCTGTTCCGCTATCCGGTCGTCGTCGGTGGCGGCACGCGGTTTCTGCCGCCGGTCACCGAAGACATCCCGCTGGACCTGATCGAGACCAGCACTTTCGGCTCGCGCGTGATCTACGAGCGCTACCGGCGCGTCCGCGATGAGTCAGACTTACACCCAGTGCGAGGTCGATTCTGACCAGCGCGTCAACCTGAAGCTTGTTGACGACTGTTTCTGACCAAGGGAGTGAGAGTTCAACTCGCCCTGCCACCTGTGAGGACCTTGGCGACAAGATCACGCCGGCTTCGCACGCCGGTCTTGTCGAAGATCGACTTCAGATGATCCTTGACTGTGTACATGGACAGGTGTAGCTCTGCGCCGATCGCCTTAGTGGATGCCCCGCGCAGCACCAGCAGCGCTACCTCGGATTCTCGTGGTGTCAGTCCCAGTGAGCTTAGGACCAGCGGTGCGTTGCGGCTTGGGTGAGCCGGCTCGATGATCACGGCGATGTCGTTGTCAGCCGCGCCGTGCAGGTGAGTCGCGTAAACCAGTAGCCAGCCGCCGTCTATGGTTTGCACCCGCACGGTCGGGGAGGCGTCCGGCAAAGCCATGCCACTGTCGATGCTTTGCAGGCAGGCGGCTGCGGCGTAAATCGCAGCTGGAAGACGCCCCGATGTGGCCGAGTAGTCGGCGATGTCGGCCAGCAAGCGTTCCGCCTCGCCAGTGATCGCCGCGACGGTATGGTCGGCATGCAGTACGACGACCCCGGGAGCAATGGCGGCGATACCCTCGATCCCCGGGGCAGCGAGGCTGAGCCGGCAACCGTTGCCGAGGCTGGCCGCGAGGCGGCCGATAAGGCGCACCTCGGCCGCGGTGAATCCGTACGGTGACTCGGCCCGATGTAGGCAAAAGGTACCCCCAACACCCGGAGGGGGTAACCAGCGCGGCGCGGGTCTCATCGCCCAGGCCTAACGGCGCGAGAATGTCGCGATAGCGAGCGCTGGCCGCCCGCTCACCGACAGTGGCGGAGTCCAGCGTGGCCACATGGCGGGCGCCCGTCGCCAACGACTGGAATTTGTTGACATCGTGTTGGCCGAGCTCATTGTCGAGAAACTGATCAGCCACACCGGCCAGCGGCTCTTCGGCGAATATCCCGGTCAGCAACAACGTCCCGGGGTCTGCCGTGGCGATGAAGACCCCGTCGACGGGAAGCAACGCATGGATGGCTCGCACTATTTTCAGCCTGAAATGCGGTGCCGCGCAGTCCCAAGGAACAGCGGCGCATCAGATCCTCGGCGCGCCGCGCTACCGCGCGGCTTCCTTCCACACCGCCATCATCCTCTCAATTCGTGGCACGAAACATCCCACCTTGGAGGGATGGGCGGAGTGCTAGCGAGCGGCACACCATGGCGGTATGACCAGCACTAGCAACAAGCAGATCGTCGAGGAGTTCATCGCTGCCCTGTTCACCGACGGGGATCTGACGGCCGTCGACCGTTACGTCGATCCCGGGTTCATCAACCATGACCCGGCGCTGCCCGGCTCACCGGACGGGCCGGACGGCATACGCAAGGTGGCCGAGATCATGCGCCAGGCATTCCCTGACTGGCGAAGCGATGTGCAGCACATGATCGCCGAGGGTGATCTGGTCGCCGAGCACTTCGTCGCCCACGGCACGCACCGCGGCTCTGTGATGGGTGAAGTTCCCACCGGACAGGATGTGGTGCTACGCGGAGTCAACATCTTCCGCATCACAAACGCCAAGATCGTCGAACGTTGGGGGCGGCTCGACGACCTCGGGCTCTTGCAGCAGCTCAGGCTGGCGCCAGCCTCCGACGACGCGCGACCGGGACATGTCGAGTCGCAGTAGCCTCGGCTCATCATCCCAACCCAGCCTGCCAATACAGGCGGTCGTGCTAACGACAGCGGACGCCGACAAAGTCAGCGAATTGGGCGATATCAATGCGCGCCTCGTTGTCCTTTGGGTACGGCTTAACGATCGTGCGCTCCCCCGTCAGTCCTTGATCGAGAGGACGACCTTGGGCAGCTTGGTGTGCTCGCATGGATTGGTCAAGATCAACTGATCCCGCACCGCTCGCCGGAAGATCGAGTGCAGCCTGGCTCTGTGGCTGGATTGGCAGGCCAGGTTCAGGTTCCCAGGACTCGTGCCAACAGCGTGCGTCGGTTTGTACGGAAGTCTTAGCGAAGATCGACTTGAAGTGTCTTGGACAGTGTGCCGCGACAGGAACATCATCCGAGCAAGCTCAGAAGTGTCGCCCCGGGATCAGATGGTCGCGTAGCTCCCGCTCGCGGCCTGTTAAGCCGTAGGCGGCGGCGAACAGCGCGGCCCACTGCGCTGCGGAACTGTCCTCCATGGTGACAGCGATGTCACGATCATCGGGTGGACGAGAATCCTCGATTCGGGCTGCCGGCAGGGTCAGCCAACGCCCGCCGGCCAAATGCCCTCGAGCCATTGGTGTGTGGGTATCAATGCCTGCCTCTGTGGCGAGCAATTGCGCCGCAACGTTGTGGGCGGCGCTCGCCGGAATGGGCGAGCGATCCTCATCCGGCGGGACGAGCCTACGCAAGTATGCCTGGGTCTCGGCGGTCTGCGCCAGCACGTCGAGTTGACACGACAGCAACATGACCGGACCACGGGTCGGCTCACCTGTGCTGCTCGGTCCTTGAATGTTCGCACCTGACTGCCGCGCAGGCCGGTGGTTGCCGGACCGCTGATGCCGGCGGGATAGGCCGCCTCCGCTGACCCGAGCTGAGCCGAAGGCGAGCTTCGCCACAGCTCAAGGAAGCCCCAGCAGCCGTATCCGTTGCTGCACCGTCCCAGCTGCGTCCAGCGGCTCACCTCGGTGAGGTACTTCAACCGAATCGGCCGAGGCAGCTCAGGCAGACAGGGCACGTCGGCTAGCGGTGATGGGCCGACCGAGGTCTCCGGATCGGTAAGAAGCCACACGTACGCGTCGAACCGGAGACTCCCGCCTTAGCCGGCGATCTTGGGACCGCGATCCTGGAACCCGTGAAAGTCAATGAGCGAGAGACGGCCCAGCGCCCCCAATGGGTCCTCCAGGGGCGGTCGACCAGCTGGTCGCCAACGACAAACCCTGGGCGTGCCCACCACTCAGGTCCCCTACTGAGCGCAAGCAGGCGCGCCATGCAGGCCTATCATCTGCTTGTGGGGACGACCCCGGCTCACGGCCTCCTCGTCGCCGGTCGGGAGGCGGTGCATGCTGGCGACTTCGACGCTGCAGCGCGCTACCTGGAGGCGGCGCTTGCCATCCAGCCCAGTCCTGAGGCCTATGACACTCTCGCCTACCTCGGGTATGTGAACGACGACTTTGAGGAGGCTCGGCGCCTGTGGGAGCTGGCATACCACGGATACCTCGCGGCGGGTGACCTGCGCGGTGCCGGACTTGCCGCGGTACACCTCGCAGGCACCCTGTACGACGGGTTCCTCGATGAGCAGGGGTCGCGTGAGTGGCTCGGGCGTGCTGGCGAGTTGCTGAACCAGGTGGGGCGTTGCGTCGAACGCGGATACCTCGCTCTGGCGCTCGTCGCGTGTCACGTGCGGGACGCCCACGCCCTTGAGCAGAGCGCTGCGGTTGCTCTTGAGCTGGCCCTGGAGTTCGGCGACTCCGACCTTGAGGCACGGGCCCGTGCCGACCGCGGAGTCGCGCTTATCAACCAGGGCCGTATCGCAGACGGGTTCGACCAGCTCGACGACGCGATGGCGGCCATCGTCGCCGGCGCCGTGTCACCGCTGTCAAGCGGCCCGATCTTCTGTGCGATGCTCACGGCCTGCGAACGCACCGGTCATCTCAAGCGCGCCGAAAACTGGAGCCGGACGGCCCGCCACCATCTCGAGCGGACGTGCGGAAATAAGGTCCCCATCCTGCACTCGCATTGTCGTACGGCGTACGGCGTGGTGCTGTGCGACACCGGTCGGTGGACGGAGGCAGAGGTCGAGATTCTGCACGCTTTCGGTCCAAACGCCACCAAGGCGGTATCCAAGCAGGCCGACGCGGCCGGAGCGCTCGCCCGACTTCGGCTGATGCAGGGACGGCTCGAAGAGGTGTTCGATCTGCTCGCGCCGTACGCCGGCCACTTCGAGGTGTGCGAGCAGCTGGCCCGGCTTCACCTGCTGCGCGAGGAACCGGACCTGGCTGCCGATGTACTCAACCGCGGACTACATGATCTCGTCGGCGACCGACTTCGGGCAGGGCGGCTGCTCGAGCTGCTGGTCGAGGTAGAGCTGGCACGGGACAATCCCAACGGTGCCGAGCTGGCGCTCGAGCGGCTGGATGCATGTGCGATGGCGTCCGAGAGCCCGATGCTTCGAGCGGCAGTAAGTCTCTCCGAAGGGCGGATCTCGATATACCGCTCGGAGTGGGAGAGCGCAGTGGCGGCCCTCAACGAGGCGCTGGATGTCCTCGGCACAGAGGAGCGGCCGATCATGGGTGGTCGGATCCGGCTCGAGCTCGCGACCGCACTCGCGCACATGCCGGACGACGTGACGGCGCCCGACCAGGCAGGCGACGCGCTTGCGATCTTTGAGCGACTCGGCGCTCGTCGGGATGCAGACAAGGCGGCGGCCCTGCTCGACAGTTTCGCGGCTGTGTCCAATGGCCGGGGGGACACTCCCCGAGCCCCCCGGGGATCGAGAAGCTGACGTCATGACGCGGGAGTTCGAGCCGGACGTCGAGCCCTTCGACTTGATCATCATTGGCTCCGGTCCCGCCGGCGAGAAGGCCGCCGCGAAGGCGGCCTATCTAGGCAAGCGCATCGCCCTCATCGAACGTTCCCAGCGGTCGGTCGGTGGCGTGGCCGTCACCAGGCTTGGCATGGTCCCAACCAAGACCTTGCGGGAGTCCGCGCTGTACCTGACCGGTTTCCGAAAGCGCGAGATCTACGGCGTATCGGTGGAACTGGAGCAGTCCGCGATCCACGATCAGCTCAGCCAGCGCACCGACCAGGTCAGCGGTTCCATGAGCAAGGCGGTCAGGGACAACGTTGCCCGTCACCAAGTCGAGCTGGTCGCGGGAACCGCCACGCTCCGGCCCGATCGCCATGTGGTCGTCGAGACACCACGGGGCTTCCGGAGACTACTGCGTGGCGAAACCGTGCTGATCGCGACCGGGTCCCGGCCGTTCCACCCGCCCCGGATCCCTTTCGACGACCCGGACGTCCTCGACTGCGAGAGGGTGCTCGAGATTGGGTCCACGCCTGCAAGTGTCGTGATCGTCGGCGGCGGCGCGATCGGCTGCGAGCATGCGTCGATCTTCACCGCGCTCGGTACGAAGGTCACCTTGATCGACGGAGCAGATCGCTTGCTGGGCTACGTTGACGCCGAGCTTTCTCGCGACCTGCGCCAGATCTTCGACTCGATGGGTATGGATGTCCGTCTCGGCGTACGGATCGACGGGGTCAGGCGTGACTCGGACGGGCTGGTTGTTGCGCTCGACGACGGCAGCGAAGTCCGCCCGGAGAGGTTGTTGTTCGCGTCCGGACGCTCGGGCAACACTGAAGGACTCGGGCTTGAGGCGGCGGGCGTCGACGTCGACTCCCGCGGCCGCATCGTCGTGGACGACCGCTATCGAACGACCGCTGTGGGCATCTACGCCGCCGGCGACGTCATCGGCCCTCCCGCGCTTGCCTCCGCGGCGATGGAGCAGGGCCGCATCGCGGTGTGCGATGCCTTCGGCGTCGCCGGCAGTGAAGCCATCGACGCGGTCATTCCCACTGGCGTCTACTCCATCCCCGGGATAGCCGGCGTCGGGCTCACCGAGCAGGAAGCAGCGCGGCAGCTCATCGACTATGAGATCGGGCGCGGGCGCTTCTCCTTCAACGCGCGCGGGAACATCTCCGGGGCGACGGAGGGGCTGGTCAAGCTCGTGTTCCGCCGGGACGATCGGACCGTGATCGGCGCCCACATCCTGGGCGAGCTCGCCAGCGAGCTCATCCACATTGGACAGTCGGCGATCCACCATCGCGACACGATCGAGTACTTCCTCGACACCACGTTCAATGTGCCGACGTACGCGGAGGCTTACAAGGCCGCCGCGGACGACGGGCTGCAGCGGCTCGCGGCGACCTCGACCTGGGAGGCCGTTCTCCGTTCGTGACAACGAGCACAGTTTGCGGTCGGCTCGCTCGCGCCTGACGAGGTCGTCTTCCGCAGAAAACAATGCCTCCCGAGGTGCGGTCTATCCGTCGACGTGAGGATGAGTTTAGGCGGATTTGAGGTGTGTGGGCGAACCAGGACGCGGAGGGCGAGAGCCCGCATCAAGTGCAGCTGGAGCTCCACCGAAGATCGATGAGTAGGCCGAATCCGTGCTCGTCTCCCGGGCGAGGCAGAGCGTACGCTCGGTCACGACCGCACCCTCGGGTTCTTTCCGGATCCCCGGTGGTGTCTTAAGCGCACAAACCCAAACCAAGTGAAACGAGTATCTGAGGAGGGCATGCCGCAATGAAGACCCCACCAATCGTCTCGCCGCAGGAGTGGGAGGCCGCGCGCGAGGCGTTGCTCGTCAAAGAGAAGGAGATGACCCACGCCCTCGACGCTATGGCGGCCGAGCGCCGGCGGATGCCGTGGATGGCCGTAGAGAAGGACTACCGCTTCGAGGGACCCAACGGACAGGCGGGCCTGGCGGACCTGTTCGAGGGCCGCAGGCAGCTGATCGTCTACCGTGCTTTCTACGCGCCGGACGTCACCACTTACCCGGCAGCCGGCGGCGCCTATCCGGAGCGGGCCTGCATCGGCTGCTCCTTCGGCGCCGACCAAGTCGCACACCCAGCCCACTTGAACGCGCGCGACACGACGCTGGTGTACGTCTCTCGCGCCCCCCAGGCCGAGATCCAGGGCTTGAAGAAGCGGATGGGCTGGGAACTCATCCCCTGGTACACGCTCACCGACGACTTTGACAAGGATTTCGGCGTTGACGAGTGGCACGGGCACAACGCCTTCATCCGTGAGGGCGATCGGATCTTCCGCACCTATTTCGTCAACGCCCGCGGCGACTCGCACCTTGGCACCACATGGAGCTATCTCGACATCACCGCGCTCGGGCGTCAGGAGGAGTGGGAGGACTCGCCCGAGGGCTACCCGCAAACCCCGGCGTACCAGTGGTGGAACTACCACGACGCGTACGACCATGACGCGTGATCGCTCCGGATCGGGTCGCTACGGTTGTCGAGGGGTGAACCATTGCTTGCTGGCGACCAAGGTTGACCTGTTGAGGTGCGTTGAATTCCGCCGTCGCTAGCCGAACGTGAAGACGTACGCCTCGACGCCCTTGTCCAGGAATGCGATCTCGAACATGCGGTCCTTGATCGACCCGGGCTGGCGCACCAGCTGATAGAGCCGTGGTTGGACCAGTGTTCCCCGGCCCTCCTCGTCGATATCCAGACCGTGGGCGGCCCTGGGCGCTTCGCCGTCGACCAGTACGCGGAACGGGACGACCGTGCCAGCGCGCGAGCGCAGGACAAGATGGACGTCGCGCGAATGGAAGCCGAAGGCGATTCGCCCACCAGCTTCGTTCAGCACGCTCGCCCGTTCCTCGATCGTCCAGTTTCCGGCCAGGGCCCAGGTGTTGAGTTGCAAGGATTCGGGCGCGACGTAGCTGTGAGGCTCGTCGTACGCGACACCGCCTGCAGAGTCGAGGCTCTGCGCCTGGGCGTAGCCGAGGTAGGTCTCTGGAGAGCGAAGGTTCGTCCAGTCGGCTTGCGCCTCGAATCCGTCGGGTGTGACAGAGACAAGCTCGTTGTCGATGCTCCCTCCTGCGGCCTCGCGCAGCAGGTGCTGGATCATCCACTCGCCTTCGTCGTACTCGCCTTCGCCGAAATGGTGGTACCGGATCCGGCCTTCCGCGTCTGCAAGGTAGACGGCTGGCCAGTACCGGTTGGCGAAAGCGGTCCACACCCCGTAGTCGCTGTCGAGCGCAAGCGGGTAGTCGACTCTCATGGCCGCCGCGGCCTCGCGGACGTTGTCAACCTCGCGCTCGAACGGGAACTCAGGCGTGTGGACGCCGATGACGACGAGCCCGAGGTCGCGGTATTTCGCGGCCCACGCGCGCACGAAGGCCAGCGTGCGGAGCCAGTTGATGCAGGTGTACGTCCAGAAGTCGACGAGAACGACCCTCCCACGCAGCTCCGCCGGAGTGAGAGGCGCGGAATTCAGCCAACCGGTCGCCCCCTCGAAACCAGGGAGCTCACCTTCGACGGGCAACGCGGCGGTGCGCGGATGGCGGCGCGCGCCGAAGAGGCTCATGTCCTGCGCAGTGAACTGAATGCAGCGCGCATCT
>Ga0307409_100000862_pt1 | contig 14007 bp, 19 predicted proteins | sample 322Ometagenome_2_FD_203888 | JGI IMG/M metagenome (GOLD analysis project Ga0307409, IMG submission 203888) | Maize rhizosphere microbial communities from greenhouse at UC Davis, California, United States - 322HYB-O-2 | ecosystem: Host-associated > Plants > Roots > Rhizosphere > Soil | place...
TTGAGGAAAAAGTTCTGTCAAAATGAGGTTGATATAAACAGAGTTCTCTGCGGAGAGGAAATGTATCTAGGTGTGGTAAAAGTTGTTAAGCAAAAGAGAGAGCAAGAACAAGATGCAATAAAGTTAGTCAGCTTGAAGAACAAGGGAAAAGCCTTAGAGTATGCAGTAAAGATGCTTGAAATCCCCCAAAAATTTCGAATGGATAATCTTCTTCAAAAAGGCAAGGTAAATTCAGATACAATCGAAAAGTTAAGCTCTATAATTGTTAAATTTCATCATTTAACGCCCACAAATAGGAGGATACAGAGATTCGGACGACCTGAATTTATGAAGAGAAAGGTTGGGGAGAATTTTGCCACCCTTTCTAGATTTGCGAGCATCGATCCTAAATTTCAAAGAAAATTAAATTCATTTATCCAAAATAAAAGCAATTTATTCTTTGAGCGTATTAGACAAGAAAAAATTCGAGATATACATGGAGACCTGTATTTGAAAAACGTCTTCATTATGCCAGATAACAAGTTTTATTTGTATGACAGAATAGAATTCAACGATTCTTTAAGGTATGCTGATGTAGCGGAGGATGTATCACACTTGGCTATGGATCTTGACTTTCATGGAAGGAGTGATCTTAGAAAGCACCTCATTTCTATCTATATACATCAAGGCAAAGATACTAGTCTAGAAGACATAATCTATTTTCTGATGTGCTACAAAGCCTGTGTTAGAGCAAAAGTTTCATTATTTCGTGCAAAGAATTTGGATAAAACTACTAATTCTAATGATGACAATAGAAAAAAAATAGAGCAGGCAGAAGAGGAGGCAAGAAGGCACTTGCAACTCGCCGAAGCGTATTTGGAACTATTGTAGAAATACCCACGGTCAACAATATATCCCTCTCTATTTCACCTCTATAATCCAAGTGATAAATTGTATAGGGTAGTAGCTCTGTCAGAGAAAGGAGATATATGCATAATTAGGATAAGTTCCTGGTATACCAAGTGGAAAGTCAAATGACTAAAACAATAAACAATGTTGATTTAGAAAAGGTATCACAAACCATAGAGAACGGAAAGAAAGACAAGTCTGCATTCAGGAAGCCTGTCAAACTGCAAGGCGAATGGATCCTTGACTCAAGCAAAGGATACCAGTTTAGAACTGAGCTTGCCTATGAGAAAGGAAAACAGGTTATTGAGATAGATTCTCCGTCATTTTTAGGCGGAAACGGAAATAGGCTGGGGCCAATGGCTTATTGCGTAGCAGGAATTACTTCATGCTTCATAGCCACATTTGCAAGTGTAGCTGCAAGCCAGTCAGTTAAGTTGACAAAGCTAAGGGTAGATGCAGAGTGCAACATAAATTTTGCCAAGACATTTGATGTAGCCGATGAGCCAATTACTGAAGGTATCAACTTCCAGCTAGATGTGCATGCTGAAAACTCTGACAAGCAGCGACTACAAGAGATATTGAGAATGGCAGAAGAGCGCTGCCCTGCGATATACAGTATGTCACATGTAATAAAAGTGAATGCTGAAATAAGATAAAAATTATGAAGTTGGGTCCTAGGTCCTAATTTAATATCTGATAAATTGTTCTGGCTAGAGGTTGCACCATCGTGTTGTTTCTTGTTTCCTAATGGTAAAAGCTATTGTTGTATTGATTCTTGCCATCTTTAGCTATTCTCTCCTAGCAGCATGCTGCAAAACCTTCGATTGGATCTGCAATTTTGAAACCACTCCAACGAATCCATCTACAATCTGACCATTCTTGAAGATAGCCACAGAAGGTATACTCTGGATTCCATATGCACTAGCAACTCGGTAGTTTTCATCAACGTCTAATTTTGCAAATACTACTTTTCCGGCTAATTCCCATGCAAGCTGCTCTATACTTGGATTCAACACGCGGCATGGACCCCACCATGGCGTCCAAAAATCAACCACCAGCAATGGATATTTTTGTATTGCCTGTGCGAAGTTGGAATCATTTAATATTAATGCAGCAGCTATAGTCGTTTTGTCATTTTGGCTAGAGAATTTGTCAAATACCGGCAGGACTGTCATTTATTTTACTCCTGATGAATCAGAACTTTCCAAGTCACCTGTGACGATTACACTGCAGGAAGAAGATGGAAGGACTGTTGCCAGTAGACGATTTTGGCTTCTGAGAGGATCCTCAGTTATGCATTGTTAATAACTTCTTAGTAACCGTATTTTTTGGGATTGCTCTCAAATTGTGTTTTGCATCCTGCTGAGCAAAGAAATACTGTCTTTCCTTCTATGTTGGATTTGTGCTGAGCTGTCTTTTCATCAACCATCATTCCACATACGGGGTCTTTGAACATAACTACTTCTATTAGTATATCACATACATAAAGAAAAAGGTTTCAGCTTTCACCTTCTGGATCCACTACAATTCTCTAAAGTGCATTATATTACAATGCAGTCCTTCTGCTAGTAATACAGAATTCAACTAATGTGCATCTTCTACTAACACTAATAAAATATACTCAATATCCATCTAGCTAAAATGTTTACTAATTGCTTTCATTCTTCCAGCATATTTTTTCTTGTAAGCCATTTTACATTCATTGCAGCAAAAAAATCGTTCAAACGCAGCAACTTTGAGCATATACATTTTGCTAGTAAGAGGATTCTTACAGTAATCGCAATTATGAATAACAGCTATTCCTTTTTCAACTTTAATCAACTTCTTCTTTTTACCATCGTGTGGCTGTTGGCAGGCCCGTTTGTATCTTGCTACTATATCAGCAATATCTTGCCTTTTGTTGTTCCTGTTCTTATTCGTATAAGTTATTTTATTTAGATCAAGGATTGGAGAAATCGATTTTATAACTCCAAGATTGACAAGCCGGTTAAATCTATTCTTAACTGTAGGTGTACTTATTCCTGCATCCCGGGAGATTTGACGTAATGACATACGACCGTCTCTTAACAAAGCGTTTAGCACTGCAATATCTGTGTCTCGTAAATTAATTGGCATGAGGTATGAAAGAACTTCAAATTATTAAGACTTACATTTGTAAACAGAAGCGATTAACTATCTCTCTACTCATTAGAGAATATGGCAAAATTACAAAGCCAAAAGTATAGGACATGTATAGACGCCTGTAACGAATGCTTTGAAGCGTGTGAGCAATGTGGGACAAAGTGCCTTCATGAAGAAGATGTCAAGTCATTGGTAAGATGTATAGATCTCTGCCGTGCTTGCTCTCATGCATGTGCTACTGCGTCACTTGTTATGTCAGCTGAGAGTGAATATTCTAAACAAGTCTGTAAGCTATGTTCTGAGGTATGTGATGCATGTGCGGAAGAATGTGAGAAACATGCGGGACACATGGAACACTGTAGACAGTGTGCAGAAATATGTAGAAGATGCGCGGAGGAGTGTCGTAGAGTTTCTAGGTAAGGAACAAAAAGGTATACTGCACAGCTGTCCAAATATAGTGTTAAAAAACAGTCTGAGGATAATACTTCTTTAATGGAAAGATTATAGATCGGTAATGAAAGAAGAAAAAAGAAGGAACTACATCCGAAACTGAAACTATGCAGAGTTATATCTAAAGTGAACGAAGCTTTGAAATCTTCTAAAAGTACACTTGAGAGGCTATTGTCGCGAGAATTGATGTGCATATACCATACTTTAGAGAAATCTGAAAATTAGTTTTTCAAAACAGAGGCTGTGTGAGAATGATGCAAGACTATACACTAATTAAAAGAATTGTAGTGCCATTGGATAGCTCTGACTCGTCTTTCAGAGCGGCCGAATATGCAATCAAGCTTGCAAAGGTGGCAAATGCAGAGGTACTTTTCATGCATGCTGTGGTAAATCCCCCTTATATTGAATTCAGAGCTGCAGGACAGATGATCACGGCTTATATAGATGAAGCGAAACGACAAGCAGAACGGTGGTACAAGAAGGTTGGAGCTTTGGCCTCAAAGAATGGCGTCAAGTTTTCGGCTGAAACTATTCTTGATGTAGTTTCGGCTGCTGATTCGATCGTGAACTACGCTGAGAATAACAAAGCTGATCTGATAGTCATTGGCACAAAGGGAAGATCAGGCTTGAATCGATTCTTACTTGGAAGTGTAGCCAGCGGTGTTGTAACACATGCAAGTTGCCCTGTGCTCGTAACGAGGTAGGTAGGAGTTAGTGATAATAAAATGATCAGCATGAATGCAGTGCATTACAAAGAACTCTTCAGCTTTAATAACATGCACGTTTAACGTAAGGGTGGATCAGAATTGGATGATTTGATGTGTATTTTGGTTCAAGCAATCGAATGGAGCAATTCATCATAATGACCAAACAGAAATGGTTTTCCCTATTCTATAGTGGACACCACGAACACAGAAAGATGATGGTGAGTGGAGGCTAGGTTGCTGATACATGGAAATAAAGAGAATTCTCGTACCCCATGACGGCAACCAGATGTCGGATAAGGCTGTTTTGTATGCTTCAAAGCTTGCAAAAGCGCTGAACGCTGAAATCATGCTCCTTTACGTTATAGAAGAGATGGAAGTTCCTGCTACGCTCTTGTTGGGAAATGATAGAGTCTTAATAGCTAGGGCTAGGAGGAACATTCAAAGAGAATTAGAGCAGAACTGGAACAGATTTGTGCAGGAAAAAGTAAAGAGCCTTTCAGCAGAAAAGATAGGTGTGTCAACAGACATTAGGACAGGAGATGCTGCAGAACAAATAGTGAAATTTGCTAAGGAGAACCAAGCGGACTTGATTGTAATGGGAAGCAGGAGACTTGAAGGAGGCGTTTCCAAAGTAGTTGTTGCATTAGGAAGCGTAGCAAGGAAGGTTTCAGAGAGAGCGTCCTGTCCTGTTATGTTAGTTCATTGATAGAGTCGTCAAACCAATCACAGATGATCTTTGCTGCTTGATCTGGATGAGAAAGCATCCAGAATACTCACCCCTCTATTTTAACCAACTGTTTCTTGATACGTGGAAGTCTGTCATACAAATCCTTGAAATATGATGGAAAAAATCCCCTAGCAGGAACCAGAAACATTGTAGGAGTTCGCAGGGCCAACAATTCCTTAGGGGGAGGTGTCGAAACAATAGACATTATCGCAGAGAGCGGATAGCGCATGTCAAAGTCAGGATCTGCTTCAAAGCTACTGACAATAGACTCCTCTATTCTGTGATCTTCTTCTTTTTCTACATCTACCATTTCTGAAAAGTCCAAATAAGTATAGATTGACAATGTAATCCAGGGAAACAACTTCCCTAGCAACCTTATGAATGGAAGTAGTCTTCTTCTCCTTCTTGTGACTGCATCATCTCCTTCGAAGATCGCCTTATGGAATCTCACCTCAATCAATACAGCAGGGCCATTCATGCAGGCAATGCTCTTCATGATGCCTCCTGCTAGGGCAAGATAGAAGACTGCATAGCATCCGAGTCCTTCTGAGAATACTCCTATCCTATCACTAAACGTGTTTGAAATATGGGCTAATGTGTCAGTATGTCTTATAATAAGCTCGTTGATTGTTTGACCGCCGTGCTTTGGCATGATGAAGACATTATACACCACGCAAATGCATTAGATATGCGAGTTCTGCAAAGATGTATGCGTGTCCGCCGGAACCCTATGAAATCAGAATGTTTGGAGCATCGTTATCTTTTTCAAAATATACTAATTCAAACGCCTTTCCAGCCGAAACAAAATGTGTCAATTTGATATTTCATTCTATCTCGTCGGCATCCGTTTCGATAACATAATGCTCTTTCCAGTAATTTCTATTTTTCATACTTACTAATATGCAGAAACTTTGCGCAGCAAGTTATAGACTTGACTTGACAATCGAATAGTCTGTGCGTCGTATGGGGATTGATTGTTACTTCTTAACCAGTGCTAGTATTCCAGCGGCGATTCCCAATATCGGACCAATGATAAAGCCACCCACCGTAAGAAGTCCAACAATAGACGCGATAAGTATTGCAATGCCCCATATAGTTGTGCTCTGTGGTTTTCTATAAATTGTATAGCCACCTATAATAGATACGGCGCTTATTCCTGCCCAAATTGCAGCCACACCCCATATTGTAGTCCACATGAAAGAGTCTGACATCATGTCGCCACTCATCATGCCACCGTCCGTCATGCCGGGTGATGTCATCATCATTCCATTGCCACCCCACAGAATAAAAGCTCCTACTATTATGCCAGCAATCATTAGTGCTCCTGCTATAAATGCCAGTATTGATGATGGGGCCAGTCCTCTGCCAGCCGTGCTTCCAGTTTTTGGAACAGTTCCCATATTCATGAATGATGAATAAAACCGGCTTGAATATAGGTAGTAGGATGGCAGTGTAATGCACTGCCATGCCCATCCTTAATAGACAGTACAGATGCTTCTCATCATAATTGAATCAGAGAAGAAGGAGATGGATCTAGAACATATACGTCTCCAATAGTTGAGGCAAAAATGGCTATGGGTGAAAGTCACACAGAGGATGAAAAATCGAACCACTTAACTAAAAAAAAGGTAGATGGCATTATTGAAACAAGCCTACCTGCGCCTTTCTCATTTGAATACGTAGAAAAACAGTTACAAAAGAAGAACTTTGGAATCCTTTCTACGATTACTCCAGAAGGTAGACCGCATTCGGTTGGAGTCGTCTATGCCGTGGCGCCGCCGGCCCAACAGTTTTTTTGCCTATATTTGATCACAAGGCCTGTGCTAAAGAAAGCAAGAAACATACGTAATAATCCCAATGTTTCTTTTGTCGTTCCCTTCCCCCACCATCTATTTAGATCTATACCGCCAAAGTGCATACAGTTTCAGGGCAAGGCAGAGCTATTGCCTATAGATGATCCTATTGTAGTTGAAGCATTTCAAAGTTCAATTGTACTCAAACGCAGTATGGAGCATAGTCTAAGATTAAGTGAATCTATATTTATCAGAATAGTTCCAGATAAGAAAATTTTTTGTTTTGGAATTGGGGCGAATGTACTACAGTTTCTGATACCATCTCAAAACAAGAATTTGGGGAATTTCTATGTAGTTGTCCCAGAAAATCGTCGCACTATGAGGAGCTAGAATACTTATGGTTTGTTTGGAGGATGAACTATAGTTGTCTGGGATTTGCACTATGCACGAACAGAGTCGAGTAGTACAGCAGTGTCTCACTTTTGTTAGTTATATAGACGCGCCTTGAATGCAATGGGCGCCAGATCTTGAAATGGCGGCTGATAAATGGCCTTGGATGATTGGACTCTTCCCGCTGTCTTGTTCGGTATTGTCATTGCTCTGGTCACGCTCGTCACCCTCGTCATACGACGTACATTCAAAGGAAGTGTCAAGATTGCTGTTGCCTCTATCCTTGGCATTTTTGCTGGAATTGCATGTGCATCTCATGGACCAGGTGAAATACTTCAGGGTAACATAGCTCCAAATGGAATCATGATAGAGGCCTGGCCTGAATTGGCATCATTAGGGGGAGAGCCTGCAATGACTCTCATTCCCAACTTCTTTGTAACTGGGATACTAGCGATTATCTTCGGCATCCTAGTCACAATCTGGGCTGCTTTGTGTATTAAGAGGAAAAACGGCGGCTTGGTCCTCATTCTGCTCTCGCTCATAATGCTCACTATTGGCGGAGGTATAATACCGCCGATGCTTGGAGTCATAGCTGGAATTATTAGTATACGGATCTGGCAAGGAAATAAGCTGACTGTATAGAATTAATGAGGTAGGATAATGCTGATTTGTTGAATGTAGAGGAATTTTTGCTGCAAGATATGAGAACATTCTACAATTAACGGTGAATCATTTGATACTGAAGAACTATTATCTACCATCCGGCCCCTTCTCACACCCTTACTTACTGCTATCCTATCTCCTTAAGCCTTTGATTAACAACCTCTATGTTATGTTCTAGGAATTTCTTGTAGGCAGCAAGTAGCTTCTTCTGGTCAGTTGTGGCTGAGGCCATGTCAATTCTGTCCATCATTGACTCCACTTCCTTGGAAAGATTGTTAATGCCGTCACCAAGCGTTATTTTCTGTTCGGCGTTCATCTTCGTAGATCTTATGAGTTCCCTGATTGATTGCGCAGCATCATCTGTCTTAAGCCAAACCCTTTCACGATCCTCCGCTTTTTTGGACCTGCTATCTGAGCTACCTTTCTTGATGGTCATTTAAGATACTATATATTCATAATCAATAACTAATTATTAAGCATACAAATTGTTGCACCATACAATGCAGACCGCATGAGAAAGCTAGCACATTCAATCCCTTATGATGTTGCATAACTAGAATCTTCAAGGCTTATATCTTGTTGTCATACAGCTAGCTAAGTTTGTGCCCCATTTTGGGGGTCAATTGTGGTCGATAATTCGTAAAGTTTAGAGTATCAGAAAGTATTACTATTATTGCTACTGCTGTATATGATCTACTACTCTAGAGGTTGATCATTCTCCTGCGATCAAAATCAGAAGAATATTTCCCATACTTCAGAAGATGGGAGTTTACCAGTCCCAGATTTCTGCTTAAGATATCTAGCTAAATCGCTGACTGTAATAATACCTGCGACAGCTTCCCCGTAAGTATTTTCAACTATCAGATGTCTTACTTTCTTTGTTGCCATAATTTTTGCTGCTTCTTCAATAGGTGCGTTATTTTTCACCTTAATTGTAGGAAATGACATTAAAGACATTGCACTGATGCCCCCAGGCGGTAATTCATTGGCAATGATCTTTACGATATCGCGCTCTGTAAGGATGCCAACAATTTCCTCCTCATTGTCAGTTATAGCAATTGAGCTAATATTTTCTGCCAGCATTTTTTTTGCGATATCCAGAACACTATTCTTAAAATTCATAGTCACTGGTCTTATGGTCATATAATCCTCAACAAGGGTATTATCATCAACTGTGTTATTCTTGTAGCCCATTCACTCAAGATATCTTTGCAAAGATGATATATGCTTAAGGAGTACTCTGTCTTGCATTGCACTCATGTAGGATTATATAACATGTCAGCACAGCATCGCTTATAACGTAAATTGGAGCGATTTAGGACAAGTTGAAATAGCCTGTAGTGGAATTATGGCTGACTAAACCCTGCTCCTACTAGGTTGAGTAGGAGCAGATGCTAACAAAAAACTTCAGAAATCGTGAGGATCTAAGCTTAGACTAATAGAAAAAGAACATGATTCATTAGCCTGATTCCATCGCTAATAACCTACGTGATTTATTATGCAACTTTTGCAATAATACCTATCCAAAATATAGAAGAACTTGAAAAGAGGCCAAGAGATTATGCCTGATATCAACCATCAGTCCTGAAAGAAGGTGATATGACTCATCTTGACATTAGCCATTTTGCTACTTCTGGCCAAAGCCTCTTGTGCGCAGTATTGCTAATACATAACGCTAATGACCGCCAGGATTCTCTAGGACTTCCTAGTCCTTGCTTGGTATATGATTGTTTATGGCAAGAGACGATGCTGGTGAAACAAGGTCGTCTTGTTGTGCAATTACTGATAATACAGGCATAGTGATATTTTTTTGAATGTTGACTTTCTGCCTTTTTTTGCCTTCTCCATCTAGAACTTCCATTTTACCATCGGATATCAGAAGGTTCTTCAAGTAGCAGTCATTGATGATTTCCCTAAAGAGAGCGCCAGGTATAGACGGTGTATCATACAGCCATCTTTCAACATCTATGAAGGTATCAACGAATTCCTTATCATGGAATCTTTGATAGAGTTTTAGGTACTTGTCAAAGCCATATCTTGGAGGATTGCGCATAAGAAACGCTAGGTCGAGCACTTGACCATCTATATGGCCAAATTCATCCATCATGCTGTCAACGTCAATTGCCTTTGACCACCTTGCAAGTATTGCATCATCCTTGTTGAAATCTATTGGAACTGCCATAAGAATTAGGTTTCTGACTTCCTCCGGATGTAGAGCAGAGTGGATAAGAGCAAATATGCCGCCCCAGCAATATCCTAGAATTGATGTCTTGTCTGCATGAGTCTGGTCTTTTACCACTTTTATAGCATCTGCGACATAGCCCAGGTAGTCTTCAAGCGACAGATTGTTATCGCTCCGATCAGGATAACCCCAATCAAGCAGGTAGATATTCAAACCGCCCGATGCCAAGAGGTCTCTGACTATACTTCGTCTCGGATTGAGGTCCATTATATGGAAGGTGTTAATAGGAGCATAAATTATCAGAAGAGGTTGCTGTTGTTTTTTTATAGCGGTAGAGGAGGGAGAGGTCTCTTGATCATTGTTGCTATAATGTAGCAACCTTGTTTTTCCTTTTCTGTATACCACATCAAATGGAGCCAGATGAGATTCTTTAGGAATTAATGAAAAAACCATACGGCTTTTCGCATGCCAATCAAACATCCAATCTAGATAGGCTACAGGATAGCCCATTTTTTCATAAAATGACCGTAGTTTTAGGAGTGATTGCGTATAGCCTGAAAGAACTGAAATGAAGTGTTCCGATTTCAGCTCTCCTTCTAACTCTTTGTCTACATTTTTTAGCCACCTATCATATTTAGATTCAATATTGTTTGTAGAAAGGCTTCCTCTATTTCTGGCACTCATGTCAGTAGTCGCTTCTCCACTTCCACCTTTCCTTTCTTCTACAACTGCTCTTTCAAAAGCTTTCAAATAGATCAGGTTGTAAATATTCAATAGCCGATAGCCATACAAGTAAGCATTCATAAGAATCGAAATGAATTGGTTCATATTCTATCCCGCTAGTATACTATGTAAGTGGTCAGTAGGTAAGCAGCATTGTAGTCTTATAAATTCTTGGTTAATTCCTTATTCTGCTTTCCTTTAACTTATGTTTTCTACAATAGAGAGAAAATAGATGCTCCTAATGTCATTTCGCTCCTCTGTATCTGCATTTGTCATCATGCCAGACGCGATTTTCATGCATGAGAAGCCAGTGCCTTGACAATATCCGTCTTGGTAACTATCCCTTTCAGATTTTTGCTAGAGCCTACAACTGGGAGCCCGCTTATCCTATTTCTTAGCATTATGTATCCCGCATCTGCCAGGTCTAGCTCTTCGCTGATGGTAATGGGGTTTGGAGTCATGACATCGCTTGCAATAAAGATTGCCTTCATGCCAGAGGGAATGAACGCCTGCTTCTTCCTTTGCTCAATCAGGTCTTCCCTTAAGGTCCAATAACTTCCAAATGTACCTGTTCCAAACACCGTGCTCGCAGGGAGAAGATCGCGACCCGTTATGATTCCAACTGGATGGTCATTCTTGACAACTACTATCCGTGACACCTTGTGGCTGTTCATAAGCAGAATCGCCATGTGTAGTGCCTCGTCTGGGGCTACAGTAAGGACTCTTTTAGTCATGAACTCGCGAATCACGTGTTCGCCAGCAAAGTTTTCGACATATGCATAAAGTAGATCAGTCTTGGTGAATATCCTCTTGAGATTTTTGTTCCTATCACGAACTATCAAAGAGCTGATCCCCTTTTCAAGCATCAACCTTGAGCATTTTCGTAGGTCAGAATTCTCTTCTATTATTAGAAGATCTTTGCTCATTATTTCGTTGACGATAATTTCGTCAAGGCGCTTGAGGGAACCTCAGAATATAAGAACCTTGCAATATCCTTTTCTGTCAATATTCCAACTGGGATGCGATCCTTGACTACGACGATTCTGCTGATGTTGTGTTTTATCATGGTGTTCCTGGCTTCTAGTAGAGTCATATCTTGCTCAAGCGCAATCGCTTTCTGCGTTATGCCCGTTGCGTCGAACCCTATGATTGACATGCGTTGATCTTCCTCCATTAGATGCCCCGATCAATCTATACTTTTACTGGTCGTCATCGTCACCGTCATAGATTCAACATTTCTATTCTGCTATAATAGATCTGGTTTGATAGGGAATGTTAGTGCATAGACATGGTGGCACGAGGTTGCCCCATCAAGAAATCCAAGAACCGAATGTGCCTTGCCTTAGCATACAGTACTTTTCTGCCAACAAAGGCACTCGACTGGCACTTGTGGCAAGCAGCTATCCAGCATATGGATGTGTTAAGAGACATAATCGCACGCAAATGCCTACCTAACCTAACAGACTATTTGTTCGACCTTATAACAGCCTAGACACTTTAGATCCTTAATGGTAATTATTATACTGTTATTCAACTAAATGATCAGGCATGAAGACACATGACTTCAAAATGCAAGAAATGTAGTCGTGCCAGGTTACTCTTGAAGAGACAGGTAATCTAGAAGAGTAGCAAAAACACTTCTCGCAGATTCGTTGTCAAAAATGACAACTAACAAAGGGGGCATAATCAAGGCCAGCTATTATTTATGGGATTATAAACAGGTCTTTTCGTATCAAGTGACATATCAATGAGTTCTTTTCCTCATACGAGTTCACCTGATGCCGCAGTAGCCCAGATAACTAAACGGTTTCTTTCATTTAGCGAAGAAGAAACTGCAGGAGAGATCAAGAAATTAATTGCTAACAGGGCAAAGGAATTTGATGTCATAGATTATGTCTATGTTATCTACAATGGCCAATTTCTTCATGGAGTTGTCTCTTTGAAAGATATTTTACAAGCTTTCGATGACACCCCGTTAAAGAAAATTATGAGAAAAAAACCTGTAACAGTGCATCTTGATACAGATCAGGAAAGGATAATTTATCTTGTCCTCAAATACAAGTTAAAATCTATCCCTGTGGTGGATAGCGAGAATCGTCTGATCGGAGTTGTAGCTTATGATGCGATATTGAATATTTTTCATCATGAATTTCGTGAAGATATTTTGAAGTCTGGAGGTATCCATCACTACATAAAGGAAATAGAAGATATAACAACACCTGTATCAAGACTTGTAAGAGCTAGAATACCCTCACTGATATTAGGGCTGTTAGGAGGTCTTGTAGCGGTTTATATTGTAAATGGATTTGAAAATATCCTGAGCTCTTACTTTGTGCTGGCCTCATTCATTCCACTCATGATCTATCTTAGCGACGCGATAGGAACCCAGTCACAGACCCTGATTGTAAGAATGATAGCTCTTGAACCAGAATTTTCGGTAAAAAAATACCTTGCAAGAGAAGTCAAGGTTGGAGGGATTCTGGGAATTATCTTTGCCTCATTACTATTTGCCGCTGCATCAGTAGGATGGGGACTATCTCCGGCTGGAGCGATTATTGGACTATCAATACTAATCAGTATAGTATTTCAAGCCGTCATCTCGACTTATCTCTCTATTTCACTTGCAAAGTTTAATGTCGATCCAGCTGTCACTTCGGGTCCACTTACAACAATTATTAGCGACATCACCACTTTGACGATGTACTTTGTGCTCGCGTCTTTTCTTCTTGGGTCTTTCTAGATATTCTTTACATTTGTTAAGCGTTACTACGCTGAGAGGAATCAATTTTGGTTCCGGGGCCGCAATTGCAACCTGTTTGTACGAGATATCTTCAATGGCATAGACATAATTGTGCGCTTGCAGATCTCCTAAACCCCATATCCTGATGTAAAAATGTCATGATATCCATCGATCACTTCGCGTTGTAGAGGGACTATGAATGAGGAGTAATGTACCATGCACTAAATTGCAGTGCATACTGTTCCTTTTTAAGCAATGCAAACTTAAAAGTCATTGAATTGGCTCAACAACAACAACAGCAAGAAATTTCCAAAATAGTTGTACCAATCGATGGCTCAAAGAACTCGATGGAGGCAGCAGACTATGCAGTAAAGATGGCACAAAAATACGGCTCCGAAGTTGCCGTCGTGCACATCGTAAACCTCGACCAGAACCTTCAATTGCTGGGCATTTACCGATTGTCCTACCCAGATCCAATAAAGAAAAAGGTTGAAGAGGCCCGGCTGAGGCACAAAAGTGGTTTACTGAAATAATCAGAATTGCGGAGCAGAGAAGGGTTCGTATCAAGAGCGATGTGATAGATTCCCCAATGTCTGTCGTAGCAGCATTAGTGAATTATGCGG
>Ga0307409_100000865_pt1 | contig 13995 bp, 12 predicted proteins | sample 322Ometagenome_2_FD_203888 | JGI IMG/M metagenome (GOLD analysis project Ga0307409, IMG submission 203888) | Maize rhizosphere microbial communities from greenhouse at UC Davis, California, United States - 322HYB-O-2 | ecosystem: Host-associated > Plants > Roots > Rhizosphere > Soil | place...
GCCCGTGACCGACTGCGTCGTCGACGCCGAGGCCGCCCGCGCGCCGGTGGAGCCCCGGGTCTTCACCCGGATCGACCTCGTCTACCGCGTGGCGGGCCGGGGCCTCGATCCGAGGCAGGTCGAGCGGGCGGTGAAGCTCAGCAAGGAGAAGTACTGCTCGGCGACCATCATGCTGGCACGCTCGGCGGAGATCACGGCGCGCGTCGAGATCGTCGACGGCGATCGCGTGCCGGAGGGCGGCGCGCCGGCGGGTTGAGCTATTTCGCGCCGGGCGATGCGGCGATGTCCTTGCCGTCCGGCGTGCGCGCGACCAGCCCGCGCACGAGAGCGTGCGTCGACACCGATTGGCGCCGGCCGGAGGCGGCGACGAACGTGAGCTCGACCGCCACGTGCTCGCCCGGGTTCGCGGCGCGCGTGATGTCGAGCAGCCGCACATGGCTGCCGCGGAACGCGAGGCGCGTCTCGGCATTCGGCGCGACGGCGATCTCGCTCACGACGCGCAACTTTCCGGACTGTGCGTCGGGCGGGTCGAGCAGCACGAGCTCGGCGCGCCTCGCGATCGGCGAGCTCGCGGCCACCAGTTTCACCGGCTCGGTGGCGCGGAGGTCGACGTAGAGCTGCGCTTCCTTCTGCCCGGCCGCGACCGGGCGCAACCACGCGTTCGCCGCCGTCAGCTGCGCCTGGGCCGCGCCAGGTACGACGAGCACCAGGAGCGCGACCGCGAGCGTCGCTGCGCGGGTCATTTGCCCGCCCTCAGTGCGCGCAGCAGGCTCGAGGTGTCCCACCTTCCGCCGCCGAGCGCCTGCACGCGGCCGTAGAACTGGTCGACGAGGGCCGTCACCGGCAGCGTCGCGCCATTGCTGCGCGCTTCGGCGAGACAGATGCCGAGGTCCTTGCGCATCCAGTCGACGGCGAAGCCGAAATCGTACTTGTCGGCGATCATCGTCTTCGCGCGGTTCTCCATCTGCCAGCTCTGCGCGGCGCCCTTGCTGATGACGTCGATCACGCGCTCGGCGTCGAGCCCCGCGCGCATCGCGAAATCGAGTCCTTCCGCGAGCGCCTGCACCAGCCCGGCGATGCAGATCTGGTTGACCATCTTCGTGAGCTGGCCGCTGCCGGGCCCGCCCATCAGCGTCACGGCGCGCGCGTACGCCGAGACGATCGGCTCGGCGCGCGCGTAGACGGCCGGCTCGCCGCCGACCATGATCGTCAGCTTGCCGTTCTCGGCACCGGCCTGTCCGCCGGACACCGGTGCGTCGAGGAACCCGATCGCGCGCTTGTGCGCATCGGCATGGACTTCGCGCGCGACGAGCGCCGACGCAGTCGTGTGGTCGACGAGGATCGTGCCCGCCTTCATCGTCGTCAGCGCGCGCGACGACACGCTTCGCACGTCGTCGTCGTTGCCGACGCACATCAGTACGACGTCGGCATCGCCCGCAGCGTCCTCGGGCGTCGCGGTGCTGCGACCGCCGTGCTGGGCGACCCAGCGCTCGGCCTTTTCGCGCGTGCGGTTGTACACGGTGACCTCGTGACCCGCCTTGGCGAGATGGCCCGCCATCGGGTAGCCCATGACGCCGAGGCCCAGGAATGCCAGTTTGCTCACGTCGACTCCTTGTGAAGGTTCTCGCGCTGCGCCGTGAGCCGCGCGAGCTCGGCGCGTGACGCGGCGACCGCGGCCAGCACCTGCGAGGGCGCGGTGCCGCCGGGATGGTTGCGGCTCTGGACCGAGCCCTCGAGCGTCAGCACGCCGGCGGCGCTGTCGTCGAGCTCGGGCGCGAGCTCGCGAAGCTCGGCGATCGGCAGATCCTCGAGCCCGCAGTGGCGCGATTCCGCGAGCCGCACGGCGCGCGCGACGGCCTCGTGCGCATCGCGGAACGGCACGCCGCGACGCACGAGGTGGTCGGCAAGGTCGGTGGCCGTCGCGAAACCCTCGCGCGCCGCGTCGCGCATGCGCGACGGGTTCACCGCGAGGCCGTTGGCGACCAGGTCCGCCATGATCGCCAGCGTCGGGTGCAGCGTGTCGACGGTGTCGAACAGCGGCTCCTTGTCCTCCTGGTTGTCCTTGTTGTACGCGAGCGGCTGCGCTTTCATCAGCATGATCAGCGCGACGAGGTGGCCGACGACGCGGCCCGCCTTGCCGCGCACGAGCTCGGGCACGTCGGGATTCTTCTTCTGCGGCATGATCGAGCTGCCGGTGCAGAAGCGGTCGGCGAGCGCAACGAAGCCGAAGCGCGGACTCGACCAGAGCACGAGCTCCTCGGCGAAGCGCGACAGATGCACGATGAGGATCGACGCCGCGGCGGCGAACTCGATGGCGAAGTCGCGATCGGAGACCGCGTCGAGCGAGTTCGGCGCGATGCCGTCGAATCCGAGCGCGCGGGCCACGTGTTCACGATCGATCGGGAACCCCGTCCCGGCGAGGGCCGCGCTGCCGAGCGGCAGCCGGTTCACGCGCTTCCGCGCATCGGCGAAGCGCTCGATGTCGCGCGCGAGCATCGCGTCGTAGGCCATCAGATGGTGGCCGAACGTGACCGGCTGCGCGACCTGCAGGTGCGTGAACCCCGGCATGATCGTGGCCGCGTGCCGCTCGGCGAGGTCCACGAGCGCCGAGCGCAGCGTCGCGATGCGGGCGATCAACGCATCGATCTCGCCACGAAGCCACAGGCGCACGTCGGTCGCCACCTGGTCGTTGCGCGAGCGGCCGGTGTGCAGGCGCTTGCCCGCGTCGCCGACGCGCTCGGTGAGGCGGCGCTCGATGTTGAGGTGCACGTCCTCGAGGTCGATCGACCACTCGAACCGCCCGGCGTCGATGTCGGATGCGATCGAGGCGAGGCCGCGCTCGATGTCGGCGAGATCGCTCGCGCCGATGACGCCCTGCGCCGCCAGCATCCGTGCGTGCGCGAGCGATCCCGCGATGTCGGCGGGCGCGAGGCGACGATCGAAGCCGACCGACGCCGTATAGCGCTTGACCAGCGCGTCCACGGGTTCGCTGAAGCGGCCGGACCACGGGCCGGCAGGCGCGCCCGGAGCGGGATCTGAGGCGGGCGGCGGGCGATCGGCCATGGCGGCGTGCGTCTTGCTTCGCGCGGGTCGCTTGTCGAAAATGGGCGGGTTTGGCCGCTTTAGCGCTTTGCTCGCCGAGCGCGCGGCTTTATCGGACGAACGGCGCCCGGCGTGCCGCCCCATGGCTGCCGGTGGGCCGGGACGGTCGGCATGACACTTGCATGCTGCCCCGGCATGCGGTCGATTATAAGGCATAGCGGCGAACCTCCGGCCTTGCCCGACCTGCGCAATCTCGGCACGACGCTGCGCATCCTCGCGGCGGTGAACGGCGCCGCCGTGCTTGCGGCGCTCGTCGCGGAGAAGCGCTGGGAGGCACTGCCCGCGGCGCTTTTCGAGGCGGTCGGCAGCGTTCAGCCGCCGCTCCTCGTCACGCTCGGCGCGTTGTGGGCGCTCGCCCCGTGGCTCGGGCGCCAGCCCTATCGCACGGCTGCGATGGCGATTGCCGGGATCGCGGTGGCGGCCAGCGTCGGTTGCGGCATGGCGGTCGAGCGCGTCGCGCCCGCTTTCGATGCGAGCCCGGTGCGCGATGCGCTGCTCGCGCTGGTCGCGGTCGCCGCGCTGCTCGGCTATTTCCGGCTGCGCGCCAAGGCGCTGTCGCCCGCCATCACCGAGGCGCGCCTGCAGGCGCTGCAGGCGCGGATCCGTCCGCACTTCCTCTTCAACAGCATCAACGGCGTGCTGTCGCTGGTCCGCAGCGACCCGCGCCGCGCCGAGGATGCGCTGCACGACCTCGCCGACCTGTTCCGCGTGCTGATGCGCGACAACCGCGAGCTGGCGCCGCTCGCGAACGAGGTGGAGCTGTGTCGGCAGTACCTCGACCTCGAGAAGCTTCGGCTCGGCGAGCGGCTGATCGTCGACTGGAACGTGAAGAGCATGCCCGACGACGCGCTCGTGCCGCCGCTCGTGCTGCAGCCGCTGCTCGAGAACGCGGTCTATCACGGCATCGAGCCGTGCACGACGCCGGGAACGATCTCCATCAACATCTTCGCGTCGCGCGGCGAGGTCCACGCGATCCTGCGCAACCCGTATCGCGCCGACGGCGGCCGTCATCATTCCGGCAACAAGATGGCGATCGCCAACATCCGCGAGCGCCTCGCGCTGCATTTCGATGCCGAGGCGTCGCTCGAGTCGCGCGTGCTGCGCGACAGTTACGAAGTGCACATCCGCATGCCGCACCGGATCGCCGTGCCTGCCGAAGCGGCGGGCCGCGGCGCGTCCGCTGCGCCGAACGTCGTCGATCTTTCCACCGAGCGCGCGAAGCCGCGCGCACGCACCGCACTCAAACGTCTGGAGGCCGCCCGTGGCTGACGTCCCCCTCCGTGTCCTGATCGTCGACGACGAGGCGCCCGCGCGCCGCCGTTTGCGCGAGCTCCTGGACGATTGCGCCGCGGCGCTCCCCCTGGCGGTCGTCGGCGAGGCGCAGAACGGCCGCGAAGCGGTCGACCTCCTGCAGTCGGTGCCGGTCGACCTGGTGCTGACCGACATCCACATGCCCGACATGGACGGGCTCGAGCTCGCGCGCCACGTCCTGAAGGTGCCGCACACGCCGGTGGTGATCTTCACGACCGCTTTCCACGAGCACGCGTTGCAGGCGTTCGACGTGAACGCCATCGACTACCTGGTCAAGCCGGTGCGCGTGCAGCGGCTCCTGGCGGCGCTGCAGAAGGTGCCGAAGCTTCGTCCGATCACGACCGAGCGCCTGGCCGAGCTGCCGGCGACGTCGCGCCGCTTCCTGTCGGTGACCGAGCGCTCGCGGGTCGTGCTCGTGCCGATCGAGGAAGTCGTCTATCTGAAGGCCGAGCTCAAGTACATCACGATCCGCACCGGCCAGCGGGAGCACCTGCTCGAGGAATCGCTGACGCGGCTCGAGTCCGAGTTCGGCTCCCGCTTCGTGCGCGTGCACCGCAATTGCCTCGTCGCACGCGACTTCATCCGCGGCTTCGAGCGTCGCGTGAACGACGACGGCGACGCGCACTGGGAAGTGCTGCTCCACGGCGTCACCGAGACGCTTCCCGTCTCGCGGCGCCAGCAATTCGTCGTGCGCGAGATCGGGCGCGAAGTCGCGGCGTGAGGGATCGCGCTCACGGTAGAATGCCGTGAGCCGGGCAAGCGACTGAAGGCAAGCGACTGATACCAGGGCCGCGGCGCGATGCCGCGGCCTTCGTCGTTCGCGCGGCCGTTCGTCTTCCGGCGCTTCCACCTCGATCGCCTTCCATGCGCACGCTGATCTGCGGCTCGCTCGCCTACGACACGATCATGGTGTTCCCCGACCGGTTCGGGCGACACATCCTCGCGGACAAGACGCACATGATCTCCGTCTCGTTCACCGTCGGCGACATGCGGCGCGAATGGGGCGGGTGCGCGGGCAACATCGCGTACACGCTCAAGGGTCTCGGCGGGGACCCGGTGGTGATGGCGACGATCGGCGACGACGGCGCGCCCTACCGCGATCGGCTCGCGGCGCTCGGCATCGCGACCGACGGCGTCGCGTCGCTCGCGGGCACGTATACGGCGCAAGCGTTCATCATCACCGACCTCGACGACAACCAGATCACGGCATTCCATCCCGGCGCGATGGTGCGCTCGCACGTCAACCGCGTCCGCGACGTCGAACGGATCGAGCTCGGCATCGTCGCGCCGGACGGCCGCGACGGCATGCTGCAGCACGCCGCCGAATTCCGCGCCGCGCGCATTCCGTACGTGTTCGACCCGGGCCAGGCGTTGCCGCTCTTTTCCGGTGAGGAACTGGTCGCAATGATCGACGGCGCGCTCGCGGTCACCGTCAATGATTACGAGGCCGGATTGCTGTCCGAGCGCACGGGCCTGTCGGCGGAAGCGATCGCCCGGCGCGTCGATGCGTACATCGTCACGCTCGGCGCCGAGGGCTCGCGAATCCACACCGGCGGCGCCACCATCCACGTGCCGGCGATCACGCCGGCCGCGCTGGTCGACCCGACCGGATGCGGCGACGCTTACCGCGGAGCGCTGCTGTACGGCATCACGCAGCGCTGGGACTGGGAGAAATGCGCGCGGCTCGCGTCGCTGCTCGGCTCGATCAAGGTCGCCGCCCGCGGCGGCCAGAACCATGCGGTCAACCGCGACTCGGTCGCCTCGTTATACTCGAAGGCATTCGGGTCGCCGTTGTGGTGAGGGAGGTTGCCATGTCCGGTTTCATTCGTTCCCGCGTCATCGCCATCGGGCTCGTCGCCACCGCCCTGCTCGTGGTTGGTTGCGCGCCGTCGATTCGCGGCGACACCTACCAGCGCGGCCAGACGATGCGCGCGCAATCGGTCGAGCTCGGTGTCGTCGAGAGCCTGCGTCCGGTCCAGATCGAGGGCCGCCAGTCCGGCGCGGGCGCCGCGACGGGCGCGGTGATCGGCGGACTGGGCGGTTCGCAGGTGGGCGGAGGCTCGCGTGCGCACGTCGCAGGCGCCGTCGTCGGCGCGATCGTCGGCGGCGCGATCGGCAATGCGGTCGAGCGCGACGCGACCAAGGCGAACGGCGTCGAGATCACCGTGCGGCTCGACTCGGGACGGATGCTCGCCGTCGTGCAGGAAGGCTCGTTCGACGAGTTCCGGCCGGGGGATCGCATCCGCGTGCTCTCCGACGGCTACACGACCCGCGTCTCGCGCTGATCGGATCACCGAGGCCGCGTGCCGCGCGTCGCGCCTGCGCCGCACGGTGGAGCGACGGTCCGTCTGCCCGTCCGTGCGTGGCGGGCCGCGCGCGTCGGCGTCCATGTCCTGCGCGGGCTCGCGACGACGGTCGGCGTATTCCCCTTCGCCGGCGAGGCCCGGCGGCGAACGCTGATCAGGCGCTGGAGCGCGAAGCTCCTTCGCATCGTCGGCATCCACGCGCGCGTCGACGGCTCGCTCGAAGCGGCCGGAGGCAACGTCCTCATCGTCGCGAACCACGTGTCGTGGCTCGACATCTTCGTCGTCAACGCGCATTGCCCCGCGCGATTCGTCGCCAAGTCGGAGCTCTCGAGCTGGCCGCTCGCCGGGCGCCTGATGCGCGCCGCGGGCACGATCTTCATCGCGCGTGAGCGGCGCCACGACACGCGGCGCGTGAACGATCACGCAGCGAAAGCGCTTGCCGCCGGTGGAGTCGTCGCCGTGTTCCCCGAAGGCACGACCACCGACGGCTCGGTGCTCCTCAAGTTCCACGCGTCGCTGCTCCAGCCGATCGTCGATTCCCGCGGCCGCGTGCAGCCGGTGGCCATCCGCTACGTCGATCCGACCGGCGCGCGGTCCGACGCGCCCGTGTATGGCGACGAGACGATCGCCGCGTCGTTCTGGCGCGTATGCGGGCAGCGCCGCTTGATCGTCGATGTCGCCGTGCCGGAGCCGATCGCGGCGCACGGCGCACACCGGCGCGAGCTGGCGCGCGAGGCGGAAGCGGTCATTCGCCGGGTTTTGGCACTGCCGGCTGTCGCGACGGCACCTGGAACAGCCGGCGATCGGGCAGGCGCATCGCCGTGAGCGGCCGTCCCCATACGCATCCGGAATCGAGCATCGCGACGCTCGGCGTGATCATGAGGTCGAGCGTCGACCAGTGGCCGCAGACGACGAGCGTCTGCGCGCTGCGTCGTTCGGTGTGCGCGAACCAGGCGAGATAGCCGGCGGGCGTGAAGCGCGGGCCGCGCTTCTCGCGCAACTCCATGCAATCGTCGGCCGTGCAGAAGCGCAGTCGCGTGAAGGCGTTGACGATCGCCCGCAGCCGGTCGTCGCCCTCGAGTTCGTCGTTCCAGCAACGGGGTTCGTCGCCATAGAGCACCGAGAGGAAGCGCGACGCACCATCGCTTGCGAGCACGGCCTCGACTTCCTTCGACAGCGCGGCTGCCTTCGCCGGCGTCCAGCTGGGCAACAGCCCCGCGTGGACGAGGAGCGCGTCGTCCTCGACGACGCAGAGCGGCCGGTGCGCGAGCCAGTCGAGAAGGTCGTGCCGGTCGGGCGCGGCGAGCACGTCGTCGAGCGTGTCGTCGTGGTGCGGGCGTCGATGGCCCGCTGCGATCGTCAGCAGGTGGAGGTCGTGGTTGCCGAGCACCGTCACGGCGGCGTCGCCGAGCGACTTCACCTCGCGCAGGACTGCGAGCGAATCGGGACCGCGGTTGACGAGATCGCCGACGAGCCACAGCCGGTCGTCGCGCGGCGAGAAGCCAACGAGTGCCAGCAGCTCGCACAGCTCCGCATGGCAGCCCTGGATGTCGCCGATCGCGTAGAGCATCGCCGTGGACGGAAACGGAAGGCGCGTCAAGTCTGTTCGCAACCGGCGCGCATCAATAGAATGGCCGCGATTCTAGCAACGCCTCCCGCAGCAGCTCCCTTCATGTCGCATCCGCTGAACGCGCCGCAGCGCGAAGCCGTCCGCTACCTCGACGGTCCGCTGCTCGTCCTCGCCGGCGCGGGAAGCGGCAAGACGCGCGTCATCACCGCCAAGATCGCGCACCTCGTCGAGCAGGGGCTCGCGCCGGAGTCGATCGCCGCCATCACGTTCACCAACAAGGCGGCGAGCGAGATGCGCGAGCGCGCGGCGAAGCTTCTCGCCGCGCGCAAGGGCGAAGCGGCGGGCAAGGTCGCGATCTCGACGTTCCATTCACTGGGGCTCGCGATCCTGCGCGCCGAGGCGAAGTCGATCGGTATCAGGCCCGGCTTCTCGATCCTCGCACCCGACGACCTCGAGACGCTCGTCGCCGACCTCGTCGCGACCGCCGATCGCGCGCGGGCGCGCGCGGCGCAGTGGCGCATCAGCGCGTGGAAGAATGCGCTCGTCGCACCGGCGACGGCGCTCGCGGGCGCGCAGAGCGACGACGAGCTCGCCGCGGCGAAGGCCTACGCGCGCTACGGCGACGCGCTCGCGGCCTGGCAGGCGGTCGACTTCGACGACCTGATCGCCCGCCCGGTCGAGCTGTTCGATCGCGACGCGGCGGTTCGCGAGCGCTGGCAGGCGCGGTTCGCACACGTGCTGGTGGACGAGTACCAGGACACCAATCCGGCGCAGTACCGGATGTTCCGTCACCTGGTCGGCGACCGCGCGCGCTTCACCGCCGTGGGCGACGACGACCAGGCGATCTACGGCTGGCGCGGCGCGACGCTCGACAACCTCGCCCAGCTCCCGCGCGACTATCCGGCGCTCAAGGTGATCAAGCTCGAGCAGAACTACCGCTCGACGGTACGGATCCTGCGCTGCGCGAACGCGCTCATCACCCACAACCCGAAGCTCTTCGACAAGCGCCTGTGGAGCGAGCACGGGCACGGCGACACGATCCGCGTGATGCCGGCCGCCGACGAGGAGTCCGAAGCCGAGCTCGTCGTCCATCGGCTGTCGGCGCATCGCTTCGAGCATCGCGGCCGCTGGTGCGATTACGCGATCCTCTACCGCGGCAATCACCAGGCGCGCGTGTTCGAGACCGCGCTGCGCGAGCAGAACGTGCCGTACGCGATCTCCGGCGGCCAGTCGTACTTCGACCGCTCGGAGATCAAGGACATCGTGGCTTACCTCCGGCTGGTCGCGAACGAGGACGACGATCCGGCGTTCATCCGCGCGATCACCACGCCGAGGCGCGGCGTCGGGCAGGCGACGCTCAAGCGCTTGTCGGAGATCGCGGCTACGCAGGGCGCGAGCCTGTTCGCGGCGGTGTCGTCGGCGCAGCTTCGCGAAGGCGCGCCGGCGAAGGCGCGCGACGAGCTCGACAAGCTGTGCGCGCTGGTGAACGACCTGCGGCATCGCGCGTCGCGCGAGCCAGCGCGGCGCCTGCTCGGCGAGCTCGTGGCCCGCGTCGGCTACGAGGACTGGCTGGTGGCCACACTCGATCGGCGCGACGCCGAAGCGCGCTGCAAGAGCGTCGCCGACTTCATCGACTGGCTCGGACGCAAGGGCGACGCCGACCACAAGACGCTGGTCGATCTCGTCCAGATGATCGCGCTCATCACGATGCTCGAAGGCCGCGAGGGTGAGGACGTCGACGCCGTCCGCCTGTCCACGCTGCACGCGGCCAAGGGGCTCGAGTTCCCGCACGTGTTCATCGTCGGCGTCGAGGAGGGGATCCTGCCGCACCGTGAGTCGATCGACGCGGGCTCGATCGACGAGGAGCGGCGGCTCATGTACGTCGGCGTCACGCGCGCCGAGCGCTCGCTGCACCTTTCCTATTGCTCGACGCGCAAGCGGGCGGGCGGCAAGGTCGACTGCGTGCCGTCGCGCTTCATCGGCGAGCTCGCGCAGCAGGACCTTCGCTTCGCCGATGCGCCGCTGCCGCCGGACGAGGCCGCGCGCGAGCGGGCGGCCGGCAGCGAGCGGCTCAGGATGCTGAAGGCGCTGGTGGCGAAGTGAGCCTAGCGCTGCGACTTGCTCGCGCGCGTGATGGAGCGCGCGCACGACGCATCGCGCACCGTCCGCGCTGGCGTGCGGCCGGTCAGATGGATCACTTGACCGCGGCGGTCATGTAGTCGACCGCGGCCTTGACGTCGGCGTCGCTCAGCGAGGCGTTGCCACCCTTCGGCGGCATGACGCCCTGCTTGCCCTGGAACCCCTTGATGGCGTGGTCGTACAGCACGTTGGCGCCTTGGGCGACGCGCGGCGACCACGCCGGCTTGTCGCCGAGCTTCGGCGCGCCCGCGATGCCGGCCGTGTGGCAGGCCGTGCATGCGGTGTCGTAGACCTTCTTGCCGTCGGGCTTGGCCGAGGCAGTCGCGGCCGGCGGCGGCGGGATGGCGGGCACGGCGGGGACGGCGGCGCTGACCGGGGCGGCCGCCGCGCCTGCGTTCAGCATGAACTCGACCGCGCGCCTGACCTCGACGTCCGAGAGCTCCGCCATTCCGCCTCGTGCCGGCATGCCGCCGTGGCCCTTCAACGCCGATCGGTACACGGCATCGAGTCCGTTCTTGGCGCGGGCGAGCCACGCCTGGCGATCGCCGATCCTCGGTGCGCCGCCGGTACCCGCTTCGTGACACTTCGCGCACACGGTCGTGACGATCTGCTCGCCGGTGCGCTCGCCACCGGCGGCTGACGCGGCGCCTGCGGCGGCAGGCGCGGGCGCCTTCCAGTTCGCGCCCGCGGCGTTGACCATGTGCACGACGGCCGCGTGCACTTCGTTGTCCGAGAGATCGGCGTTGCCGCCCTTCGGCGGCATCACGCCGCGCTTGCCCTGGTAGCCCTGGATCGCGTGGGCCACGACGACCTTTTCACCTTGTGCGATGACCGGCGACCAGGCGGCCTTGTCGGCGAACTTCGGCGCGCCCGCGAGGCCCGCGTCGTGACACGTCTTGCACACCTGCGCATACACCTGTTCGCCGGAGAGCGCGGCCCGCGGGCCGGCCGCGAGCACGACGTTGCCGACCGGTTGGATGCGCGCAAGCACCGCGCTTTCGTCGGCACCCGACGCACCCTTTCGGCCGCTCGTGACGAGCGACGCGATCAGCAGGATGACGATGATCGGCACGACGAACGCCGCCGCGACGACGGCGACGAGCTGCTGCCAGGTCTTGATCAACGGAGAATGCGCTTCGCTCATGGGGCGGTTGGCAGGGTCGGCGGATCGCCGCGAGCGCCGCCGATGCGGCGCTCCACCGGCCGGTCGGAATGCGAAGCTCGTCAGCGCGAAGACAAACACGCCATTATACCGTTCGGCGGCCGCGCGACGCCACGCGCGGTGGACGGTACGCCGGCGTTGACGCTACACTATGCGGTTCACGCGCCCGTAGCTCAGTTGGATAGAGTGTTGGTTTCCGAAGCCAAAGGTCACAGGTTCGACTCCTGTCGGGCGCGCCAGGATCTCCAGCGCTGACTTTTCGCGGGGCCGATGCGGCCCCGCGTCGCTTCGCGAGCCGTGCCTTCCCCGCCTCTCCTTCTCGCGGCCGACATCGGCGGCACGCACGCGCGCTTCCTCCTTGCGCGCCGGCGCGGTGAAACGCTCGACGTGCTCCACGAGGCGACGCTCGCCGTCGCCGACCACGCCACGCCGGAGGCGGCGTGCGCGGCGTTTCTGGCGGACTGCGCCCCCGGGCCGGTGGCTCGCGCGTGTCTTGCGGTCGCCGGGCCGGTCGAGGGTCGGCGCGCACGATTGACGAACGCCGCATGGGAGCTCGATGCCGACCGGCTCGCGTCGTCGCTCGCCATCGACGACGTCACGCTGTGCAACGATTTCGCAGCGGCCGCGTTCGGCGTGGGCGAGGTGCCGCGCGACGGACTGCTCGTCCTGCAGGCGGCCGAGCCGCAGCCGCGCGGCATGCGCGTCGTGATCGGCGCGGGGACGGGACTCGGCGTGGCTTACCTGATGCCGGGCACGCCGCCGTCGCAGGTCATCGCCGGCGAAGGCGGGCACGCTTCGTTCGCGCCGGTCGACGTCGAGCAGGCCGCGGTGCGCGAATTCGTCGCGGCGGAAGTCGGGCGCGTGTCCAACGAGCACCTGCTTTCGGGCGCCGGCATCGTCCGGCTGTACGCGTTCGCCGCCGGCAACCGGGTTCTTCCGCCCGACGTCGCGAGCGAAGGGGCGGCGGCCGTCGTTCGCCGTGCCGACGCGGGCGAGCAAGCGGCCGACGACGCGTTGCGACTGTTCGTGTCGATTTTCGGCGGCGTGGCCGGCGACCATGCGCTCGCCGTGCTCGCCACCGGTGGCGTGTACGTTGCGGGCGGCATCGCGCCGCGCCTGGCCGACCGCTTCGCCGGCGGCGAATTCAACCGCGCATTCACGAACAAGGGCGCGCACGGCGCGCTGCTGCGTCGCATGCCCGTGCTGCTCGTTCGCGAGACGCGCCTCGGTTTGCTCGGGGCGGCGATGCTTGCGTCCGAGACGGCCTCGTCGACGCACGCCTAGCGCCGCCGGTCGTGCCCGCATTCGCGTGGTCTGAAGCGCCCGCTAGAATCGACGCCGATCGTACGGAGACGCGCATGCTGCCTTCGCCTGGGTCATTCATCGCGGTCGTGAGTCTCGCGTTCGCGCTCGGCACCGCGCCGGCGACGGCCGCGACGCGCGTTTCGCCGGAGCCGTTCTTCCGGCATGCCGACTTCAGCGGTCTCAGCCTCTCGCCGAGCGGCAGGACCGTGGCAGCGATCGCTTCGATCAACGGGCGGCGCGGGCTCGTCGCGCTCGACATCGAGACGCGCAAGCCGCGTGTGATCGCGGCGCTCGGCGATTCCGACGTCCACGAATTCCACTGGGTCAACGACAAGCGGATCGTGTTCGACGTGTTCGACCTCACTGTCGGATCGGGCGAACAGCGCGGCGGAGGGCTGTTCGGCATCGACGCCGACGGATCGAACTTCGAGACGTTGGCCCCGACCGCCCAGGGACTGATCCGCCAGGGCCAGTTCGTGTTCCGGCGCGCCCGCTTCGCGTCGACGCTGCTGGACGGCAGCGACGACGTGCTCGTGCTCTCGAACGAGCGCAACAGCCGGTTCGAGGACCTGTACCGGCTCAACACGCGCACCGGGCGCAAGACGCTGCTGACGCCGACGTGGCCGGGCGACCCCGTGCGCTGGATCGCGGACGCGAAGGGCCAGGTTCGCGCCGCCATCACGATCGAGAACGGCGTCACGACGCGAAGCTGGTGGCGCGAGAGCGCTTCCGCCGACTGGCGGCTGATCGGCGAGTACGGCCTGCGGGACGCCGTCGTTCGACCGGTCGCTTTCGATGCCGACGGATCGCTGATCGTCGCTTCCGATGTGGGACGGACGAACTTCGCGCTCTACCGCTACGACGCCGCGCGCAATGCCTCCGGCGAGCTCGTCGCCGCGCATCCGGCGGCGGACCTGAGCGCGGTCATGCGGGATCCGCGCAACGGCCGCATCGTCGGCGCGAGGTACGACGATGGTCAACCGCGTGTCGCATGGTTCGACGACGAATGGGCGCGACTGTCCGCGACGATCGAACGCGCGCTGCCCGGCCAGGCCACCGCGTTCACGCGCGGGCAGGCGAACCGGGTGCTCGTGCTGTCG
>Ga0307409_100000866_pt1 | contig 13992 bp, 12 predicted proteins | sample 322Ometagenome_2_FD_203888 | JGI IMG/M metagenome (GOLD analysis project Ga0307409, IMG submission 203888) | Maize rhizosphere microbial communities from greenhouse at UC Davis, California, United States - 322HYB-O-2 | ecosystem: Host-associated > Plants > Roots > Rhizosphere > Soil | place...
CATGGGGCACGTCGACGCCCTGCTCGACGACCTCGAGGCGCCGGAGCGCCCCTCTCCGGTGCTGGGTTGGGACCGCCTGCGGGCGCTGGCCGCCGAGGGGCTGGCCCTGGCCCCCCACTCCCGCACTCACCCGCTGCTGACGCGGGTGGGACCGGACCGGCTGGCCGAGGAGGTGGCCGGGTCCCGGGCCGACCTCGAGCGGGAGCTCGGCTCGGCCCCGCCCGCCTTCGCCTACCCGTCCGGCGCCAACGACGACGTCGTGGTCGCCGCCCTGGCCGCCGCCGGCTACCGCGTGGCGTTCACCACCGCCCGGGGCAACGAGTCCATGAAGGCGGGCGCCGCCCCCGACTGGCTGCGGTTGCGGCGGGTCAACGTGGGCGGACGCACCACCCCGGCCCTCCTCCGGGCCCAGCTCCTGCCCGTCCCCCTGCCCCCCCGCCGTCGCAATCCGGCCCGAGTGGCGCGAACCTCGTGACGATGGCGCTCACCGACCGTCCCGCCCCCCGACGCCCAGCCGCCGCGTCGGCGCCCGGCGCGGCGCGAGAGACCGGGTTCCTCCCGGTGATCGCCCGCTGGTGGTGGACGCTGCTGGCCGGGGCGCTTCTGGCCGCCGGGGTGAGCTACGCGGCGGCGAGCACCGCCACGCCGACCTACGAGGCCAAGGCCCGTGTCCTGGTGGGTCCCGTCAACACGGACCTGAACACCCTCCAGGCCTCCGCCACCATGGCCCAGACCTACGCCGAGCTGGTCGAGGACGGCGAGCCCATCGACGACGTCAGCGAGGAGATCGGCCACGGCCTCGGCGGGGCCGTCCAGGCCGTGGCCGACGTCGACACCCGCATCCTCACCATCCGGGTCCGGGAACGGAACCAGGACGAGGTGGCCGAGGTGGCCAACGCCCTGGCCGAGAGCCTGAAGGAGCTCGCCAGCGATGAGCGGTTCGAGGGCGGAGGTGCCGCCGGCCAGGTCCGCCTCGTCGAGGCCGCCGAGCGCCCCTCCGAGGCGTTCTCGCCCCGGCTCCCGCTGGTGGTCCCCATCGCGGCCATGGCCGGCCTCCTGCTGTCCCTGGCCGTGGTCCTCCTCGTCGAGTACCTCGGCGACACCTTCCGGGGCACGCGGGACCTCGACGGCCTGGCCGGCGGCACGGCCCTGGGCTCGGTCGACGGCAGCGAGCCGCTCGCCCCCGACGACGCCGGGACCGCGGAGCGCCTGCTGGCGGTCAAGGTGGCCTATGGCGGCGGCGGACCCGACGGCGCCCGGGCCAGCGCCCTCGTGGTGGGGGTCGAGGCGGGCGACGAGCAGGAGGTGGCCACGAACCTGGCCGTCGCCGCCACCGCCATCGGGCGCCGGGTCGTCCTGCTCGACGCCGACTGGCGCGGCACCGGGCCGACACGGGCCTACGGGCTGTACGACCGCCCCGGGCTGGCCGAGGCGCTCGCCGGCGAGGGCGACGTCGTGGACGCCGCCCGCCACTCCCGGGTGGCGGTGGCGCCGCGGCTCGACGTGGTCCCGGTCGGGCGGGCCGCGGGACTGCGGATGGTCGAGCCCGAGGTGGCCGAAGCGGTCGTGGCCGGGCTGGCCCGGGACGCCGACCTGGTCCTGGTGGCCAGCCCGCCGGTGGCCGAGGAGGCCGCCGGGCTGGTGTGGGCCCGGGCGGCCGAGGGCGTGGTGCTGGTGGCCCGGCCCGAGCACACGCAGCGCGAGGCGGTGGCCGACGCGCTGAACGGCATGACCGTGATCGGTGCCACCGTGCTGGGGATCGTCCTCAACGTCAGCCGGGTGGCCCGCCCCGTGCGCGACGAGCCTGGCCGCATTCGGGGGCGGCACTGATGGCCGCGCCGGTCGCCCTCCGCACGCGGTACTCGCTCGGCTCGCATCCGCTGCCGGGCCCGCTGGCCGCCATCTGCATCTCCGTGGGGGCGAGCGCCATCGGCCTCATGGCCGGCTCGTCCCCGGCGATGGCCCTCGCCCTCGCGGCCGGGGCCGTGCTCGTCGTGGCCGTGGCCGTCCGCCCGGAGTTCGCCACCCTGGTGGTCCTGGCGGTGCTGTACAGCAACGCCGCCGTCCTCGCCGTCACGTACCACGGCATGCCGGCGTTCATCAGCGCCGCCGTGCCCATGCTGCTGGTGGCGCCCCTCGTCCACCTGCTGTTCGTCCAGCGGGAGCCGTTCATCCTGGCGAAGCCCCTGCCGTGGGTGATCGGCTTCGGCCTGGTGCAGGTGGCGGGCACCATCGCCTCCTCGTCGTCGACCACCGCCGTCACCACGCTCGGCACCTTCGTGCTCGAGGGCGTCGGGATCTACGTCCTCGTCACGAACGTCGTGCGGCGCGAGGACGTGCTGCAGAAGGCCGTCTGGATCATCCTCGCCGTGGGTGCCTTCCTGGGCGCGCTGTCCCTGCTCCAGTCCGTCACCGGCGACACGGGCAACGAGTGGTGGGGGTTCGCCCAGGCCAGCACCGCCGCCATCGGCGACGACGAGACGGTGCGGCTGGGCGGGCCCTTGGCCCAGAACAACCGCTACGCCCAGATCATGCTCGTGCTCGTCCCGCTGGGGATCTTCCGCTTCATGGCCGAGCGGGAGCCCTGGCGGCGGGCGGCGGCGGCCACGGCGACCGTGCTCATCACCGCCGGCGTGGTCCTGAGCTACTCCCGCGGGGCCGCGGTCGGACTGGCCGTGGCCATCGTGGCCATGGCCGTGCTGCGCTACGTCCGGCTGCGCACCTTCCTGTTCGTGGCCGTCCTGGTGGTGGCCGTGGTGGCCGCCGTGCCCCAGTACCGGGCCCGACTGCAGACCTTGACCGAGGTCTCGGACCTGGCCAGCGACGACGACGGCTCGCGCGGGGTCGGCACCTCGATCGCCGGCCGGGCCACCGAGAACGTCGCCGCCTTCTACGCCTTCGCCGAGCACCCGCTCCTCGGCGTCGGGCCCGGGCTGTTCGGCACCGTGTACGGGGACTACGCCGAGCGGGTCGAAGCCGACTTCCGGAACGTCAAGGCCACGCCTCGGGAGGCCCACAACCTCTACCTCGGGGTGGCCGCCGAGAACGGCGTGCCCGGGTTGGTCTGCATGGGCGGCGTCTTCGTGGTGACCCTGCGGGAGCTGGTCCGGGCCCGCCGGCGCTGCCTCGAGCGGCGGCCCGACCTGGCCGCCCTGGCCGGCGGCTTCATCATCTCCGTGGTCGCCTACATGGCCTCGGCCGTGTTCCTCCACTTCGCTTTCATCCGGTACTTCTGGCTGCTCATGGCCCTGGCGGCGGCCACGTCACGCATCGCGCTGGCGGCGGTGCCGGCCGACGACGAGAACCACCTCGGGTGGCGGTCCGGGCCCTTCTCGGCCGCAGTGGGCGGCCAGCGTTCGTAACGGAAACGACACCACCACTGTTTGTGGCCGTTTGTCCATTCTGACTAGCGTCGCCTCCCGACTGCAACCACGCGGCGCGCGGGACCGCGTCTGCCCAGGAAAGAGGATGTACCGCATGAGGCTCCGTCCAGTCGTCGTCGCCGGCGCCATCACCGCCCTGGCGCTGCTCGCCGCCGCCTGCGGCCCCACCCCGCCCCCCAAGGGCGACTTCACGGGACCCACGTACGGGACCGGCGCCAGCGACCCCTCGGGGTTCAAGGACGAGAGCAAGCTCTGGTACCACGACGGGACCTGGTGGTCGGTCATGTACGACCAGACCGCGGGCGACTACTTCGTCTTCAAGCTCAACAAGACCACCCAGGTGTGGTCGAAGACCACCACCGTCCTCGACACGCGGGCGAGCGCCCACGCCGACGTCCTCTTCGACGGGACCAAGCTCTACGTGCTCTCGCATGTGTTCAAGGAGATCGCCGAGGTCGGCGCCACGAGCGTCGCCAACCTCTACCGCCTGTCGTACAGCGGCGGGAACTGGACGCTCGACACCGGGTTCCCGAAGACCGCCTTCCGGGGGCAGATGGAGGAGGCCACCGTGGCCAAGGACTCCACCGGTCGTCTGTGGGCGACGTGGGTGGAGGGCGCCGCGGTCAAGTACGTGACCAGCGCCGACGGGACCACCTGGTCGGCCGCGGCCACGCTGCCCGGGCTCGAGGCCAGCGGCAACCTGCTGACCGACGACATCTCGACGGTGACCGCCTTCAACGGCAAGGTCGGGATCATGTGGAGCGCCCAGAAGGCCAACGGCTTCGGCACCACCAGCTTCTACCTGGCCACCCACGTCGACGGGGCGGCGACCACCGCCTGGACGACGGAGATCGCGCAGACGGGCGCGAGCCTGGCCGACGACCACATCAGCCTCACCGCGTCGGCGGACGGCACGCTGCGGGCCGCCGTCAAGACGTCGCTGCCCAACGGCACCGATCCCATCGTCCAGCTGCTCAGCCGCACGCCGGCGGGCGTGTGGTCGAGCGCCACGGCGTGGCAGCGGTCGGACGGCGTGACCAACCCCGTCCTGGTGATCGACACGACCCACAGCACGGCGGTCGTGTTCGCCACCAACCAGGACGCCGGCGGCGACATCCTCCGCAAGACCTCGCCGCTGACCTCCCCGTCGTTCCCGGCCGGCGCGGGCGAGGTGGCCATCGACGACCCGGACACCGCCAGCGTCGTGAACCACGCCACCGCCTCCAAGCAGGCGGTCACCAGCGCCACGGGCCTCGTGGTCCTGGCGTCCGACGACTCCGACCGCACGTACTGGCACCACTGGGACCCGCTGACCTCGTAGAGGTCATCAAGCTCCGTGGTCGCCCACCGCTCGTGCTGCCCGGCCACAGCGGCCGGGCAGCGCCGGCGCTGGGGGGGACGACTCAAGCTTCCCCGCTCCGTTGCCGTTCTCCTCTGTCACCGAAGGGTCACAGGCTTGACACACTGGAGCGACGCAGATGCGGAGCAAGAGCACCGAATGGTCGAAGGGGCGCTGGATGCGCCGACGGCCCGTACGGGCCATCGCCCTCCTGATCGCGGTCCTGGCCGTCCTGGCCAGCGGCTGCGGGGTCGGCGACAAGGACGCCGCACCGGATGGCCGGGTCGCCACCCCGCGATCGAGCAAGGGGATCTGGCTGAGCTCGTCGGAGGTGGCGGCGCTGCCCACGTCGGGGGCGGCCTGGGAGTCGGTCCAGGAGGCCGCCTCGGGCGACCTCGGGCGGCCCAACATCGCCGACCAGGACAGCGACCACGACGTCCGCACGCTGGCCGCCGCGCTCGTGGCCGCCCGGACGAACGACTTCGAGATGCGCAACAAGGTCGTCGACGCCCTCTCGTCGGCCATCGGGACCGAGCGGGGCGGCCGCACCCTGGCCGCCGGCCGGAACCTGCAGGCGTACGTGATCGCCGCCGACCTGATCGACCTGTCGGCCGCCTCGCCGGAGACCAACCGGCGCTTCAGCGACTGGCTGCGGGCCGTCCGCACCGAGGACCTCGACGGCAAGACCCTCGTCGAGACCTCGCAGGAGCGCCCCAACAACTGGGGCACCCACGCCACCGCCTCCCTCACCACGATCGCCGCCTACCTGGGCGACACGGGGGAGCTGCAGCGGCTGGCGAACATCTTCCGGGGCTGGACCGGTGAGCGGAGCGCCTACGCCGGCTTCGACTTCGGCGACCTGGCCTGGCAGGCCAACCCGGGGGCCCCGGTGGCCGTCAACCCCGCCGGCGCGAACCTGCTGGGACACAACGTCGGCGGCGCTCTCCCCGATGAGATGCGCCGGGGCGGCGGCCTGCAGTGGCCGCCCTCGCCCACTGGCTACCCGTGGGGCGCCATCAACGGTGCCGTCGTCACCGCCGAGGTCCTCTCCCGCCGGGGCTTCGACGCCTGGAGTTGGGGCGATCAGGCCGTGGCCCGGGCCACGCGGTTCCTCATGGACCTCGACCGCGAGGTCGGCGGGTGGGGCCCGGCCAACGACGACGAGTGGGTCCTGCCCGTCGTCAACGCCCGCTTCGGCACCAAGTACGGCGTGCCGTCGCCGGTCGGCCTCGGGAAGAACCTCGGCTTCACCGACTGGACCCACGGGAGCACCCCGCAGGGCTGACCGCCCCCGTTCGAGCTCCACGCCACCGGCCCCCCTTCGGGGGGGCCGGCACGCGCACCGGCCGCCGGCGCTAGCGTCTGGTCCTCCGGTCTCCCGCGCCATGCCCGTCCCGATCCCCTCCCGGTCCCGCTCGTGAACAGGACCTGGCGCCAGCTGCTGGTGGTCGGCCCTGCCCTCGCCGTGCTCGTCCTGGCCGCGGTGCTGGCCACCCGCCACGGGGGCTCCGGCGGGTCTTCCGAGGCCCGACCCGAGCGGCCGTCCGTGCCGCTCGTCTCCCCGCCCGCGCCAACCCGCGGCAGTGCCGGGCCCACGTTCGGCGCCGAAGTGGCCCGCCCCACGAGCACGGCGGCGCAGAGCAAGCTGTGGTTCGCCTCGGGCAGTTGGTGGGGCGCCCTGTACGCCCCCGCCGCCGGGGAGTGGCGCATCCACTGGTTCGAGTGGTCGACGCAGCGGTGGCGCGACACCGGCACGCCGCTCGACGAGCGCACCGACGCCCGCATCGACGCCCTGTGGGACGGCGACCGCCTCGTGGTGGCCAGCGCCGGCCGCCAGGAGGACAACGCCCGGAGCGGCCTCCGGGTGGCGCGCTACCGCTTCGACGACGCCCGCCGACGCTGGTCGCTCGACGCCGGGTTTCCGGTCACCGTGGTCCCGAACGGCGTGACGGACCCGACCATCGGCCGTGACACAACCGGGGCCCTGTGGGTGGCCTACGTGGCCGGCGCCACGCCCTTCGTGGCCCGCTCGTCGTCCAGCGACGCCCGCTGGGGCCCGCCCCTCGCCCTCCCCGGCGCCGACGCCGGTCGGGCGGAGCAGGCCGCCCTCGCCACCTTCGGCACGTCGGTGGGGCTGATGTGGACCGAGTTGGCCGAGGACGCCGTGCACGTCGCCGTCCACGACGACGGCGCGCCGGTGGCCGACTGGCGGTCCGACGCCGTCGACGTGCCCGGTCGGGCCGGGGGCGCGGACCCCGCCGACTCACCCGTCCCGGACGGGGCCGCGAACTCCCTCGTGCTGCGCGGGGTGCCGGCCGCCGAAGGCCGGGACGCCACCCTGGTGGCGGCCGTGCAGACGCTGCCGAAGTCGGGCACGCCACGGAACATCCTCGGGCCCGGCCTCGTGCTGCTCCAGGGCGGCACCGGTGGCACGTGGCGGACGTCCCGGGTGGCCAGCATGGCCGACGCTCCCGGGAGCCCCGTGTTGACGGTGGACGGGGCCGCCGCCCGGGTCTCGGTGGCGACGGTGTCGCGGGACAACCCCCGGGCCATGTTCGTGAAGTCGGCCGACCTCGACGACCTCGTCTTCCCGTCGGGCCCCGGGACGCAGCTCCTGCTGGGCCGGTCGCCCGCGTCCCGCCTGCTCGACCCCACCTCCACCAAGCAGGCCCTGGGGGCGGAGTCCGGGCTCCTCGTGCTCGTGGCCGACGACGGCCGCTCGGAGTACGTGTCCGGCGCCGCCGCCCTCGGAGGCCCCGAGCCCGGGACCCCCTCCCCCGGCGACGAGCAGGCGCCGCCGACCTCCGGCGCGGTCGAGCTCGTGGCCGAGGACTTCCAGTCCGGTGCCGTGGGTGCCGCGCTCGACCCGCTGTGGCGCCTGCGGTCCGACGATCCCTCCGGCCGCACGTCCGTCGTCGCCGCCGGTGGCGACGGTGCGCTGGCGGGCCGGGTGACGACCGGGTTCGGCGGAAGCTCCACCCAGGTGTGCCGGTCGTTCGGGGTGGTCACGGGCGACCTCTCCACCAACGTCGACGTGATGCTCGACGGCGCGCAGGTGGGTGGGGCGGTGCTGACCGGCGTGCGGGGCGACCGCGAGGTCGCCGCCGTCCGGGTCAGCGGGCGCGGCCGCATCGGCTGGTGGCAGGGGGCGGAGCAGGTGCAGGCCGACCTGGAGGCCCAGCCCGGCCGGTGGTACCGGTTGACGACGTCGGTCCACGTGGCCACCAAGACGTGGGACTTCGTGCTCTTCGACCGGTCCAACGGTGCGGTGCTGGCCTCGGCCGCGGGCCTCGGCTGGCGGGACGCCCGTGACACCTCGGTCGACGACGTGTGCTTCGAGAGCCCGGATGGGGTGGGAGCGGGGCTGGTGCTCGACAACCTCGAGGTGCAGCGGTGATCCCCCGGCGGGCGTGGCTGCTTCCCGGTCGACGGCAGGCCCTCCTGCTGGCCGCGCTCATCCTGGTCGGCGGGGCCAGCCTGCTCCTGCTGCCCGAGAACTCCCGGTCCTACCGTGCCGTGGCCATCGCGATGGCCCCGACCGACGCGGCGGACTGCATCCAGGCGGCCCCCGACCACGTCGTCGACGAGTCGGTGCAGGACCGGGTGGCGTTCCGGGCCCGGGTGGACGACGCGGACGTGGCCCGGTCGACGGAGGTCCTGCCGACGCCGGCCGGGGCCGTGCTGGCGGTGGCCTTCGAGGCGGACACCGCCTACGCCGCCCAGCGGGGCGCCTACACGACCGTCTCGGACAGCGTGGTCAGCGCCTGTGACGAGGAGCAGGCGCGGCGCCTCACGGCGGAGGCCACCACGGCGCAGCGGCTGACCGACGCCGAGGCCGCGCTCCGGGTGGCCCCCCTGCCGACACCAGCTCTGGTGGCGGCGCGCGATCAGGCGGCCGCCGACGCGCTGGCCGCCGCCAAGGCCTACGACCAGCAGTCGACCCTGCCGGAACGCAGCACCTCGGTGGCAGCCGCCGAGCCGCTCGGCTCGCGCCGGAGCGGCTCCGAGGAGCAGGCCGTGCCCGCGGGGGTGGCGCTGTGCGTGGTGCTGGCCCTGGCGGTCCTGCGCGTGGGCTGGCGCCGGGCGGCGGCGCCGGTGCCGGCATGAGCGGCCCGCCGCCGGCGGGCGCCGCCCGGGACGGGCCCGATCGACAGGAGGCGCGATGGACGTCCTCGTGACCGGCGCCGCCGGCTTCATCGGCTCGCACCTGTGCGAGGCGCTGCTCGACGCCGGGCACGGCGTGGTGGGGGTCGACGCCTTCCTCGACTACTACGGCCGCGACCGCAAGGAGCGCAACCTGGCCGCCCTCCGGGGGCGGGAGCGCTTCACCTTCCTCGAGCTCGACCTGCGCACCGCCCCGCTGGAGCCGGTGCTCGACCGGGTCGACGCGGTCATCCACGCGGCGGCGATGCCCGGGCTGGTCCGCAGCTGGGTGGACATGGAGGCGTACACGTCCTGCAACGTGGTCGCCGTGCAGCGGCTCTGCCAGGCCGCCGCCGGCGCCGGGCTCCGCCGGTACGTCCACGTGTCGACGTCGTCGGTCTACGGGACGCAGGCGGTGGGCGACGAGACCACGGCGACCCGACCCGTCTCGCCCTATGGGGTCACGAAGCTCGCCGCCGAGCACCTGACCTCGGCCTACTGCTCCGAGTTCGGCCTTCCGGCCGTGACCCTCCGCTACTTCTCCATCTACGGCCCCCGGCAGCGCCCCGAGATGGCCTACGCCACCTTCACGGAAGCCCTCCTCGAGGGGCGCCCCCTCGAGGTGTTCGGGGACGGGCGGCAGTCCCGCTCGAACACCTTCGTGTCGGACTGCGTCGCCGGCACCGTCGCCGCCCTCGAGCGTGGCGCCGTCGGGGGCGTCTACAACATCGGTGGCGGCGAGGAGATCGAGCTGCTCGATGCCATCCGCATCATCGGCGACGAGCTCGGCGTCGAGCCCCGTCTCGTCTTCCGTCCCACCCGCGTCGGCGACCAGCGGCGGACCGCGGCGGACGTGTCGAGGGCCCGCCGGGAGCTGGGCTACGACCCCGTCGTCGGGCCGGAGGAGGGCCTGCGGCGCCAGGTGGCGTGGCAGGTGGCCGAGCGCGCGGAGGGCGTCAGGTCCCGGCCCGCCTGACGATCGAACCGACGGTGAGGAAGAGGATCTTCAGGTCGGTCCACATCGACATCGAGCGGATGTACTCCACGTCCAGCCGGAGCCGCTCGTCGAACGTCGTCGTGCCCCGTCCCCGCACCTGCCACAGGCCGGTGAGCCCGGGCCGGACCTCGAGCCGGCAGGTGTGCCAGAGGTCGTAGGTCGAGGGGGCGAACGACGTGGGCCGGGGGCCGACGAAGCTCATGTCGCCCTTCAGGACGTTCCACAGCTGCGGGAGCTCGTCGAGGCTCGAGGCCCGCAGGAAGCGGCCCACGGGCGTGACCCGCGGGTCGTTGATGATCTTGAAGTCCGGGGCCGGCAGGACGCTGAGGTGGCGGAGCTGTTGCTTGAGCTCGTCCGCGTTGCGGACCATCGTCCGGAACTTGTACATGCGGAACCGCTTGCCGTCCCGGCCCGTACGCACCTGGGCGAAGAGCGCCGGCCCGGGCGACTGGACGACGACGGCCAGGGCGCAGAGCAGCCCGATGACGAGGGCGGCCGGGAGGACGAGCAGGATCAGCAGCAGGTCCACCACGCGCTTGACCGGCTGGTAGCGGGCGCCCCTCAACACTGCCTACGAGACCTCCGTCCGTCCGCTCGCGTCCGAACGGGCCGGCCACGTGCCCGCCCACTGGCCGAGCGAGCTCGGGTCCGGTGCCTTGGCCAGGGCGCCGAGGAGCCCGCCGGTGGTCACGCCGTCGTCGGGGAACACCACGGTGGCGGCGGCGCTGGCGACGAGGTCGACGGTGTCGCCGAGGCGCTTGACGCACTGCTCGGCCGACGTGCGGTCCGACTCGGGCAGCAGCAGGTAGAGGGCCCCGTCGGCCGTCCAGGCGGTGTCGGTGCTGCGCACGAGGTCCTCGGCCACCGGCGGCCGGCGCCGGCTCCACGGGCGGCGGCCGTTCGGCGCCGCGTCGCCCAGCGGGACCCGGACCAGGGCGAAGGGCCGACAGTAGCGGCGGCCCCGCTCGAGCTCGCCCCGGAGCGCTTGCCGGAAGCCCTCCTCGCCACGGTCGGTGGCGATCCGGGGCCGCTCGAGGCCGTCCCCCTGTCGGCGCGATCGGCGTGGAGAGATCACGGAGAGCGTCGATCCTTTCGCGACCGCCCCGTCATCCGCCCCACCTCTGCGTCCCGTCGGCACCGTCCCGAGGCGCCGCGCGCCCCGCGTCCGGACGGTCCCTTCGGTCCTCCCTTGCCCATTGGCCACTCCGACAAAACGGCGCTTCTCATTCCCGTGGCGCGCACATGGCCACGGCCTGTAGCCGAAACCTACACCGGGAGAAGCGCGGGGAAAGGGGAGAAGAGGGCGATCTGCTGGAGATGGTGCCTATGAGCACAGAAAGTGGTGGTTTTCCCACGCAGGATGGTCGATCGGCGCCGTGCCCACGTTTGCGGCCACCTGAGCGCGCTCCGATGAACTACGGTCACGCGGCGTGAGCACGACCGCACAGGAGCACCGGGGTGCGGCGCTGCTCAAAGCGGTCGAGGACGACGCCGCCCTGCTGGGTGTCCCACCACGGACGGTGCGCCGGTTCCTGCTCTGGCCGTGGATCGCCGCCGTCGTGGCCGCGGCGACGGCGCTCCACCGCCCGGTCTTCCGCTTCCTCATGCGGGAGGACAGCGTCCTCGAGTGGGTGCAGGTCCTCCTCATGGTGGCGGCCATGGTCCTCGCCGCCCGGGTGGCGCTCCACCTGTACCGCGCCGGCCTGGTCCTGCCCGCCGCCCTCTGGCTGGTCTTCGCCGCCGGGTGCCTGATCATCGCCGGTGAGGAGATCGCCTGGGGCCAGCGGCTGCTGGACCTGGACGCGCCGGAGGCCCTGGACCGGGTCAACCACCAGAAGGAGCTGACCGCCCACAACATCCGGGGCGTCCAGGACACCGTCAACCTCATCTTCGTGTGCGCCGGGCTCTACGGGACCGCGGTGGCCGCGTACTTCCGGCTCCGGCCGGAGCGCCGGCGCTCCCCCATGGTCCAGCTGCTGACCCCGCCGCTGTTCCTCGGGTCGCTGTTCCTCATCGTCGCCGGCTACAAGAGCGCCCGGTTCCTCTTCTTCCACGAGGCCCGCTACCTGGTGGTGAAGTACGGCGAGTTCGTCGAGCTGTGCCTCGCCGTGGCCTTCTTCGCCTTCGGGTGGTACACGCTGCGCCGCCTCCGCGAGGGGCGCACCGAAGCGCTCGTCTGACCTGGCGCCCGCCGCCCTTTCGTCGTCTTCCCGGGGGCCGGTTGCAGGCCCCCTCGCGCTCGGCTCATAATGAGGATCGTTCTCATTCCCGTTCGCAGCAGCAGGAGGTGCGTGGCCGTGCCCCGGACCCTTCCCGTCGTCGCGGTGGTGCTGGTGGCGGCCGCCTGCTCCGGGAGCGGTGGCGGCGGCGGCCGCCCACGGGTGGTGGCCAGCTTCTTCCCCCTGGCCGAGGCGGCCGAGCGCGTCGGCGGCGACGCCGTCGAGGTGGATGACCTCACCCCCGCCGGTACGGAGCCCCACGACGTCGAGCTGGCCGCCGACGAGGTCGACGCGCTCCTCGACGCCGACCTCGTCGTCTACCTCGGCGGGGGCTTCCAGCCCGCGGTGGAGGACGTCGTGGACGAGCGCGACGGCGCCAGTGTCGACGTCCTCGACACGGTCGATGGGGGCGATGACCCCCACGTGTGGCTCGACCCCACGGCGATGGTCCGCATCGTCGACGCGGTGGCGGACGGCGTCGCTGACGTCGAGCCCGACCGGGGGGGCGACGTGCGGGCCGCCGCCGACCGGTACCGGGTCGAGCTCGAGCAGGTCGACGCCGACCTGGCCGCGCAGCTCGATGACTGCCAGCGGGACCTGATCGTGTCCGCCCACGACGCCTTCGGCCGGCTGGCCCGCCGCTACGGGTTGCGCACGGAGGCCGTCACGGGCCTCTCCCCGGAGGCCGAGCCGGACCCCGGCCGCCTGGCCGACCTGGCCGACCTCGTGGAGCGCGAGGGCGTGACCACGGTGTTCACCGAGGAGCTGGTCTCGCCCGACGTGGCCGAGGCGCTGGCCCGGGAGGCCGACGTCGACACCGCCGTGCTGGACCCCGTCGAAAGCCGCCCGGACGGCGGCTACGTGGCCGCCATGCGCCGCAACGGGGACGCGCTGGCTCTCGCGCTGGGGTGCCGGTGACCTCACCCGTTCTCGTCGCCGACGACGTGCGCTTCGCCTACCGGGGCGAGCCCGTTCTCGACGGGGTCACCTTCGCCGTGCCGCCCGGCGAGTTCGCCGCGCTGGCCGGGCCGAACGGGTCGGGGAAGTCGACGCTGCTCCGCATCCTCCTCGGGCTGCTGCGGCCGCGGTCGGGCTCGGTGCGCCTCCTCGGCGCCCCTCCTGACGCGCTCGGCGACCGGTGGCGGGTGGGCTTCGTCCCCCAGCGGTCGACGGTGTCGGCCGACATGCCGGCGACGGCCCGCGAGGTCGTGGCCACCGGCCGGCTGGCCCGGCGGGGGTGGTGGCGGCGCCTGGGGCCCGGCGACCAGCGGGCCGTCGACCACGCCCTCGAGTCGGTCGACCTGGCCGCGCTCGGCGACCGCCGGGTGGCGGAGCTGTCCGGCGGCCAGCAGCAACGCGTGCTCATCGCCCGGGCGCTGGCCAGCGAGCCCGAGCTGCTCGTGCTCGACGAGCCGGTGGCCGGGGTCGATGCCGCCTCCCAGTCCCGCTTCCGCGATGCCCTCGTGCACCTGGTGCGCGCCCACGGCGCCGCCGTGTTCCTCGTGAGCCACGAGCTCGGCGCGGTGGCCGACGACCTCGACCGCGTGCTCGTGCTGCGGGGCGGGCGGCTGGCGTTCGACGGGCCGCCTGCCGATCTGGCCGCCACCGGCGTGAGCCTCGGCGTCCACGCCTCCGACCTGCCGCTCTGGCTGGAGGGACTGTGATCGGGTCGGCGCTCCCCTGGCCCTTCGAGCGCGAGTACATGCAGCTGGCGCTCCTGGCCGGGCTGGTGGTCGGCACCTGCGCGCCGCTGATGGGCACCTTCCTCGTGCACAAGCGGCTCTCGCTCATGGGCGACGGCGTGGGCCACGTCGCCTTCGCCGGGGTGGCCGCCGGGCTGCTCCTCGAGGTGTGGCCGGTGTGGACGGCGCTGGTGGCGGCCGTGGCCGGCGCTGTCGCCGTCGAGTGGCT
>Ga0307409_100000867_pt1 | contig 13986 bp, 10 predicted proteins | sample 322Ometagenome_2_FD_203888 | JGI IMG/M metagenome (GOLD analysis project Ga0307409, IMG submission 203888) | Maize rhizosphere microbial communities from greenhouse at UC Davis, California, United States - 322HYB-O-2 | ecosystem: Host-associated > Plants > Roots > Rhizosphere > Soil | place...
CGAAGTCGACGCCGCGGTCGGGGTCGAACTTGTCGACGGCTTTGATCAGGCCGACGGTGGCGGTCTGGATCAGGTCGTCGGTGGGTTCGCCGCGGCCGGAGTAGCGGTGCGCGAGGTGGCGGGCCAGCGGCAGCCACGCCTCGATCGCCTGGTCCCGCAGGGCGGCGCGGGACGGGTGTCCGGCGGGCATCGCAGCCATCGCGTTGAGCAGATCGGCGGCGCTGTCCTCCGGCGCGGTCACGGCCGGGGACGGGGTCGACTGCTGGGTGACGGTCACGTGAGTTCCTCCCTGGCACCTGTCCGGAGAGCCGGCCCGATGGTGCTGGGCCCGGTGGGTCAGGTGTTCGTATCAGCGGTGGTGTCGGGGGCAAACGATGTGCTTGCCGTTCGGCACGCATGCTAGGCCGTTCGGATACGAAGACCTTAGCCGAGAGGTCCATGCTTGACTAGCCGAAAGTATGAGTCACGTTTCGCGGTCAAACGGTCACACACGGCGACGGAAAAGGACGAATACACCGGCCGCCACCAGCAGGATCACTCCGACGCCGGCCGCCCAGCCGAGCCAGCCCGGGCCGCTGGCCTCGGCCGATGCGGGCACCGTGGCCGGCGCGGCCGCCGCCGGTGCGGTGGTCGGCGCCGGCGTCCGTGCGGCCGGCGAGGCCGGCGTCGTGGCAGACGCATCGGCCACCGTGAACTTGTAAGAGCCCCGAACCGGGTGCCCGTCGAGCGAAACCACCCGATAGGTCACGGTGTACGTCCCGTTCGCCAGCGTGTCGTCGAAGGTCAGCGTGCCGCTCTTGCCGCTCGCCGTCGGCCCGGAAGCGGCCACCTCGCGCTTGGCCAAGTCGGCCACCGAGATCTCCAGGGCGTCCGGATCCACCCGCTGCAGGAAGGTGAGCTTCACCCCGCCCGGCGCCTTCTTCAGCGTGGCGTTCTTGGCCGGCGAGGCGTCCGTGAGCGAGTTGTGCGCCCAGGCGGGGCTGCCGGTCAACGCCGCGAACACGGCCGCGACGGAGGCGGCGGCAAGCAGACGGGTGATGCGCATGCCAGGTAGTCCCTCCGGCGGGCGGTTCGGTTCCCGCCGATTCTGCTTGCCGTCGTCCGGTCACGGCTGGAGAACCACCTTGATGCAGCCGTCCTCCTTCTTCTTGAACATGTCGTACGCGTGCGGCGCCTGCTCCAGCGGCAGCCGGTGGGTCACCAGGTCGTCCACGCCCAGCGGGTCGTCGTCGCCGGTGAGCAGCGGCAGGATCTCGTCCACCCAGTGCTTGACGTGGGCCTGGCCCATCCGCATCGTCACGCCCTTGTCGAACAGGTCCATCATCGGGAACGGGTCGGCCTGGCCGCCGTAGACGCCGATGATCGAGATCGTGCCGGCCCGCCGGACCGCCGCGAACGCCGTCCGCAGCGCGGCCATCCGGTCCACGCCGAACGTCTCGGTGGCCTTGCGGGCGATCGGGTCGGGCAGCATCCCGGCCGCCTTCATCGCCGCCGACTGGACCGGCGTGCCGTGCGCCTCCATGCCGACCGCCTCGATGACGCTGTCCGCGCCGCGGCCGTTCGTGGCGTCCCGCACCGCCGCCGGGATGTCGTCGATCTCGCCGAAGTTCAGCGTCTCGATGCCGTGGCGCCGGGCCATCGCCAGCCGCTCCGGCACGTTGTCCACCGCCAGCACCCGGCCCGCGCCGAGGTGTCGGGCGATCCGCGCGCTCATCTGCCCGATCGGGCCGAGGCCGGTGACCAGTACGGTGCCGCCCGGCTCGATGTCCGCCCACTTCGCCGCCTGCCACGACGTGGTCAGCACATCGGAGAGGAAGAGGTAGCGCTCGTCCGGGTGGCCGTCCGGCACCTTGATCGGGCCGAAGTGCGCCTGCGGCACCCGCAGGTATTCGGCCTGGCCGCCGGGAACCTGGCCGTACAGCTTGGTGTAGCCGAACAGCGAGGCGCCCTTGCCCTGCTCCTTCACCTGGGTCGTCTCGCACTGGGCGTAGTAGCCGCGGGAGCACATCCAGCAGTGTCCGCAGCTGATGTTGAACGGGATGACCACCCGGTCACCCGGCCTGATGTGGGTGACCCCGGTGCCGACCTCCTCGACGATGCCCATCGGCTCGTGACCGAGGACGTCACCCTTCTCCAGGTACATGCCGAGGACGTCGTACAGGTGCAGGTCGGAACCGCAGATCGCGGTCGAGGTGATCCGGATGATGGCGTCGGTGGGTTCCTGGATTTTCGGATCCGGAACCGTCTCGACCGACACCTTCGAGGTGCCTTGCCAGGTCAGAGCTCTCATGCTCCGGTTGGATGCCCCGTGCGCCGGAGGATATTCCGGGATTAGGCCGGCCGCGGCCGGGCATCCGAACGGTATGACGACACCAACGACTCGTGACTTCGCCGTGGTCACCGGCGCGTCCAGCGGCATCGGCTACGAACTGGCGCGGCAGTTCGTCGAGCACGGCTACGACCTGCTGGTCGCCGCCGAGGACGCGGCCATCGAGAACGCCGCCACCGACCTGCGGCGCGACGGTCAGAACCAGATCACCGCGGTCCGCGCGGACCTCGCCACCTACCAGGGTGTGGAGGATCTCTACCAGGCCATCCGCGCCACCGGGCGACCGGTCGACGCGATCGCGCTCAACGCCGGCGTGGGCCGTGGCGGCGACTTCGTCCGCGAGACCGACCTGAACGACGAACTCAACGTGATCGACGTGAACGTCAAGTCGACCGTGCACCTGGCCAAGCGGGTGCTGCCCGACATGGTGGCCCGCAACGAGGGCCGGGTGCTGTTCACCTCGTCGATCGCGTCCATGATGCCGGGCACCTACCAGGCCGTGTACAACGCCTCGAAGTCGTTCGTGCAGTCCTTCGCCGAGGCGCTGCGCGAGGAGCTCAAGGACACCGACCTGACCATCACCGCGCTGATGCCCGGGCCCACCGACACCAACTTCTTCGAGCGCGCCGAGATGATGGACACCAAGGTCGGCACCAGCCAGAAGGACGACCCGGCGGTGGTCGCCAAGCAGGGCTTCGAGGCGCTGATGAAGGGCAAGGAGAAGGTGGTCGCCGGCTCGACGAAGACCAAGGTCCAGGGCGCCGCCAGCAAGGTCATGCCGGACGGCGCGAAGGCGAAGATGCACCGGCAGATGGCCGAACCGGGCTCGGCCGACGAGTAACCTCCGCGGGCTGACCGGGTTCTCCCTCGGTCCGTTGAGCCTGGCCGGCTGGGCGGCCGACGGCCTGCTGGCGATCTTCTTCTTCGTCGCGGGGCTGGAACTCAAGCGCGAGTTCGTCGCCGGTGACCTGCGGGATCCGCGGCGGGCCGCGCTGCCGGTGGCGGCCGCGGTCGGTGGCATGGCCGTACCCGCGCTGGTCTTCGTCCTGGTCAACCTAGGCACCGACGCGCTGCGCGGCTGGGCCGTCCCGACCGCGACGGACATCCTGCTGGGCTCGCTGATCGCGGCCCTGCTGGCCGCCGTGGTCCTGCGGGTGCGCAACCGGCATTACCGCCGGCTGTACGCGGAGGAGGCTGCGGACGCCGACGCCGACGGGGTGCCCGATGTCTACCAACGCGACGACGGAATGCAGGGGTGAGCCGGCGGGCATAGGTTCGGGACATGGATTATCGCAGTCTTGGACGTACCGGCATGCAGGTGAGCCCGCTCTGCCTCGGCGCGATGATGTTCGGCGCCTGGGGCGAACCGGATCACGACGAGTCCATCCGGATCATCAACCGGGCCCTGGACGCCGGCATCAACTTCATCGACACCGCCGACGTCTACTCGCAGGGCGAGTCCGAGGTCATCGTCGGCAAGGCGCTGGCCGGCAAGCGGGACGACGTCATCCTGGCCACCAAGGTGCACGGCCAGATGGGCGTACCGGTGGACGCCCCGATGGGCGCCAAGGGCGACCCGAACACGCAGGGCAACTCCCGCCGGTGGATCATGCGCGAAGTGGAGGACAGCCTGCGCCGGCTGAACACCGACTGGATCGACCTCTACCAGATCCACCGGCCGGACGAGGACACCGACGACGAGGAGACCCTGTCCGCGCTGACCGACCTGCAGCGCCAGGGGAAGATCCGGGCGTTCGGGTCGTCCACCTTCCCGGCGCACCGGATCGTCGAGGCCCAGTGGACGGCCGAGCGCCGCGGCCTCGGCCGGTACGTCACCGAGCAGCCGCCGTACTCGCTGCTGGTCCGCAACATCGAGGCGGACGTGCTGCCGACCGCGCAGAAGTACGGCATGGGCGTCATCCCGTGGAGCCCGCTGGCCGGCGGCTGGCTCAGCGGCAAGTGGCGCAAGGGCGCCGAGGAGCCGGAGTCGAGCCGCCGCGACCGCATCCCGTCCCGGTTCGACCTGTCCATCCCGGAGAACCAGCGCAAGCTGGAGGCGGCCGACGCCCTGGCCCGGCTCGCCGACGACGCCGGGCTGTCGCTGATCCACCTCGCCATCGCGTTCGTGCTGAAGCATCCGGCGGTGACCGCGCCGATCATCGGGCCGCGCACGATGGACCAGTTGGAGTCCCAGCTCGGCGCGGTGGACGTGCAGCTCAGCGACGAACTGCTGGACCGCATCGACGAGATCGTGCCGCCGGGCACCACGTTCAACCGGTTCGATCAGGGCTATCAGGCCCCCGAACTCAGCGACCCGCACGCCCGGCGGCGCCGCGCGTGACGATCCGTCCACTGTGGCGGCTGCCCGCCGCGCTCGTGGCCGTGCTGCTGGGCGCCTGCTCGGCCGCGAGCGACGGCGGGACGCCCGCCGCCACCGGCAGCACCGCACCGCCGCCACCGTCCGCCGTCCCGCCGTCCTCGCCGGCCGTATCGTCGCCGTCCGCTCCGGCGAACTGTGTCGCCGCGACCGTCGACCGGATGTCCGTGGCACAGCGGGCCGGCCAGGTGCTGATGATCGGTACGCCGGTCGACGAGCCGGCCGGGATCGCCCGCGCGGTGCGGGACCGGCACCTGGGCGGCGTCTTCCTCGCCGGGCGCAGCACCCGTTCGGCCGCGTCGCTGCGCCGCGACATCGCCCGGCTCAAGGCGGTCGGTGTGCCGCCGCTGATCGCGTTGGACCAGGAGGGCGGCAGCGTCCAGACGCTGAAGGGCCGCGACTTCCCGCTCATCCCGTCGGCGCGCCGGCTCGGCGCCGGCCCGGCCGCGAAGCTGCGGGCCGAGGTCCGCGACAGCGCCCGCCGGCTGGCCGGCATCGGCGTGACGGTGAACCTGGCGCCGGTCGCCGACACCGTCCCGGCAAGCGTCGGTGCGGCCAATCCGCCGATCGGGGCGTTCCACCGCGAGTACGGCTCCGACCCGGCGGCGGTGGCCGACGACATCGCGCAGGTCGTGCCGGCCTCGCAGGGTGCCGGGGTGCTGACCGTCCTCAAGCACTTCCCGGGGCTGGGCCGGGTGCGGGCGAACACCGACACGTCGACCGACGCGGTGGACCGGACGGCCACCGTGAACGATCCGTATCTGGCGCCGTTCGCCGCCGGCATCAAGGCCGGCTCGGCAGCGGTGATGATCTCGTCCGCCCGGTACCCGAAGCTGGACCCGGACGACATCGCGGCGTTCAGCAAGCCGATCATCACCGGCCTGCTGCGCGACCGGATGGGCTACCCCGGCCTGGTGATGTCCGACGACCTGGGCGCGGCGGACGCGGCCGAGGCGGTGCCGGTGGGCGACCGCGCGGTCCGGTTCGTCGCGGCCGGCGGCGACCTGGTGCTGAGCATCCGGCCGCAGGACGCCGGGCCGATGTCGGCGGCGCTGATCGCGGCGGCCGGCCGGGACGCGGCGTTCAATGCCCGGCTGACCGACGCGGTCCGGCACGTGGTCGCCGCCAAGCGCCGCGCCGGCCTGCTGTGCGGTTGACCCGAGAACGCGGTGTAACCCGCCCGTGACGTGGTACCCGCACGATTTGTCAGCGAGTGCGCTGTCGCGGTACTCATTGTCGGCACGCTTGGCGTCCCGTCGCGTGGAGGATTGATGCTGCCGCTGTCCCGCCGCCGCTTCCTGGCGCTCAGCGGCATGCTGGCGGCACCGGTGGCCGGCCTCGTCCCGCGGGCCGGCGGCCTGCCCTGGGGCAAGCCGCGCAACGACCCGGTAGCCGGGCTCTACCACCGGCTGCTGCACCTGCACACCCGCTGGGTCGAGCGGCAGTGGGACCCGAACCTCGGGGCGTACAGCCCGGCCGACTTCCGGTTCGCCGCCGTGCTCGGCAACGCCGTGCTGCTGACCGCCGGTGACTACGACGCCGACCTGGCCGGGGTCCCGGCCGGCCGGCTGCGCGAACGCACCGTTGCCACGATCAAGCGGTACGCCGCCACAAACCGGCTGGCCGGTGGCGACGACTGGGGCCGGCAGCTGTTCTGGGACTCCACCTTCGAGCTCTACTTCGTGCTGGCCGCCCGGATCCTGTGGGCCGACCTGGACCAGGCCACCCGGGTCAACGTGCAGCAGATCGCCACCGGGCAGGCCGCGTACGCGTACGGCCTGGCGTACGGCGACGACCCGATGAGCGGCGACCGGACGCCGAACGGCACCGAGGGCGGCCGCCGCGGCGACACCAAGCTGGACGAGATGGGGGTGTACGCGCAGGCCATCGCGCCGGGACTGGCCTGGGGGCGGGGCGACACCGCGCTGCGCGCCCGGTTCCTGTTCTGGATGGCCAACGCCAGCGCAGTGCCGGTCGCCGACCGCGCCAACCTGGCCCGTCTGGACGGCGCCACGGTGCGGGAGCGCAGCACCGCGGACAACGTGTACGACACCTTCATCGTCGAGCACCACGACGCCGTCCACCCGCACTACCAGGCCGAGCTCTGGCGCACCGCCGGCCGCGCGGCGATCCACTTCCTGCTGGCCGGCAAGCCGATGCCCGAGGTGCTGCTCCGGCCGCCGAACGGCGAGCAGTTGTGGCGGACGCTGCGGCTGCTGGCCAGCGACGCCGGCGAGCCGGTTATGCCGATGGCGCCCGACCGCTATCACCTGTACGGGCGGGACGTGCTTCCGCTGGCGTATCTCGCGCAGATCTGCGGCGACCGGGACGCTGCCCGGGCCGAGGCCGACCTGGCCGTCCGGCTCGAGCCCTACCTCCGCTACCGGCCGGAGTTCCGGCTGATCAAGTTCAGCGGCGAGGAGAGATTCGAGCCGGAGGCCCGCGCCGAGCTGGCCATCGCGTACCTGTTCCACCGCCGGCGCGGCAGCCCGGTCGTCCCGGTCCCGCCGGCCGCCTTCTTCGCCGCGGCGGCCGGCACCCGCGACTTCGGTCCCGAGGTGGGGCTGACCGTGCACCAGTCGCCGGGCGGGTTCGCCGCGGCGGCCACCAAGGAGCAGCACGTCCGCCTGCTCTGGCAGCCCGGGCACGACAACTGGCTGATCGACACGCGGGCGGCCGCGTTCCTGCCGGCCAGTGCCGGCACGCCCAGCGCCAGCTGGACGCTCGCCTATCAGCGGGACCGCGACGGCCTGGACGCGACCGCCACCGTGCTGACCTACGACGAGGGGTACGCCGGATACACCACGCTGCCCACCGGAAGTGTGGTGTACGCGAGCACCGGCGTCGGCACCGACGAGGGCGCGCTGTCGCTGTTCAACGTGGCCATGCCCGGCGTACCCGGGCTGACCGGCACCCGCACCTTCACCAGCGAGACCGGCACGCTGACGCTGAGCGGTGAGGCCGGCGGCGGTGGGGACGGCGGGGTCGACGAGCTGTTCTTCGCCCCGCGCCCGGCCCGCTACGTGCGGATGCTCGGCCGGTCGGCGGCCGACCGGTACGGGTATTCGCTGTGGACCTTCAGCGTGCTCGACACCGCGGGCGCCGACCTGGCCCAGGGCGCGTTGGTCGGAGCGTCGTCGTCGGACGTGACGTACCCGGCGTCCAACGCGACCGACGGCAACCCGGTGACCCGGTGGGCGGTGGACCGGGCCGAGCGGGGCCGCCAGGACAGCTGGGTCGCGGTGGACCTCGGTTCGGAGGTCACCGTCGCCGGGGTGCGGCTGCTGTGGGAGGCGGCGTACGGCACCCGGTACGTCGTGCAGACCTCGCTGGACGCGCTGGCCTGGTCGGACGCGGCGGTGGTGCCGCAGGCGCACGAGCTCACCGGCTGCTGGGTCCGCATCGACGACCGGGCCGGACTGGTCGTCCACGGCAGCGACCGGCCGATCATGGTGAGCGCCACCGGCGTGATCGCCGCCGCCGGTCCGGCGTCCCCGGCCGTCATCGAGGGGTACGCGGGCAGCGCCGGCGACCTGCCGGCCCTGGCCCGGCGCCGGCTCCCGGCCGCACCGCACGGCCTGCAGGTGACCGACACCGACGGCTATCTGAGCGTCTTCAACCTCAGCCCCGACCCGGTCACCGGCGCGCTGGTGACGGTCCCCTCCCGGCAGCGTCTCTACCTGGGCGTACAGACGGTCCGCACCGACGGCCTGGAATGGGTGGCGAGCCAGCCGGCCGCGACCGCCCGGGTGGAGCCGCCCCGGTTCACGGTGGACGGCGCCGCGCCGATCGGAACCCGGTACGAGGTCGCCGACTCGCACCACCTGAGGATCACCGCGCCGACCGGGCAGGCGGCGCCGGTCACCGTCCGGGCCGGCGCCTGGTCCACCACGGTGTCGGTGCCGGCCGGCGGGTCACGCTCGCTGACCGTGCCGGGTGGGCCGGTCACCCCGACCGCCGATCTGGCCCGGGGCCGCACCACGTTCCCGACCTCCCCGCTGCCGGCCGGGATGAACTCCCCGGCCCGTGCCGTGGACGGGTCGACCCGTACCGCGTGGCGGCCCGGCCCCACCGGCCGGATGGTGGTGGATCTCGGCGACGTGCACACGGTCTCGCTGGTCCGCCTCACCTGGGGCGCCGGCCGGGTGCGGCCGGTGCGGGTGGAGCGGTCGACCGACGGACTGACCTACGTCACCGTCGGCCGCGCCGACCGTCCCGGCCGGATGACCGAACTGCGCACCCGGATGTCCGCGCGCTACGTCGCCGTCGTCGTGGACGGCTGGCAGCCGGGCAGCGCCGACCTGGCCGAGTTCGCCGTCTTCGGCTGACCGCGGCGCGGTCACCGCCGGTCGATCAGCCGGAACAGCGTCAGCCACTGCTCCGGCCAGACGTGCCCGACCGGGACGTCCGGGTGCAGGCGGGCGGCGCGGAACGCCGCCGACACGCGGCGGGATCCGTACCGGCCGGTCAGCGTCGCGGACAACGAGCCGCCCACGCCGGTGAAGCCCAGCTCCACGAACCGCCGGTAGCCGGGCAGCGCGGCCGGCTGCACCAGCGGGATCTCCCGGCGGACCAGCCGCAGGATGCCGCTGTCCACCCGCGGCACCGGCCGGAACGCGGTCCGCGGCAGCCGGCCGGCCAGCGACCACTCGTACGCCGGCCAGGTCAGCACGGTCAGCCGGGACCAGCGGCCGTAGTCGCCGGTCCGCTTGCGGGCGTACTCCAGCTGGGTGAGCAGCGTGGCGGCGGTCAGCGCCGGGGCCCGCAGCGCCCAGTCCACGACCGCCGAGGTGAGCGCGTACGGGATGTTGCCGACCAGGGCGAACGGCTCCCGCGGCGGGACCGCCCGGAGGAAGTCCTCGTTGCGGACCGTGCCCCAGCGCAGGGACCGGGACATCGCCGGGTCGACCTCGTACGCGACCACCTCCCGACACAGCGGGACCAAGGCCCGGGTGAGCCGGCCGCGACCGGCGCCCACCTCGTACACCAGATCGTCGGGTTTGACGGCAGCCGCCTCGATCACCGTGCGGACGGCGGCCGGATCGTGCAGGAAGTTCTGACTGAGGGCGCGCCGCGCACGGGAGTGGGCACGCCGAATCGATGAGGGCGCCATGACCTGGGTCCTGTCTGCCACCGGACCACCGGTGGCGAGAGCGGAAAGAGGACACGAGGCCCCGGCGCGCGCTCCTGCGCTTGTTCAGAGAGGCTCAGTGAGCGCCGGCCGGGGGACGCCGGTCGCGCAGGCGGATCGAGTGCAACGAACCCCGCGCGGGCGTCATGGCCTCCGCGATCAGGGCGTGCGTCGTGAACATGTGGCCGAGGCTAATCGTCGGACCGGTACCCGTACAGCGAATAATCCGATGGTGTGCCGGGCTGCCGGCCGCAGGCGACGTCCTCGATGCCGTCTCGGTATGCTGAGCGGCGGGCCGTGACTGGCGCGTTCGGATGGGTCACCATCGGGGAGCGGTCCCACCCACCGGGGTGACTGCCGTGCGCCTGGGCCTCTTCCCCTGTGATAAGGAGGTCCGATGAACGCCGAGTCCGCCGCCTTCAATTCCGCCCTCGACGTGGTTCGCCAGGTGGAGCCCCGGATCGCCGACGCGATCGCCAAGGAGCTGCACGACCAGCGCGAGTCACTGAAGCTGATCGCCAGCGAGAACTACGCATCCCCGGCCGTGCTGCTGGCCATGGGCAACTGGCTCAGCGACAAGTACGCCGAGGGCACCATCGGCCGCCGCTTCTACGCCGGCTGCCAGAACGTCGACACCGTCGAGTCGGTGGCCGCCGAGCATGCCCGCGAGCTGTTCGGCACCCCGCACGCGTACGTCCAGCCGCACTCCGGCATCGACGCCAACCTGGTCGCGTACTGGGCCGTCCTGGCCGACCGGGTGGAGGCCCCCACGCTGAAGCGCCTGGGTAAGCGCCAGGTCAACGACCTGACCGACGGCGAATGGGCGGAGCTGCGCGCCGCCTTCGGCAACCAGCGGATGCTCGGCATGAGCCTGGACGCCGGCGGTCACCTCACCCACGGCTTCCGGCCCAACATCAGCGGCAAGATGTTCGACCAGCGCAGCTACGGCGTCGACCCGGCCACCGGCCAGATCGACTACGCGGCGCTGCGGGAGACCGCGAAGGAGTTCCGGCCGCTGGTCATCGTGGGCGGCTATTCGGCGTATCCGCGCAAGGTGAACTTCCGCATCATGCGGGAGATCGCCGACGAGGTCGGCGCCACCTTCATGGTCGACATGGCGCACTTCGCCGGCCTGGTCGCCGGCAAGGTCTTCACCGGCGACTTCGACCCGGTCCCGCACGCGCACATCGTCACCACCACCACGCACAAGAGCCTGCGCGGCCCCCGCGGCGGCGCGGTGTTCTGCGGTCCCGAGCTGGCCGACCAGGTCGACCGCGGCTGCCCGATGGTGCTCGGCGGCCCGCTCAGCCACGTGATGGCCGCCAAGGCGATCGCCTTCGCCGAGGCCCGCGACCCGTCGTTCCAGACGTACGCCGAGCAGATCGTCACCAACAGCCAGGCCCTGGCGGAGGGGCTGGTGCGCCGGGGCGCCACCCTGGTCAGCGGCGGCACCGACAACCACCTGGTGCTGATCGACGTCGACAAGTACGGCCTCACCGGCCGCCAGGCCGAGCAGGCCCTGCTGGACAGCGGCGTGGTCACCAACCGCAACGCGATCCCGCACGACCCGAACGGCGCCTGGTACACCTCCGGCATCCGGATCGGCACGCCGGCGCTGACCAGCCGTGGCCTGGGCACCGCCGAAATGGACCAGATCGCCGAGCTGATGCACACCGTGCTGACCCAGACCACCCCGGCCGAGGGCTCGAAGGCCAAGTACCACCTCGACCCGGCCGTCGCCGACCGGGCGTCGAAGCAGGCCACCGAGCTGCTCGCCGACTTCCCGCTCTATCCGTCGGTCACCCTGGGCTGAAAACCGCAGAGGTACGCGCGACCGAAGGTCCCGCCGTGACGGCCGGCGGGGTGCGTCTCCAGGCCGCACCCCGCCGCCGGCCCGGCGAATTGCTCCGGTCATCGCCGGCCCTCGGCGCTCGTTCCACGCGCCGAAATCCCTCAATCGGGCAGCGTCCCCGCCGATAGGGCAGTGACAGGAACGGACGCGACCGTCGGAGGTTCGGGTGCGCCGGCAGACAGCGTCGACTGTTCGCGGCCGATTGGTGCTCGTGGGCTTTCTGTTGCTGACCAGTGCCGCGATCGCCGTGCACGCCGCATCCGGCCCAGCGGTGCGGCAGGCCGTCTTCTTCTCGATCATCGTGCTGCCCACCATCGGCGTGTTCGGCGCGATGCGGTTCACCCGGGGGATGGATCGGTCGGTCTGGAGCATCGCCGTCATCGGTCTGATGCTGCAGGCCATCATGGCGCTGATCTGGCCGACCTACTTCGCCGAGGATCTGGGCCGGGCGCAGGGCGGCATGGCGGACCTGTCGATCGCCGGGGCGCACGCCTTTCTGCTGGCCGCGGCCGTGCTTCTGGTCTTTCGCACCGCCGTACGGGATCCGGGCGGCGTGATCGACGCTGCCATCATCGGCCTGTGCGCCAGCGCGCCGCTGTGGGAGTGGGTCCTGCAACCGCAGCTCGCGGCGAACGGCGCACCGATCAGCGGGCAGGTGGTGATCCTGCTGGACATCCTCTACCTCGGCGGCGTCTTCGGTTCGCTGGCCCGCATTGCCACGACGGCCCGCCGCGGCCGTCCCACGCTCTACTACCTGTTGCTGGCACTCCTGCTGACCTTCGTGGGGATCACGACAGCGGTGCTCACCGCCGACTCGCCGGGGCGCGGCTGGCAGGCGGAGCTGCTGATCGGCGCCTTCCTGGCGTTCGGCGCGGCGCCGCTGCACCCGGCGGTCGCCTACTTCACGGCGCCGGATCGCACGGCGCCGCGTCGCCTCAACCGGTCGAACCTGGCGTTCCTGGCGCTCGCGCTGACCGTGTTCCCGGTCATCGCCCTGGTTCAGCTCGCCCTGGGTCGATCCCCCGACCCGCTGCTGTTCGGCATCGGCTCGCTGGTGACCGTTCCGCTCGTGTCGATCCGGCTCGGTCAGCTCAACGGCCAGCGCGAGCGCGCGGAGCGGGTGCTCGCCCACCACGCCCGCCACGACGAGCTCACCGGGCTGCCCAACCGGCGGGCGATGCTGGCGGAGATCGACGACACGCTCGCCCGCATCGATGCGGGCTCGGTGGACAGCGTCGCGCTGCTCTTCTGCGATCTCAACGGGTTCAAGCCGATCAATGACACGTGGGGACATCAGGCGGGCGACAGCCTGCTGCAGGTCGTCGCCGCACGATTGACCGCCTGCAGCCGGCCCGAGGACACGGTGGGCCGATTCGGCGGCGATGAGTTCGTGATCCTCTGCCCGGGCGTCTCCGAGGCCGACGTACAGCGGTTGCGGGCCCGGGTGGAGGAGGTCGTCGCGGCCCCGGCCGAGGTCACCGGCGCGGTGGTCACCGTCGGCGTCAGCGTCGGCACCGCGATGTCCGACCGGGAACGCCCGGTGGACCGGGACGCCCTGGTCTCCGCCGCCGACGCGCGGATGTATGAGGTTAAACGCCGGACAGACCCGCCTCCGGACCGGCCCACCGGGCACCGGCGGCCGGCGAGCCACCCGGCGCCGCGATCCACGGCCGGCTTGCCCTGAGCACCTGGGCGAATTACCCCTGAAGCGCGGCCCCGGCCGCGCGGTCCGATCCGGCGCGGCACCGGCCGGAGGCGGGCAACGGCCCGGACCATCCGGCCGGCCGGCCGTCGCGGCGGGACCGCTGACCGCGCGTACCTCGAAAGATCGTCGACGCGTTGCCACCCGGGACGGGCCGGCTGGCGATCGTCGGAGGCGCCGGTCACTTCCCGTGGCTGGATCGGCCCGATCGTTACTGGCCGTTCATCGCCGGCTTCGTCAATCAGCCCGCCTGACCACCCGGTGCAACTCGACGTCGGCCAGCTGCCCGCCGGTGACCGCGGCGGTCATGTAGGTGGCGTACGGCTGGCGGCGGCGGTCGGTGGGTGAGCCGGGGTTGAGCAGTCGCAGCCCGGTCGGCGCGGCGGTGTCCCACGGAATGTGCGAGTGTCCGAAAACGAGGACGTCGGTGTCCGGGAAGCGGGCGGCGCACCGGGCCTCCCGCCCGGTGGCCCCGCCGGTCTCGTGCACCACGGCGAACCGGACGCCGGCCAGTTCCACGCGGGCGATCAGCGGCAGCCGGGCGCGCAGGGCCGGGCCGTCGTTGTTGCCGTAGCAGGCGACCAGCCGCCGGGCG
>Ga0307409_100000868_pt1 | contig 13975 bp, 12 predicted proteins | sample 322Ometagenome_2_FD_203888 | JGI IMG/M metagenome (GOLD analysis project Ga0307409, IMG submission 203888) | Maize rhizosphere microbial communities from greenhouse at UC Davis, California, United States - 322HYB-O-2 | ecosystem: Host-associated > Plants > Roots > Rhizosphere > Soil | place...
GGACCGCCGACTCGACCGCCCGCCTGGCCGCCTCCACCGGATGGCCCCGCACCAGTTCTTCGACGACCCCGCGCGCCCCCCCAACTGTCGCGGCCGAGGTCCCACCGCCCGGGCCGGCCGTTCCGGCGGCACCGGGTCCACCTTCCGCCGGCGCGCCCGGACCGCTCGGACCGGTCGGGCCAGGCCCGACGCCGGTGGGACCGGTAGCCGGCGCGCCGGTACCCGGCTCGCTGGTTGCCGGGTCGCTGGTCGAGGGCGCACTGCTCGCTGGTGCCGAGGTTGTGGGCGCCGCGGTCGAGGGCGCGGCGGTAGTCGTCGGCGCGGCGGTAGTGGTGGGGGCGGCCGATGTCGGCGTTGCCACGGTGGTCGTGCTGGGCTGGTCCGCCCCCGGTGTCCCACCGGTCGTGGTCGGCTGCGCCAGTGCCGGCTGGCCATCCGAGGCGATGGCCAGCAGACCGAGCAGCGTGGCCAGCGCCATGACGGCCAACACCAGGCGCGGGGGGAGGGTCCTGCTCAAGGGACCGGACTCTGGCGAGCAGTAACAACCAACACCTGCTCGGTCCTTTCCGCCCCGACCTCATGCCAAACGTCTGTTTCCTGGCGTCCACGGCTCGAAGGCATGGCCAGCGCGGCTCACTTGAGTGTGCCGGTCTAGGTGATCTTGATGATCTTGGCTTGTGAGGGGACGTCGCGTGAGTCCACTGCGACCAGGTAGTAGTAGCCCGGTGGGGTCAGGTTGGGGCTGGTGGTCAGCGACCAGCCCGAGCCGGTCGGTGTGGTCACCGGCGTGAGGGTGAAGTCGCCTTCGGCGGCGCCGAACTGGTGGGTGGTGCTGGCCAGCCGGAAGATCCGCAGGTGCTTGAGGGTCGTGCCGGTGGCCAGTTGGACCTGGGCGGTGAAGGGCTGGTTGTGGCCGATGGTGGGTGGCGCCGCGGTGATCTGTGGCCGGTCGGCTACGTCCATGTACCAGGGCTCGAACCGCTCGACCAGCCGTTGGACGCTGCCCCGGGCCGGATTGCCACCGACCAGGATGGCCCGTCCGGTCGGATCCACCCACAGGTTGGAGTGGTACTGGTGGGCGGCGGAGGGCGGGGTCACCGGCTCCAGGCGGTTGGAGATCGGTCGGTAGAGCTGGGCGGTGAGCACCGGGTTGTTCTGTGGGTCTTGGCCGCCGGCCAGCAGCACCCGCCCGTCGAACAGGGTGGCGTGCGACAGGTACTTGGTCGCCGTGCCCAGCCTCGGTCCTGCCCGGTAGGTGGGGTTGGCGGTGGCGTACAGGTCGACCAGGGCCGTGGTGGCCACGTTGCCGCCGGCCACCATGACCTTGCGGCCCTGGCTGAAGGGGACGAAGAACGACGCTCCCTCGTCGCGCCGGTTGGTATCCAGCCCGCTGACCGGCTGGAAGCTACCGGTCAGGGGCCGCAGGAAGCCGACCCGGACCGCCGATCCGCCGAATGCCACCCCGGTGAAGAACAGCCGTCCCCCGGCGGTCGGCAGCATGTGCGGGTAGGTGGGCACGCTCAGCCGATAGGGGGTGGCGCTCCAGGTACGAGTGGCGGGGTGGTAGAGCTCGGGCTGGGTGTTGAGCGCCCCGGCACCATTGAGCCCGGAAAGCACGAAGACCTCACCGCTGCCGAGCTGGGTGGCCCCCGGATACCAACGGCCACCGCCGGCCATGAGCGGCCGCCGGACGAACTGCCTGGTCACCGAGTTGTACTCGTAGCTGGTCCGGAGCCCGTAGAAGGGGTCGTAGTGCCTGGTCCCCCCGGCGACCAGGATGTTGCCGTTGGGCAGCATCGCGTGGACGCTGCAGAACATGTCTCCCGGTGTGGGCAGGGGAGAGGTCGAGCAGGTGTCGGGGGAGAAGATGTAGCTCCGGAAGTGACCGGCCGCGAACTCGGCTGGGTCGTTGCCTGAGCCGGCCATGAGCAGCACCGTGCCATCGGGGAGCACCGAGGCATGCACGGGGTTGAATCCTTCGGGCAGCTGGCAGGTTGTCCACCGGCCGGCCAGCGGCCCGGCCACCACCAGGCGCCGCGGCGCTGGGGCCAGCGAGGTGGTCAGCCCGGCTCGCTCGCTGGCCCGGACCGCGGCGACCGTCTCGCGGGCGATTCGCTCGGCCTCGGTTTCCCGCGGCCGGCCCGCCGCCGGCTCCGCCGCCGCGACCAGGGCCACCCCGGCAAGCAATCCCCCGACCAACAGGATCCGCATCCGCACCGGTTTGTCCTCCTTCGCCAGGCCTACTGGCTGGACCCGGCGCTTCCGGCAGATCCCCCCTACGATGCCTACACCTCTAATCACTCCGTTCCCCGCTGAACATGACGATGAGGGCCATGCTGGCATGCCCCACGACGGAACTCGGTCTTGCCGTCTCCGTGCCTTGCAGGTTGGTGAAGCTCGTGGCCAGGACGTGCTTCAGCGTCCCGGGACTGGGCAAACAGGTTCCGGCAACCTTGTGAGGTGTGTTCAACCTTGGAGGCCCTGTGCACCGATCGCTTCACCGACTCGGCCAACTGTTGGTCGTCATGGCCGCATTGCTCAGGGCCGTCCTCAGAGTCGCGCTGGCCCTGATCGTGGAGAACGCCGAGACCAGCAGGGCGGTTCTCAGGATTCAGCGGACGGCAGCAATTCCTCCGGCACGCAGCGCGCGGAGGCAGCCGGCCGAGCCAACCAGCGTGCTGGGAAGGCTGACTAGAAGGGCGAGAGCCGCGGAGACAAGGCCGGCGGCCACCGCAAGAGGAAACCCGGCAAGGGCAACAACAAGTAGAGAGAGGTTGCCCCGCTGTCTCTGGTGGCTGGGCGGTCGGGGCCGGTCGGTAGCGCCGAGGAGATGTGCTGGACGAGCCGCGGCCTCAAGAGAAGGCTCGGTCTCCGCCAGCACGGATGAGCCCGCGCGAGGCCGGCGCTTGCCGGTGCAACGCTCAGCGCAGCAGAAGCTCGTATGTGGCTGTCAGCGCGGAGGGTCGCCTTCGGGGCGGAACCAGTCGTTGCTGGCAGGCGCTGGCGACTCGGGTTGGACCGACGCTTCGGGTTGGCCGGGAGGGGCGGTCACAGCATCGAGGTCCTGGTCCCTGATCGGCTCTTGCTCCACCCGCAACTCGTGTTGCTGCCCAGCCTCTGTCTCGGTCACCACCTCGGTGACCAGATAGCGGCGCAGCCGCACCTGCCCAGGCTGACGCCGACGGCTGCCGGGGCGATCCTGGGATGAGGCCGGTGTCTGGTACACAAACGGCCGGCTCACCCCTTCCCCCACCCCGAACCGTTCCTGACCAGCCGACCATGACGACCCTGGGTCATCGCCGCCCGGCGGCGGCTCACCATCGTCGACTTCGCGCTCCTCCTGCGCTCGCCTCGGAGGGCTGTCCGGCTGGTTGTCGCCGGACGGTGGCGCTGGAGGCTCATCATCGGGCGCTAGCCCGCCAGGCTCACCGGCCGCTCGGCCGCTGTCGGCGCCCATCACGGTGTCGTAGTCCAGGCCGTAGTGGCGATACAGCTCAGCCTCCTCAGCCTCCGACAACTGCCCGTCGGCCTCAATGTTGGGCGCGTCCTTGACCAGCGTCCGCGGATGCGGCACCTGAATGTCGTGCTCGACCTCCCTACCTTTGGCCAAGGGCACGAACGACGACCGCAACCCGAACAGGCCGGTCCGCACCACCGCCCACTCCGGCTGATCGGTCTCGCGATCCAGATAGATATCGGTGATCTCACCCAGCTGCTTGCCGTCGGAGTCGATCATGGACCGGCCCAGCCAGGCCCGGACCTGCTCAACACTGGGTGTCGGCATTGCGGATCCTCCCTACTCACCGGCTACTTCTGGGTTGCGCTAACAGCGAAAGCGGCGGCTCCTGCGGTCTCTCTGATGGCTAGAACTCTCGCTCGATCCGACGTTCCTCAACCACCCGATCCCCACCGGCCACGGTCCTGCGCCGGCTCCACGGCGAGAAGCTGCTCCAGAACAGCGCCGACAGCAGCAACCCGAGCAACCCACCGATCCCCATCTCGTACCTCCTCGACAATGCGCGGGTGCTGTCAGCGTCGCCATCGGCAGATTGCTACGACGCTGAAGGAACCGCGGCAGGATCACCTCCGTTACTTGGCATCGACGCAAGCTGGACAAGCGGCGCTGGTTGGCCGGGGCCCCGGGATTCGTGACCTACTGCTCCCAGCTGCAGCTGGCCGCCCTCTCGGTGCAGCACACCGTCACCCTGTACGGCCTGGTTCGCATGGGCGCCCGACCCGGGCTCTTCACCCGGGTGGTCGAGGCCGGCTTCCACCAGCGCGCCATCCGCCTGGTCCACGCTGGCGCCGTGGACGCGGCCGCGATTGACGCCCAGATCGTGGCCATCGAGTGTCGCGACCAGCCGCACGTGGCGGACCGCCTGCGGATGGTCGGCTCCTCCGGGCCGTTGACCATCCAGCCGGTGGTGGCCGCCAGCCGCCTTCCCGGCCGGCTCCAGGAAGGCCAGGAGCATACGGCCCGAGCGATGACCGCAGCTGACCAGCATGGTGCTCCGCGCCCAACGACGCCTACGAGCGGTTCCAGCGTGACTACGCGCCCGTCTTTCTCGAGTATCTCTGCGAGCGCGGACGGTTTCGGGGGGTCGCCCGTCGCTGGCCTGCCGCCCGTCCGGGCTGGTCCGAGCCGGGCGGCACGTTGCCACTCCGATCAGGTTCGGTCGTGTCCGTCTGTGGTTGGCGAAACGTCGGCGGCCGCCGCAAGCTGCCGGCCCTCGGCCGGCACGAACGGGCTGTTGACGGTCAAGCGTCGTGCCTGGGTCGGGGAGAACAGATAGGTGGTCTCGCCTCCGCAGGTGCCGTCCGATTCGCCGGGGAGCTTGATCCAGAGCAGCGCGGCCAGCCCCGGCATGCCTGTCCTGGTGGTGGGGGCTCGGCCCAGGGCCTGGTGTCGCGGGTTGCACCACTCGTCGTCCCGGTCTGGCTCATCGGGGGGCGGGCCGAGGCCGTTGCGGGAGGTGTCGATGACGAACTCGCGCCCGCCGAGGAGGTCGGAGAGCTCCCGTCCCCATCGGTAGCTTTGGCTGGTCGTCTGGCGGTTGGCGACGTTGACCGAGAAGCCTTGGGCGTACTGGATGCCGGCGCGCAGCAGGCGCTGGGCCATCTCCCCGGTGCTCCGCCAGCGGGAGTGTCCGGCGTCGAGGTAGACGTACTGGCCGGCGTCGGCGAGCCGCTTGACGCTGTACTTGAGCAGGATCGCGCGCCTGGCGTCGAAGCAGTCGGCGGCGACGGCGTCGGGTTCGACCACGATGGCGGCTCGCGTCGAGCCCAGGTGGTCAATGAGACGTTCGATCCAGCGACGGTAGTCGCCGGTCGTGGGGGCACCCTGGTCGGATGAGGAGCTGCAGCCGCGGTCGGGGAGGTAGTAGGCGACCAGCACCAGCCGGGCCCGCTGGCGGCGGGCCCGGGCGGCCAGTCCCGGGAGTCGGGCCAGGTCTTGGGGACCGTTCAGCCAGCGGGCCTGCGGCTGGGTGGTGATCGGGTTCAGCCAGCTGGCTCCGTGCGCGCGTTGCCAGCGGGCACCCGCCGTCTGGTCGTCGACGAACAGCCGGGCACCGCGGAACGGATGCTGCAGCGGCGCATAGCTGACCGCCGGCGGGTCGGGGTGCAGGGTCGTGTCCGGCCCGTTGGCGCAGGCCCCGGCCAGCGCCGCCATGGCGGCGACGGCTAGGACGGCGCAGAGCAGTCTGCGCATCGCCTCGCCACCCGGCGTCCCCATGGCTACCCCGGCCGCCAGTACCGGCTGACGCGGTAGATCCGGACGCCGTCGCCACCCGAGCCGAATCGCGCCACCACCACGGCATGCTTCTGCGCCTCGGTCAGGGTGGGATATTTGGCCACGCCCGCCGGGGTGGCGTAGTACCAGTTCGGCACGACCAGGTAGTCGAGGCGGCGCAGGTTCCTGCGGACCGCGGGGTCGGTGTCGAGCTTGTAGACGATGATGGGCTGGGGGTCGAAGCCGTAGTGGTGGACCAGGTCGGTCCAGATGCTGTCGTGGACGACCAGGACCTTGTCGCGGGGGACGTTTCTCGCCAGCCACTGGGTGGCCGACCAGAGCGGTGGCGCCTGCCGCGCCTGCAGCATGGGTCGCAGCTCCGGCGTCCAGGCGCCGACCAGGACCGTGGCCAGACAGGCTGCGGCCAGGCCGGTCGTCACGACCCGCAGGCGGGCGGGCGGTTGGCCCAAAGCCCGCCGGCTGGCCGGCTGCCGCGAGGTGGCCAGCCGGCGCTTCCCGGCCACGAGCTCGACCGCCCCCGCCACGACCAGGGCGCTCCAGGGCATCAGGTTGACCACCTGCATGAACGGTACGTAGCCGCCGCGGACCAGGACCAGCCACTGGAGGACCAGGACGAGGACTGCCGGCCGGAGTCGGCGGGCCAGGAGGGCGACGGGGATGGCGACCAGCCCGGCCAGCAGGAGCCACCGGTCGATGCCGAGCCACTGGCCGACCATGTGGGCGGTCGGGCTGCTGGAGTCGAGGAGCGAGCCGCTGGACTCGCGCTCGAGCAGCTGCCACTTGGCGGTACCGAGCAGGCTGTTCTGACCGGGGCGCTCGAGCACCTCGCCCTTGTAGAGGGCATACAGCGGGTATATGGCCATCAGCAGCAGCCCGCCGAAGCTGGCCACCGCGACCACCTGGGGGCGGTTGCGGCGATCCAGGTTCTGAGCCATCGCCCAGAGCAGCGCCGGGAGGACCACGAGGGCGGTCTCCTTGGTCAGGGTGGCCATGGCGAACGACAGCGCGGCCCCGGTCGCCGCCGCAATGCTCCGGCGGGGTGAGGCGGCCAGCACGAAGGCCAGCAGCAGCCAGGGCGTGACCAGGTTGTCGAGGAAGGTCCAGCGGCTGTACATCAGCTCAAGGGGGCAGAGCCCGAACAGCAGCACCGCCCCGGCGGCGCCCAACCGGCTGAACTGCAGGCGGCGGCCCAGCGCGTACAGGAGCGCACAGCTGGCCAGCTTGGCGATCAGCATGCATTCGTTGCCGAAGCCGATCGCCGAGTGGTGCCGGTTGAACCCGTTGGTGAGCATGGACCACAGCGAGAGCTGGATCCAGCCGGCCGGCGCGTGGTCGTAGATGTAGGAGTAGGGCGAGAGCGCATGCTCGTACTGGAACGACCAGGCTTGCGACAGGTAGGTCCCGGGGTCGTCGACCCATCGGGGGAAGCTCCACATCCCGGTGGCGTGGACCGCGCCCACCACCGCCAGCAGCGGGACGAGCAGGCAGGCGCTGGCCGCGTGCCGCCGGCACCATTCCCCGGCGGCGATGCGGGCCTGGCGGTGCAGCGAGAGCCCTTCGCGGATGTCGGTGAGGTCGGGAACCTGGACCGAGGTCATGTGGGCTTCTCGGCCATCGCCGGCTGCCGCGATCTGGCCGTCGTCGTACCGAGGTGGACGCCATGGTGGCGGGTCTTGACCCAGTCATTCCGGCCGAGCACGAACCGGGCCGTCGCCCACACCGCCGCCACCGACAGCACGACCTGGAAGGGATAGGCGCCCAAGGCCAGCCCCAGGTGGTCCCGCAGGCGCACCCGCTCGCCGAAGGTCCGCCCGAACTGGGCGAGCAGCACGATATCCAGGAGGAGGTTGAGCAGGCTGAGGGCGAGCGGAACAGTCGCCAGCAGGGTGAGCAGGACCGGGGCCTTGTGGACAATGGCCAGCCCCAGCGCCACCGGCGCCAGCAGCCCGGCGGCGGCCTGGAAGAACTGGAAGCCCAGCACATAGATTGCCAGCACCCGTTGGCTAAGGGTGGGGAGCCGCAGCCAATCCCCTTCGGCCAGGACGTGGATGAAGCCCTGCATCCACCGCACCCGCTGGCGGACGAAGCCGGGCAGGGTGGCCGGGGTCTCCTCCCGGGTCACCAGCTCCTCGACATAGACGACATCCACCTTGAAGCCGAGGACCGAAGCGAGGATGCCGATCTTGCAGTCCTCGGTCAGGCACTCCTCGTCCCAGTAGGTGCCGTGCCGGCGGTGGAGCTCGTCGAGGAACTCGCGGCGGAAGAAGACCGTGTTCCCGCCCAGCGGCATGACCCTGACCGCCGCCTGGAGCTTAAGGCGGGACTGGAACCACTTGAAGTACTCCAGCACGTTGGCGACCCGCCACCAGGCGCTGGCATGGGCCCGCCACCACCGGCGGACCCTGGCCAGCCGCCCGGAGGGGAGCGGTAGGGTGTGCGGGTCGGAGGCGAAGTTCATCAGCTGCACGCCGCACTGCACGATCCCCGCCCCGGTGGTGCGGAACCGGTAGTCGACCAGCTTGAGCAGGTCGGGGTGGAACAGGTCCTCGGCGTCGGCCACGCCGACCCAGGCGAAGGGGATCTGGAGGTCGTACAGCATCTCCACCGCGGCGTTGAGGCCGATCGGTTTGTTGTGGACCTCGGTCTCCTCCGGATAGGGGCACACCAGGACCTTGCCCGGGTGCTCGCGTGCCTTGTCGTGGGCGATCGCCGCCGTGCCCGGATCGTCGGGGTGATCGATAATCGGCACCACCCAGTAGTCGGGATGGTCCAGCCGCGCCAGCCGTTCCAGGGTCTGACCGGCGACCGCCTCCTCATGCCGCATCGGGACAAGAATCACCCCCGGGAGGCGGGGCGCGTCCGGCTCACCGTAACGATGCGGGTCGTTGTGCTCGGGCCGCCACCATTTGTAGAGCTGGAACGCCAACGTCGTCGCGGCGACCAGGATCATGAAGACCGAGACGACGAGGATGAACCCGTCGGTGAGGAGCACGACCGCCAACCCGGCCAGCACCACCCCTAGGAGCAGCCGCCGCAGGCGCCGGGAGGTGACGGCGCGGTCCGCCGCGTGGCGTGGACCCCGGCGGGATCGGGCGGAGAACGACCAGTACTTGTCCGAGCAGAAGTTCACCACGCCGCCGACAACCAGCAGACTCCAGTAGGCGCCGGACGAGCCGGTCCACCGAGCCACGGCCGGGAACAAGGCGATGCAGAGCAGCAGGCTCGCTCCCCGGGCCAGGTGGAACCGGCCCCACCGGCGCCACCACCCCACCTCGGAGCCGGCCAGACCCCGCCAGGTGACGCGGCCGTTGGCCACGAAGTTCAGCTGCAGGGTCGTGACCGCCTGGACCGCGTTCGCAACTCCGGCGGCACACCCGAGGGCGATCAGCAGCTTCAGCAACCCGTGGCCGACCAGCGCGACCGAACCCCCGATCAGCGCGAACAGCCACTTCTCCCGATACCAAAGTCTCGCAAGGATTCTGCCGGACAGGGTTCACCCTCCGTGCTCAGACCACCGATGCAGCGGTCACCGCATCCTTCACGGTGACGGCCCGTGAGCACTTCTCCGGCGCGAGCGGCGGCGCACCGGCAGACACGGAGGGTGATGCCGTCCGGTCTCGCCTACCCGGCCCCGCCGGGCCGTTAACGTCATGTCTGCGTCCCCGAGCGGTCACAGGACATAGCAGGCGACCGAGGGTGATCGTCTGCCGGCGGCCGCCGCCTGGTGAGGGCAACCGGTCCAGGCGGCGGCCGCGCCTCTACACGTCTGCGGTGAACCTGGTCGGGATCGCCGCCCACCTGGCTGGCGGGGCGGCGCTGGTGGCGGCCAACAAGGGCCGCCTGGCCACCCAGCGCGGCGTGGCCGGCGCCACCGTGGCCAAGGCGGCCCTGACCGGGCTGGCCTTGGGGGCCACGGCCTATTCGCGGGCCCTCGGCGAACGGCTCATGCAGGCCGGGGACGCGCCGGTGGAGGGCGGCACCACCCCCTCCGAAGAGACCCCGAAGGACCTGGCCGGGGCGCAGCGGCAGCTGAGGGTGCTGCAGTGGGTGATCCCCGGGCTGACCGGCACAGCGCTGGTGCTGAACGCTCTCATGGGGGAACAGCAGCGTCCCCAGCAGGTGACCAGCGGGCTGCTGCAGGGGCTGCGGAGCCGGCTGCCGGTGCTGGCCCTGGCCGGTACGGGCCTGGTCGCCGGCGCGCGGAGCAGGGCAGGCGGACCAGCTGAGCCATGACGCAACCCTCGGTTACGCGTCCTGGGCGCCGTCCGCCTAGGGTCGCGTTCAGTAGCGCACCTGCCTCCGGGCGATCGGGCTCCCATCAGGTCCTCGGAGGTCAGGTGCGATCGCAGCACCGGCGCATGGTCATCCGGTCGATGCCCTGGCGGTCTCGGTCGCGAGCAGGTCGAGGGCTTCGGCCAGGACCTCGTCGGTGGTGACGTCGGCGACGAATGAGGCCTGGTGGGACGACCGGCAGTCCTGGTGAAGGCCGTTGATACCGCAGACCGGGCAGTGCAGCCGCCAGGCGGTCGGGGCCCGGTGCCGCGCCCGGTACAGCGGCCCGTAGCTGCCGAGGCTGACACACCAGTGGACGGCGACGGTGGCCGTGCCGACCGCGGCGGCCAGGTGCCGTGGTCCCGAGTCGTTGCCGACCAACAGCGTGGCCTGCTCCAGCAGCCCGGCCAGACCGCCCAGTCCAAGCCGACCGGTCAGGTCGGCGGCCTTCCCATCGAGCGTGGCCAGCAGCCGGTCGGCCAGCGGCTGGTCGGCCACCGTGCCAACCACGGCCAGGCGGGCTCCCTTGCGAGCCAGCTCGCTGCCGACCACCGCCAGCCGCTCCACCGGCCAGCGCCGCCGCGGATCGTTCGCTCCGGGGTGCAGGACGACCAGCGGTCGATCGTCCTCGGCCAGCGCGGCCGCTGCCTCGGCCCGATCGGCTGCGGTGACCTGCAGCCTTGGCTCCAGGGTCACCGGTGTGGCTCCGACCAGGCCGGCTACCTCCAGGAAGCGGTGGATCTCGTGCTGGTCGCCGGTGTAGGGCACGGTCCGGTCCAGGGGCGGGGCGTCGGGCGCTTGTGACCCGGCGGTCACCCTGGCCCCGAGCCGGCCCACGAACGGGTTGGAGTGGCGGCCACCGCCCTGCAGCTGCACGGCGAGGTCGAACCGCTCGGCCCGCATGCGATCGAAGAACCGGTCGACCATGGCGGGCGGGCTGGGCGGCTGGTCGTCGCGCACCCCGACGGTTGGCGGTACGGGCAGGCAGCGGTGGACGGGGCCGGGCCGGCCGGCGAGGAAACTGGCGTGCCAGCCGGACCCCAGCAGCACCAGCTCGGCGGCGGGGTAGGCGGCGCGCAGGGCCTCGAGAGCGGGCAGGCTGACCAGATAGTCGCCGATCGCGTTGGCGCGCAGCACGGCCAGCTTGCGGACGCCCTCGACCAACTCCACGTGATCCCACTCCAACTCGAAGTCGGTGGAAGAACCTGTCAGGCGGATCCCACTGCACCGGCCAAGCGGCATGCAAACCACCTACAGGGAATTCTCTTAGCTTCCTCTCAGGTTCGCCCCGTTTTGATAGGCCAGCCGAGGGCTAGCAGCACCCCATGCCCGCATCCCCCGCTCGGGTCGCGGTCGTCATCGCCACCCGCAACCGCGGCCCCGAGCTGCTCGGCACCTTGACCAGGCTGCGCAACCTCGACGAGCAGCCCCCGATCATGGTGGTCGACAACGGCTCAACCGACGGCACGGCCGAGCTGGTCCGCACCCATCACCCGGGCGTCCAGGTGGTGGGGCTGCGGCGCAACCGGGGCGGAGCGGCCCGTACCGTCGGGGCCCGCCTGGTCGACAGCCCTTATGTCGCCTTCAGCGACGACGACTCCTGGTGGGCACCCGGCGCCCTGCGCCGAGCCGTCGAGCTGCTCGACCGCCATCCCCGGCTGGCGGTGCTGGCCGCCCGAGTGCTGGTCGGCCCCGAGGAGCGGCTGGACCCGGTGTGTGCCGAGATGGCCCACAGCCCCCTCGGCCAAGCTGCCGACCTGCCAGGTCCGTCGGTGCTCGGCTTCATCGCCTGCGGCGCGGTGGTGCGGCGCTCGGCATTCCTCGAGGTGGGCGGGTTCGACGCCCGGCTCGGGGTCGGCGGGGAGGAGGAGTTGCTCTCGGTCGATCTGGCCGCCGGTGGCTGGGGCCTTGCGTATGTCGACGAGGTGGTCGCCCACCACCATCCCTCGCCAAGCCGCGACCCCTTGGGCCGCCGCCGGGTCCAGGTTCGCAACGCCCTCTGGTCGGCCTGGCTGCGCCGGCCGCTGGGGGGCGCGGCCCGCCAGACCGCGCAGCTGGCCGCTCTGGCCGTGCACCAGCGGGGAGCGTCGTCGGGCCTGTTCCTGGCCGTGCTGGGCCTGCCATGGGTGCTGCGCGAACGCCGCCCCGTCCCCCGCGAGCTGGAAGCAGCACTCCGCATCCTCGGCGACTGACACACGACAGGGCGGCCGCGCTGCTGGCGCTCGAATCCGCCGGACGGTCAGTCAGGTGTCACGGAACCATCCCGCCAGCGACCCGGTCGGCCCAGCTGCGGTAAGGCCCGGCTGGCCTGGCCGCATGCCGCGCTCAGCGATCCGGGCCGGGCTGGTCCTCTCGGTCAGGTCGTGCTGGTGGGTATTGGCGTTGCGGGGTCGCTTGGCCAACGGCAGCGGCTTGCCGGCGGTCACATCCCGAGCCACATCAGCCACCCGCCGGCTCGAGGAACGGGCCGCCCGCCGCAGCCGCTCAAAGGCCGCCTGGGCGTCCAGGTGCTCGCGGCCCATCAGCATCCCCTTGGCCTGCTCGATCAGCCACCGGTGCTCCAGGGCGGCCTGCAACTGGTTGGCGAGGCGGCCCTTGACCTGGGCGGTCACCGCGGCCGCGAGCAGGCTGGCCACCACCCCGGCATAGGCCTGGGCGGCCGCGATCTCACTGTCGTCCCAGTCCCAGGAGCGGCGCTGTAGATATCCAGAGTCCCGATCGGGCTGCCGTCCAGCTCCACCGGCACACTCAACGCCGCCGCGATCCCCTCGCTCAGCATGATCTGGGCGAGCCCGCCCCAGTCCGGTTCGCCGCTGATGTCGCGGATCACCGCCGGCGCGCGCTGGCTGAACGCGGCCAGACAGGGACCTTGGCTCAGCCGTTCCTGGCCATCCTCCAAGGCCTGGGCGGTCTGATCCGACGCGCTGGCCCAGCGCAGCTGGCCCTTGGCGTCAATCAGCATCAACCCGGCCCCATCGGCCTCGAACAACTGCTTAGCCGCCACCACGACCTGCTGCAGGGTTGGGGCCAGGCCTTGTTCGGGATCCAGGGAGCCGATGGCCCCGATGCTCTTGGTCAGCTCGGTGGGGTCGATGGGCATGGCACATGCCTGCCTTTCTGGTTGCCAGGGTCTGGCGAACCGATCAGCAGGCCAAGGAGTGCGTCGCCCAGGATGCCGAGCGGGCCAACAGCCCATCGTCGCAGCATCCCCGGACAGGGTCTGGGCCCGAGGCTGCGGTCACCATCGGGTGACCGGTGGACAAGCTCCGCAGGTCACTGTACCCCGCCAGCCACCCGCGGGCCGACTGCGGCGTCGACCAGGCCGCCGGGCCATCAGGCTATCGCTGCCGTTCACGCTTCCTGCCTGGGCGAGGCCACGCTTATCCGCACGCGACCGCTCGACGGTCGGGCTGGTGCTTGTCTGGCGCTCCGGGGGGAATGCAGCCAGGCGGAGGGAGCCAATGTGGGCTCGTAGGCGGAGGGCGGCGGCGATGGTGGATCGGATCGCGGATCCGTTGGGGGGAACAAACCCCGCTTGCAGCCGGCGGTGCCTGGCCGGTGCGCATCGACCAGGCGTTGAGCGATGGGGTCTCTGAGCAGGACGTGGACCGGTGGGTGCAGTCGTCCTGAGTACTGTGTTCCAACGGCTGCGGGCTGGACATCGCGGTCAGGAACGGCCGCATGGTCGGGGTGCGGGGACGGGCCGCGGACCGAGTGAACCAGGGCCGGCTCGGCCCCAAGCCGGTCTGGGTTTGTGCCAAAAGGAGGCACGTCGATGGAGATCATGCGGATGGTGCTGATGACCGGCCTGCTGGTGGCGATCGGAGTGCTGGTGCTCGTGCTGGTGGCCCGTGCTGGTCACGGACCCGCGCTTCCCAGCGCCCGGCCGGGGCCACTATCGTCCAGTGGGTCGGGTCAGCGGCAAGAGCCCTGAAGCCCATTCGGTGTCTC
>Ga0307409_100000869_pt1 | contig 13971 bp, 12 predicted proteins | sample 322Ometagenome_2_FD_203888 | JGI IMG/M metagenome (GOLD analysis project Ga0307409, IMG submission 203888) | Maize rhizosphere microbial communities from greenhouse at UC Davis, California, United States - 322HYB-O-2 | ecosystem: Host-associated > Plants > Roots > Rhizosphere > Soil | place...
CGCGGTATCGCGCCAAGCGCGCATCGAGATGCTGCTGCGCTTCGCCCAGCGCCTCGGCCGGCGTCTTCTGGAGCAGGTAGATCTGCTGGGCCGCGAGGTCGATCTCGGTCAGACCCTCGGTGTAGATCGGCGTCTGGTCGAGCGCGACCGCGTTGGGGCTGGCGGCGAGGCGGTCGAAGACGTCGACATAGGGGTTGCGGTGCGTGTAGATCCAGTCATCTGTGTTGCGCTTCAACACGGACGGCTTCCCGGTCAATCGCCCCAGTTTTCCCATCACCTCCGGCCGCTGGAGGTAGGCCAGGAACTCGAACGCCTCGCGGGGGTGCTTCGCGCCGCGCGGGATGACGAGGATGTCGGTCTCGTTGTAGCTGACGTCCTGGCCGCGCTCGCCCGGCACCGCCGACGGGAACGGCGCGACGCCCCATTCGTAATTGAACGGCCGCACGACGCGCGGGAGCAGTGGCTCGAGCGCGAATGGCACGAGCGCCTGCGACATCTCCGGGTTGTACTTGTCGACGTACGCGCCGAGCCACGGGCCCTGCTGGATCATCGCGACCGAACCGGCAAGGAACGGGTTGGTCGGGCTGGCGAACCCGCCGAGGCCGGACTTGAAGTCCATGAACGCGTCGGCCCCCATGCGCTTGGAGTAGCTCGCGATCCACTCGTACGCCGCGATATTTTCGGGGCGCAGCAGCGTGTACTTCTGCTGCCGCGGGTCCCACGCGCCGCCGCCGAACCAGACCTGCGAGTACATGATGTACCAGCCCGTGTCCATGGTGAAGTATCCCGCGCGCGCGAGGCGGTTCGTGCCGGGGATCGGGACGTCGAGCAGCTGCGCGTAGCGGTCGAACTCTTCGAGGTTGCGCGGCGCGCGCGTGGGGTCGAGGCCGGCGGCGGTCAGCTTGTCGGCGGCCTCGTAGAAGAACCTCTTGTTGTAATGAAGCGCGACGACGGCGGGCGTGGTCGGCAGCGCGTACAGCTTGTTTTCGTAGTTGCAGATGTCCCAGTAGATCGGCTTGTAGTCGGACTTGTCGATGCCGTGCTCGTGCGCGAGGTCGTCGAGCGGCGTGAGCGCGCCGCGCAGCGCGTATTGGACGAGCTGCGCCGTCCACAATCCCGCGATGTCCGGCGGCACGCCCGCCGCCGTCGCCGCCAGCGTCTTGTGCTGCACGTTCGCCAGGGAAATGTTGCGGACGTGGATGCCTTTCTCGGCGCCGACGCTTTTGTTGAAGTCGTCGACGATCGCGAGCATCGCCTCCATGTCCGAGCCGGTCCACTTCTCCCAGTAGTTCACGACCACGCGCCCGGGCGGGACCTTGGCGTTGGGGCGCGGACCGAACGCCAGGAGCGCGGCGCCGCTCGACAGCATCAGCAGCAGGATGGCGCGGGAGATCCACTTCATCGGAGACACTCAGGTCGTGGTCGCGCTTGCGGGCGCCGTGGGCGTGACGACGCAGGTGAGCACTTCCGACCCGCCGCCGCGCACCGTCGCGCGCAGCTCATCGTTGCTCGCGTACCGTCGCGCCGGGATCCGGCAGACCGGGATTTTCAGCTCGACCTGCGCCTGATCGAACGGCCACGGATCGACCGTCACGACGTCGTCACCACGCCGCGCCACCGCGAGCTTGATCGGCTTGGCGCCCGGGCGCGGCATGACGTCCTGCGTCTGGTCCGCGGGCGGTTTCGTGCAGCACGCGGCCAGGCTCAGAAAATCCATCGCCTGGAGCATGCGGAAGTTGAACGTCAACTGGTCCTCGGTCTTCTGCCTCACCTCGTGCGGGTGCTTCTGGTGCGTGGGCTTGTCCGTACGGAGCCCGAGCTGCGTCCGCAAGAACTCCTGCCGCTCGAGCTCGCGGTGCTGGAACTTACTGACCGCGAATTGTTCCGCCGGCTCGCTCAGATCGAATTTTTCATGGTCGAAGCTCGTTTGCGATGACGCGAAGACCGACAGTGAAAGCACGTGCAGGCTGACGAGCAGCCCGGCGTAACGGTCCGCCGCCGCCGCTCGTTCCACGGACGCCGTCCAGACGCGCAGCGCAATTTCCCGGGTCGTCTCGAAGACGTCGAGCGGCTTGCCCTCGGGATTGATGGTCGGTTCGTCGTCGTGCAGCGGCCAGCCGGAGTCGTGCAGCCTCACGCCCCGCAGCGCCGGCTCGCGCGGCTCCGGGCGGGCGAACGCGTCGTTGCCGAAGCGCTCGGCCAACTCGCCCGCGATCAGCGCGTGGTCGTGCTGCGTGATGAGCAGGAAACTGTCGTCGGCCTCGCGGCGGATCACGCAGATGATTGTCACTTGTCACTGGTTACTTGTCACTGGTCAGGGAAGCGTCGCCGTCTTTGACAAGTGACCAGTGACCAGTGACAAATGACCTCCAGCCATGCCCGGCGGTCCACTCGATCTGATGCTCATCGTGTTCGCGTGCGGCGCGCTGCTGATCCGCGTCGGGATGGGCTGGTACGCGGCCGGGCAGTCGCGCTCGAAAAACGCCGCCGGCGCGGCGCTGCGCAACGCGGCGGACATGGCGGTGGCGGCCTTGTGCTTCTGGGCGGTCGGCGCGGCGATCATGAACGGCGACGCCGGATTGATTTTCGACGCGAAGGGCCGCGCGACGTCTCAGCAACTCGCGCAACTCGTCCTCGCGCTGATCGCGAGCGCGCCGGTCGTCGGCGCGGTGGCCGAGCGCTCGCGATTCTTCCCGGTCCTCGCCGCGCCGGCACTCCTCGCGGCGATTGTCGTCCCGCTCGCGGGGCGATGGGCTTGGAACGGCGGATGGCTTTATCGCATGGGCTTCATCGACGTCGCGGGCGCGTCGGTGATTCACGTCGCCGGCGGACTTTGCGCCGCCGCGGGGGCCGTGCTCGTCGGTGCGCGATCCGGAAAATACAACCGCGACGGCTCGTCGAATTTCATTCCCGGGCACAGCGCGCCGATGGCGTCGGTCGGCGTCATGCTGACATTCGCGGGCTGGACCCCGTACGTGCTGGCTGCGACGTTGATCCCGCACGTGCACCCCGCGGCGCTTCGGCTTAGCGGCGGCACGACCGACCCAATCACGCTCAGCCGCGCCGCGCTGAACGTGATCCTCGCTGCCGCCGCCGGCGCGATCGTCGCGGCGATCCTCACGCGCGCGAAGTACGGCAAGCCGGAGATCATGCTGACGTATTCCGGGCTGCTCGGCGCGCTGGCCGCCATCAGCGCGGCGGGCGGGGCGGTGACGACGATCGCCGCCGTCGTCGTCGGCGCCGTCGCCGGCGTGATCGTGCCGCTGGCGACCGTCCAGCTCGACCTCGTGTGGAAACTCGACGATCCCGTGGGCGGCGTCGCGATCCACGTCTTCGGCGGCGCGTGGGGCACGATCGCCGCCGGCATCTTCATCCCCGCCGCGACGTACGGCGCGAAATTCCGCGACGTCGGCGTCCAGATCCTCGGTCTCGCGGTGATCGGCGCGCTCTCGCTCGCGCTGTCGCTCGCCGCCTTCGCGTTGTTGAAACGCATCGTCGGCCTGCGCCTCAGCGACGGCGCCGAGTGGGACGGCGTCGACCTCGCCGAGCACGATTTGAACGCCTACCCGGATTTTCAACAGACGATGATCAAGTCGTATCACCTTCGCGAGGCATAGCACGGGCGGCAGATGGAGAAGTGGTTTTTGATCGCGATCGGCGGGGCGGTGGGGTCGGTGGCGCGCTACGGCACGTACTCGCTCCTGGTTCGCGCTACCGACCGCACGCAGTTCCCGTGGGGCACGCTCGCCGCCAACCTCGTCGGCTGCCTGCTCATCGGCTACCTCAACGGGCTGCTCAGCGATCGATTGATCCGGCCGGAGTATCGATTCCTCGCGGTGGTGGGCTTCCTCGGCGGGTACACGACGTTCTCGACGTTCGGCTGGGAAACCGCCGCGTACCTCCGCGACGGACAGTACGCGCGCGCGACGGCGTACGTGCTGGCGAACAACGTCCTCGGCGTCTCGCTGGTGGTGGTAGGATATGCGCTGAGCCGGTTGCACCGCTGAGAGGCGCGCTGGAGACCACAGATGAAAATCCCCGAGGACGGCGCGCTGCTCCGCATCTTCATCGGCGAGTCCGATCGCTGGCACGGCAAGCCGGCGTACGAGGCGATCGTGCTCGCCGCCCGCGAACATCACCTCGCCGGGGCCACCGTCTTCCACGGCAGCATGGGTTTCGGGGCCCGCTCACGGCTGCACACGTTCAAAATCCTGCGCCTCAGCGAAGACCTGCCGATCGTCATCGAGATCGTCGACTCCAAGGAAAAGATCGAGGCATTCATCGCGCAGATCGACGCGATCGTCAAGGATGGGCTGATCACGATCGAGCCGGTGCGCGTCATCAAGTATCGCGCCGACCCGCCGCCTCCGGTCACATGAACTTGACCCACAGGTAGAGAAGCGCGACGAGATAGATCGTCCACGAGACCAGCCCCACGCACCAGACGAGCAACAGCTTCACCCACGTTGCCACCGATCGTGATTTGATCGGCGGCGGTTCGGGTTCAGGGTCGCCGGGCATGATGCAGAGGAGAGGTTACTGCGGGATCTGGTCGGCGTAGCGGCGCTTGAACTCGTCCAGCGACGCGACGCCGGCCGGCAGGCGCGCTTCCTCGACGAGCATGACCGGGATGCCGTCGCGCACCGGGTACGCGAGGTTGCCGACTTCCGCGATGAGGAAATCCCCCTCCTGCCGCAGCTTGCTGCGCGTCAGCGGGCAGCGCAGGATGCTTAGCAGGTCCGGGTCGATCTGGTTCGACGATGACGATGACGACGACGACGACGAAGTGGATGACGTTTGCGGCGACGGCTGATCGGTCATGGTTTGGACTCGGGCTCGGTGAACAATCGCAGGCAGTATAGGGCGTCGGCGAGCAGGATCAACGAGACGCCGTCGACTGCCGCCGCCGCCGCCGCGTCCAGCCCACGACGCATCTCGACCGCATGAAGCAACTGGTCCGCCAGCGGCCGCGCGGGGGCGTGCCAGATGAACGCGAACAAACCCCAGGGCTGCGCGGTCGCGTGGTCCGGCTCGATCTCGTTCAGCACGAACGTCGCGCTCCGCGCCACCGCGCGGGCGACCGTGCGGTCCTCCGCCTGCACCGCGTAGCTCGCCGCCGCGTGCAGGATCGCCAACTCGTGGTACCACATCGGCTCGGGGTTGTCCGACGGTGTCGCAAGGAGGAATGCACCGCTCTCCCGCTGCCCGCGCGAGAGCCGCCCGAACGTGTCGGCGGCGAGGTCGGTCCACGCGTCGCGAACAAAAATCTTCCCGGCGGCGTGCAGCGCCAGCGCCGTCCACGCCGCCTCCGCCGCGCTCCCGCCGCGGATCGCCGGCGTCACCGTCTCACTGATGCTGATCGGCCCGCCCAGCTCCGATTCGAGCAGGTCGCACCACGGCCGCAGCGCTTCGTCCCAGCGGCCGAAGGTTCCCGGCGCAAGCGTCTCGTACGCGACGCGGTACGACATCAGCCAGGCGTAAATCAGCAGCGGGCGGTAGACGGGGCGGGCATGACCGGCGGCGTCGACGACGGCGAGCTGCGCAAGCTCCTCCGGCCTCGCTGAAACTGCGGCCGACAGCTCGACGAGGCGGTCGACGGCGGCGACGTCGATGCTGCCGGAGAGCGCGGAGGCGAAGACCGCGCCGCCGCGCTCGACTTGCAGCGTGGCGTCGGTTTCGCTTGTCGGCCGCGGCATCCGCGCGTCGCGCAGCGGGGCGGCGATGAGCTGGTCGTACCGGACGAAGTCGGCGATGAGCTGATCGGTCTGCGACACGCGGCTACCAGCGTAGCCGAGCGGGTTCGGCGCGGAAACCTCGCCGCGCTCTCGCTACGCGTGACTTCGGCGGCGCCGCCGGCCGATCAGTGCGGCCGCGCCGAGTACGGCGAAACCGCAGGCGGAGGGCTCGGGCACCGCGGTGACGCCGGCGGACAAGCCACCCGACGCGCCGTTCACACCGGGCAACGGCGGGCCTTGGAGCTGGATCGTGTTATCGAGCACGCCGTAGTCCGCGCCGTCAATCACGCCGTCGTAATTCACGTCGCCATTGGCGTAACCGTCGGTGCCCGGGAACTGGATCCAGTTGTCGAGCGTGCCGTAGTCTGCGCCATCCACAAGACCGTCGAAGTTGACGTCGCCGGCGTACGTGTACATCGCGATCGTCGTCGCGCCCGTGATCGTCTGGCCGACGAACACCACCGTGTCGGTCGGGCCAACGAACAGTACTTGCTCCGCCGTCGCCACGCCGATCGTCGTCGTGCCGGAAAGCGGCCCGGCGTTCTGCCCCGCATTCTCCTCCGACGTCGTCAGCCCGGGCATGTCCCACGCGCCGAAGTTGTACGCGCGCTGGACTTCGCCCTGCACGCCGGTGTACGCCGCGCCGTCGAACGTCCCGGGTGCGGTCGCGGTGAGCAGCTTGTTGCGCGTCAGGTCGATGCGCCCGTCGCCGGTGATCGCGAAGTTGTCGACCTTCATCACCCGGTTGGGCTCCGTGTCCGACGCCGACAATTTCAACGTCCCGCCCGTGACGTTGACCGCGCCGGCCGGCGTGAAGTTGGCGGCGAAGGCGAGCGTGCCGGCGTTGACAGTGGTCGTGCCGGTGTAGGTCGGCGAGATCTCGACGTTCACGGTGCCGGTCCCGTTCTTCGTAACGCCGGTCGCGCCCGCGTAATCGGCAAGGATGACGTCGGCCCTCGCCGTGTCGGCGCCGTCGACGTTGAACGCGAAGCTGGACGCCGCCACGACGACGTTGTTGTCGCCGCCGGTCATCTCGCCCTTGGTGACCGTGACGGCGCCGAACGTCTGCGTGTGCCCGCTCTGCAGCCGTAGCGTCCCGCCGCTGATCAGCAGCGGGAGCGGGGTGTCGAACATCTGGGCGACCGACGGGTTGAACGTCCCCTCGCGGATCTCGATCTGGCCTGTCATCGGACTGGTGGCCGGGCCGGAGAAGCGAAGCGTGCCCGGCCCGGTCTTGATAAACCCGGCCGTGCCGGTGACCCTGCCTTGGATGCGCAGGTCGTAATCCGCGCCGACGCCGCGGCCGATGTCGAAGACGCGGCGGACGTCGCCCATGTTGAAGAACCCGGTGGACGAGCCGAAGGTGACGCGGCCGGTGCCGCCGGGGTTGGGGTTGGCCAGCAGCGTGACGCCGCCCTCGTCCGCCACGGTGCCGGTGAGGCCGAACGGCAGGTTGAGCGCGATGTCATTCGAGTGGGTGTTGGTCGCGAAGTTCAGGTTGATGGCGGGGCCGCTGTCGCTCTTGACGTTCAGCAGCGTGGCGTTGGCGGTCGAGACGTTGACGATGCCACCGAAGTTGACCGTGAGCTTCCTGATCGTGCTGCCGACGACGCTGTTGCGGAGCGTCCCGCCGTTGTTAACGATGTAGTGCGAGTTGGGCGAGAACCCGCCGAGCCCGTTGTACGGGATGTCGTCGGGCGTGCCGTTGGAGGCGCGGAGGATGCCGCCGTTGATGACCGTATCGCCCGAGTAGGTGTTGGCCCGACCCGAGTCCTGGTTCATCTCCCAAGTGCCGACGCCGTTCTTGACGATGCTGAGGACCCCCGCGCCGTCGACGAACGCGCCGTACAGCTCGGCGCGGCAGGAGGATTGTCCGCCGTGGTCGCCGTCCAGCGTGAAGACGGTGGTCCCGGTGGCGGCCGGCGTGACGTTACCGAAGATCCGCAGCGCGCCGGTCGTGTTGGCGATGTCGCCGGAGTTGTTCGTGAGCGTGTAACTGTTGCCGGCGAGGATGACGGGCGAGTTGATGTCGAACTCTGTCACCGCAGCGGGCGCGCCGCCTTCGAGGCGGGTCGTCCCGCCGCCGCTGAGGATCAGCGCGTGCCCGGTGTTCGCCAGCGCCGCGGGCGCGCCGACGTCGAACGGGGTGGTGGTCGTGGTGTCGAAGCTGAACCCGGCAATGTTCCGGTTGGCGTCGACGGTGACGGTCGTTTGCAGCGGAGTGGTCGCGAGGGAGACGACGTCGGCGCTGCTCGTGCCGCTGGTCGCACCCGGAACGATGTTGTCCTGCCAGTTCGCGGGGTTCTCCCACAGCGCGTCGGTCCCGCCACCCGTGTACGTGCCGTTCGCGGCGTGCGCGAGGTGCGTCGCGCCGGCGCCGATGCCGATCACCGCCGCGACTGTCGCCGCGGCGAGCTTTGTGTTGGCCGGGGCGAAGCGGCCGGTTGAATGTTGACGGTGAGAAGAACAACGATGACGACGACGACCACCGGCCTTGCGGCCTGCCTGTACCGACTCGGTCATGTCTGCGCCTCCAACTACTGCCCCCTCGTGGACGATCTGATCCCGCGCGTGGGCCCCCGCGGGCGGAACCCTTGCGGCAGGTTAATTATTCAGCAAGTCGCGGGCGATTCCATTGTGTTCTTCCGCCTCGGCGTTTCGAAAACGCGGCAGCGCGGGTTTTCGACATCGCGGCCCTCGCTCGGCGGGGTGTCGTCGGTCCTTCGTGCGCGAGCTTTCGAAGGATTTTCGTTTTTCGGCGGGCAGGCGGTGGCGGCCGCGCCCGGCCGCGGGCGCGCCGGCCGCTATGTCAACTCCGCCGACGGCAGGCGCTGAGCCGCGGCCGGTGACGCTGTCGCCGTCGCCGTCGCTGTCGCTGTCGCTGTCGCCGCGCCGGCGGCCGCTACGGCGGTGGGATGAATGCTGACCGTGACCGCCGGTGCCGCCGCCGGTGCCGTCGCCGCCGGTGCCGTCGCCGCCGGTGCCGCCGCCGCCACTGATGGGTGCGCCTGGCCGTTGCGATGCTTCAGGTCGATCAGCACGCCCGGCCGCGCCCACGTCAGCTCCGGGTGTTCCGACGGCAGGATCTCGCGCTCGTAACACTCCATCAGTTGTTCGCCGAGACCGTCGATCGTCACGGTCGCGTCGCCGTCGTAGCCGATCATGCGGCGCAGGCGCGACGGGAACTCCTCGACCGCGCCGGCCGATTCCTGCGCCGCGGCGACGCACATCGCGTGCGGCATGGCGGCGGCGATCCCGCACGCGACCGCCTTCCCGGTGCGCACCGAGTCGACCGCCTGCCAAATCTTCTCGTGCCGGTCGAAGTTTGGGTGCCCGTAGTACTTCACGCGCCCGTCGCGGAAGCGCGCGACGAACTCGCCGCTGCCGGCCGTGTCGAAATCGACGTGCCCCAGCTCGAACTCGAACCGCGAGCGCGGCCCGCGCCGCTCGGCGGTTGCGTGCGAGGTGTAGAACAGCACCTCGACGCCGCACGCGGTGTGACAGCGAATGGCGGCGGTGTCAAAATTCTCGATCGCGTTGGCGCGATACAACTCGGCCTGCACGACTGCGGGCGCGGCGCTGGTCTCGCGCGTGGCGCCGAGCAGGTAGAACATGTTGTGCAGGAAGTGGGCGGTCGCGTTGTTGGCCGGGCTGTCGAAGATGCCGGCGCCGTCGTTCGCGTGGAGCCGCCCGGCCCAGTCGTTGCGGCGGAAGTACGCGATCGGCCGCGGGTGCAGCGCGATCGACTTCAGCCGGATCGGTCGGCCGAGCACGCCGTCCATGATGTCGCGCTTGAGCGACTGTACCGCCTGGCTGAAGGACCACTGGAACCCGATGGCAGCGAACTGCTTCGACGCCGCCTGCTGCTCCGCCATCCGCAGCGCGTCGCGCAGCGTGCCGGCGATCGGCTTCTCGCACAGGACGTTGGCGCCGTGCCGGATCGCGTAGCAGGTCTGCGCCGCGTGCAGGTGGATCGGCGTCACGATCAGCATCAAATCGATGTCCGGCGAACGCGCGAACAGCGACTGCATCGTGGCGTGTATCGGGATGCCGGCGTCGTGCAGCTCGCTCAGACGCTTGCACCGCTGCGGCTGCGGATCGACGCACCCGACGAGCCGCGCGCCGGCCGCGTCCTGCTTGGGCAGGATCGCTTCGAGGTAGGCGTCGCCGTACCCGGCGATGCCTGCCAGCGCGATGTTCACGATCGGATGCGTCACAATAATTCCCCTTCGCCGCAACGCGCTGCTATGTGCGCGCGAACATTACCCGGTTACCAGGCGCGCGATCGCGCGGATCACTAGAACTGCGGAATTTCCCGCCCGCGCTGCCACTTCCCGTACTTGATCATCCAGTCATCCAGGTCTTTGTGGACGTCGTTGGCCTTGGTCAACCCGGTGGTGCCCGGCCGCGGCGGCGACTGCCACTTCGGACGCTGCCACAGATAAACCTTGCGCACCACGCCGTCCATGAACAGGATGTTGGTATCGCCCCTGTGCGGCGAGCCGGCGTAGAACCTGCTGTAGGTGAGGTCGTCGAGGTCTTCGAAGCGCTCGTAGCTCGTGATGGACTGGTCCTGCGTGGCGTCCATCGCCACGATGACGTTGGGCGGGACCTGATTCATCTTCTTGAAGCACGCCCACACCTTGCCCGCATCGTACTGCGGCGAGTCCTTGAAGGTGCCGCGGTCGTCGCCGAGGCTGGTGTTGTACGTGTAGTCGACCGTGATGCCGGTGATCGACCCGCCGCGGTTGCGGTCGTTCGACGGGCAGTCGAGCATTTTGGCGATGCGGTCGGCGACGCCCTGCGCGCTGGGGCCCTTGGTGGCGAAGAGCGGCCCGAGCACCTCGCTGCCACACCAGTAGGTTGTCGTCGACCCGGTGCCGGACCAGACGCGGGCGGGCAGCACGTAGGTACGGTAGTTGGTCGCGTAGAGGTGGACGGCGGTGTAAAGCTGCTTCAGGTTCGACGCACACTGCACGCTCTTGGCGCTCTCGCGCGCCCGCGCCAGCGACGGCAGCAGGATCCCGATCAAAATCGCGATGATCCCGATCACCACGAGCAACTCGACCAGCGTGAACGCCGCGCCCGCGCGGCGGGTGGGGCGGCGCGGCTGGCGGTTCAGGTTCGACATGAGGTTCCTCCGGACGTGTTCCGCCTTCGACGCTCGCAACGGACCGCCGCGTTTCTGATTCCCGGCGGCTGCGGGCGGCGACGGCATTTGCAATCTACCGCTGAAGAGTTAAGCTGAAAATCGATTTACCTTTCGTAATTCAAGACATCTTTTGCGGTTTCGCGGCAGTCCACTCGAGCCCCGCGCGGCGGCGCGGGTCCGGCCACCCATGGGCAAGGGACGAAAGCACAAGCGAGCAAACACGCCGTCGGCGCCCGAGCACCGGATCCAGCGCCTTGGCGACGGCGACGGCAATGGCGACGGCAATGGCTTGCCCGGCCCGCTCCGCCACGTCGCACTCATCGTCGAATCGGCCGTCGCGCCGCGACGCATGATGCTCACCGGCGTCGCCCGCTACATACAAGAACACGAGCCGTGGTCGGTTTATTTGAAGCCGTTCGGCGTCGAGAAATCGCTCGACAAATGGCTCAGCCAGTGGCGCGGCGACGGGATCATCGCGGCGGTGAAAGACCCGGCCAGCGACGTGATCATCCACCGCGGCATCCCGGTGGTCGACGTGGTCGGCGTGCTGCGTCACGAGCACGTGCCGCTGGTGCACACGAACGACAGATCCGTCGGCCGGCTCGGGGCCGAGCACCTGCTCGAGCGCGGGTTCCGCAACTTCGGGTTCTGCGAGTACACCGGCGAGTTCTGGTCGACCGCGCGGCGCGAGGGCTTCGTCGATGCCGTCCGCAACGTCGGCTTCAACTGCGCCGTCTACGAGATGCCGTTCCCCGGGCCCGGGTGGGGCGGGCCGGAGGCGTGGGAGCAGCAGCAACGCTCGCTCGCCGAGTGGCTCAAGCGCCAACCGAAACCGCTCGGCGTCATGACCAGCAACGACCTGATGGGCCAGCAAATCCTCGAGGCGTGCCAGCGGTTGCGCATCCGCGTGCCGGAGGAGGTCGCGGTCATCGGCGCGGACAACGACGAGCCGATCTGCCGCATCGCCTCGCCGCCGCTGAGCAGCGTGATCATCAACGACCACCAGCGCGGCTACGAGGCAGCGGCGCTGCTCGACCGCATGATGCGCGGCGCGCCACCGCCGACCGAGCCGATCTACGTCGAGCCGGCCGGCGTGGCGACGCGGGCGTCGACCGACATCATGGCGATCGAGGACCAGGCGATCGTCGAGGCCCTTCGTTTCCTGCGCGAGCACTGCTGCGAGCGGATCAACGTGGACGACGTGGTCAAGGAAGTCCCGCTTTCTCGTAGCGTGCTCGAACGGCGCTTCCGCAAGGTGGTCGGCCGCTCGATCAACAGTGAAATCGTCCGCCTGCGGATCAACCGGGCGGTCGAGCTGCTGACGGAGACGGCGCTGGAGCTTAAAGTCGTCGCGCAACGCGCCGGCTTCGGCACGCAGTCGTACATGAACGCCGTCTTCCAGGCCAAGGTCGGCAAGACACCGGGCTCGTTCCGGCGGACGGGGGGGATGTGAGTTCTCACGTAGCATGGGCGCCTCGCCCATGCATTCGCGGCGGCCAGCCGCTCAGCTGAAACGACGAAGAGCCGCTGCGCGGCGAGTTGCATGGGCGAGGCGCCCATGCCACGATTTTCCCGGCGCTAGCGCGACGAACGTTGCTCAACCCGCTTCTGCCACTTCGGGAACTCATTAATGACCTTCTCCCCCCAGTTCCCGTACCACGCGTACTTCGCGCGCCGCTCTTCGCCCACCTCGCTCAAGTTGTACCGCTTCACGCCATCCCGATCCGCGAACATCGGCTTGTTCGTCTCGATCTCGTAGAAGCGCGCCCACAGCGGCCCGGCGGACGGGTCGTCGCTCAGCCGGCGGTCGACGCCGAATTTGAGCGACTTGTCGCGAATCAGCTCGTATTTCTTCCCGCGGATCTGCGACTTCTCGAACCATTTCGTCGCCGCCGCGATCGCCTGCCGCACGCGGTCGTCCGGTTTCTCGATCCGCATGAGCACGAGCACGATGTCGGCGGTCTCGAAGGACGCGATCGATGGCAGCTCGTACGCGCGCGCCGACGCCGGCGCGAGCGTCTTCGCGTCGTGCTGCTGGCACCAGCCGGTCAGCTCGCCGGCGGGATTTTTGATCTGCATCTTCAGGACGCAGTCGACGCCGCGATCGAACGATTCCTTCGCGCGCTTGCGGGTCGCGTCGTCGACGCACGCGAACTCGCTTTTCCCCGCGGCGACGTCGCTCAGCAGCGTCATGACGCTCGACATCAGCTTGTCGTTGAACGTAATGTGCCGGCCGTAATTGTTCTGAAGGGGAAAGCGCTGCGGCCAGCCGCCGTTGGGATACTGCGCGTCGAACACGAATTTTAAGCCGCGGTCGAAGGCCTGCCTGTGCTTCTCGTCCTTCGTCGCGTCGTACGCACGGGCGAGGAGGCGGATTTCGGTGTAGGTCGCGCCGTTGTCGAACGTGCTGCCGCTCTGCCAGTCATCGTCGCCGCCGCCCGCGCCGCCGCGCACGAGATCGGCGGGGCGGGGCGTCTTCGGGTCGTACTGCTTCCACCACCCGCCTTCGGGGTTCTGCCACGAGACGATGTTGTCGACGAGTTTTTTACCCTCGGCTGACTTCCACCAATCTGCCGGCTTCTCCATCGCGTCGCGCAGGACCGGTTCGGCGGGCGGCAGTTCCGCCGCCCGCGCGGTTTGAAACGCCGCCACCACCAGCACGATGACCATCGCCGCGATCGTTCGGACCATCATCATTCGTCACTCCCGCGTATCAGACCCGCCGCGAGGATAAACGTAAGACCCCGCCGCTCGCATTCCCAGGCCCGCGGATTTCGTTCTTGCCTCAGCTTGTTTCGGGAATCCGGCTACTCGGGCAGAACCCGGCCCTCGGTTTCCGGCAGCAGCAGGGCGACGACGACGCCGACGAGATAGATCAGGCTCAGGATCGACACCGCCGTCCGCAGGTCCATGCCCGGCCGCGCCTTGAGCCAGGCGGAGACGACGAGCATGACCGCGGCCACCAGCCGCCCGCCGTTGAAGCACAGCCCCGCGCCGGTCGCGCGCAGCCGCGTCGGGAACAATTCCGGGAACCAGACGGCGTACCCCGCGTGCATCCCGCCGACGACGAATCCCATCACCGGC
>Ga0307409_100000872_pt1 | contig 13959 bp, 12 predicted proteins | sample 322Ometagenome_2_FD_203888 | JGI IMG/M metagenome (GOLD analysis project Ga0307409, IMG submission 203888) | Maize rhizosphere microbial communities from greenhouse at UC Davis, California, United States - 322HYB-O-2 | ecosystem: Host-associated > Plants > Roots > Rhizosphere > Soil | place...
AACGGCGGCTGCGTGTTGAGCCAGGTGGCGGCCGCACGTTCGAGCGCATGCGAGAGCGATCCCTCGAGCCAGGCTGCGCCTTCGTGGCGGTGGCTGGCGGCGCCGGCGAAGCAGTTGCGCAGGATCTGCGATCCGCCGAGCGGGATCTTCGGAAAGACGACCAGCCAGCGCGTTTCCTCGCTGACGTTGTCGCCGAGCGCCGTCTGATTGTCCTGCGTCGCCTGCTCGAATGCCTCGCTTGCGAGGCGTTCCTTGAGCGACTTGGTCATGAGCAGGAGCTGCAGGTCGGGCGGTGCGCCGAGCACCATGCGCATGCGCAGCTCGTGGCCCTCGATGTAGGGGCGCTGCGGCTTGCCCCATTCGAGACGCCAGGACGTGCCGTCGAAGCTGCCATCGATGGCGAAGCCGTCGCCATCCTTCTCGCGCTTGTGGACGTAGCCGGCGCGCCGCGCCCATCCCGCGATGGCATCGCTTTCGGCGCGCCGGGTGGCGCGCGCGATCAGCGCCTTGATCGAGCCGAGCATGGCTGTCTCCGTTCCACTAGAGTCATGCGCCGGGCGCGTGCGCGCCGCTCAGAAACGGACGCGTCGCGATGATCGAAGTGTATTCGTGGGCCACGCCCAATGGCCACAAGGTGCACGTGATGCTCGAGGAATGCGGCCTCGCGTACCGTGCGATTCCTGTCAACATCGGCGCCGGCGAGCAGTTCAGGCCCGAGTTCCTGGCGATCAGCCCGAACAACAAGATCCCGGCGATCGTCGATCCCGACGGGCCGGACGGCAAGCCGATCTCGATGTTCGAATCGGGCGCGATCCTCGTCTATCTCGCCGCCAAGACCGGCCGCTTCCTGCCGGTGGACATCCGCAGTCGCTACCGCGTGCTCGAGTGGCTGATGTTCCAGATGGGCAGCGTCGGCCCGATGCTCGGCCAGACGCACCATTTCCGCCTCTACGCTCCCGAGAAGCTTCCGTACGCCATCGAACGCTACAGCAACGAGGCCCGGCGGATCTACGGCGTCCTCGACAAGCGCCTGCAGCACCAGGAGTGGGTCGCGACCGACGAGTACACGATTGCCGACATCGCGATCTTCCCGTGGCTGCGCTCGTGGCAGAACCAGGGCATCGACTGGACCGAGTTCCCGCGCCTGAAGGTTTGGTTCGACCGCATTGCCGCCCGCCCCGCCGTGCAGCGCGGCGTCCAGGTGCTCGCCGCCTTGCGCAAGCCCTTTCGCACCGAGGCGGAGCGCGAGGTGCTGTTCGGCGCGACGCAGTACGAACGGCGCTGAGGCCGAGCGCCCGCCGCGCGTCAGTCGCTCGGCCGCACGCAGCCTCTGCGATCCGCCTGCGGCGCCCAGAGCGTCTTCAGCTGCTTCAGCTCAGCGTCGTAGAAGCCGTTGATCTGCGCCGTCTCTTCCTGCTGTTTCGCGGTGGCCTGCTTCTGCGCTTCCAGCAGCGCGCCGTTCGTCTCGAGATCGCGCTTGAGCTTCGCCGGCAGCTTGCCGTCAGGATAAAACTCGGCCTCTTCGAGCAGGCGCTTGCGGTCGTCGAGCAGCTTCTTCATGCGCAGCTCCGACCCGCGCAGCAACGCAGCGACGCCTTCCAGGGCCTGCTGCCGCGCGGCATCGTGCTTGGTCCGGTTCGGATACCGGGTCACGAGGCTCTGGTCGCTCCGCTGCGCGGCCTTGCACGCGTTGTAGACCTCGAGCTCCCGTTCGCGCTTCGTCTCGAGCGCCGCCTTCTCATCAGGGGTCAGCGGCGGCTTGTGGCAACGCGGGTCGCTCGGGTCCGTGATCAGCGTCTGCCCCTTCGCGTCCTTGCAGGTCAGGATCCTGGTCGGCGGCGACTGCGATGCTCCCGTCAGGCCCAGCCATGCGCCCGCGACGAACAGGACGACCAGCGGGGCGCCTGCCCGCGCTGCGCCGCTCGACCGCTTGCCACCGCTTCCCATCGTCGCAACATCCGTCGCCTCGTGGGCATCCATTTTGCCGAATCGGGACAAGGGGGGCTGCATGGAGGCGAGTGCGGAATTCGTCGAGCGCACGACGTGCATCCAGTGCGGCAGCCCACGCCTGCTCGAGCTCTCGTCGGGCCTCTTCAGCGAGGGTGCAGTCGCCAGGTTCATCGACGAGGATCCCTGGGGCGAGCACCCGGCTCCTTTTCTGCGGGGCAAGCGATGGTCGTACGTCAGGTGCGCCCAATGCGCGCAGGCGTTCCACCGCTTCATCCTGGCGCCGGAGTGGAACGAGCGCCGTTTCAGCCGCTGGATGACGCAGGAGGCGATCGAGGCGTTCGAGAACAGCATGAACACGCCCGAGCGGCGCTTCGAGACCACCGTCGCCAACGCTGCGCACGTCGTCCGCATCGAAGAGATGACGCGCGAGGTGCGGCTCGGGGCGGGCGTGCGCCTGCTCGACTTCGGCTGCGGCTACGGGCACTTCCTGTCCATGTGCGCGTTGTTCGGCTTCGACGCGACGGGGGTCGATCGGTCGGCGGCGAAGCGCGAGCACGGCACCTTCCCGATTTTCGCCAGCCTCGATGAGGTCAGCGGGCCGTTTCACGCCGTCACCTTGTTCGAAGTGCTGGAGCACGTCGACGAGCCGCGCCCGCTGCTGCAGCGGCTGGCGTCCCTGCTCGTTCCGGGGGGCGTGCTCGTGCTCGAGACGCCGAACTGCGAGGGCATCACCGGCATCGAGACCAGAGAGGACTACCTCAAGATCCATCCGCTCGAGCACATCAACGGGTTCACACCGGCGACGCTGCAGGCGTTCGCGGAGCGCGTCGGCTTCCTGCGCGTCGATCGGCCGGCAGCCTACGTCACGACGAGTCTCGCTCGCGTCGCTCGCAACGTCGCCAAGCGCGTGCTCCGGCGCGATCAGACCCAGCAGTACTTCATCAAGAAGTAGGGCCGCCGGTCCGATGGCCACGGAGCTGGTGCGTCAGCGGGACTGCCGTTTGCTGGGCGACAAAAACCTGCCAAGACCGGCATCGGAGGCCTTCATGGAACCCTCGCTGCTCCTGCGCACCAGCACCTGGTTGCTCGTTGCCACGGCCCTCGGCGGCTTGGCAATGGCCTACGTTCGCTTCGCGCGCAACGCGAATCCGCCGTCCTGGCTGGCGATGGCGCATGGCTTTCTGGCTGCGGCAGCCGTGACCCTGCTCGCCTACGCGTCGCTGACCGTCGGCATCCCGGCGCTGGCGAATTGGGGCCTCGTGCTGCTCCTGGTCGCCGCCGTGGGCGGCGTCTTCATGAACCTTCGCCACCACCTCGGGGGCATCCTCCTGCCCGCCTGGTTGGTGGTCGTGCACGCCGTCCTCGCGGTCGCCGGATTCCTGATGCTGCTCGTCGTGGCGTTCCGGTGGTAGGCCGCGTTGGGAAGGTCCTCGCGCGGTGATGCGGCCGAAGGTTTCGTTCTGGTGGCCTGCCCGGAGGGAATCGAACCCCCAACCGCCGGCTTAGAAGGCCGGTGCTCTATCCAGTTGAGCTACGGGCAGTGAGGGCCGGCCGATGGTCGGGGCGGCGGGATTCGAACTCGCGACCTACTGGTCCCAAACCAGTTGCGCTACCAGGCTGCGCTACGCCCCGAACGGCAGCGATTGTACGAGCCGACCTCTTCAGAGCGCCTCTTCGGCCGCCGTCGCTGCGGGCAGCATCAGCTGCTTCGAGATCGCCACGCATTGCTGGATGTGCTGCTCGCAGACGTAACGCAGCGACGAATACGTCAGCGCCGCCGACACCATTTGCCCCGCGACCGGCACGTACTTGGCCGCCTGCTGCGTCGTCAGCCGGACGCCGACCATGCGCAACATCCGCATGACGAGCTCGCGCGTCACGAGCTTGCCGATCAGTAGGCCGCCGCCCGCCGAGATCGCCTTGTAGACGACGAGGCGGCGGTCGGGAGCGAGCCGCTCGATCTGCTCCGGCGTCAGGCCGAAGGCCTGGTTGATCTCGGGAATGAGCTGCATCAGCACGGCGACGTCGGTGACCCAGTCGACGCCGGGCAGCGGCACGATGGAGACGCCGGCGGCGACGAGGGCGCGACGGCTGACGAGGCGGCGGCAATGGCGCACGACGGCCTCGATCTCGCGCGCCGTCGCCGGCACGACCGTCCACTCGGAGCCGGTCTTGCGCGCGAACAGCTTGCGGAGCGCCGTCGTCGCCATGTGAGGGCCATTCTCAGGCGAACGCCTGTGCCCAGATCCTGTCGAGTCGCTTGACGCTCACCGGCTGCGGGGTCTTCAACTCCTGCGCGAACAGGCCGACGCGCAGCTCCTCGAGCCACCAGCGGAACTCGTCGAGCCGCGCATCGCGGACGCCGCGCCGCTCGGCGAGCTTTCTCAGGTAGCGCTGCTCGAGCGGGCGGAGCTCGGCCATCCGCGCCTGGTCGCGCGCCGGGTCGGCGCGCAGCTTGTCGAGCCTCGCGGTGATCGCCTTCAGGTAGCGCGGCACGTGTTGCAGCCGTTGCCACGGCGTCGCCACGACGAAGCGCTTGGGCACGAGACGCGCGAGCTGCTGGGCGATGTCGTCGGCGACGTCCTTCGGCGGCCGCGCGTCTTTGATCTTGCGCTGCACGGCCTGGTGCTCGGCGAGCACGACGCCGGCGAGCCGGGCCACCTCCTGCGCGGGCAGCATCAGCCGGCCGCGGCCTTCCTCGATCCGGCGCGCGAACGATGCCGCATCGGTCGGCAGGGGCTCGGCGAGGAAGGCGCGATCGAGCGCGACCTCGACGATCTGCTCGCGCAGCTCCTCCGCGCTGCCGAGCGGAAGGTAGGCCATCGCCATCTTCTGCAGATCGGGAACGTTCTTCTCGAGCGCCCTCAGCGCATCGCGGATCTGCAGCGCGACCAGGCGTCGCAAGCCGGCGCGATGCCGTTCGCGCGCGACCTCGGGCTCGTCGAACACTTCGATCTCGACGTGCGATCGGTGGTCGATCAGCGCCGGGTAGCCGACCAGGGTCTGGCCGCCCTTCTTCAGCTCCATCAGCTCGGGCAGCTCGCCGAAGGTCCAGGCGGTGTATTCGGCGCGCGGCGGTTCCGGCGCGGCGGCGGCTTTCTCGGCCGACGGCGCTCTCGCCGTCGCCGGCGGCGCCAGCGCCGCGCCGCTCGCTGCCTGCGCCGGCAGGCGCAGCGCGGCGAGCGCCTGGAACGCCGATCTTGCCTGCGCTCCGAGGCTTGCCTTCAGCTCGGCAAGATGGCGCGACTCGCCGATCTGCCTGCCGTGCTCGTCGACGACGCGCAGGTTCATCAGGAGGTGCGGCGACAACTGCTCGTGCTTGAAGTCGGCGCGCTTGAGCGGCAGGCCGCTTCGCGCCGCCGCATGCGCGGCGAGCGCATCGAGCAGGCTGCCGTCGCCGAACGCGACCTCGGCGACGAAGGATTCGGCGTACTCCGGAAGCGGAACGAGGCGCGAGCGCGGCCGTTGCGGCAAGGTCTTCGCGAGCGCGATCACCTTCTCCTTCAGCATCCCGCGGACGAGCCACTCGCAGCGTTCCTCGCTCGCCTGGTTGAGGGCGTAGATCGGCAGCGTCACCGTCACGCCGTCGCGCGCGTTGCCGGGCTCGTGCAGGTAGCTGGTCGCGCAGTCGACGCCGCCGAGCCGGATCGTCTTCGGAAACGCCGCGGTGGTGATGCCCGCCGCCTCGTGACGCATCAGCTCGTCGCGCGTCAGCATCAGCAGGCGCGGTTGGCGCTTGGCCTCGTCGCGGTACCAGCGCTCGAAGCGATCGCCGCTGTGGATGTCGGCCGGCAGCTGCTGGTCGTAGAAGGCGAAGATCAGCTCGTCGTCGACCAGCACGTCCTGGCGGCGCGACTTGTGCTCGAGCTCCTCGATCTGGGCGATCAGCTTGCGGTTGGCGGCCATGAACGGCAGTCGCGTATCCCACTCGCCGGCGACCAGCGCCTCGCGGATGAAGATTTCGCGCGCTGCGGCCGGATCCACGGTGCCGAAGTCGACGCGCCGGCTGGCGTAGACGACGATCCCGTAGAGCGTCGCGCGCTCGAGCGCGATCACCTGCGCTGCCTTCTTCTCCCAATGCGGCTCGAGCAGCTGCTTCTTGAGGAGATGGCCGGCGAGCGCCGGCAGCCAGCCCGGCTCGATCGCGGCGATGCCGCGTCCATAGAGACGCGTCGTCTCGACCAGCTCGGCGGCGACGATCCAGCGCCCGGGCTTCTTCGACAGGCGCGCGCCGGGGTGGCGCCAGAAGCGGATCCCGCGCGCGCCGAGGTACGACTCGTCCTCGTCGCTCTTGACGCCGATGTTGCCGAGCAGGCCGGCGAGAATCGACTGGTGCAGCTGCTCGTACGTCGGTGCGCTGGCGTTGAGGCGCCAGCCGTGCTCGGTGACGACCGACTGCAGCTGCGCGTGGATGTCGCGCCACTCGCGCACGCGTCGCGGCGAGATGAAGTGGTCGCGCAGCAGCTGCTCGTGCTTGCGCGACGACAACCGATGTTCGCCATGTCCCCCGCGCGACTGCTCGAGCCAGCTCCACAGCTTCAACGTGCCGAGGAACTCGGACTTCTCGTTGTCGAACCTGGCGTGCGCTTGATCGGCCGCCTGCTGCTGTTCGAGAGGGCGGTCGCGCACGTCCTGCACGCTGAGCGCGCCGGCGACGACCAGCACTTCGCGCAGCGTCTCACGGCCGCGCGCCTCGAGAATCATGCGGCCGATGCGCGGGTCGAGCGGCAGGCGGGCAAGCTCGCCGCCGACGGTCGTCAGCACGTTGCGCTCGTCGGTCGCGCCGAGTTCGTTGAGGAGCTGATAGCCGTCGGCGATGGCGCGACGCGGCGGCACCTCGAGAAAGGGGAACTCCTCGACGCTGCCGAGGCCGAGCGATGCCATCCGCAGGATGACGCCGGCCAGCGACGAGCGGACGATCTCGGGATCGGTGAACCTTGGACGCGCGGCGAAGTCGGCCTCGTCGTAAAGGCGGATGCAGACGCCGTCGGCGACGCGGCCGCAACGACCGGCGCGCTGGTTCGCCGCCGCCTGGCTGATCGGCTCGATCGGCAGCTGCTCGACCTTGCTGCGATAGCTGTATCGCTTGATGCGTGCCGTCCCGGCGTCGATCACGAAGCGGATGCCGGGGACCGTCAGCGAGGTCTCGGCGACGTTGGTCGCCAGGACGATGCGGCGCGCGCTGTGCGGTGCGAAGACCTCGTCCTGCTGCTGCTGCGAGAGGCGAGCGAACAGCGGCAGCACCTCGACGCCGGGCGGGTGGTGCTTGCGCAAGCGCTCGGCGGCGTCGCGGATCTCGCGCTCGCCAGGGAGAAAGACGAGAACGTCGCCGGAGCCTGCGGCGCCCGGCCCGCGCCAGAGCTCGTCGACGGCGTCGCAGATCGCGTCGCCGAGGTCGTGGTCGCGGCTTTCGACGAACGGTCGCCAGCGGATCTCGACCGGATACAGGCGGCCCGAGACCTCGACCACCGGTGCCGGGCCGGCGGCACTCGCGAAGTGCGCGGCGAAGCGCTCGGCGTCGATCGTCGCCGACGTGACGACGACGCGCAGGTCGGGCCGTCTCGGCAGGATCTGCTTGAGGTGGCCGAGCAGGAAGTCGATGTTGAGGCTACGCTCGTGCGCCTCGTCGACGATGATCGTGTCGTACGCCCTCAGCAGCGGGTCGCTCTGCGTCTCGGCGAGCAGGATGCCGTCGGTCATCAGCTTGACGCTGGCGCCGGGCGCGAGCCGGTCCTGGAATCGCACCTTGTAGCCGACGACTTCGCCGAACGGCGTCTTCAGCTCCTCGGCGATCCGCTTGGCGACGCTCGACGCGGCGATCCGGCGCGGCTGGGTGTGGCCGATCCAGCCGCCGCCGTGCATCCGCCCGCGGCCCATCGCGAGCGCGATCTTGGGCAGCTGCGTCGTCTTTCCCGACCCGGTCTCGCCGCTGACGATGACGACCTGGTGGTCGGCGAGGTGGCGGCCGATCTCCTCCCGCCGCGCCGAGACCGGCAGCGCCGGCGGGAACTCGATCGCCGGCGTCCTCGCGGGTGCGCTGGAGGTGGATGTCGGGGAGGGCGATGGCTGCATCGAGCGAACGATTATTCCTGGGGGGCTTCCCCTACTTGTGCCGGCACCGGCGAATTGCCACCATCGAAGACGACTGCCTGGCGCGATTGCGACTCCAGCACTCCGGCAGGAACCGATCCACCACCACGAATCCTGGAGACCGCATGGCCGCCAAAACCACCTCCCGCACACCCGCCCCCGCCACGCAGCGCCGGCGCTTCCTGAAGAACGCCGCCAGCGCGGTCGGCGCCGCGGGCGCCATGAGCGCGCCGGCGATCGTCCAGGCGCAGACGACGAGCCTGCGCTTCCAGAGCACGTGGCCGTCGAAGGACATCTTCCACGAGTACGCGCTCGACTTCGCCAAGAAGGCCAACGACATGACCGGCGGCGAGCTGAAGATCGAGGTGCTGCCTGCCGGCGCGGTGGTGCCGGCGTTCGGCCTCCTCGACGCGGTCTCGAAGGGCACGCTCGACGGCGGCCACGGCGTGCTCGGCTACAACTACGGCAAGCAGAACGCGCTGGCGCTCTGGAACTCGGGCCCGGCGTTCGGCATGGACGCCAACATGCTGCTCGCCTGGCACAAGTACGGCGGCGGCAAGGAACTGCTCGACAAGCTCTATGCGTCGATCGGCGGCAACGTCGTGTCGTTCCTGTACGGCCCGATGGCGACGCAGCCGCTCGGCTGGTTCAAGAAGCCGATCACCAAGACGGAGGACTTCAAGGGCCTGAAGTTCCGCACCAACGGCCTCGCGATCGATCTCTTCACGGCGATGGGTGCCGCCGTCAACGCGCTGCCCGGCGGCGAGATCGTGCCGGCGATGGACCGCGGCCTGCTCGACGGCGCCGAGTTCAACAACGCGACGTCGGACCGCATCCTCGGCTTTCCCGACGTCTCCAAGGTCTGCATGCTGCAGAGCTACCACCAGAGCGCCGAGACCTTCGAGATCACGTTCAACAAGCCAAAATACGAAGCGCTGCCGGCCAAGATGAAGTCGATCATCGCCTACGCGGTCGAGGCGTCGTCGGCCGACATGTCGTGGAAGCAGATCGACCGCTACTCGAAGGACTACATCGAGCTGCAGACCAAGGACAAGGTCAAGTTCTACAAGACGCCCGACAGCGTGCTGCAGGCGCAGTTGAAGCTCTGGGACGCGATCCTCGAGAAGAAGTCGGCCGAAAACCCGCTCTTCAAGGAGATCGTCGCTTCGCAGAAGGCGTTCGCCGAGCGCGCGGTGAAGTGGGACCAGGACACCTACGTCAGCCGGCGCATGGCCGTCAGCCACTTCTTCGGCGCCAAGACCACCGAACCGAAGAAGGCTTGATCCTCTCTCCTCCTGTCGGCCATCCGGGCGCCGCTCGGATGGCTGATTCGTTTCGGGCGCCCAGATCATGCAGAAGCTGCTCCTGACCATCGACAAGATCAGCACCTTCGTCGGCCAGGCGTTCTCGTGGCTGATCCTCGCCCTGACGCTGATGATCACGTGGGAGGTGTTCTCGCGCTACGTGCTGGACCATCCGCATTCGTGGGCGTTCGACGTCATGATCATCCTGTACGGGACGCTGTTCATGATGGCCGGCGCCTACACGCTGGCCAAGTCGGGGCATGTGCGCGGTGACGTGCTGTACGGGTTCTTCTCGCCGCGAACGCAGGCGACGATCGACCTCGTCCTCTACATCGCCTTCTTCATCCCGGGCGTGTTCGCGCTGACCTACGCCGGCTACTACTTCGCCGCGGAATCGTGGGCGATCCACGAAAGCTCCAACATCACCGCCGAGGGTCCGCCGATCTATCCGTTCAAGACGATCCTGCCGCTGGCGGGGATCTTCCTGCTCGCGCAAGGGATCGTCGAAATCATCCGCTGCGCCCTCTGCATCCGCCAGGGCCACTGGCCTTCGCGCGAAGAAGACGTCCAGGAAGTCGATGTCGACAAGCTGAAGGAGATGGTCCATGTGAAGGACGAGGACATCGCCGGCCTCGACGAAGTCGTCGTCGCGCAAGGGGGCACGAAGTGAGGATCCGCAAGGAGCTCTGGTTCGGCCTCTCGCTGATGGCGATCATCCTGATCGCCGTGCTGGTCCTCACGCCGTGGCGAGGCTTCTTCGACGGCCATCTCGGCCACGACGATCTCGGCGCCCTCGGCCTGTTGATGCTGGCGCTGATCGTGGTCGCGATCATGCTCGGCTTTCCGACCGCGTTCACGCTGATGGGAATGGGCGTGTTCTTCGGCTGGCTCGCGTATCGAAGCGTCAATCCCGCGCTCGCCAACCAACAGATCCTCGACCTCATGGTCCAGCGCGCGTATTCGGTGATGTCGAACGACGTCCTGATCGCGATCCCGCTGTTCGTCTTCATGGGGTATCTGGTCGAGCGCGCCAACCTGATCGAGAAGCTCTTCAAGAGCCTGCACCTGGCGCTTGCACGCGTGCCGGGCGCGCTCGCCGTCGCCACGATCGTGACCTGCGCGATCTTCGCGACCGCGACCGGCATCGTCGGCGCGGTCGTGACACTGATGGGGCTGCTCGCGCTGCCGGCGATGCTGCGCGCCGGCTACAGCGTGCAGCTCTCGGCGGGAGCCATCACCGCGGGAGGATGTCTCGGCATCCTGATTCCGCCGTCGGTGCTGCTCATCGTCTACGGCGCGACCGCCGGCGTCTCCGTGGTCAAGCTGTACGCGGGAGCCTTCTTCCCCGGGATCATGCTGGCGGCGCTCTACGTCGTGTACGTCGTCGTCGTCGCCAAGGTGAAGCCGCACCTTGCGCCGCCCTTGAACGAAGACGAGCGCCGGGTGCCGCTGCCGCCGCTGTCGCAGCGCCTGAGCACGGGTCATCGCAACGCGCTCGCCGGCCTGTTCGGGGCGATGCGGACGCCCGGGGTGCCGAAGCGTGCTGCGACCGGGCAATTTTTCGTTTCCGTGCTTCCGGCGCTCGCCATCGTCGTGCTGTTGGCGCTGATGTACCGCGGCGCGACGGCGCCGCAGGGCGTCGTCGACACCTCCGGCCTTGTCCAGGCCGGCGGCGCCATCTCCGCCGAGGAGTCTTCGCCGCCGGAGTCGGGTCTCGCCGAGCCGCCGGCCGAGGGTGCCGCCGACAGCGCCGCGCTCAAGGAGCCGGCGCCCGAAGCCGCTGCGTCGACGCCCGTGACGACCGCGGCAAGAGCGCCGAGCGCGGCGCCTCCCGCGCCTGCCGCAATTGCCGCCGAGCGCGTCCCGGCGCCGCCGTGGTTCTGGGTCACGCTCGCGATCGGCGCGGTCGCCCTGGTGCTGATCACCTGGCTGATGAACTGGCAGCGGCTCGAGATCTTCAAGATGCTGCTGACGTCGTTCTTTCCTCTGGCGATCATGATCATCGCGGTCCTGGGCTCGATCGTCTTCGGCCTTGCGACCCCCACCGAAGCAGCAGCGGTCGGTGCGTTCGGCGGGCTCGTGCTCGCGGCCGTGTATCGCTACGTCGCGGCGCGGCAGGAGGCCAAGCCGAACCCCGTCCAGACGACGTTGAGGGACATGGGCGGGATCCTCAAGGAATCGTCGTTCCTCACCGCCAAGACGAGCGCCATGGTGTGCTGGCTGTTCGTCGGCTCGTCGATCTTCTCCGCCTCGTTCGCGTTGCTGGGCGGCCAGGACCTCATCGAGCGCTGGGTGCTCTCGCTCGGCCTCACCACGCTGCAGTTCATGCTGCTGTCGCAGTTCATCATCTTCATCCTCGGCTGGCCGCTCGAGTGGACTGAGATCATCGTGATCTTCATGCCGATCTTCATTCCACTGCTGGCGAAGTTCGGCGTCGATCCGCTGTTCTTCGGCTTGCTCGTGGCGCTGAACCTGCAGACGGCGTTCCTGTCGCCGCCGGTGGCGATGGCGGCGTTCTACCTGAAAGGGGTCTCGCCGCGTCACGTGACGCTGAACCAGATCTTCGCCGGCATGATGCCGTTCATGGCAATCCAGGTCATCGCCATCGCGCTGCTCTATGTCTTCCCGCAGATCGGGCTCTGGCTGCCGGAGCTGCTCTACAAGTAGCGCGCCGCAGCGGGTCGGCAACGACGGCCGCGCAGGACGCCGTGCCAAAATTGCGACCCTTCTCGAGTCGCTCCGTGTTGAACCTGGTTTTCCCGCACACCTTCGTGCCGTGGTTCCGCACCGTGGCACCGCACATCCATGCCTACCACGGCAAGACCTTCGTCGTCGCCATCGCCGGCGAGCTGATCGCCGCCGGCAAGCTCGCCTCGTTCGCGCAGGACCTCGCGATCCTGCAGGCGATGGGCATCAAGATCGTCCTCGTCCACGGCTTTCGCCCGCAGGTCAACGAGCAGCTCCGCTCGAAGGGCCATCCTTCGCGCTACAGCCACGGCATGCGGATCACCGATCCGGTCGCGCTCGACAGCGCCCAGGAGGCGGCCGGCCAGCTGCGCTTCGAGATCGAGGCGGCGTTCTCGCAGGGGCTGCCGAACACGCCGATGGCCAACGCGATCGTGCGCGTCGTCTCGGGCAACTTCCTCACCGCGCAGCCGGTCGGCGTCGTCGATGGCGTCGACTTCATGCACAGCGGCGTCGTCCGCAAGGTCGACGCGGCGGCAATCCGGCGCGCGATCGACATCGGAGCGATGCTGCTGCTGTCGCCGTTCGGCTTCTCGCCGACCGGCGAGGCCTTCAACCTGACGATGGAAGACGTCGCGACGAGCACGGCAATCGCGCTGCAGGCCGACAAGCTGCTCTTCGTCACCGAGGTGCCCGGGATCCATGAGGATCTGGCCGACCCAGAGTCGCCGATCGACACCGAGCTCGCCCTCGCCGACGCCGAGAAGCTGCTCGCGTCGCTGCCGCCGCCGCTCGTCCCGACCGACACCGGCTTTTATCTGCGCCATTGCGTCCGCGCGTGCCGCGGCGGAGTCGAGCGTTCGCACATCCTGCCGTTCGCGGTCGACGGCGCGCTGCTGATGGAAGTCTTCACGCACGACGGCATCGGCACGATGGTCGTCGACGAGAAGCTCGAGAGCCTGCGCCAGGCAACCGCCGACGACATCGGCGGCGTGCTGCAGCTGATCGAGCCGTTCGAGCGCGACGGCACCCTCGTCAAGCGCGACCGGACCGAGATCGAGCGCGACATCGGCAACTACACCGTGATCGAGCACGATGGGGTGATATTCGGCTGTGCCGCGCTCTACCCATATCCGGAGAGCAAGACCGGGGAAATGGCAGCGCTCACCGTTTCGGCCCAGGTCCAGGGCCAGGGCGACGGCGAGCGGATACTGAAACGCGTCGAGCAGCGGGCCCGCGCGCTCGGCCTGGAAAGTATTTTCGTGCTGACCACCAGGACCATGCACTGGTTCATCAAGCGTGGTTTCGTCCAGGTCGACGCCGACTGGCTGCCGGAGGCTCGCAAGCGCAAATACAACTGGGATCGCCGCTCCCAGGTATTCGTCAAGAAACTCGCCTGATTCGATATCGGGTGCAACCGTGGCGGCGCCCCGCCGCCGGAGACAGCGATGGCAAGAACCGTGCAATGCGTATACCTCAAGCGCGAGGCCGAGGGGCTCGATTTCGCACCCTACCCGGGCGAGCTCGGCAAGAGGCTCTACGCCTCTGTCAGCAAGGAAGGCTGGGCGGCCTGGATGAAACATCAGACGATGCTGGTCAACGAGAATCGACTCAATCTCGCCGACCAGCGCGCCCGGCAGTATCTGGCGCGCCAGATGGAGAATTTCTTTTTCGGCAGCGGTGCCGAGCAGCCGTCCGGATACGTGCCGCCGACGACGTGAATCTCCTTTAGAATTTCGCGCGCTGCGAACCAGCGTGGCGAAATTCGAACGAAGGATTCCAAGTGGCGACCCTCCAGGAGTTGATGGCCCAGCGCGAAGCGCTCGAAAAGCAGATCGAGCAGACCAAGAAGCACGAACGCGGCGAGGCGGTCGAGAAAGTCAAGGCGTTGATGGCCGAATATGGGCTGACGATCGCCGATCTGGGCCGC
>Ga0307409_100000873_pt1 | contig 13949 bp, 11 predicted proteins | sample 322Ometagenome_2_FD_203888 | JGI IMG/M metagenome (GOLD analysis project Ga0307409, IMG submission 203888) | Maize rhizosphere microbial communities from greenhouse at UC Davis, California, United States - 322HYB-O-2 | ecosystem: Host-associated > Plants > Roots > Rhizosphere > Soil | place...
GTGGCGAGTGGCGAGACCGCTGGCGCTCGCCACTCGCCACCCACCACCCGCCACTGCCCTTACTGCCCCTGCGGTCGCGGTGCGGGCGATGGGGGCAGTGAGGCCAGGCGCTGCTGGAACGCATGGAAATTCCGGGAATCGCGCGCGAGCGACTGCAGGATCGCGGGGTCGATCTTGGCGATCTGCGCCCGGGTGGCAGCCGCGCGGTTTTCCTCGAGCGGGTGCGTCGCGAACCAGGCCTCAACTCCGGCCGGGCGCCGGCGGCGCTCCTCGAGCAGGATCTCGAACATCTCCGGGATCCCATCGGGGTGGATGCCGGCCCGGACGACGTTCTTCACTGCCTCGACGTCTGCCTCCGATTCGTCATCGCGGCTGAACTTGGCGAAGACGGCGCTGCCGCCGACGTTGATCAGCGCTCCGGCCGCCTGGTTGTTGCACACGCTGGTGAGCACGCAGGCCAGCGTGACGCCAATGTTCGCCCCCTGGGCCTTCTGCATCTGGTCGATCGAGTGGCGGCGCGTGACGTGCCCGATCTCGTGCCCGAGCACGCCGGCGAGCTGGCTCATATTGTTCGCCCGCTCGATCAGCCCCCGGTTCACGTAGATGAACCCGCCCGGCACCGCGAAGGCGTTAACTTCCTTGCTGTCGACGACGTAGAAGTGCCAGTCGAGGTCCCGGCTGTCGGCGAGCCCCGCGACCGAGTCGCCGAGCACGTTGATGTACCGGTTGATCTCCGGGTCGGCGACGATGGGCAGCTGCGAGTTGATCTGCTGGGCATAGCTCGCGCCCATCTGGACTTCCTGCTGCGTCGAGACCGCGCACGCTCCGACCGCGAGGGTGAGGGCGGCGGTCGCCAAGATTCGTCTCATGGGTGCTCCACAAAAGGGATCCACGCCCTGGGAGGGGCAAGAGCCATTCCACTGCCTAGCCGTCGCTAAACGGGTGAAACTGCTGACCTTAGCGCGCGACCTGCGGCGCCGGAAAGCGCGCGAGCGCCAGGGCCTCTTCGTCGCGGAAGGGGTCCGGACCGTAGAGGAGCTCCTGCGCTCCCCGCTCCACGTCCGCGGCCTGCTGACCAGTCCGCAACTCGCCAACGTCCCGCACGGCCTCGCCTTGCGGGGTGCGGCGGCGGCGCGCGCCATTCCGGTCACGGAGGTCAGCGATGCCGAATTCGCCAGCGCGGCCGAAACCGACTCGCCGCAGGGGGTGCTCGCCGTGGCCGAGGTGCCCGCCCTGACACTCGATGAGCTCCGGCTGCCGCCGGCGGCTCCGATCGTTGTCCTCGATGCGGTACAGGACCCCGGAAACGTGGGGACAATCCTCCGGACCGCCGCCGCGCTCGGTGCCGCCGCCACGCTCGCCTTGCCCGGCACGGTTGACCTCTGGAACGCCAAGGTCGTCCGTAGCGCAATGGGAGCACACTTTCATCACCAGTCCCTCTCTTGTACCAGCGAAGCGCTCGACGCGTTCCTCGTCGGGCGCGGCATCCCGCTTTGGGGGGCCGACGCGCGGGGGACGGCGATCAGCTCCGTCCCCCGTCCGCCACAGCTCGCGCTGGCCGTCGGCAACGAGGGGAACGGGCTGACGGACCGCGTACGCGCGCGCGCCGAGCGGCTGGTGTCACTCCCGATCGCCTCCGGCGTCGAGTCGTTGAACGTCGCCGTCGCCACTGGCATCCTGCTCTACGAGTTGTGTCGATGACCCCCGCCATCACGTACCTCTTCACGTTCATTGCCGGCGCCTCGATCGGCTCCTTTCTCAACGTCTGCATCTCGCGCTGGCCGCTCGAGCTGAGCGTCGTGTCGCCGCGCTCGCGCTGCCCGAAGTGCGAGCGGGAGATCCGCTGGTACGAGAACGTTCCGCTCGTGAGCTGGCTCGCCTTGCGGGCGCGCTGCCGCGGGTGCGACCTCCCGATCTCCGCCGTCTATCCGCTCGTCGAGCTGCTCGTCGCCTTCGGGTGGGTGGCCGCGGCGCTCGCCTACGGGCCTACGTTCACGGCCCTGCGCGTTGCCGTCTTCGGCACGGTGCTACTCGGGATCGCCGTCACCGACGCGCAGCACTACCTGATCCCCGACGGCTTCACCGTCTTCGGGTTCGTGTGGGTGCTGGCCACGGCGGTGGTGGGCTTCGTCGTGCACGAAACCGGACCCTTCGCGGGGCCGTACGACGCGCTGATCGGGGCGTGCGCCGGTGCCGGGGCGATCGCGATCGTCGGGTGGCTCGGTGAGGTGGCCCTGAAGCGGGAAGCGATGGGCTTCGGCGACGTCACGCTCATGGCCGTCGTCGGTGGCGCGCTCGGCCCGGGGCGGGCGCTGCTCACCGTGTTCGTCGGCGCGCTACTCGGGGCGCTCGCGTTCTTGGGCGTCGTGTATCCCATGGCGTGGATCAGGAGCCGGCGCCGCGGGGTACCGTTCGAGCCACCGCTCGTTCCGTTCGGCGTATTCCTTGCGCCTGCCGCGCTGCTGACGTTGCTTTGGGGTGAGCGTGCCATCGGGTGGTACATGGCCCTCCTCTGAGCACTCTCCTCGGGATTTAGGAGCTTCGCGACGCCGTGATGATCGACGACATGCTGCGCCCCGCCGGCAACGTGCTGGCGCGCTTCACCCGCGATCTCACGGCCGACGCCCGGGCGGGACGGCTCGAGCCCGTTCGCTGTCGGGCCGACGAGATCGCCCGAGTGATCGACATCCTGCTCCGTCACGGCAAGAACAACCCCGCACTCGTTGGACCGGCGGGGGTGGGAAAGACCGCGGTCGTCGAGGGACTCGCCCAGCGGGTCGCGAGCGGTGACGTGCCCCTCTCCCTGCGCGCCATCCGCATCCTCGCCGTCGACCACGTCTCGCTCCTGGCCGGCACCACCTTTCGCGGCCAGTACGAGGAGCGCATCCAGGGGCTGGTGGCCGAGTGCACCTCGGCGCCGGACGTGGTGCTGTTCATCGACGAGCTCCACAACCTGATCGGCCAGGGCACGGCGATGGGCGTGGCAATGGACGCCGCGAACATGCTGAAGCCGGCGCTCGTGCGCGGCGACTTCCGCGTGATCGGCGCCACGACCGACGACGAGTACGACCGCTGGGTGTGCGGCGATCCCGCGCTCGAGCGGCGCTTCCAGAAGATCCCGATCCGGGAGCTCTCCGCCGCGGAGACGCTCGAGATTCTCGAGGCGCGCGTGCTGCGCCTGGAGCGGCACCACAACGTGGTGATCGCGCCGGACGCGCTGCAGGCGTCGATCCGGCTCACCGACCTGTTCATCACCGACCGCATGCGGCCCGACCGCGCGATCGACGCGCTGGACGAGGCGTGCGCGCACGCGCACGCGGTCGCGCGCTACTCGGTGGAGACGGAGCGGTTGATCCTCGACCGCCGCGAGGCACTGCGTCGCCCAGCGGCTTCGCGCCCCGGGGCCCGGGATTGGGCGCCGCGCGAAGCCACGGCCGAGCCGAGGCTCGACCCGCGGCCCGCCGAGCCGGGCCGAGATGCCGACGCCGACGGCGGCGGCGACGACGCGGCCGACGACCCGATCGACCGGTTTGCCCGCGAAGGGTTCGCGGCGCTCGAGCGGTTCGGCGCGGAGATCGAAGCGATGTTCGGGGTGAACGCGTCCGATCCAGGGCGGCCGGCCCGGGGGCCGCAGCCGCCGACCGATGCACCAGCGGATGCGCGCGCCGAGTCCCCGCCTGCCGAGTCCCGGCCGCGCACTGCCGCGCCGCGGTCGGCGCCGGCCCGCCTGGCCGAGCTCGACGCGGAGCTCGCCCGCCGGCTCTCCGCTGAGGGCATCGTCGTGCGCGGGCACGACGTCGCACGCGTCGTGGGACTCGCCACCGGACGGAGCGTGGCGTGGACCGACTGAGGTCCTCGCGCCGGCGGCGCGGGGTACTCGTCGTCGCGTGCGCCATGGCCGCCGTAGCCGCGGCGGCGGCCTGCGGGCGGAGCAAGTCGGGCGACAGCGACGTCTACGAGCGCAAAGTGAACGACGCCGTGCCAGGCGTCGAGGAGGCGGTGGGCCTGCGCTTCAAGACGCCGCCGCGCGTGCAAGCCCGCTCCAAGGCGCAGGTGCGCGAGTTCGTCGAGCGCCAGTTCGCTGAGAGCCGCGGCGCGCGGGAGCTCGGCTCGAAGGAGGCCGTGTACAAGCGGTTCGGGTTGCTCCCCGACACGCTCGACCTTCGGGGACTCCTGACCGACTTGCTCGAGGAGCAGATCGTCGGCTTCTACGACCCAAAGACCAAGAGCCTGTACGTCGTGGACGGCTCGCCGCCCGAGGCGGCCGGAATCGTCCTCGCGCACGAGCTGGTGCACGCGCTGCAGGACCAGTACTTGAATCTCGACTCGATCCAGAACGTCGAGGGGGACGACGACCGGGTCGGCGCGGCGCAGGCAGTCATCGAAGGACAGGCGACCGTCGCGCAGCTCGGCGGCGGCAACGTGGCCGCCCGGCTCCCCGGCGGGTGGGACCGCGTCCGTCAAATGATCCGCGAGCAGCAGGCGGCGATGCCCATCTTCGCGAGCGCGCCGACGGTCATCCAGGAGACGCTGATCTTTCCGTATTTGAGTGGCGCCGAGTTCATGCGCCACGTCGCCGAGCGGGGCAAGGCCTCCGCGGAGCTCTATCGCGATCTGCCGGGTTCCACCGAGCAGATCTTGCACCCGGAGACCTATTTCGGCACCCGAGACGCTCCGACCCGGGTGACGCTACCGGAGCCGTCCGGCGGCAAGATCGCCTACCAGAACAGCCTCGGTGAGTTTGAGACCCGACTGCTCCTCTACGAGCACCTGCAGGACGTCCAGCCCGCGGCCCGCGGCGCCCGTGGCTGGGACGGCGACCGCTACGCCCTCGTCGACACGCCGCAGGGGCAGGCGCTCGTCTGGCTCACGGTGTGGGACTCGGCGGTGGACGCGGGCGAGTTCGACGATCTCCTGGGGCAAGTGATCGCCAAGCGCGCGGGAAGTTCCGCGTCCGGAATGACCGGGGCGCGGCTCCAAGCGGAAGCACGAGGCGTGGCCGGCGGCGGCGCGCGCAGCGGGCGTACGGCGAGCGCGGGCGGGCGCTCGTACGCGCTCACGACTGGCGAGGTCCAAGGGCATCCCGTCGTGGTCTACGTCGACGTTCCGGCCGGCGCGCCGACCGCGCTGCTCGACCTGAGGGACGTCAGGCTGCAGTGAGCGCACCCCCATCGGAGGCCGCGGCGCGGGCGGCCGAGGATGACGCGCCGGCCGGTCCCGTGACCCCCGCGCTCGTGCGCACCACGCCGGTGCCCGCACCGCCGCCCCTGCCCGCGGCACCGGCGCCCGGGCTCATCGACGAAGCGGAGCGGCAGCGCCGCCTCGACAGCATGAAGCGGCGCGCCAGCGGCTTACTGGTGGTCGCGGCCGTCGTATTCGTCGTCGCCCGCTTCTTCGAGACGCGGTATCCCTGGGTCGGCATCATCCGGGCGACGGCCGAGGCGTCGATGGTCGGCGGCTTGGCCGACTGGTTCGCCGTCACGGCGCTCTTCCGCCACCCGATGGGGATCCCGATCCCCCACACGGCGATCATCCCCGCGCGAAAGGACCGAGTGGGGCGCAGCCTGGGCGGCTTCGTGCAGCGGAACTTCCTCACTCGCGATGTAGTGGCGCGGAAGCTAGCGTCGCTCCGCATCGCCGAGGCGATGGCGCGGTGGGTGAGCGAGCCGGAGAACGCCGCCCGCATCGCGCGGCACGCGGCCGTCGGCCTAGCGGCCGGCGCCACGAAGCTCAAGGACGAGGACGTGCAGGCGTTCATCGACCGGAGTCTCGCCGCGCGGGTGCAGGCGACGAGGGTAGCGCCGCTACTGAGCAAGCTCCTGGCGCTCATCACCGCGGGCAATCGCCATCAGGAGCTGCTCGACGCGGCCATCAAGCTGCTCGCCAGGGCCGTCGCCGACAACCGCGACCTGATCCGGGAGCGCATCGGCGAGGAGACGCCCTGGTGGGTGCCAGGGGTGGTCGACGACAAGATCCACCAGAAGGTCGTCGCCGCGATCGAGCGGACGCTGGAGGAGGTGCGCGACGACCCCGAGCACCCCCTCCGGACTCGCTTCGACGCGGTCCTCCAGGAGTTCATCATCAAGCTCGACACGTCGCCCGACGTGATCGCGCGGGCCGAGGAGCTCAAGGACGAAGTCCTGAGCGCCGAAGTGATGCGTCGCTTCTCCACCTCGCTCTGGAACGACGCGAAGGCGGCGCTGGTGCGCTACGCGGAGGACCCCGAGGGGCGCGCGCCCGGCGCCATCGAGCGCGCCGTGAACGCCGTGGGCACGGCGGCGCTCGCCGACCCCGAGCTGCTCGAGAAGGCCGACCGCTGGTTCACCGACGTGGTCCTCCACCTCGTGGATCGGTACCAGGACGAGGTGGGGCAGCTCATCTCCCAGACCGTGAATGCCTGGGACCCCGAGGCCACGTCGCGGCGCATCGAGCTGGCCATCGGCCGCGACCTCCAGTTCATCCGGATCAACGGCACCATCGTCGGCGGCATGGCCGGCGCGGCGATCTACTTGATTTCGAAGCTGTTCTGACGGGCAGCGATCAGCGATCGGACCTGCCCCGGAGCTCATCGATCCGCCCGCCCGAATAGACCAGGGGCCGGCCTCCCCGAAGGGAGGCCGGCCCCTGGTCGTTCACGCTGATCGCTGATCGCCGATCGCTGCCCTCTTAGCGCAGCGCGTTCGCGGGCTGCTCGTCGAGGACTTCGGCGCGGACGACCGGCTGCATCTCGACGTTGGGCGACGGGGCTGCGTCGGCGATTCCCTCGACCGGGACCGGGAGGAGCGCGATGCGAAGCACGTCGTCCATCGTCGTGACGAGCGTGAACTTCATGTTGTCGCGGACCTCCTGCGGCACGTCGCGCAGGTCCTTCTGGTTGCCCTTGGGCATGATGACCTCGCGGAGGCCGGCCCGGTAGGCGGCGAGCGTCTTCTCCTTCACGCCGCCGATCTCCAGCACCTTCCCACGCAGCGTGACCTCGCCGGTCATCGCCAGGTCGCGGCGGACGCGGCGGCGGCTCAACACGCTGGCGATCGCGAGGGTGACCGCGATGCCGGCGCTCGGCCCGTCCTTCGGGATCGCGCCGGCCGGGAAATGGATGTGCAAGTCGCTCTCGCGGAATTCGCGCTCGTCGATCCCGATCGTCTCGGCGCGGGAGCGGACGTACGAGTAGGCCGCGTCGACGCTCTCGCGCATGACGTCGCCGAGCTGCCCCGTGACGGTCATGCGGCCCGAGCCGGGCATGCGCAGCGCCTCGATCAGCATCAGGTCCCCGCCCGTGGCCGTCCAAGCCAACCCCGTGACGGCGCCGACTTCGGCCTCCTTCTCCGCCTCCTCGACCGCGTAGCGCGGCGCCCCGAGGATCTCCTCGACCTTCGCCATGTCGATCACCCACGCGCCCTCCTCGTCCTCGGCCTTCCGGCGCGCGCGCTTGCGCATGATGGCGGCCAGGTTGCGCTCGAAGTTGCGGAGCCCCGCCTCGCGGGAGTAGCGGCTGGAGATGAAGCCCAGCACCTCGTCGGTGAACTGGAGGTCCTGGGTGGTGATGCCGTGCTCCTCGAGCAGCCGCGGGATCAGGTAGCGCCACGCGATCTCGACCTTCTCCTCCACCGTGTAGCCGGCGATCCGGATCACTTCCATCCGGTCGCGGAGCGGCGCGGGGATGTCGAACAGGTTGTTCGCCGTGCAAATGAACAGGATCGAGGAGAGGTCGAAGGGCAGGTTCAAGTAGTGGTCGACGAACGACGAGTTCTGCGACGGGTCGAGCACCTCGAGCATCGCCGCCGTTGGGTCGCCCGACGGTCCGCCCGAGGTCATCTTGTCGATCTCGTCAATCATGATCACGGGGTCGCGCACGCCCACCCGCCGCAAGGCCTGGATCAGCAAGCCGGGCATCGCGCCGACGTACGTGCGACGGTGACCCCGAACCTCGGCCTCGTCGCGGACGCCACCCACCGAGATGCGATAGAACTCGCGGCCGATCGACTTGGCGATCGCGCCGCCGAGCGACGTCTTGCCCGTGCCCGGGGGGCCGGCGAAGCACAGGATCGGCCCGTGCGGGTCGCCGACGCCCTCCGAATTTCGTTGGCGCTTCTCGACCAGCTTGCGCACGGAGAGGTACTCGATGATCCGATCCTTCGCCTCCGTGAGCCCGTAGTGCTGGTCCTCGAGCGCGGCGACCACCTTGGGGATGGCGATCTCCTCGTCCCCCGAGCGCTTGTTCCACGGCAGCGACAGGATCCAGTCCAAGTAGGTGCGGATTACCTGATACTCGCTCGAAGCCGGCGACAGCATGCGCATGCGCTCGGTCTCGCGCTTGGCTTCCTGCAGCACCTTCTCCGGAAGGTTGGCCTCCTCAATCTTCCGCAGGGTCTCGGCGGCTTCCTTCTCACCGGGATCGGCCTCACCGAGCTCCGCCTGGATGGCGCGGAGCTGCTGCCGCAGGTAGAACTCCCGCTGGTGCTGCTCGATCTTGACCTCGGTGGAGCGCTTCACGTCCTCCATGACGCGCGCCCGGGCCACCTCGCGCTCAAGGCGCGTGAGGATGAACCGGATGCGCTGCCCGACGTCGAGGCGCTGGAGCACCTCGTCCTTGTCGGCGATCCGGAAGTTCATGTTCGTCGCCGCCAGGTCGGCGAAGCGGCCCGGGTCGGAGACGTTCATCTTGAGGATCTGGGGCACCTCGTCGGGGATGCGGTCCACCAGGTCCGCGAGCGTCTCGGCGGCCTGCACCACGCGCGTCACGAGGTCTTCGATCTCGGCGGGCTCGGGGAGCGTCTCGCGCGCCGGCTTCACGTTCACCATCGCATAGGGGTCGGACTGGAGCACCTCCTCGATGGTGATCCGGCGCAATCCCTGGAGGGTGATCTGCACCGTGTCGCCCGGCAGGTTGATGCGCTCGTGCACGCGGGCCGCCACGCCCACCCGGCCGACGAACTTGCGCGCGTCGATCGGCTCGTCGTGGTCGCCGCTGGCGACGACGAGCGCGACGATCAAGCCCGGCTCCTCGTGTCCGCGCAAGAGGCTCAGGTTCTCCGGCGCCCCCATCTGCACCGCGATCGTCCCGAGCGGGTACACGATCGTCGAGCGCAGCGCCATCATCGGGAGCGAAGGCGGCAGCTCGGACTTGAGGATCTCTTCCTTGCGCTGTGCTCGGGCCATAGACGACCAGGGTCGGGGGTGGAGGATAGAGGCTGTGGAGTTTAGCGGCAGATGGGCCGGGAAGGTAGGAAGGGCGCGGCGACGAACTGAGCGTCTACACTGGACCCTCGACCGCCGACCTTCTACGTTTCACGGCTATGTTTGACGAGCTGAGCGAAAAACTCGAAGCCACCTTCGCGCGCCTCCGTGGCCGCGGGGTGCTGACCGAGGCCGACATCAAGGAAGGGCTGCGCGAGGTCCGGCGTGTCCTCCTCGAGGCCGACGTCAACTTTCAACTCACGCGCGAGTTCCTCGAGCGTGTCGAGAAAAAGGCCGTCGGCGTCTCGCAGCTCAAGACCGTCTCGCCGGCCCAGCAGCTCGTCAAGATCGTGCACGACGAGCTCACGGCCATGCTCGGCGAGCGCCGCGAGGCGCTGAAGCTGAGCTCCGTTCCGCCCACGGTGGTCCTCATGGTCGGGCTTCAGGGCTCGGGGAAGACGACTACCGCCGCGAAATTGGCACGCAAGCTCAAGGCGGAGGGCCGGCCGACCCGCCTCGTCGCGGCCGACGTCTACCGCCCGGCGGCCATCGACCAGCTCGAAACGCTCGGCACGCAGCTCGACGTGCCGGTGTACGCGGAGCGCGACACGCGGGACGTGGTGCGGATCGCGAAGGCCGGGATCGACCAGGCCAAGCGCGCCCGCGACCGCGTGGTGATCGTGGACACCGCCGGCCGCTTGCAGATCGACGACGAGATGATGCGCGAGCTGCAGCGCCTCAAGGAGGCCGTGCATCCCGACGAGATTCTGCTCGTCGCCGACGGGATGACCGGGCAGGACGCCGTGCGCATCGCGCAGGGCTTCGACCAGGCGCTCGGCGTCACCGGGGTGATTCTGACGAAGCTCGACGGTGACGCCCGCGGCGGCGCGGCGCTCTCGATCTACGGGGTCACGAAGAAGCCGATCAAGTACATCGGCGTGGGGGAGAAGCTCGACGCGCTCGAGGAGTTCCACCCCGAGCGAATGGCGGGGCGGATCCTGCAGCAGGGCGACATTCTGAGCCTCGTCGAGAAGGCGCAGGGCGCCTTCGACGAGGCGGAGGCGAAGCGGCTGGAGAAGAAGGTCCGCAAGGAAGGGATGGACCTCAACGACTTCCTCGTCGCCATGAAGCAGATCGAGAAGCTCGGCCCGCTCGAAGGGATCCTGAAGATGCTCCCGGGCGTCAACGCGAAGCTCCTCAAGCAGGCGAAGGTCGACCCCAAGCGCATGCGGCACCTCGAAGCGATCGTACTCTCGATGACGCCGGCGGAGCGCAGCAAGCCGGACATCATGAACGGCTCGCGCCGGGCGCGCGTCGCGAAGGGCTCGGGTCGCCCGGTCACCGAGGTGAACCGCCTGCTCGAGCAGTTCCGCGACATGCAGAAGATGATGAAGAAGATGGCCCAGGGCGGCACGCGGATGCCGCCTGGAATGTTTGGAATGAGATAGAACGGCAGGGAGTAGGGAGTAGGGAGTAGGGGCTTGAATGCACAGCCCTACTCCCTACCCCTACTCCCTGGATTGACCGGGTGCGGCCTGGATACGCCAGGCGCGCGAGGAGCCCGGAGCACGACTACACTCTCCATTCGGGAGCACGCTCATGGTTCGCATTCGTCTCCGCCGCGTCGGCCGCAAGAAGGCGCCGGCCTATCGCATTGTCGTCGCCGACTCGAAGAGCCCGCGTGACGGCAAGTTCATCGAGATCATCGGCCAGTACGCGCCCCGGCTGCGGGAGGGCGGGCTGGCGGTAGACACCGAGCGCGCCAACTACTGGCTCAGCGTGGGCGCGCAGCCGAGCGACACGGTCCGGTCGCTGCTCCGGAAGGCGGGCGTGCTCAAGGCCCGGCACGAAGCGCGGCTCGCCGCCAAGCTGCAGTCGCGCGCCGTGCCTCTGGCCGAGCGCCCCGAGGGCGAGGTCCAGCCGGCGAACGACATCGGAACTCCGGACGCACAGGCGGCGGAGTAGAGACCCTCGCCCATGACGCCGCCCGAGTACGCGATCGTCGGGCGAGTCCGCAAGGCACACGGCGTCCGCGGCGAGCTCGTCGTGGAGCCGATCACCGACGCGCCGGACGCGATCTTCGCGCCCGGCCGTCGCCTTTTCGCTGGCACCACTGACGGGGAGGTGGCCCCGGGCGCGCCCGCGCTCACCGTGCGCGGGTCGAAGCCGTTCAAGGGTGGGCGGATCGTGGCCTTCGCCGAGATCGCGGACCGCAACGCAGCGGAGGTGTGGCGCGATCGCTACCTGCTCGTACCCTTCGCCGAGCTGACGCCGCCGGGCGAGAACGAGGTGTTCCGGCACGACCTGATCGGCATGCGCATGGAGCGCGTCACGGGCGAGCCAGTGGGTACGGTCACCGCGCTCTACGACCTGCCGCAGGGCCTCGTACTCGAGGTCGGCGAGGGGCCAGGGGCGGTGCTCGTTCCGTACCGCCCCGAGGTGGTCGTGCGCGTGGACGTCGACGCTCGGGTCGTGCTCGTCGATCCACCCGAGGGGCTGCTCGAGTGAGTGGAGCGTGGAGCGTGGAGAGTGGGGAGAGCGGGCCGGAACGCGGCGGGTTGGAGTCGGAAGACCAGTTTCCAACGGCCGCCGCTACACCCGCTCCACGCTCCACTCGTCCCTCTCCACTCGTCGTCAATATCGTCACCATCTTCCCGGGCTTTTTCGCCGGCCCGCTCTCGCTCAGCATTCCCGCCCGCGCCGCCGCGGTGGGAGCGGTGCGGTACAACGTGGTCGACTTGCGCGACTTCACCCACGACCGCCACCGCACCGTCGACGACTACCCGTACGGCGGCGGGGCGGGCATGGTCATGAAGCCCGGGCCGTTCTTCGAGGCGGTGGAGGCGATTGGCGCGCGCGCGCCAATCGTCCTCCTCTCCCCCCGTGGCCGGCGCTTCACACACGGCCATGCGCTGCGCTACGCGGGCGGCGGCGAGCTCACCCTCCTCTGCGGCCACTACAAGGACGTCGACCAGCGTGTGGCGGACTATCTGGCCACCGAGGAGGTGTCACTCGGCGACTTCGTGCTGAGCGGCGGGGAGCCAGCGGCGCTGGCAATCGTCGACGCCACGGTGAGACTGCTGCCCGGCGCAATGTCGGATCACGACAGCGCCCGCGGCGATTCCTTCTACGACCGGGGGCTCAGTGCGCCGAGCTACACGCGGCCCCCCGAATACCGCGGCTACATGGTGCCGGACGTGCTCCTCTCCGGGGACCATCGGAAGATCGCCGAATGGCGACAGCGCGAAGGCGAACGCCTGACGCGCGAGCGCGAAGCCTGGTGACCGGTGGCCGGAGCGCGGTGGACGGCGTCCAGTCACCAGCCGAGCCGAGCGCCTAGCGCCGAGAGCCGCTGTACCGCTCGCCCCTTGCCGCGGGCCGACGCAAACATACTTTTCGGGCCTCCACGCGCCGGGGCGCCGGGCGATGCCAGCCGCGATCCCGGTTCACGCGATCCCGGTTCAGTCCTCTCGGGAGATACCGACGCGGCAATCAAGGCTCGCGGTCGGTCGTGGCCTCCCTCTCTCCTCCCAGGAGCCCTGATGAAGCACGTGCCCGCCCTTGCGGCCGCCGCCTTGACGTTGGCCGCCTGTACTGAGGGCATTCCTCCGTCGGGCCCTGGCGCGCTGCGGCCGAGCGCCGCGGTCGCCGCTCAACGCGGCGAGTACGGCGAGTACGGCGAGTACATCGTGGTCTTCCGCCCCGACGTGGCCGACGCTCCCGGGCTCGCGCGCGACCTCGTCGCCGCACACGGCGGAGCGCTTCGCTTCACGTACCGGCACGCCATCAAGGGGTTCGCCGTGCGGGGACTCCCGTCCGCGGCGGTCGCGGCGCTCACCCGTAACGCGCAGGTCGCGTACGTCGAGGCCGATGCACCGGCGCAGCTCTTCGCGACGACCACCCAATCTGGCGCGACCTGGGGGCTCGACCGGGTCGATCAGAACGACCTGCCGCTGAACGGCACGTACGCCTATAACGCCGACGGAACGGGCGTGAACGCCTACGTCTTCGACACGGGGATCAGTCGCTTCCACGCCGACTTCGGCGGACGCGCGAGCTACGTGCCGGCCGGCCAGAACGGCAACTTCGTCGGCGACGGGCGCGTCGACGCGCAGGACTGCCACGGGCACGGCACGCACGTGGCCGGCACTCTAGGCGGCACCACCTGGGGCGTCGCGAAGGGCGTGAAGATCTGGGCCGCGCGCGTCGTCGACTGCCAGGGGCGCGGCGTGGCGTCCACGGCCATCGCGGCGGTGGACTGGGTGACGGCGAATGGCCTCAAGCCCGCGGTGGTCAACATGAGCCTGGGCTACGGCGACGTGCAATCGCTGCGCGACGCGGTGGAGCGCGCGATCGCCGCCGGGATCAGCTTCGCGGTATCGGCAGGGAACGGCGACGCCAACCAGGTGCCCCAGGACGCGTGCAAGGGCTCACCGGCCGGGGCGCCGAACGCCAACACGGTCGGCGCGACCGCGAGCAATGACGCCGAGTCGTCGTTCTCGAACTATGGTCCGTGCGTCGACATTCTCGCGCCGGGCTCGAACGTCACCTCGGCGTACTTCCTGACCGAAACTGGCAGCATTGCGCTGAGCGGCACGTCGATGGCGAGCCCGCACGTGGCCGGCGCGATTGCCCTCTACCTTCAGGGCCACCCGACGGCGACTCCCGCACAGGTGACGGGCGCGCTCAAAGCGAACGCCGTCGCGAACACGATCTCGCTGCACAGCAGCAGCCGCACGTTCGGGACGCCGAATCTCTTCCTCCATACGCTC
>Ga0307409_100000876_pt1 | contig 13924 bp, 14 predicted proteins | sample 322Ometagenome_2_FD_203888 | JGI IMG/M metagenome (GOLD analysis project Ga0307409, IMG submission 203888) | Maize rhizosphere microbial communities from greenhouse at UC Davis, California, United States - 322HYB-O-2 | ecosystem: Host-associated > Plants > Roots > Rhizosphere > Soil | place...
TGGTCGGGGCAATTTGTCAACCCGGTTAAAGGAATGAGCCGCTTCAAGGGAAATCGCAACGACGGAAGAGGGAAAGAAATGGTTATCGCTCACTCCGAAGCACGGAAGCAATGTCAAGTGCCTGATCAAATCGGCCCCAAACCGACGCATGTGATTTTATTCATAGCCAAATAAAGGAACCGATAATGGCGACCATCAGCGGGAGTTGTCTCCTATTCTCCTGCTAAAATTATCAATAGTTCCTTCACGCTATCGATCTCCTCAGGCTTGACCTCACCCGAGGTAAAAAACCTTATTCTCCCGCTTTTATGTATGATGACAACATTGCTCACCTCGGAGTTTATCTTGTAGCCAGACGACATCTTGCCTTCCCAGTCACAGTATAGGGTGACGCCCTCTTTCTTAGAGTATTCCCTGAGTCTTCTTTTCCACGTCCCCAGGAAAGGCCAGAATGCATCCGAACAATCGATAATGGGGAGTCTTACTAAAACGTCTTTCACAATCCCCGTCTGCTCGTAATACAGTTTATTCAATTCATCTTTTAGTCTTTGGTTGTTTTCCACAATGTCTTTGGTCTCGTAGAATATAGCAATGACCTTGCCCTTGATCATATCTAAGGTCAGTTCCTTGTCATCACCCGATTGAACTCTAAAGTAGGGAGCCGGGGAGCCTATTAAGCCGCTTGCTGCCGGAGAAGAACTTTGGAAAGTTGCCAAGCTGAGCAGGTTGACCACCACTATGAGATTACTGATAGTAAGGAACACTTTCATCTTGACCGGTTGCAGTTCGTTCACGGCAGCTTTGCTCCGCTCACGTTCAAAACATCTTCCACGGCCGCCTTTCAGGCGGCACTTCTTACGTCGATGCCGCCGCTCACCGTTTCTTTCCCGAACTCTTATTATTGGGCTTCGCTGAAGAGCTGTTGGAACCTTTGATTCTCGCGGTCTCCTCGCATGCGGCGCATTTGATGATTCTCTGATGGCGGTTAGGCCGTGTCAGTGGCCTAGCAACATGGAAGCTTCCATTTGCCAGTCTCGCAAGCGTCGAAAATAGTACGTCCACTTTATTTCTCCTCTCTCACGTAATGCGCAATTGCCATGCCTAAATCATCACACGCAATTAAAGAGTTAATCGTGGGAACATCGCAGCAATGAAAGAAAGACTCTATTTTTCTAGCTTTCATCGGAATCGATCATCTAGTCTCGCGCGCTGGCACCGAATCACGTAAATGATCTAGCACCAACATCGGGCGGAGTAATCGTGGTACCAAATGCGCGTGTCCGGGTCGGACCGGTGCCGCTACTTCTCAGATTTTTCCTTGATCAGAGGAAGGGTCGGCAGAGTAGGAGTCAACTACCGCGTCGAGACGCAAGAATAGGCCGTTGCAGAATTGTCGTCCAGAGTATTTGGCCACGCCAACGACGAGATCAATAGTGACGAAAAAGTTATCGTCGCGGGAAAATTTTTCCAGGGGACTAAGTGAAAATCCGCGTGCCTTTGGAAGATCACGGCAAGGCGGACGTCACGAGAACGACAGCAGAAATGCCGCGCAAGAGGACATGTTGATTGTTTAGAAATCGTCAAGGACCAAGCAGTAGCCCGCGCAATCCCTGCTGTAAGCTTGAGCCATCCGCTAGCTAAGGGCACACATGAAAGCCGGTATCGGGAGTATCGATAAAAAGCAACTCGAGACTTTAATGGCGCATGGGCTGAGTCCTGAACGGGCCGTTGACATGATCGTGACCGGTCTTCTCCGATAACACGCCGGTGAAATCTCTCTTGCGGTCCGATCAGGTTACCCCAAGTGCCGCGGGCACTTTCTTCCACAACGGCGAGCCGTCGCGTCGGAGCCAAAGTTAGCAAATCTCGTTTAGCAAAATTCATCTCGTCATATCATGGTCCTTGACCGGCATCACCGTACTGGCCTGGGGGCCTTTTTCACCGGCTTCCTCGACGAAGTGCACCTCGGTCCCGACCTTCAGCCCACCGAAACCGGATTCCAAGACGCTGTGTTCGTGAAAATAGATTTCCCGTCCGTCGTGCGTTTCGAGGAAACCAAAACCTTCTTCCGGAAAAACTTTGATAACTCGGCCATCGGGGGAGCCCTCGTGATTGGCGCTGTTTCGAGCAATGTTTTTTGGCACCCAATATGCTCCCTTAACTAAGCGACACGGCGGAAAACTCGCCGTAAAGCCTGAAGCTTACGCCGCGCCGCATCGAACGCATCGCGTATCGCTAACTTGTCGAGGCGCCACACCACCACCATCGCGCAGGGCAGCGTTACCACGTGCGCATTGATCTCACTGTTCCAGGCCGGGAAATCGTCATTGCAGGCGCTCGGCCAAAATTTTGCCGATACCGGGCAACCGCGAAGCTTGGCTGCCGATACTGCACACTCGGCGCGGCCAACGCCATTACAGCGCGTTTTTCTCCAACACCGCGCACGCTCATCAAATGAAAAAGACCAAAGATTGCGTGGTGATTTACCACAATGGGCATGGCGGCGAAAGACAATGCACGGTCATCACCAGCCCCCGCGGCTCTCTCGCAGGCAAAGATCGTGCGCGGCCGAGAAGAAGAATGTTCAGCCTGTTACAAGAAAATTGAGTCTGGTACTACAGAGCGACAACGATCGAAACAACCGATTCGCCTTTTCGATCGGCATCTGGGATTAAGTAAAGGACAGGATTGTTATGGAGCGTCAGGCCAGCTCTTTTGTCATATGTAGGTATTCCCCCCAGCGAAGGTGTCAAATAAATGCCGCAGGCGGCAACCCCGAAGGCAAAGTTAAAATGAGGACTTTTTCTCGGGCGCGACTGTCAATCTCGACCTTAGGCATGGGCCTGGAGCGCGTCAACTTCGACGGCGAGATTTTTCAGCGCTTCGGAAACGGTCACCGTATAGGGCGGCGCAGCTTCCAAACTCTTGAGCGATTCGGGTAAACGGTTCAGCTCCCCCAACGCCCGCTGCCGGGATTGTTGTAAGGACTCCGCCGGTGAGAGACGCCGCCCTCCTTTCATCACCGGAGTGATCAAGGACTCGCCTTCTAATCGATCGCCCTCGACCGAAAGGATGTCGCCGCGCAGCCCGCCATCTGCGCCGTAGCGGCGAAACACCTGTTTACGCCCCGGCCACACGACCTTCCCTTCCGAGCGCTTGCGCCGCGCTCTACCGGCGTATTCAACCAATTTGTAGACGCAATCTAAATAAGGAGCATCAGCGGAAGTATCCAAATGCGTGCCGATGCCGAATCCGTCGATGGGTGCATTTTGCTGCATCAGGCGCTCAACGACGTATTCATCGACGCTGCCGCTGGCGAAAATGGTGGTGTTTTGCAGACCGCCATCATCGAGAATACGCCGGACCTTGAATGCATGATCGGCCAAATCGCCGCTATCCAGCCGCACTCCTTTGATCTTGATGCCGTCGCGCATCAGCTTAGGCGCGAGACGAACGACCTTTTGCGCAGCGGCTTCCGTATCGTAAGTATCGATCAGCAGAATGACATTCTCCGGCAATGAATGCGCGAAGTGATCGAAGGCGGCGGCCTCATCATCGTGCGCCTGGACAAACGAATGGGCCATCGTGCCGTAAACCGGGATCCCGAAAAGCGGCGCCGCCATGACGGTCGCGGTGCCGGCAAAACCAGCTAGGTAGGTTGCGCGGGCCGCCAATAATCCGGCTTCTGCCCCGTGGGCGCGCCGCAAGCCAAAATCCACCAGCAGCTTGTCTGGCGCCATCAACACCGAGCGCGCCGCTTTTGAAGCGATCAGAGTCTGAAAATGAAGTAGATTGATCAACCGGCTTTCGACCAACTGTGCTTCGGCGATGGGCGCGATCACACGTAAAATCGGCTCGTCGGGAAAAAATAAGGTTCCTTCCGGCATCGCATAGACGTCGCCGCTAAAGCGAAAGGTTTCCAGGTGCCGTACAAAGGCGGGACGAAAAGCACCGTAGCCCGCGATCCACTCAAGTTCCTCCGGGGAAAACTGTACCTGCTCGAGAAACGCTAGTGCCTGCTCGAGTCCGGCTGCGATGAGAAAATTGCGTTTTGCCGGCAACTTTCGAACAAAAAATTCAAAGACCGCGGTCGCCTTCATCCCCTGATCGAAGTAACCTTGCAGCATCGTCAGCTGGTAGAGATCGGTCAGCAGGGCGCTGGTTTTAACGTCCGCAAGCATGGCTTTTATATCAGCCTTCGAGCAATTCGCTTTGGTTATTGCTACAGCAGGAGTTTGCGACCACAAGGGGCAACGCCTTGTGCGACATGATATCCTTCGCCGAATCTCGTTCCGATGACTACGGCCTTTAGTTGCTCGATTATTCTAGTTCAAAAACGTGATCTTCCACCGAGCGAATGCATACCGTGATCTCCTGGACGAGGATTCGTCTGATAAATGATGCGATATAGAACGGCCAACAGACTAACCACACTGGATCGTGCGAAGATGATCCGCGAACATGCTGTCTGTTTAGCTCTCGATCCCCAGTTTTTCGAGCTTTCGATAAAGCGTCGAGAGACTCAGTCCCATGAGCTCGGCCGCGAGCATCTTGTCGCCCCCGGCCTTATTCAAGGTGCGTTCGATATGGCTTTTTTCGTAGAGATCAAGCGCCGCGCTGAGACTATCCTCGTAATTGAATTCTCCGCCGCCGGTTTGTTGCCCAGGTAGTTCAGCCGGCTTGATCCATTCGCCGTCGCCGAGAATCATCGCACGTTCCAGAACGTTGTCGAGCTCGCGGATATTTCCTTTCCATTGAAACGACATAAGAATCCGCATGGTCGCGCTATCGACGCCCTTATAGGTCGTGTTCATCTCCTGGTTGTGGCGCTGGATGAGATGCTCGACTAACCCGGGCAGATCGTCGAGCCGCTTGCGCAACGGCGGAATATTGATCTCGAATACATTGAGACGATAAAACAAATCGTCACGAAAGCGCCCCGCTTCGACTTCCGCATTGAGATCGCGATTGGTTGCTGCCAGTATGCGCACATTGACCTTGACAGGATTTGTCGAGCCCACCGGAAGAATTACCTTTTCCTCTAGCACACGCAGCAGCTTGGGTTGGAGGCTCAGAGGCATTTCACCGATCTCGTCGAGAAAGATCGTGCCGCCGCGCGCTCTTTGAAACAGCCCCTCTTGAGAACTGACGGCACCGGTAAAGGAGCCCTTAACATGTCCAAAAAGCTGGCTCTCGAGAAGATTTTCCGGAATGGCACTGCAGTTTACCGGCAGAAAAACATTATCGCTGAACCGGCTGTGCGCGTGAATCGTGCGCGCCACCACTTCTTTGCCGACACCGCTCTCGCCGGTGATTAGAACCGTGGTTGGAGCCGGCGCAACTTTTTTTATCAAGTGGGCGATTTCCTGCATCGCCTGGCTGCGCCCGAGCGGTCGCTCGGAACTGAAGCGGGTGTTGATCTCACGGCGCAGCAGCTGATTCTCCCAGGCAAGCTTTCGATGGTCCATCAGGTGCCGGACCTTGCGCAGCACATCTTCAAATATCAGCGGCTTGAGCAAGTAATCTTGAGCGCCAAGACGGATGGCTTCTATGGCCGTGTCAACCGTCGCATGTGCCGTCATTAATATCACCAGTGTCTGCGGCGAGATCTCACGGATGTGCCGCAGCACGGCGACGCCGTCGGCGTGGGGCATGGCTAAATCGGTAAGCACCACATCGAGATCGTATTGGTCGACCAGCTCAATGCCGGCTCTGCCATCAGCTGCGGCATGAACTTCAAACCCCTCCTCTCTTAATAGCTCGACTAAACTTTCAAGGGCCGATTCTTGATCTTCAACAACTAGTATTGTTCCGGTCAAAGTCTTCCCCTTTTCGCATCTCTGCGAAACCGTCGATAAAAAATTTTAAGACTGCGAATAGCTATTGGTAATAGGGCAGCAATTCCGTTTATCTTGGAAGTAGAGCAATACCCAAGCCAATGGATCAGAGTCTGTGTGGCAGCTCAACGCGGAAAGTAGTTTCCTTTCCGGGAGTACTTCGATAAGAGATTCTTCCCTCATGTGCTGTGAGGATTTGCCGGACGATAACTAAACCAATCCCGGTTCCTTCTTTCTTGGTGGTCACAAAAGGCTCGAACGCATCAATGTCCAACGGGATCCCTTGACCGGTGTCGGTGATCTCTAAGACAACAGTATCATTGGCGTAATCGGCGTCGATCGTGATTCTGCCACCCTGAGGCATCGCTTCGGCTGCGTTTTTTATTAGATTGAGAAGTGCCTGCTTTATCTTATCGCCGTCGATGTTCACTACCGGCAGGTCGCGAGGAAGAGAAGTCCTTATCTCTATCCCTTTGCTCGCTACCTGCGACGCTTGTAGGTCCACGATCTCTTCGATCAGCTGCACCAGGTTTACCGGCCGAAATTCGTACTTCTGTTTCCTTGAAATAGTGGCAAACTCGCCGACCAACCTTTGCAGTCGTGAGATTTCATCCTTGAGTCGCTTTACCGTCGGAGCCAGCTGAGTCCCGGCGCCATCAGTGAGCCTATTCAGACGCTGCTCAAGGAGCTGAATCGTCAGGGACATTCCATTAAGCGGATTGGCGAGCTCATGGCCAATCCTCGCCGCCGTGCTACCGATAGCGGCGAGCCGTTCGTTTTCGACAAGCTGCGTTTGTAGCCTGGCTTTTTCCGAAATGTCGCGGATGAATGCCGCATAATGAACGTCTTGGTCCAGCGATATCTCAGTCACGGAGAGCTCGATCGGAAAAAGTTCGCCGTCCTTTCGACGGGCGGTCACTGTTCGAATGCGGCCGATGGCGCGGGCTTCACCGGTTCTTTCGTAGCGAGCGATATATTCATCGTGCTCTGTAGTATACGGCTCCGCCATGAGCATATTGACCTTCTGTCCAATAACTTCGTTGCGCGGATAGCCGAATATCCGTTCAGCCGCCGGATTGAATAGAACGACCCGCCCTTGACGATCGATGGACAGGACAGCGTCTTGAGTTGTATCGATGAGGCTTTGCAGCCAAGCTTGGCCCCGTCTCACTTCAGAGATATCCCGGATAAAAGCAGCGTAGTGAACTTCTTCGTTTTCAGCCGTCGCGACTTGCGTCACTGAAAGCTCGAGAGGAAACGTCTCGCCGCTTTTACGCCGTCCGTCCACTGTGCGGATGCGGCCGATCGCGTGCGGCTCGCCGGTCCGTTCATAGCGGCCAATATAGCCGTCATGCTCCGTCGCATAGGGCTCCGCCATTAGGTCAGTGACTTTGCGGCCGACAATCTCGTCTGCGCTGTAACCGAATACTCGTTCCGCGGCGGCATTGAACAAGACGATGCAGCCGCGCCGGTCGATGGAAACAACGGCATCCTGGGTAGTATCGATGAGACGCTGCAGCCAGGTGGCGTTGCGACGAATCTCTGCCAAGTCGCGATTGTGCTCGATAACTTGGGAAAGCACATTAGCTACTGCCTGCAAGAAATGAATGTCGTCTTGTGAAAACGCCCGCGCCTTTGCGGTATGCGCTCCGAGGATGCCGTAAGGATGATCGCTGGGTCCGACAATGACGCTCATACCGCTGACGACTGCATGATCGCGCAACAGCGGTGGCCCGATAAATCTCTTTTCCGTTCGAAGATCTTTAACGATCACCGGCTCCTTCGAAAGCAACGTATAGCCGGCTTGTGAGTTCGTGCCGGCCCTTACGATTGTCTGGCCAACAAGCCCTTCTCTCCACCCCACACCTGCGCGTAATAGCAAGCTGTCATCGCCCGGTAGAAGCTCCAATATCTTGCAAAACTCGACATTCAAAGTTTTGGCGACTAACTCCGTAACCGAGCCCATGAGTGCCGATAACTCCGCTCCGCCCAAAGCCTGCCGGCCGAGATCGACTACGGCCTCCTGCTGGCGCCCTTGCTGCTCAACCTGTTTTTCCAAGTCTTCATGGCTTTGACGGATGGAGGTTTGCTGTTTTAGGAATTCTTCTTCGAGCCGTTTGTGCTGGAGCGCGAATCCTATCTGGGTGGCAATCGTGCAAATGACTTGCATTAGATGTCCGTCTTCCTCCTTCGCCTCGCGCGCGTGGAACACCAATACGCCATCAACGTGCTCATAGTGAGTGATCGGAACCGCGAAGGCGGCTTTGAGATCCGCAATTTTCGCCGCAGGTGCCAGAGGGAACCGTTCGACAGGCTCAGCGGCTAGATCGCGCGTCCACTCATGCGTTCGGCGGTGCCAAACTCGCCCGGTGATGCCGACGGCCGGCGCGAATTGTCTCTGCCGGCAAACACCGATGAACTCCTCTAGCTTTGGATCGTCTGCATGCCACGAGGAGCAGAGCCTTATTTTTGTTTCGTCAACTGAAGGAAGCCACGCGGTTCCAACAACCCAACCGGTAAATTGACACACGATTTCAAGAGCGGCGCGCAGGCCGGAGGATAGGTCGGGATTCTCGATGAGCGCTCTGTAGAGACTTAACAGTAGATCGGACTTCTCGAGCAGCCGTTGAGTCGCGGTCGTGTGAGTCTGTTCGACTTCGATCAATGCAGGCATCGGTCGCTGTCCGGCTGTTTAAATTGCACTCGAAGGACAGGGTGAGTGGTCGGTTTGAAATTCTTGAGTTCGAGATCGCTTTGTCATGGTCGAGAATACGTCTATTTCACCGGACTGACCCTGTCAAGATAACCCATTGTAATCACACGCAATGTTTATCATGGTGGGTGAGCACAATCTGGCATTTGCTTTGCGCTTACATCGAGTGAACCCTCTAGCGGAGGTGATTATGGTAACCGAAAGCGTATTTTTCTATTTCGTGCTTTTAAGCCTCCTGATGGTGATCGTGAACGTGCTGCTGACGAAAGCGCAGCAGCGGCATGATCGGCATTCCCATGCTTAACCGTTGCGCACCCAATCTCAAGCAGCCGACAAGGAATTCAGGCCTAGGTACCGCGACGGACGCAAAAGAGCTCCGTGAGCCATCTTGTGGCGGCTACGATCGCACGTGGAGATCATAGCGAGCAGCGAAATTGCGAGCTCCTGCGGCTCTTCAGCGAATAAAAATATCGATGCCAACTGATGGAGCGATACTGGATGCTCGGCTACGGCGCTGGTAGAGCGCGAACGCGATGATGGGATGAAGCTAGGAAAATATCATCGTGCCTTCGCTCAGGCCAAACTGCGGATCGCTGCGCGCAGCATGTCGCGGATCTTCGTCCGGTGCTTGCCGCTGAAGAAAATGCAACTCCACCCAGGCGCTTTCTCATAATCGAGAATTCGGCCGATAGAGCTCTCCTAGCAATGGTAATTGGTGGATCAGAGATTATGCTCACTGGCTGCTGTGGCAGTATGCACAAGCGCCAGAGATTGCCCCGGCCAGAAAAAAATTCGGGGGATCGCGGCTGACTGCGTCCTGCGCGGTTCTAATATTCCTGCAAGAAGCTTGGCCGATTGGCATCGACCATCGGGTGGTTGGTCGGCGAACGGTTTAAATCGATCATCACCTGCTCCATAGCTCCAAGATGCTGTAACACTTCTTCGCGTTGCACCATGCTCTCCTGCTTCGCTGCGATAAGGACCCGCAGCTCGCGCGAATGATAAGCTAATTGCCACATGGTGGACCGAAGTTGTTGGTCCGTAATATAGTTAAACGCCGGTGGATATGTGTATTTGCGCACCCGGTCAGGAAGTCGCGCACGAAGTCGATCGGAGTGCGAGAAAGCAGATAGCAAGCAACATCAATGATTTTTTTCACCCTTTATTCCCGTTCTTATGCCTTCCCTGTTGCGATGCGCTGTGATGCATGCCAGCCAGCGCAAGCATCCGTCTATGATTCAGAGAATCGTTCCCACGGCGATAGGAACCATAACGCCATCGACGCTTGGGTGATCCGTATCAAGGAAACCGCGGTCCATCATCGCCCGACATGTGCCGAATCGATCGAGCCAGGCTATGAGGAGCAAGTTATCCTGGGAATCGTATAGCTCGATGTAATCGATTTGCCAGTTGGTCTCAGTGTCATCATAGAACACGAGCAATCCTGCGCCGACCTCTTCCTCAAAAAACACTAGCGTCTGTACGAGCATCATGCCGCTGCGGTCCGGAGGCGGCAGCGTCACAGCTTGCCCTTGCGCAGTTTCAGTGATCCCCCAACGATCACTGGCCAAGTACCCCGTGATCAGCAACGAAGCTACTAAGAAGATTAACGCCAGAAACCATTTCACCTTTGGAATTCCCCTTGTTGGCCGGCGCTTGAGAGCCACAAACCGCTCTTTGTGTAATTCGATACGAACTGCCGGCCGACTTTAGGCTGCGTGCGTTCTCTTCTCTTCGGTCAATCGAACGATTGCTGGATTTACCAGCCTCTCGAAATCCTTGTAGCGCATTCGAACCGTTTGCACGTGATTCCCTGCGTTAAAAAAAATCGATTCGTCGTGAGTGACGGCTGGATCGACATAGACAGGGACATCATACAAATTTCCAAACGGTGGCATTGCGCCGATCTCGCAGTGCGGGAATTTGGCAAAAAATTCATCTTCTGTGGCCAGTCTCACGTCACCAGCGCCGAGGATTGCACGCATGGTCGGCAAATGTATTTTTTGATTGCCAGTAATTACCGCCATGACGAGTTTACCGTCGATCTTGAGCATCACCACCTTAGCCATGTGGTTGCCGGAGAAATGTTGCCTCTCGGCGATCTCCTGAGCCGTATACGCTAGCGGATGGTTGTACACTTCATAACTAACTTTCGCCTCGTCGAACAGCTCCTTAAGCTTTTTCACAATCGCCATTTTGTTTCTCCTTTAATTACATTTTACCAAAGGGCAAAAATCGTGCCCCCTTCGCGATCGTTTTTGTTAGGGAAGAGCACTGATGTTCCGCACAAGCGCGAAAACTTGACCGCGCCCATTCCTATCACTGCAAAAGTAGGTTGGGCAAAGCACCGTCAGAGGCGGAAAGTTGTTTAACAGCAAATTACTTTTCTCCCCTCACGAAATGTTCTGCCTTGGTACGGCTCTTGCCGGTCTTCAGTATCTGCGGGACGAAAAAAAGAGAGAGGCGACCATGTTCGATAAAGTAATAGTTTGCCTCGATGGTTCATCCCTAGCGGAGAAGATGATTTCTTTGGCCCGCGCCTTAACTCGAGCTGCGGCGGGCAAGCTGATATTCTTGCGCGTCGTTGAAGATCCGGCAGAAATGTCGGCCGAAGAAAGTTATTTAAAGGATTGTGCTCGCCACTACGACGCCGAACTGCGCTTTGCCGTCTCACCAGATCCGGCCGCTGCGATAAAGACGGAGCTCGAAAGAGAGCCGCACGCGATTGCGGCTCTGACGACTCACGGTCGCACTGCATGGACCGAAGCGATGATCGGCAGCGTTGCCTTCCGAGTTTTGCGGGAAAGTATGAGACCCGTCCTCCTGTTTCGGCCGCACGATAAAGACTCTGAGGCGCCGACCAAAATTACCAGGGTTACAGCCGCTCTCGACGGCAGTGACTTTTCCGAGAAGATCATCCCGTACGCGGCCAGAACCGCTCGGTCGCTATCAGCGCACCTGTTTTTGGTGCAGGCGCTGCCGGTGCAGCGTTCACCCCTAACATCAGACATCCACCAGTCGGATATCCTCGAATCCTCCTATCTGCATCGACTCTCCGCCGAGATCCAAGTCACTCATGGAATCCAAGCGCAATGGGATGTGCTGCATGGAGAGACGGCCGATGCACTCTGCCGGTATCTAAAAGACATGCCCGATACGTTGTTGGCAATGACGACTCATGCCCATCCGGCGGCGAAGCGAGTCGTATTGGGTAGCACCGCAGCATATTGCGTGCGGCACGCAGGGGTGCCTCTATTGCTCTACTGGCCGCAATAAAATCGACTCAGCTGCTTGCAGTCGGAGACTTATCTTTTGTGAGTCGAAGTGAGCCGCAACGATTAATGCAGTTCTCGGCTTTTACGATTTTCCCGCTGCTTCGTCCGATCCGCATCTGGGTCGTGAAGCCCACGACGAATGTAATCCGGATCGAGAGCTAAAAATTCGCAGATATTATCGAAAGAAAGAATCCAGTTGTTACCGCCTGCCATGATCCAGTTGTGCGCTTCTCGGAAGTGTTCCTTCCCCTCTGGATCTCGAGCCCGGCAATACTTGCGATAATCATGAATCGCATCCTGCAGAATCGCGATCAACAAGTTCTTTTCCGGCTCCAGATGTTCACTCCGGCGCAGAGTAGCGAAGAATTGTTCCGTAACCGAAGTGTCACCGCCCATCATATTTTGGAGACTCTCTGTCATGGACGTAGCGTCCTTTCTGCGCTGAGCCCGTTTTCAGATGGATGAAAAACGCAACCGATGTGCCAGTAATTGATTAAGTGGCGGCGCGACGCGCTTAGCAAAGTTGCAAGAAACCCAGGCAGCCCCTTCCCACGTTTAAGAAACGCCGCTCTCTTGTCACTGCAGACCGGCAATGAAATCAAGCGTGTACGTGGCACGGCCGTTGCGATTTAAAGCAAATGAAAGTCGTCAACGCGCCGCACAACAAACCGGGGAAGGCTACGGCGAGGTCTCTAAGGTTGCCGAGCAGCGTTGACCGAGTTCGGCGCGACCAAGGGGTGGAGTTGCTCACAGGTATTCCGCGTAGGCGGCCCGGCGAATTGAGTCTTTCAATGACGCGGCAGCGCGCAGGCTGAGAGAGTTACGGTTGGGGATTAAAGACTTTGTCGCACAAGGTCACAATCCTGCCGTTGAGATCAAGGATTCAGAAACCGGATGAGGAGCAATGCTTTAGTTCGTAGCACATGATCACTGAATGAGACTTGAGCGGTTACGGCTGATGTTGGTCCGGATCGCAAAGGAGACCAAGGTGATCGAAAATAAAAACGAGCAGTATATCGAAAGACTAAACCAGCGCCAAATCGAAATCCTGCGGACGCTAGAATATCTGAATAAAGAACAACGGACTCTGGCCAAAAATAAACATTCGATCGACAGAGCGGCCTACGAAAGTAGACGCCATCTGCTCGATAGCTTGGCGGATTGGTATGCCAATGAGAGCACACGAATCGATCACGCGCTGGTCCGCATGCGAAGGCGCCTACGGCACTTGGATCGATTGCCGGCGGCCGATCGAACTGCACAGCCTCGAAACCGCGCCTGAAGCCGGTTTTTGTGCCGCGTGCCAGTGCCGTGTAGCGAAGAGTCGGACGTTCCGGCTGAAGAAGAACTCCGGCCGAATGTCCGGGCGTCTGATGATGTGAAAGTAGGAGCCGAAAAATTAAGAGAGTCTGTACAGGTAATTCTTATGAAGAAAGTTATCACCGCAGCGGCTTTATCGGCGCCGCTCGGCCTTCCGCCCGTACTCGCTCAGGAGAAAAAGAACATGCCGATGAAAGGGCAGATGCCGGAGGAGATTGACCAGTCATTAAGGGCGGCATCGACGTGGTCCGGAGCAGTCGGACGCCGATACAGCCGACCACCTCGTGACCCATAATCTGCGGTGGGTCGAGCTAGCCAGTACAGCAAGAACTCCTCCTGCCAAGGCTAAAAACCCGGGCAAAGAGGAGTTCTTACACTGTATAATTTGGTGGAGCCGATGGGGATCGAACCCACGACCTCTAGAGTGCGATTCTAGCGCTCTCCCAGCTGAGCTACGGCCCCATAATGTAATAAAACAGTAACTTAGGAATAGCGGAAAATTCCCTCGCACGCAAACTGTCCGCCTTTTGTCCGCCTTCTCTCTCATCTTTCCTTTATCCAGCCGCTTTAACTGATACTACTGCGGGTTCTGTTGGCTGTGTCGCGAGGTGCGCTTGCACACGCTCTGCGGCCTGTAAAAGATCCGCCTCGCTTACAATGTTATAGCGGTCAAAGATATTCCGCGTCTTATGCCCGCTCAGCGTCATCGCGATTCTCTCAGCAACGCCAGCCCGCACAAGGTTCCGCACGGCGCAGCGTCGAAGATCATGCGGAATGGT
>Ga0307409_100000878_pt1 | contig 13896 bp, 12 predicted proteins | sample 322Ometagenome_2_FD_203888 | JGI IMG/M metagenome (GOLD analysis project Ga0307409, IMG submission 203888) | Maize rhizosphere microbial communities from greenhouse at UC Davis, California, United States - 322HYB-O-2 | ecosystem: Host-associated > Plants > Roots > Rhizosphere > Soil | place...
GGGCGAGATCAAGAAGTCGATCTTCACGGTCATGAACGACCGCCTTCCGCTCGACGGCGTCTTCCCGATGCATTGCTCGGCCAACGTGGACGACGACGGACGCGTGGCCATCTTCTTCGGGCTCTCCGGGACCGGCAAGACAACCCTCTCGGCCGATCCCGAACGCCGCCTCATAGGCGACGACGAGCACGGCTGGGGCGACTCCGGTGTCTTCAACTTCGAGGGCGGCTGCTACGCGAAGGTGATCCGGCTCTCGGCCGATGCAGAGCCCGAGATCTACAAGGCCACACACGCGTTCGGCACGGTGCTCGAAAACGTCGTCACAGACGAGCGCGGTGTCCTCGACCTGAACGACGACTCGAAGACCGAAAACACGCGCGCCGCCTACAAGCTCGAGCAGATCGCGAACGCCCTGCCGGAGAAGCGGGCCGGCCATCCGAGCTCGGTCCTCTTCCTGACCGCCGACGCGTTCGGCGTCCTTCCGCCGATCGCGCGCCTCACGCGCGACCAGGCGCTCTTCTACTTCCTGACAGGCTTCACGGCCAAGCTCGCCGGCACGGAGATCGGCGTCACCGAGCCGCAGCCGACCTTCTCCTGCGCCTTCGGCGCCCCGTTCCTGCCGCAGCAGCCGACCGTCTACGCACGCATGCTCGGCCAGAAACTCGACGAGCACGGGTCCGCGGTCTGGCTCGTGAACACGGGCTGGACGGGCGGGCCCTATGGCGAAGGAGAGCGCATGCCTATCGCCGCGACACGCGCGCTGCTCCGCGCGGCGCTGAACGGCGGGCTTGACGACGTCGCCTACCGCGAGGACCCGATCTTCGGCTTCGACGTGCCGGTCGAGGTGCCGGGGGTCGACTCGAAGCTCCTCGACCCGCGCTCGACATGGAGCGACCCCGCCGCCTACGACGAGAAGGCGACCTACCTCGCGCAGCGCTTCAAGGAGAACTTCGAGAAGTTCGGCGCGGACGAGAACATCGTCTCGGCCGGCCCGCGCGTCTGACGCCCACGTTCAGGCCGATCGGATAGCGTCCGCGTTGGTGGAAGCGAAGCACGACGTACTGATCGTCGGTGCCGGCTGTGCCGGCATGCGCGCGGCTATCGAGGCCCACGATCAGGGGGCCGATGTCGCGCTCATCTCCAAGATCCATCCGGTCCGCAGCCACTCGGGCGCCGCTGAGGGCGGGATCAACGCCGCGCTCGGCAACGCATCCGAGGACGATCCCGAGAAGCACGCCTTCGACACGGTCAAGGGCTCCGACTACCTCGGCGACCAGGACGCGATCCAGGTTCTCTGCGACGAGGCGCCCGGCGACGTGTACCAGCTCGAGCACTGGGGCGCGGTCTTCTCGCGCACCGAGGACGGGCGGATCGCGCAGAGGCCGTTCGGCGCCGCCGGCGAGCCGCGCACCGCCTACGCCGCCGACATCACGGGTCACGTTCTCGTCCACGTCCTCTACGAGCAGGTGATGAAGCGCGACCTCCAGGTCTACGAGGAGTATTTCGCGTGGCAGCTCGTCGAGCACGACAATCGCTGCCAGGGCGTCATCTGCTGGGATCTCCTGAACGGCGGTCTGCGCACGATCGGCGCGAAGACCGTCATCCTCGCGACGGGCGGGGCGGGGCGGCTCTACTCCGGCACGACGAACGCCTATGCGTGCACGGGCGACGGGATGGCCATGGCGCTGCGCCTCGGCGTGCCGCTCAAGGACATGGAGATGATGCAGTTCCACCCGACGACGCTTTCGCCCACGGGAGTCCTCATCACTGAGGGCTGCCGCGGGGAGGGCGCCTACCTCCTGAACGCGGAAGGCGATCGCTTCCTCAAGGACTACGCGCCGAACGCGATGGAGCTCGCGAGCCGCGACGTCATCTCGCGCGCGGAACAGACGGAGATCGACGAGGGGCGCGGAGTCGACGGCAACGTCCTGCTCGACCTGCGCCACCTCGGCGCGGAGAAAATCATCGAGCGGCTGCACGGGACGCGGGAGCTCTCGATGGTGTTCGCCGGCGTCGACCCGATCCACGACCCGATTCCTGTCCGGCCGGGCGCCCACTACCACATGGGCGGCGTCGAGACGGATCTCGACGGGAAGACGGCGCTCGAGGGCCTCTACGCGGCGGGGGAATGCGCGTGCGTCTCCGTCCACGGCGCGAACCGCCTGGGCGGGAATGCGCTCATGGAGACGATCACCTTCGGCAAGCGCGCCGGGCGCACCGCGGCCGACTGGGCGCTCTCGCACACGACCGTTACCGTCCCCGAGGCGGCCGAGACCGACGCGAGGCGCGAGCTCGACGAGCTCCTCGGGCGCACCGACGGTGAGCGGCCCCACGCGATCCGCGACGAGATGGCGCGGACGATGCACGAGAACTTCGGCGTCTTCCGCCGCGAGGACCAGATGCGGCGCGAGGGCAAGATCATCGCGGGGCTCACCGAGCGCTACGAGCGCGTCGTCGTCGACGACAAGAGCGACGTCTTCAACAACGACCTCACCCAGGCTCTGGAGCTCGGCTTTCTCCTTCAGCTCGCGTCCTGCATGATCGAGGCCGGGCTCGCGCGGAAGGAGAGCCGCGGTGCGCACGCGCGTCCCCACGACTTCCCGGACCGCGACGACGAGAACTTCCTACGACATACGCTGGTGTCATGGAGAGACGGCCAGCCCGAGCTCTCGTGGGAGCCTGTGCGGATGACGAAGTGGCAGCCGCAGGAGCGGAAGTACTGATGCGGCGGTTCTTGCTCCCGCTCGCGTTCCTGCTCGTTCTCGCCGCGTCTGCGTGCGGTGGGAACGGTTCCACCGGTACGGACGGGACCCCGAGCTCGGCCGCTGCGCAGGCCGTTTCAAACGCAGGCCAGAAGTCGTCGGATGCGGGGAGCGCGCGCGTGTCCTTCACGGCGGACTTCACGGGCTCGGCGAGCGGCACGATGACCGGCGAAGGCGAGTTCTCGAACCGCGAGGGCCACCTCACGCTCCAGATGAGCGACCTCGGCGGCGGCGCCTTCGGCAGCGGACAGGCCGAGCTCGTTTTCTCTGACCTCGTCTACTACATGAAGCTTCCAGAGGGAGCCGGCCTTCCGGTTCCGCCAGGCAAGGAGTGGTTCAAGATCGACCTGAAGCAGTTGGGCCAAACGCAAGGACTGAACCTCGAGCAGCTCACGCAACTCTCCCAGAGCGATCCCAGCCAGGCGCTCGACTTCCTCCAGGGGGCGAGCGACGACTTCCACGAGGTCGGAACCGAGGAGGTGCGCGGCGAGCCGACGACGCACTACGCGGGCACGATCGACCTGAACATGGTCGCCGAGAACGCCCCGGCGGACCTCGCCGAGCAGTACAAGAAGCTCGCGGAGCTGGTGCCTTCCTCGTCCGTGCCCATGGACGTGTGGATCGGGGACGAGGGCTACGTGCACAGGCTTCGCTTCGAGCAGAAGCTCGCGGCCGGCTCGTCCATGACCATGGAGGAAGAGCTCTACGACTGGGGCACCGACATCAACGTCACCGTCCCGTCCGAAGATCAAGTCGTCGACCTGACCCAGCTTCTGGGGCAGAGCTAGGAGAACGCGTGGACGTTGCTCTCAAGATCTGGAGGTACGACCCCGACTCGGGTGAGCGCGCCCTGAAGACGTACGAGATCGAGGCGCCGGAGTGGGCCTGCCTGCTCGACGTCCTCGACCTGATCAAGGACCAGGTCGACGGGTCGCTCGCCTACCGCAAGAGCTGCCGGATGATGATCTGCGGCTCCTGCGGGATGCGGATGGACGGACGCGCCGTCCTCGCCTGCAAGGAGCGCATGAAGCCGATCGTCGAGAGCGGCCACGTGCCGGTGATCTCGGCGATGGGAAACATGCCCGTCCTCAAGGACCTCGTCGTCGATATGTCGCCCTTCTGGACGAAGATCCAGAACATGAAGCCCTGGCTCGAGACGGGCTACGAGGACGTCCCGGAGAAGGAGTTCATCCACTCCCAGGAGGAGATGAACCCGATCCACAAGGAGGCGCTCTGCATCATGTGCGGCTGCTGCGTCTCGGAGTGCAACTCGATGGAGTCGGATCCTGAGTTCTTCGGGCCGGCCGCGCTCGCGAAGGGCTTCCGCTTCGTCGGCGACCCGCGCGACCGGACGAAGGTCGAGCGGCTCGAGGACTACAACGACGAGCACGGAATCTGGGACTGCACGCGCTGCTATTTCTGCAACGAGCGCTGTCCCAAGGGGGTCGACCCGCGCGACGCGATCGCGAAGCTCGGCGCCGAGTCGATCGCCGAGGGGATCGACCGCGACATGGGCGCGAAGCATGCGAACTGGTTCGTCCACTCCGCGCGTACGACCGGCTGGCTCCGCGAAACCGAGCTCGTGCCCAAGACGCAGGGCGTCGTCTCCGCCATCCAGCAGACGAAGTTCGCGCTCTCGCTCGCCAGGCGGGGCAAGGTGCCGCCTCCGTTCCCACCGCACGTGGCGGAGAACGTGCAGGAGGCCCGCGCGCTCTACGAGGTCGTGAAGACACGCGGCCTGAAGGGAGCGGCGGGGATCGTCCAGGGGGAGCGAGCCCTCGCCCGCATCGAGCACACCGATCACGGCGGCGCACGGCGCGACGCGCCGGAGATCACGCCGGGCGTGACTCCTCCGAGGGCCGAGGGATGAGGGTCGCCTACTACAAGGGCTGCCTCGCCTCGCTCTCGGCGAAGGAGCTCGACAGCTCGACGCAGGCGCTTGCGCCGAAGCTGGGGATCGAGCTCGAGGAGCTCGAATCGGTCACCTGCTGCGGCGCCGGCGACATCCACGAGGCCGAGCCCGACTACTACCTCCACCTGAACGCGCGCATCCTCGCCTACGCCGAGGCCACGGGCGCGGACACCCTGATGACCATCTGCAACGTCTGCACGCTCAACCTGAGGCAGGCGAACTTCCAGCTTGTAAACGACGATGCGCTCAGGGAGCGGGTGAGCGACAACCTCGAGACCGTCGGCGCGCCGCGCTATTCGGGCGGCGTCGAGGTCAAGCATCTCCTCTGGCTGATCGCCGACGGCGACGGCTTTCAGAAGCTCAAGGAAGTCGCGCACAAGGGGCTCAAGGGCCTCAAGGTCGCGCCTTTCTACGGCTGCCAGATCCTGCGTCCTTCGAAGCTGATGGGCTTCGAAGACCCTGACCGCCCGTGGTCGCTCGAGGCGATCATCGAGGCCTGCGGGGGCGAGCCGATCGACTATCCCGCGAAGATCAAATGCTGTGGCTTCCCGATCATCCAGGCTCGTGAGGAGGTTGCGCTCGGCGAGTTGATCCAGCCGATCGAGCAGTCAATCGAGGCCGGCGCCGATGCGATGGTAACGCCGTGCCCGCTCTGCCATCTCTCGCTGGACGCCTGGCAGCAGAAGCTCGAGGCGCAAACCGGCAAGAGCTACCGGATGCCAATCCTCCACCTCTCGCAGCTGATCGGCGTGGCGGCCGGGCTCGACGACTCGGAGCTCAAGTTCCGACGGCACGTCGTGCCCGTCGACTCCGTCCTCGAGAAACTGGAAGCACCCTAGACCGTGCCCGCGCTGGTCGGCCGTCCGGCGCCGCCCGGCTCCACGATCGGCGTCGTCACGCCGGGCAGCCCGCCCGAGACGCGGGCCGAGGTCGAGCGCGGCATCGGCTGGTGGGAATCGCAGGGCTACCGCGTCAAGCTCATGCCGGGGGCGCTCGAGCGCGACGACTGGCATGGAGGAAGCCCCGAGGTCCGCGCCGCCGACCTGCAGGCCGCCTTCGCGGACCCCGAGGTCGACGTCGTCCAGACCATGCGTGGCGGCTACGGCTCGGCGCAGACGATTCCGCTGCTCGACTTCGAGGCGATCAAGGAGACCCCGAAAGCGTTCTTCGGCCTCTCCGACATCACGGCTCTCCATGCCGCGCTCCTGGCGCGCGCCGGGCTCGCGACCTTCTATGGACCGAGCCTCTCGATGCTCGGGCAACCGTCGCCCGCGAGCTTCACCACCGAGCGCTTCTTGCAGGTGCTTCGCGGCGAGACCACCGGTCCCGTGCCGGAGGATTCTGAGCGGCTCACGGTTGTCTCGATCGCGGGCGGCAAGGCCAGCGGACGGCTGGTCGGTGGGTGCCTCCTCGACTTCATCTTCACCATCGGGACTCCGTGGGAGCCCGACCTCGACGACGCGATCTTCTTCTTCGAGGATGCGGGCAGCGCGCCGATTCAGATCGACCGTCCGCTGCTCTACCCTCGGCCAGCTGGGGAAGTTCGACAAGGTGCGCGGAATCGTCGCCGGCGAGCTCGCCGGTTGCGAGTGGGACAACTTCACGACCGCGCCGCGCTCGAAGACCCTGGAGGAGGTCCTCACGGGGCGGCTGGGCGACCTCGGCGTGCCCGTGCTCTACAACCTGCCGCTCGGCCACGGTGCATCACTGGCGACGCTGCCGCTCGGAGTGCAAGCGACTCTCGACGCGGATTCGAAGACGTTGACGATCGACGAGCCCGCGCTCGCCGACTAAGTAACAGACTGTTAGTTGGAATAGAAGTCGCGCAAGTTTTCGGTCGCAAGGTGACTCTCTCTTACCGGAGGGGCATTTCCGGCCTGGTTTCTCTCAACCCGCTCGAGGGGCCAGGCCGGAGCTCTATTCTTAGAATCGCCCCGATGGTTCGTAGGTTCCTCCTCGTTGCGGCTGTGGCGGCTCTCGCCGCCGCCGCCGCGACCGTGCTCCGCCGCATGCGCGGGCGCGGTGGGCCGGAGACGAACGGCGGCTACGCGCGCACGGAGGAGCTTCGGCGCGAGATCGAGGCCGCGCGGGCCCGGCTTCGCGAGAGCATCCGCTCGCAGGAGGGATAAGTCGGTGGTCCGGCGCGCCGCGGCCGTCGCGGGCGCAGCCGCGGCGGGCGTCCTCGGCTGGTCGCTCTTCGAGTCCCAGTGGGTCGAGTTCCGCGACCTCGAGGTCCGGCTCCCAAGCCTGCCGCCGGAGCTCGACGGGCTCACGGTCGTCCACCTCTCGGACTTCCACCTCGGGACGATCTCCTTCAACGGCCGCGCGCTCGAGCGGGCGGTTCGCTGGGCGTCGGAGAAGCCATGCGACATCGTCGCGATCACGGGCGACCTCCTGTCCCGGCGGCGCGGCGAGGCGCAGCTCGAGGCAGCGGTCGCGGCGCTCGAGCCGCGTCTCGGTGTTTTCGCTGTGCTCGGAAACCACGACGTCGAGGTCACGCGCGATCCTTTCTCGCAGCCGACGGACGCGTCCGTCGTCGAGAACGCGGGCGCCGTGCTCCTCGAGAACGACTCGGTGCTGCGCACCGTAAACGGAAAGTCGGTGCAGATCGTCGGGGGCGACCAGAGCCTCGGCTCGTACTGGAGCAGCCTTGCGAAATTGGCCGACCCGGAGGCCGACCTCCGCATCCTGCTCTTCCACTTCCCGGACGTCGTCCGCTACCTGCCGCCGGGCGCGTTTCATCTCGTCCTTGCCGGCCACCTGCATGGCGGCCAGATCTGCATCCCGACGCCGCGCGGCAAGGTGCGGCTCGAGCACCTGCGTGCTGAGCACTGGGAGGGACTGCACGAGACTCCGGCTGCAATCCTGCACGTCTCGCGCGGCCTCGGGACGAGCTTTGTGCCGTTTCGCTTCGTCGCGCGCCCCGAGGCGACCCACCTCGTGCTAAGAAGTGCCGCTCACTAGATGCCTACTCGGCTTCATCCTGTCACCGCAGCTTCGGTCGCGCACGCACCGCCGCCGTGCGTCGGGTGCGTCTTCTGGCAGTCGCGCGGAGACCGCGCGGCCGCGAAGGGGCGCTGGGCGGAGCGGATCGAGGACGACTGGGGCCCGTGGGGCACGCTCTACTTCGAAGAGGAGGATCGGCTTCTCGGTTTCATCCAGTACGGGCCGGCGGGGCACTTCCCGCGTGCGGACGACCTCCCGGCCGGGCCGCCCTCGGACGACGCGGTTCTCATCACGTGCGCGTACCTGATGGACCCGGCCGCGCCCTGGGCGATCCAGAGCCTCTTCCTCTCGGTCATCGGCGAGGCGCGCGACCGCAAGGCGAAGGCGATCGAGACGTTCGCGTACCGCTACCCGGAGGGCGAGACCCCGTACGAGCGCTTCCTCGTACACCGGACGATCTTCCCGTCAGACTTCCTTGCCGACCTCGGCTTTTACCCCGTCCGCTGGGCGGGTGATGTCGCGCTTGCGCGGCTCGAGCTCGGCGGGTTGCAGCCGGTGGCAGAGGGGTCGACCGCGCTTCTCTGGCGGAGAGTGAAGGAAGTCTTGACCCCGGCGCCGGTGCCGCAGCGGCCCTAAGCCGAGATCAGGTTGCGCTCGAGGAGAGCTTCTGCGATCTGCACTGCGTTCAGGGCCGCGCCCTTGCGCAGGTTGTCGTTCACGCTCCACAGAGCGAGGCCCGAGCTGTTCGCAGTGTCGGGCCGGATGCGGCCGACGAGAACCTCGTCGCGGCCGGCTGCGTCCTTCGGCGTCGCGAAGTCCTCCAGTTCGACATGCGGCGCCGAGCCGAGGACGTCGCGCGCGTCGTCAGCCGAGAGTGGCTCGGCCGTCTCGACCCAGATCGCCTGCGCGTGACCGACGAGGACAGGCACGCGCACGCACTGGGCCTGAAGAGGTAGATCGGGGAGGTCGAGGATCTTGCGCGTCTCCGCGCGGAGCTTGGACTCCTCCGAGAACTCCTCGCCCTCGAGATCCCAGTCCATCGCCAGGTCGCCGTCGCCCGGCTCGGTGGCGCGAAGCCGCTCGATGCCCGCATCGCCGATCCCGGACATGGACTGATACGTGGCGAGGCGCACCGACGCGAGGCCGGCCGCTTCGTGCAGCGGCTTGAGGACGCAAGAGAGCTGAATCGCGGAGCAGTTCGGGTTGGCAACGACTTCGTCGTCTCGACGAAGCGCCGCGTCGTTCACGCCTGCGACGACCAGCGGCACGCCGTCGGCCAGGCGGAAGGCGTCCGACTTGTCGATGCAGACCGTGCCGCCCGCGGCGGCTTGGGGGACGAGCTCGCGGCTCGCATCGGTTCCCACCGAGAAGAAACAGAGGTCCAGGTCGCCAGCGCTGAGGTTCTCCGGCGTGGCCTCTTCGACGAGTAGCTCGCGATCGCGGTACGGAAGGTGCTTGCCGGCCGAGCGCGACGAAGCGAAGGCTCGCACGTTCTCGAACCCGCGCTCGGCGAGGAGGCCGAGCGTGACCGAGCCGACCGCGCCGGTGGCCCCGACGACTCCGACCCTAGTCATGAGCCCGCTCCGCACCGACAGAGGACAGCTCGAAGGCCTCGTGCAAGGCGACGACGGTACGCTCGACATCTTCCTGCGGGACGTAGAAGGCGATCTTGATCGGCGAGGTGGCCACGAGGTCAGGCTCCACTCCCAGGTCACGCAGCGTCTGGAACGTACGCGCGGCGATCCCTGGATGGCTCTTCATTCCAGCGCCGATGACGCTCACCTTCCCGAGGTGGGCGCGCTCCTCCCAGTTTGCGTCGAGCCCGCCAAGAGCGGCCTCCGTTGCGGCGCGGTCTTCGACCGGCGCGGAGAAGACGATGTCTTCGCCCGTCTGAATGATCGTGTCCACACTCACGGAGGCGTCGGCGAGCGCGTCGAAGAGGTCGGCGCGCTCGGTTCCGGACACGCGGTACACGGCCTCCTCGAGGGTGTGCGTGACGCCTGAGATCATCGCCTTCTCGAGCATCCGCTCGTCCTCCTCCGTGATCCACGTGCCCTCCTCGCCGGTGAAGGTGGAGCGCACATGAAGCTTGACGCCGTGGTTCCGCGCGAACTCGACCGAGCGTAGCGCAAGCACCTTCGCGCCCGAGGCCGCCATCTCGAGCATCTCCTCGTAGCTCACGGCGTGAAGCTTCCGCGCGCCGGGGACGAGCCGCGGGTCGGCCGTGAAGACGCCGTCGACGTCCGTATAGATCTCACACGCGTCCGCGCCGAGGGCCGCGGCGAGCGCGACCGCGGTCGTGTCGGAGCCGCCGCGCCCGAGCGTCGTGATGTCGAAGTCCGTGGAGACACCCTGGAAGCCTGCGACGAGGACGATGCGGTCGGAGTCGAGCGCCTCGTGGATCCGGTGCGCACGCACCTCGACGATCTTCGCCTTTCCGTGGACGGTGTCGGTCACGATCCCCGCCTGGGAGCCGGTGAGCGAGATCGCGTCGAGCCCGAGGTCGGCGATCGCCATCGCAACGAGCGCGCAGGAGATGCGCTCGCCCACCGAGATGAGCATGTCCATCTCCCGCGGCTTGGGCTGCGGCGAGACCTCGTGGGCGAGGGAGACGAGCTCGTCCGTGTGCTGACCCATCGCCGAGACCACGGCGACCACACGGTTTCCGGCCCGCTTGGCCTCGACGAGGCGCGAGGCGACGCGGCGGACCTTCTCGGGGTCGGCGACCGAAGTGCCGCCAAACTTCATCACGAGGGTGCCCGCGGCCGCGGGCGGTTCCGCCGGCTCAACGGCGGGGACGGGCTCGAAGGTCGTCTCGCTCATCGTCTTGTTTCACATCTCCCGGCGACCCGACAATGCGCGCCCGAGTGTGACCTCGTCCGCGTACTCGAGGTCGCCGCCCACGGGCAGGCCGCTCGCGAGCCGCGTCACGCGCACCCGGTCGCGAAGCCGGTCGGCCAGGTAGGCGGCGGTCGCCTCGCCGGTCATGTTCGGGTTCGTGGCGAGCACGACCTCCTCGACGCCGTTCCGCTCCACGCGGCGGAGAAGCTCGTCGATGCGGAGATGGGCGGGCTCGACACCGTCGAGCGGCGAGAGCGCGCCGCCGAGCACGTGGTAAACGCCGCGGTATTCGTGGGTTCGCTCGACCGAGAGGAGGTCGGCCGGCTGCTCGACGACGCAGATGATCGAGCGGTCGCGCCGTGCGTCGGCGCAGATCGTGCAGAGCTCCTCCTCGGTCAGGTTCCCGCACTCGCGGCAGAAGCCGATACGTTCCTTGACCTCGCGGATAGCCTCGGCGAGGGCGAAGGCCTCCTCCTTCGGGACACGGAGGATGTGGAATGCGAGGCGCTGCGCCGTGCGCGTGCCCACACCGGGCAGGCGCGAGAGCTGTGCGATCAGGTTGTCGACGAGGGGCGAAAACACGGCCCCACATTGTGCCTACAGGCCCGGCAGGCCTAATCCCTTGAGGTCGCCCATGGCGCCCCCGAGCTTCGACTGCATCAGGTCCTGGGCGTTCTTGAGCGCCTGGTTCACGCCCGCGAGGACGAGATCGGCCAGGCCCTCGGGGTCGTTCGGGTCGATGACCTCGGGCGAGATCGTGATCTCGACGATCTCGCCGGCCCCGCTCGCCTTCACCTTGACCATCCCGCCGCCGACCGAAGCCTCGACGACCTCCTTGGCGAGCTCGTCCTGCGCCTTCGCCATCTCCTCCTGCATCTGCTGCACTTGCTGGAGCATCTTGTTCATGTCCATCTTGGTCACTCGTCGACCTCCCGGGCATCGAACGTCGTCTTCATGAGAGAGATGATGTCCTCCTCGTTTGCGGGGCCTTCTGCCTCGGCTTCTCCTGCTTCTGGGTCGCCCTCGCCGACCGCGAAGGCGAGTGCGAGCTTGTGGCCCGTGACCTCGTAGAGGACCTCGGCGAGAAGGGTCGCGTTCTTGGGCTCCTCCGCAAGGTTGCGGTGGAAGGAGGCTGCCGGCGGAAACTCGATCACGAGCCGGTTGCCGGAGAGCTCGATCGGCTTCGCCTCGCCGAGGACGGAGGCCGTGGGGATCGAGCGCTCGCCGATCGCGGGCAGGACCGCTTGGCCCCAGACCTGCTGCACCTGCTCGATGTCGAGGTCGGGAAGCGGCTCTGCGGGAGCCGCGGCAGGGGCGGCCGGCTCTGCGGTGGCGCGCGGCTCCGCGGCCGGAGCGTGATGCGGCTCGCCGCGCACTCTCCCTTCCAGCTGCTCGATCCGGAAGGCGAGCGACTGGCGCGAGAGGTCGGCGCCCGGGCGCGTGACCTTGACGAGGGCGAGCTCGAGAGGCAGGCGCGGATCGCCGCCCTGGCGAACGTCGTCCACCGCGACCGCGAGGAGGTCGACGAGGCGGATGACGTCCGGCTCGCCGATCTGGTTCGCCTGCGCGTGCAGGCGCTCGCGGGTCTCAGGCGTGACCGGCAGCGAGTCGGGCACCTCGCCCATGTGCTGGACGAGCAGGAGGCAGCGCAGGTGCTCGAGCAGGTCGGTGACGAGGCGCGAGAGATCCTGGCCTTGCTCTGCGAGCTCCTCCACGAAGGACAGGAGCCCGGCAGTATCGCGATCGACGATCAGGTCGCAGATCCGGAAGAGCGCCTCCTCCTCGACCGCGCCGAGCAGCTGGAGCACGGCCTGCACGGTGATCCTCCCGTCCGTCGCGGCTGCGAGCTGGTCGAGGGTCGAGACCGCATCGCGGAAGCTGCCACGCGCACTGCGCGCGATAAGCGAGAGCGCGGCGTCGGGCGCATCGATCTCCTCTCCGTCCGCAATTCGGCGCAAAAGCTTCGTGAGCTCGGCGAGGCGCGGGCGCGAGAAGAGGAAGGTCTGACAGCGCGAACGTACTGTCGGCAAGACCTTCGAGAGCTCGGTCGTGCAGAAAACGAAGACGAGATGAGGCGGCGGCTCCTCGATCAGCTTGAGGAGCGCGTTCCACGCGGCGTCCGTGAGCTGGTGCGCCTCGTCGAGGATGTAGACCTTGAAGCGGCCTTCGACCGGCTGCAGCACCACGTGCTCGCGAATCTCGCGGATGTCGTCGATCCCGCGCTGGCTCGCCGCGTCCATTTCGACGACGTCGAGAGAGGTGCCCGCGGCGATCGTGCGGCACGAGTTGCAGGTCTTGTCGGGCGTGACCGTCGGGCCCTGCTCGCAGTTCAGCCCTTTGGCGAGGATGCGGGCGAGGGAGGTCTTCCCGGTGCCGCGCGGGCCGGCGAAGAGGTAGGCCTGCCGAACCTTGTCGCCCGAGATCGCGTTGCGGAGAGTCCGCACGACGGCTTCCTGGCCCATGACCTCGTCGAAGTCCTGCGGGCGGTATTTGCGGTAGAGAGCCGTCACGCGCCCAACTAGTTTAACGCCCGGTCGCGCACCCTCCGTCGAGGGCGCTTTCGATGCGGTGCCGACGCTGCTCACTCGGGCCAGGCTGATCCGCGGCACCTGAGAGAAACTGCTTAGCGCTGCTTCCTCCCGGACCTGACGCGGTTCGCAGGCTCCCAGTGCGCGGAACCTGGCCGTCAACGCTTGCAAGCGCAAGCCCTACTTCGAACGCAACCTCCTAGGGAAGGAGTTCGGCCCCGCTGGAGCGGATTGCGGGTTCAGGGAACCGCTAGCTCCCCGCTTAGCGCGACCGGGCTCGCCAATGCTAGCAACCGAGACTGCGCCGGCTTCACCTCCGCGGTCACACTGCGGGCGTGCGTGTCGGCGTCATGGTCCCCATGTCTTCCTCCGATGGACCCGGCCGAATGCCGTCGTGGCCGGACATCCGGTCGTTTGCCGAGCACGCGGACGCGGCCGGTCTAGACTCGCTATGGGTCTCCGACCACTTCTTCGGGAGCATGCCCGGTGCGCCTCTCGAAGGGGTTCACGAGGCGTGGACTCTTACCACCGCCCTCGCCACGGCAACGACACGCGTCGAGGTCGGCCAGTTGGTCACGTGCGCCTCGTATCGGAATCCGGGACTGCTCGCGAAGATGGCGGTCACGGCCGACGCGGTCAGCGGCGGCCGCCTGGTTCTCGGTCTGGGCGCAGGGTGGCACGACACCGAGTACGAGGCGTTCGGCTACCCGACCGACCACCGAGTGAGCCGCCTGGAGGAGTTCCTTGAGATCACGGTTCCGCTGCTCCGTGGGGAAACGGTGTCCTTTGCCGGCCGCTACCATCGAGTCGCCGACGCAGTCCTCCTTCCTGCGCCCGATCATCCGATCCCGCTGCTCGTTGCCGGCAACGGCCCGCGGATACTTCAGCTCACGGCTCGCTACGCGGA